>ERZ791659.84-NODE-84-length-75544-cov-4.01436_pt1 | contig 75544 bp, 66 predicted proteins | sample MGYA00510053_ERZ791659 | MGnify/ENA primary metagenome ERZ791659 (study PRJEB30046, sample SAMN00715192) | human gut metagenome | study: EMG produced TPA metagenomics assembly of the A metagenome-wide association study of gut microbiota in type 2... | reverse complement strand
CCCGTCCAAAAATGGATGATACCTTGCTAAACCGGGACATCTCAGACAATCCTTCGGGCATGTATTCATCAGAGACTTAACAAAATAAGAAATCACCCAAAAACTCTGCGTTCTGCGGCAATTATCTTAGTTCGCTGCCGGCAGAACAAGTCAGACTACTGGCTGCAAAATAGTTTATTTGTTGCTGACATAATAAGCAATATGTGGTTGTGAAGGATTTGAGGTATGGGAAGTTTGAGTAAGTAATATGTGGACATACGACCGATTGGGTGTGCGAAGGTTGTGTATAAAACGTCGGATAAAAAGGGGATAGGTTATGAGTGATGTAGTGATTGATGTGAAAAACGTTACGATACGTTTTAATATGGCATCGGAAAAGATTGACAATTTGAAAGAGTATTTTGTCAAATTGGTCAAGAGAGAGTTATTATTTCAGGAATTTTTGGCGGTAAAAGATGCGTCTTTTCAGGTGCATAAAGGAGAAGCATGGGGGTTGGTCGGTTCCAATGGATCGGGGAAGTCGACTCTTTTGAAGGCAATCTGTGGAGTGTTAAAGCCGTATAAAGGAGAAATTATCCGCAACGGGAATATTTCCCCGCTTTTGGAATTGGGAGCCGGGTTTGACCCGAATCTGACCGCTCGTGAGAATATTTTCCTGAATGGAACAATATTAGGACATTCGATGGAATATATGAGACAGCATTTCGATGAGATTGTGGAATTTGCGGAGTTAGAGAATTTTCTTGATGCGCCGATCAAAAATTTTTCTTCCGGAATGCGTGCAAGACTTGGTTTTGCGGTGGCAACGGTCGTAGACCCGGATATTTTGATCGTGGATGAGGTACTTGCTGTGGGGGATTATGCTTTCCAGCAAAAGTGCTTGAAGAGAATGTCAGAGATGTTAGACGGCGGAACAACGCTGGTCTTTGTATCCCATTCGATCGATCAGGTTAAGAAATTATGCGATCACGCGGTTTGGATTAATAAAGGAACGATCATGCAGACAGGAGATGTCAATACGGTCTGCAACGCCTATATGGCATCACAAACCGTGAAAGCTTCCTCTCTCCAGCAATAGAAGATCAGCAATATCATGCTGCACCAGAGACCGGCAAACATCAGATAGCTGCTGATCGACATATAAGGTACTTGCTGCTCTTGGTAAACCTGCAAAAACAGATCATAGGGAACATTTCCGGCGTCAAGGTGCAATGAGCCGGGATAGTTGCCCAAGCGTTTTGACAGCCGGTATCCGAAGAGGATCCCATCCCCCTTGGAGGCATCTGATGCAGAAATCTTTAGCTCATAACGTGTGTTTTTCTTTGGTTTCTGCACTGGAATAGAAAGCGTAATATAATTATCAGCTATGGCTGTGTGATCCAGCTTAGTTTGATATAGCGTTTGACCGTTTTGCAGCAAAGTCAGGACATAGTTTGAATCTGTATCATTTGCCTTAGCACGGATCTTCAGTGTGTTAAACGCATGACGTGCATAAAATGTCTGTGAGATTGTTGAAATGTTCGTTTGCTCCATATTTATAAACCGTGAAAAATGCTCTGTATGAACATTTACAGAGTATTTTTTTTGTGTGACGGGCTGTACGGTAAAGGAGGAAAAGGCACATAACGTAAGAAAAATCGTGACAGACAGGCACATAAGCATTGTCTGTCGTACGCGTTTGGCAGGTATTGCTCCATGTTGGAACGACTGGGCGGCTTGCACGCCATCCGCTGACAAACATAGCAGGATCGGGATAAAAGGAATGCTGTATTCTGCTTTTGCTTCCCAGAGAAGATAGAATACGATGCCGCCAAATACAGTAAGAACCACAGGAAATAGTGGATCCTCTAATCGTTTGCCGTGTTTGGACAATAGAGAGACCGCAGCAAGCAGCATTGTTGCAAGACGAAAGGCCTGACAGTATACGATCATGAAATCTGTCTGTTCGCTGTCAAGCAGTGTTAATGGCTGGACTCGATCATTTTCGCCGGTGCGCAGAAAATAGCGGGCAGAACCATCGCCCCATGTCACAGCAAGTTTGCGCAGGCTGTGTCTGGTAAGTCCGGAAATTCCATAGTCCATTAACCGTTCTTTGATCTTGCCAAGATTGGCGTGCACTTTTTGGGACTTCGTCTGGAAACTTTGCGTATACTGTTCCTCTTCGAGCTGAAAGGTTCCATCGGCTGACAATCCCATCATGAGCCAATGGGTGGCAGGAAAGTTGCCGGAACGTTCCGGGGCATAGTAGTGTGCGGTGTAGCGGATGCCGCAGAAACAAAGGACCCAAAGAGCACAGAGACATATTCCGGCGATCAATTTGCAATATAACGGATGTTGGCTTGGCTGTGCATGACGTTTGCGCTGAACGAGCCCCCGGATGCTCTGGATCAATAGAAGGGCAATCGTCGGGATCAGAATGGTTGGGCGCAGGTAAAGACCAATAATACTGCATATTCCGATAGCCAGCCGGCAGAGCCATCGGTACCCCGGTTGATATGTGTGGCGTGATCTTGCATAGAGATATAGGATCCCTGTCATAAATGGCAGTGACCAGGTACAAGTGTAACTCCAGTGTATAAACAGATAGTTTAATGGGTTAAGTACGCACAGCAGTAAATACGTGGATGTAAGATCTTTGCGGCAGCAGTTGATGAAACGGTACCCAAACCAGATAGATACATCAATGAACAATACATTCAATATGCCGAAAGCGAGTATGTCATCAGATATCGATAGTAGGTTCAGTAATTTGTAAAAAACTACACACAAAGTCAGAAAGAAATAGTTGTTTCCATAATCAATAAAGTAGTGTGTTTGCGTATTATAGTTGATCTGTTGATCGGTGCCATTCGCAATGGCGGCTGCCTGATCGCGAATAATATAGGCATCCGTGATCTGCACCGGATGTAATACAAATAATACGATCATCTGCAAGGTAAAAAGTAATGCGACGAGCAGGATGGTCGTAAGATATTTGCTGCGGACAGAGTGATTTGTCAGTCGGTACCATGTGATGCTGCCGATCATCACAACGAAAGCGATCACCCATACGAAAATCTGCGGATGGTCAAATAGTTTGTAAAACTGTGTGGCGTGACTGTTTAAGGTCATGCCTGCACAGTAGCAGAGGATCGTGAGTAAACCAAGAAATAGAAGGCTTACAGCACGTGAAAAATAATAGTCGATATGTTTCATAATAACCGTCCATTCTTTAATAAATTTTTTTGCCCTGTCTGCGACGGATCCTATCGCGGACATCTTTACAGTACCAGGCGTACCCGCGGTAGATGGCACGGAAAGGCAGTGAGGATTTTTTCATGGAAATCTCGAGGTCTTTTGTATGAAAAGAGTTTCCACGCATCCAGTTTATGATCGTTTTGCAAGTGATCGGCGGAGCATATTCTTCGCTTTTTTCGCCAAGCGCGACGGAGTCCTTTAGGTTCGAGAAGACGTTCAGCAAGATGGGATCTGTCGTATCCGGGCTAAAGTAAGCAAGTCCGAAATTGTATAACAGTCTGCCAACGGTTTCCTCGTCTTGTAATTGTAAGGACAAAAAGTCATGGCAAAATGTCGGCAGATATGTTTCGAGTGCCGCATGCAGTCTGACATTGTTATTGTTCGGTGTGAGTACCGGTTTCCAGATATTCTCTGCACGCTCATAGCGTTGTACTGTTTCGTAGGGAACATTTGCAAAAATGCTCTCCACAAAAACAAGAGAATGCATATTGGAAGAATAGTTGTATCGAATGGAATGTCCTACCGTCGGGTAAATAGAGCGAACGTAATACATCGGCGTATCAATGGTATATCCGGCTGCTTCACTAAGAAGTCTGGTCAGACAGTCCTGTGTATAGCCACGCCCCCAGTATTCGATAAAAGCAAAGGATTCCTTAAAAGTAATCTCTTGTTGTAAATAAGCAATCACAGCGCTTCTTTTTTGAGCAGCTATTTGAAGTAAATAGTCTCGATAAGCGGAGCTGTTTTTCAGTATACCACATATTTCCTGCATAAATTTGACGGAGTATCGTTTTGCATGTTTTACATAGCCAAGCTCCGGGAAGAAACGGTCGAAATCCGCCTCTGTAAGACATAGAGCTGATAACAGCCCGGTAAAGGACTGGATCCCCATCATACTGCCGTATTCGCTAAAAAATTCTTCGTCAACATGATCAATAAAGGATGGGATCCGCCAAGCTTTTCTGGATCCGTAAATATATTTGGTGCGGATGGAATATCCCTTGGAGGCGATCACTTCATCTGCAATCTGTTTTAGATAATGTCCGTCACGGGAAATGAAATACAGTGTCCGGTAACCCTGCTTGACGGCATGCGATACGGCATGCACTACGTAAGGGACGAGATAGAGTGCCGCATAGCAATAGGCAAACTGCTCTTCCGGGGCGGGATGCGTAAGGCGGAAAGATTGTATCTGCCTAGCAACACAGCGAAACTCGTAGTGGCTGCTGTAATCTGCCAGACGTTTTTCATATGGCGTCCATTCCGGAACCGGTATCGGTGCAGTCTGTATGCCGAGCATTTCCGGCTGTACCTGATCAGCAAATCGGTTATCGCCGATATGGATCCACTTTTCGTAGCAGTAGTCAAGATCCGAATATACGTGCAAAAACAGTTTGCGGGTTGTCTTTTGATGTCCGACTTCACTGGATACATACAAAGGAAGCGTTGCTAATAGTGGATCTGCTTTTTGAAGAAGCTTTACGATCACTTCCTTAGGCAGATACATATCACTGATCAGAACAATGTCGTTTCCCTCTGCAATATATTTTTTGAGTAAGGAAATCTGTGGCACAAGCGGAATACCGGCTTCAAGTTCTCCTTCAATCTCCCATTGCATTAACTGATCTTTCTGCATATCGTCAAGACCATACAGTGCTGCCATGTGGTCAAAGATTTCTTTAAACTGAATCTCAAAATGATCATCGTTGCGCAGCAATACAGACTTTTTGTAGTATTCACGCACATTCTGCTCGCACTGCTGTCTGACGGCAGAATAATTTGTCAGCAGATATGGCGGGAAGTCCATCGTGCCGGTGCACATTTTGCTTTGCACATAACTAAAAATCGTCGTTGGATAGAGGCACTTGCGTGAGATGAGTGTGTCAAATATATCAAAGCTGTACAGCGTTGGGAGCTGGCGCATCAAAGGAGTAAATTGAAGTGCGCGTTCTATAATGATCTCGCAGGAATTTTCGTTGGAATACGACCAAAATAAGTGGTTTAAGCGGTCGAGTTCTTCGGCCGGTGATTCCGTTAATGTTTGCAATGCCTGCAGCAACTGTTCAAAGTTCGTTGCGATCTCGCCACAGGTCATTTCTTTGACGTCAAATACAAAGTCGCGGAGATCTTCTTCATCACCGTTTAGATAGCGGATAAACTTTCGGACGCCGCGTGCCATAAAGTCATAAAAGATGGAAGAATAGTCGATGATCGCCGCATCGACATCCTCAAAAATTTCATAAATATCGTTGGCATTATCCCAAAATAACAGGTTTGGGCAATGTTCATACTGTACTTTTACCTGTAGATATTCAGTATCTTTTTCTACTAAAGGATGCATTTTGAGAACCAGTAATATATTTTCTCCCTGTAAAACCTGCGTTAGTCTGTCCATATCCGGAATCGCAGCTTTGATAAAGTTTTCTTTGGCGTAATCTCTGTAGGTCGGTGCATAAACTACGATACGTGCATCGTCAGAAAGCCCTTTTATGGCACGTATATCATGTGGATAAGTGCAGACCGGATCGGTTACGGTACAGCGTGGATAGCCGGCGCGGATCAACAATTCTTCATCAATGCCGCATTGTTCCATAAAGTGTTTCTCCATCAATTCAGAGGTCACTAAGAAGAGCTGCGCATTTTTGTAGATGCGGTTGTTGCGGATATATTTTTTGGCAATGCGTTCCTGTAGAAAGCCGCCGGTTACTTTTCGTTCAATACTTTTGCAGCCAACACCATGCCACAAATTGAGTATCGTGATCCCCTCTAATTCCGGCTGAAAAACTTCTTTACACATTTCGACGACATAAACTCCGGCTTCCTTCATAATAGTTTTGCCGGCGGTGGAATCAAAAAGGCAGGCCTCATAGCCGAGCCGTTTCACATAGTTCCTGACATCTTTGTGGTAGCACATCCATACAGTGCGAATGTCCGGGTGATGTCTGCGGATATATTCAAACAGCCATTTTGGATTGCCGCTGTAGCTGTTTCCGGCATTAAAGATCCATATGTGTTTATTTCTTGTCATGGTGTTTCCCTCCAGAGTTTTTCCTTGGTGTCATCGTATGTGTTAGTATCACATCCGTCAGTCGTTCGCAGGCGTGTCCTGTTTCAAAGGAGCCCATCTGCTCAAAATGTTTGTGATAGTTGTCTTTGTTGTCCCAAACAGCATATTTAGCCGGGATCTCCTGTAAAGAGCGGATCTTCGTGTAGGGCCAGCTTTGCGGCGAAACGAAAAATCCACGATCCGACTGCTCATAAGCTTTAATAATATCTTGTAAAACAAAAATCGGACGGTCGGTCAGCGCATAGTCCCACATACAAGACGAATAATCGGTAACTAACATTGCAGCTGCAAGGAGCAACGGCTGTATATCGTCGTAACGGTTGCCGTCGATAAAAAGTTCATTTGTTGTATCGCAAGAGGCCGGAGCAAAATGGTGTGTACGGTACATAAGTACCCATCGCTTGCCGGTTGTATTCGTAAGATCAGATAGGACCTGCTTCCAAGCGGTGATATTTGCCGTTAATGAAACCAGATCGTCTCTGTCCGGCAGATTTGCTGCAAAACTGGGCGCATATAGCAGGATCTGCGTGTCAGGGTCAAGATGATGAAATTCATAAACCTGTCGTAGTGCCATATCCGGGTCCTGCCAAAAAATATCATTGCGCGGACTGCCGATCTCCAAAAAACAAGCCGCAGGCAGATGGAACGCTTCGGTATAATTCGTCGTGCATTTACGGCAGGAGGAGACAAAATGATCCAGTCTGCCATACCATTTACGAAAATGTCGTGCCATTTCTTTACTTTCCGCACAGGTACTTATGCCTACCTTTTTGTAGGCACCGCCGCCGTGCCATGTGCTTATAAAGATCTGACCGGGCTTTTTGATCAGATTTTCATCGACCATATCGTTGGTAATAAAGATCTTTGTTCGGATAAAAGTTCGAAAATATTGGAAACTTCGTCTTCCGCATATACGGACGCCGGGAAGTTGTGGAAGGTTCTCCGGATATTCGGTAACCCAGATGAGATCCCACTGGCCGGGATGATTTGCTTCCAAATAGCGCAATAACGCACCGGGGTTACAGACATAACCACTGCGGTGGTGTGCATAGAGCATGATACGGTTCTTTTTTAGGGGAACCGTAAAATATAGAATATATTGACACATTCGTGCAATCCACATTTTTATCTTTAACAGCATACCGTTTGTTCGTACCCCTTTTTCCTTAATAATGTATTTAAAGTGTATCATACCGGATATGGAAAAGCAAAACGAAATTGTTCCCTTTTCAAAAATGATGAAATGCAGTATACTGTTCTTTGAAAGATTTGCATAATAGCAGCAGGCATATGGCAGATTCCGTGAATCTGCTGTTTTGGCATGCAGAATGGAGGACAACATGAACGTATTAGTGACAGGTGGAGCAGGCTACATTGGAAGTCATACGTGTGTGGAACTTTTGGAGGCAGGACACCAGGTGATCGTTCTTGACAACTTGTATAATGCCAGTGAAGAGGCATTAAACCGTGTTCGAGAGATTACCGGCAAACCGGTTAAGTTCTATAAGGGAGATATTGCAGATGCTCCGTTGTTAGAGAAGATCTTTGAGGAAGATAAACCGGATGTATGCATTCATTTTGCCGGCCTTAAAGCAGTGGGAGAATCCGTAGAGAAACCGTTAGAGTATTATCAGAATAACATTGCCGGAACGTTAAATCTGCTATTAGTGATGCGTAAATATAATATGAAAAATATGATCTTTTCTTCTTCGGCAACCGTATATGGTGATCCGGCGTTTGTGCCGATCACAGAGGAGTGTCCGAAGGGACAGTGTACCAATCCTTATGGCTGGACGAAATCGATGTTAGAGCAGATATTTATGGATCTGTATCGTGCGGATAATGACTGGAACATTATCCTGCTCCGTTATTTCAATCCGATCGGAGCACATAAGAGTGGTAAAATGGGAGAGAATCCAAATGGCATCCCGAACAATTTGATGCCTTATATTACACAGGTGGCAGCAGGCAAGAGAGAGAAACTTGGTGTTTTCGGCAACGATTATGATACACCGGACGGAACGGGAGTTCGTGATTATATCCATGTTGTAGATCTTGCCAAGGGTCATGTTAAAGCAATCGATAAGATCCAAGAAGATTGCGGTCTTAAGATTTATAATTTGGGAACCGGTGTCGGATACAGTGTATTAGATATTGTGCACAATTTTGAAAAAGCGACTGGCGTTAAGATCCCATATACGATCGAGCCGAGAAGAGCAGGTGATATCGCGACCTGTTATTGTGATCCGTCAAAGGCAGCTAAAGAGCTTGGCTGGAAAGCGGAGAACGGCATCGAGGAGATGTGTGCGGACTCCTGGAGATGGCAGTCAAATAATCCAAACGGTTATGATAAATAAAATCCAATCCGTGTGGACAGAAATGGAGAAATTATGAACGACAATGATCAATATTCTTTGCGTGGAAGAGTGTTTAATAAATTGAGGGAGGACATTCTTGCAGGGAATTATGAAGAGAACTGTGAACTGAAAGAAGCGGCGATCAGTAAAGAGTTGGGTGTTTCCAGAACACCGGTACGAGAGGCGCTTCGTCAATTGGAGTTAGAGGGCCTGGTTTCAATCATTCCGAATAAGGGGGCTTATGTCAAAGGTATTACAGCGAAAGATATTTATGACATTTATGTGATGCGCTCTTACTTGGAGGGACTTTGTGCCAAATGGGCTTGTGAGCATATTACGTTAGAGCAGTTGGAAGAGTTAGAGGAGATTGTTTATTTAAGCAAGTTCCATATTGAGAAAGAGCATTGGGATCAGATCTTTGAATTAGATAACCGTTTTCATCTGCTACTATATCAGGCATGCGGCAGTAAGGTATTAGAACATATTTTGACGGATTATCACCATTACGTAGAGCGAGTCCGTAAGAATACGCTGTCGTCCAGAGAGCGTGCCTCTAAGGCAGGCGAGGAGCATGGAGCTATTTTAGAAGCACTCAAGAAAAAGGATGAGGAGACGGCAGAACGTCTTGCCAATGAGCATATTTTCCGCTCCTTAGCCAATATTAAGCATCAGGGACTTGATAAACTAATGAAAAAGCACAACTGATGAGCAACAAATACGAAGCAGGACAAAAAGGAAGGAGTTTATGAAGAAGTACGATCCATATAAAAGGCTGATCTTGTTTATAGCCTCATTCATAAATATTTTATTGCTCTGCCTCTTATTTGCTGCAGGCTGGTATCGTTATTATGCAGGTACGATGTATGTGATTACATTTTACCGTAGAGGACATTACGTGGTGATCGCCCTCTATGGTATGATGCTGTTATTCTTTTCTAATATGTATGGCAGCTTAAAGATTGGGCAGTATCGCCGAATCGAGGTATTATTGTCCCAATTTTTGAGTTTATTGCTAACGAATATCTTGTTTTATTTTATTATATCACTGTTAGCGTTTGGTTTTGTAAATCCGTTCGTTTTGTGCCTGATCATGGCAGCAGAGATGGTGGTGACAACCATTTGGAATTCGTTGGTGATCTATTTTTACAATTCAATTTTTCAACCCTGGAAATTACTGTTGATTTATGGTGAACGTTCCGCTAAGGATCTGATCTATAAGGTCGAGACGAGACGGGATAAATATGCTATTTATGATTCGATCAATATTGCGGAGGGGATGGAAGCGATCAAGCAGAAAATGCAGGACTTCCACGCTGTTATCATAGGCGATATTACGGCAGAGTGCCGTAATGATCTGCTAAAATACTGTTATATGTGTGAAAAAAGAGCGTACGTTGTACCTAAATTATCCGATCTGATCCTGATGGGGGCAGAGAGGATCCATGTCTTTGATACACCGTTCTTGTTGTCGCGGGGATATGCGTTAAGTTTTGACGAAAGACTGCTTAAGAGACTGTTAGATCTGGTATTGTCGTTTGTACTGTTGGTTGTGACCTCACCAATCCTGGTGCTCGTTAGTGCAGCTGTGAAGCTTTGCGATGGCGGGCCGGTCTTTTATCGACAAGTGCGTTGTACCAAAGATGATCAGTTGTTTACGATCATTAAGTTTCGAAGTATGGTGGTGGATGCAGAGAGCAGTGAAGGACCGGTACTTGCATCCAGGCATGATGACCGTGTTACGGTGGTGGGTCGTTTCTTACGGGCAAGCAGACTCGATGAACTTCCGCAGTTGTTTAATATTTTGAAGGGGGATATGTCCTTTGTGGGTCCAAGACCGGAACGGCCGGAGATGATACAGGCGTATGAGCGTGATATGCCGGAATTTCGCTTTCGAACCCGCGTAAAAGCAGGACTGACGGGATACGCACAGGTGTATGGCAAGTATAATACATCGCCATATGATAAGTTGAAATTGGATCTGTTTTATATTGAAAATTATTCTCTGTGGCAGGATATCAAGCTGATCCTTATGACATTGAAAACAGTATTGAAACCATCTGCTGCTGAGGGGGTTCCGGGAGAACAGCCGGATCCCGGGGCACAGAGTGGAAGGACACCGGACAAAGGAGGAACAGGCAGATGAGTGCAAAGAGATCAAACCAAAAGGTTACACAGCAGAAATATCCGATGTTGTATTTGATTCCATTGATCGCAGTATTAGCGGTCATTCCGGCATTATTATATGAATGTGATGTGAATACCGGTCTGACAAAATATAACTGGTATACCGGTTCGCAGACAACGATCGATTTCTTTTTGTATGTGAAAGCAATTTGGCTTTACGTGACCTTTGGTGTTATGTTGTTTCTGACGTTTTATATGGTTTTTAGCGAAGAAAAAAAGATATCATTACATAAAGCGTTTATGGCGCTCCTGGTCTATGGCGGTCTTTGCCTTGTGGCAGCCTGCTTGTCGGTGGACCGGGCAAGATCATTTCGGGGGATTTATGAACAATATGAATCAGTTTGGATGTTGTTAGGCTATGTACTGTTGACAATATATGCGTATGTTCATTTGCAGGAGGAGCGTGCAGTCAAAAGGCTGCTTCCGTGGTTTGTGGCCGGTATTGTTGTTTTGACAGCGTTTGGAGTGTGTCAGGCATTCGGCGTGGATCCGGTTGCGTGTAGGACATTTCAAAAGTTGTTTATCACCAATTCCGATCTGATCGGTCATGTGTCGCTTAAGTTTGGTAAAGGACGGACCTATATGACGCTGTACAATCCGAATTATGTAGGTTTTTATGGTGTATTGACGATCCCTTTGCTGATCGCACTGCTTGTCGTTGCACGAAAATGGTGGCATAAGATGGGATATGCCATTCTCATTGCAGGACTGTTCTTGTGCGTTTTTGCATCGCAGTCTCGTGCGGGAATTATTGCACTGGCAGCAGGTGGGATTTTGCTTGCACTGCTTTTGCGCAAATATCTGTTTCGGCGTTGGTATATCGCTGCCGGTGTGATCGCTCTGGGTGTGGCTGCCTTTGCGGGAGTTAATGCTTATAACCACAATGTGTTGATCACACGTATGCAGGGGATGTTTCAGGCAGAGCAGGAAAAGTACGCACTAACAGCGGTCGAGACGGATCGCGATGTGATTTTTACGATGAATGGACATGAGTTACATATGGCTTTGGAGGGAAAAGAAGCAGATGCCGGAGTTTTGCTTACCGATGAAAAGGGAACGAAAGTCACTGCCGGCCCGGCAGATGACTCTCAGGAACGGCAAGTAGATGATCCCCGTTTTCCTGTGCGTGTCGGAACGATATCCAAAGAGTCGTTTCATGGATTTTACGTCGTGACTTCGCGTAAAACGGTGGTAGATGGCAAAGAACAGAATGAACAAAAAAAGTGGATCTTTACAAATGAATTGGTTAAAAATGATAACCGATATTATGTTGTGGCGGGGGGAAATGCTTTGTTTCGTATGAAGAAAGCGAAAGAGGGATTCTCTTATTTGGAAAAACATTACTCGTTAGCGAATAATCGTGGATATATTTGGGCGAAAACCTGGAATCTGCTGAAAGCACATCCGCTCTTAGGAACGGGACCGGACACTTTTTTGATCGCGTTTCCAAACGATGACCTGGTCGGTCTGTATAATTCCGGACACAGCGGTGAAATGATCAGTAAACCGCACTGCCTGTATTTGCAGATTGCGGCTCAGACAGGGATCCCATCTCTGATCGCTTTTTTGACCTTTGTGTTATGGTATGTGGTATCCTCGATCCGTCTGTTTTGGAATGCTTCGATGCGTGGATATCTGCCGAAAATAGGTGCTGCACTTCTTGTCAGTGTGATCGGTTACCTGATCATGGGATTATCCAACGATTCCTGTATCGCAGTAGCCCCGATCTTTTTTGTGCTTCTTGGCATGGGAGTGGCCGTTAATCACACACTAAATGATCAGCAGGACACCGAGGTTGCGTAGCAGACCACTTTTAAGAAAATGATAACGTAAGATCAAATAACGTCTTGTAAACCAATTTGCGGATGGAAGACCGGCAAAGAGGGATACGAGGCGTTTTTGCGTCTCCGTCAGCTGATCGTTATAGATCGTCAAAAAGACTTCTGCCTGCTTACAAGTGTCATAGAGTACTTGTCGCTGTGCCGTCAGATGCTTTACACGGTTTGTGATATAATGCGACCGGGAACTGCCGCCGACAACATTGCCGGTATGCTGGCGGTATAATAATAACGGTTCATCCAGATAAATAATGCGTCCAAATGCCGAGGCGATCAATGCGATCCACCAGTCATGCATACGAAGGCCGTCCGGTACCGTATCGGTTAGCTTATCGCGCAGCGCGCGGTTAAATAACATTGTACAGCCGATCAGTTTATTTTCCATCAATAAATGAGCCACATCTAAAGCATCTGTGTGGTAACCGCTCATCTGTTGGAAAGATGGATGCAACTGCTGCAGGGAATCATCGACAACACGAGCATCACCAAACAGAGCAATCGGAACATTTGGGGACTGTGCTTCCGCCAGCTTTACGGCTTCGACAGAATGAGCAATCTTTTCCGGAAGCCAGACATCATCCTGATCGCAGAACATATAATAATCTGCATCCACTTGCAGGCATCCGTTCAAGAAGTTATGGATCACGCCCTGATTCGTTACATTGCGGTGATAAAAGATCTTTGACGGATACTTATCTGTGTAGGATTGGATCACGGCCGCAGAACGGTCTGTAGAGCCGTCGTCAAAGATGTGCAGAACAAAGTCCTTTTCTGTATTGGAAAGCAGCGAATCAATCTGTTCATTCAGATAGGTTTCGCCATTATACACTGCCATTATAATTGCAATCATGTGTTCATCTCCATTTCTGTATACTCCGGTCTGACGCATTTTGGCAGGCATCAAAGGCGGATATACACTGTTAAAATTATGCAAGAATAATGTAACAAATGATGGCGCTTCCGTCAAATCTTAGCATGGAAAGGCATGTAATTCAATCATCAGAGACAACAAAATCTAGAAATCACGAAAAACGAAAATGCGGCAAGGCGATTACTATAGTTTTCTGATGGCAGAAATCGCTCTTTGGTGGCTGCAAAATGCTATATAGTCGTTGACATAATAAGCAATATGTTGTTGTGGAGGATTTGGGGTATGGCAAGTTTGAGGCAATGATTTTTGTCGAAAAAGATTGCATTTTTTTGTGAATTCTGTATAATAGGAAAAGTTGTGTAACGATTAAATGTTAGAAATGAGGTAATTATGCAGCATAAAGAATCGCTGATGTATGTAGTGATGGGGGTCAGTGCTACAGTATTTAATTGGGGGATATATTCTTTACTGGTTACATTTTTGCCAATGGAATTAGCGAATGCGGGTTCCTTTGCAATGACGCTTATATTTGCGTATGTAACCAACAAAATATACGTATTTGAGAGCAGATCTTGGGGAATGAGACGTGTATTGCGTGAATTTTGTGCATTTGCAACAGCGAGAGGCGTGACAGGTTTGTTAGAGATCTTTTTGCAGCCGCAGTTGTACCAGATGGGAATAGATGGTGCATTGCTTGGCGTAAAAGGATTGCAGGCAAAGGTTGTGGTTTGTTTGACGTTATCCATCGTGAACTATTTTAGTACCAAACTGATTTTTTTGAAAAGTTCACAAAAAACACTTGACGAATACAAAAAAGCATGATATTATCTATATCGTTGTGACAACACAAGACGCATTAGTGGCGGAACGGCAGACGCAACGGACTCAAAATCCGTCGGGGGTGACCTCGTGAGGGTTCAAATCCCTCCTGATGCATATATTTACGAAAAGGAAGCCGATGGCTTCCTTTTTTTGTTAATTTATAGGAAACTGCTTATAGTGTGGCGTTATGCCACCAAGAATTGCTTTAGCAATTCTTGCAAAGCAAAGCGCTGGCTTTGCTTTTTTAATAGGATTAAGGTGTCAAAGGGTCTTTTATCCTAATAGAAAATTGCTGATAGGCAGTATAAACTTTTCAATACCTGCGGGAGGCAAACAGTATGAAAAGAAAAATGTGGAGCTGTATGGAAACGCAGAAGCATGTCATCCCTTTTATTGATGATCAGTTGAGCATATCGGATCTGGATGCTTTTTTGTATCATATGGAGCATTGTCCGGATTGCAAGGAAGAGTATGACGTATACTATACGCTGTTGATGGGAATGCGTTTTTTGGAAAGCGATAATATGAGTGCGTTGAAAATGGATTCCGAACAGAAACTGCTGTCTGCTGAGGACTACCTGTATAAATATAAGATTAAATTTATTGCAAAGATCCTGTGCTTTGTGTTGTTGTGCGTTGGCATGATCTTGCAATTGTAGATGATGGAGAAAGCTTATGCGTGAAAAATTAGTATTGATCGATGGACACAGTATATTAAACAGGGCGTTTTACGGACTCCCGGATCTCACCAATTCGGAAGGGATGCATACGAACGCCGTTTATGGTTTTTTGAATATTATGCTCAAGATCCTGGAGGAGGAGAAACCGGATTATTTTATTGTTGCTTTTGATGTGAAACATCCGACGTTTCGCCATGAAATGTATCAGGAGTATAAGGGCACCAGAAAGGGGATGCCTGACGAGTTAAGAGAACAGGTACCGGTGATCCAGGATGTGCTTCGTGCTATGCATGTTCCGCTCGTGATGCAGAAAGGGTATGAGGCAGATGATCTGTTAGGAACTTTGGCCCGCAGAGCGGAGAGCAATAATATGGATGTGTCGCTCGTGTCGGGAGATCGTGACCTGCTGCAGCTTGCGTCGGATCGTATTATGATCCGTATTCCAAAGACGAAGCGGGGGGGAACGGAGATTGAAAATTATCATACGCAGGACGTGATCGATAAATACGGACTAAAGCCGGAGCAGATTATTGATATGAAAGGTCTGATGGGAGATTCTGCAGATAATATTCCGGGCGTACCGGGTATCGGAGAGAAAACTGCTGTCAAGATCCTGACAGCTTTTCCAACAGTGGAAGCGGCCTATGAGCATTTGGAAGAAGTTGAGCCAAAGCGTGCAAGAGAATTGCTTCGTGCAAATCCGGAACTTGCCAAGCTAAGCAAGCAACTTGCCACGATCAAAACAGATTGTGAGATCGATGTCACATTGGAGGACGCAAAACTGGAAAATCTCTTTACGTCGGAGGCATTTGAGTGGATCAAACGTTTGGAGTTAAAATCATTATTTTCTCGTTTTGACAGTGAGATAGTACAAAGTGTTGTGCCTGATTTTGAGCAGTTTACACAATGGACCACGAAGAAAGAATGGAATGCTGCTGTAGATCATGTATGCAACCTTGCACCGGAGGCTGTCGGCGTGGCGTTTTTAGGAGATCCTTGGATAGGTGCCGGAGCGGCCCGCAAACGTCAGAGCAAAAAAGGCGGCGGACAGATGAGCCTGGTCTTTACGGAAGACAGCGTAGAACTCGGGATGGAACAGGAAGACGGCGAGGAATATGGTTTCATTGGCTTTTCGTTGTCTTATTATGAGGGAGAAGATTGTCATACCGGTTATATTCTCGTTTCTGAAGAAGTGACTGGAAATGATATATTAGATGGCTATCATAGGCTTGAGAAAAAGGGTTCTGAAATTTTATTATTAGATTGGAAAAATGCATTACACCTGACGAAACCGGTGGAGGTGCGGACATATGGGATTGAGCCGGCAAAGCAGCATGGATTTGCGTTGGATACGAAACAGGAACGCAAAAAAACGTTTGCCAGTCTGCGCGACCTGGGTATCGGAGCGTATTTGTTAAATCCGCTGAAGGATACGTATCAGGCAGATGATATTGCGCGTGATTATCTTCATATGACATTGCCATCCTATCAGGAATTGTTTGGCAAAGAGACGTTAGCTGCGCAGCTTGCGCGGATAGATGAGGAAGAGACGGCAAAACGCCTCAAATCCTATTTTGGCTATTTGTCCTGCATTCCATTGATGGCGTGGGCAGAGATGAAAAAGCAATTAGCGGCAGAGGGAATGTTAGGCTTGATGGAAGAAATTGAAATGCCGACGGTATACTATCTGTTTGAAATGGAACGACTCGGTGTGCAGGCAAATGCAGAGGTCTTGAAAGAAATGTCTGAACTGTTGGAACGCCGCGTTTTGGCATTGGAGACAGATATTTACGATCTTGCCGGAGAAGAATTTAATATCAATTCACCCAAGCAGCTTGGCGTGATCCTATTTGAAAAGCTAAAGCTTCCGTTTGCCAAAAAGACCAAGACCGGCTATTCGACTTCGGCAGATATTTTGGAAAAACTTCGTACGGAAGATCCGATCATCGATAAGATTTTAGAGTATCGTCAGGTCAGTAAATTGAAGTCTACGTATGCAGATGGATTGCCGGTATTTATAGAGGAAGATCATCGTATCCATGGCAAATTTAACCAGACGATCACCGCAACCGGCCGTATCAGCAGTACAGATCCGAACCTGCAGAACATTCCGATCCGTATGGAGCTCGGCAAACAGCTTCGTAAAGTCTTTGAACCAAAGTCCGGATTCCTGTTTTTGGATGCGGATTATTCACAGATCGAACTGCGTGTGTTAGCGCATATGTCGGGCGATGAGCATTTGATCGAGGCGTATAGACAGGGGCAGGATATTCACCGTGCTACGGCCTCCAAAGTGTTTCATACGCCGTTTGAGGAGGTGACGGATCTGCAGCGCCGTAATGCCAAGGCAGTAAACTTTGGTATCGTGTATGGTATCAGCGCGTTTGGTCTTAGTCAGGATCTTTCCATCTCGCGCAAAGAGGCGGATGAGATCATTCATAAATACTTTGAGAGTTATCCGGCGATCAAGACATTTTTGGACGAATTGGTCGCAAAAGCAAAGGATACCGGATATGCACAGACAATGTTTGGCAGACGCAGACCCGTGCCGGAGCTTAAATCCAGTAATTTCATGCAGCGTTCTTTTGGGGAACGCGTTGCCATGAATTCGCCGATACAGGGGACGGCAGCAGATATTATTAAGATTGCGATGATCCGTGTTGCAGAGCGTTTGCAGGAGGAACAGTTAGAATCCCGCATTGTGCTGCAGGTGCATGATGAACTGCTGGTAGAAACGAAGATCGAGGAAAAGGAGCAGGCGAAGAGGATCTTAGAAGAAGAGATGCCGCTTGCCGCACAGTTGCAGGTGCCGTTGTCTGTTGATGTAGAAGAAGGAAAAAATTGGTACGAGGCACATTGATATTCGGGAAGAGGGTTAGATATGTACGTAATTGGAATTACAGGGGGTGTGGGAAGCGGGAAATCGTATGCTGCGCATCGTTTGCAGGAAAAACTGGGAGCAACACTGCTGATCGCCGATGAATTGGGGCATGTTGTTATGGAACCGGGAAGAAGTGCTTATTGTCAGATCGTAGAGCATTTTGGACAAAATATCGTCTCATCGGACGGCTCGATCGACCGGGCAGCATTGGCAGAGATTGTTTTTTCGGATGCGAGAGCTCGTGACTGGCTTAACCAGGTGATTCATCCGGCGGTGATCGAATATATTCGGGATACGATACATCAAAATCGTACCCGTTGCGGTATTTTGCTGATAGAGACAGCATTAATGTATGAGACCGGATGTGACAGTTTGTGTGATGAGGTATGGCTTGTTTATGTACCGGAGGAGGAGCGGATCCGTCGTTTGGCATCGGACCGCGGTTATTCTGAACAGAAATCAAAGTCGATCATCCAAAGCCAGATTTCGGAAACATTGCTGCGGGAGAAAGTACAGCGCATTGTTCCAAATGATGGAACAAAAGAAGATCTGGAGCGGGCACTGGATGCGTTGCTTACAACCCTTGATACCACTGCATTAGGGAAGGGTTGATAAAGGCTTCACACAGACAACCGGCAAACAGCAGGCAGATAGAGAGTAGGAAAATGGGCAGTCCTTGTAAGAGGGACTGCTTTTTTGCTTTCTGATCCCTGATCTGCTGCAGCATATTGATGAGCAGCAGATACGCCGGTATATACAACAGGCAGTGAGGCAGCAGAAAGCAGAGAAAATCAAAAAATCCACTGTGGACATTATGAGTTAGGCAAAATGAGAGCAAAAGTCCGCAGCGAAAGCCGGTATAGAGACAATAGAACGTCAAATAGAAAACCCATGCATTGGTCAGTGAAAAAAAGCACAAAAGGAAGAGCTGTTTGAACTGTGTTGAGGTACATAGCCGGAATAAGGAGGGATAGTGGATGGATTTTGTATCCAAAGCAAGCAGTATTTGTTCAAATTCAGCATTAATATCGGCAAACAATTCCGTGCGCAGCAGATGCCCGAGTACCGCACCAAGCACCAAGCTGATTCCGCAGCACAGGATAATTCGAAAGATGATCGCAGACTGATTGCAATTATTTGATTTTGACATAAATTTGGTCATAATAGTCCTGCTTTCTGTTCTGTTTTTGAAATAGGATCAAGATATCAATATAAATGTATGGCAGGACTGAAGGGAATATGAATACAAACATGACAGAGAAAGAGGGTCGTGCAAATCATACGTAAATGGCTTGCAAAGTGTTGCAGAAAAATTTGTAAAAAACGAATTTTAATGTGTTATCACCGGGAAATTGTGGTATACTTTCGGTGTATAAAATAAGAGGCATAAGGATAATGGAGGGTTAAAATGAGAAAAACAAAAATTATTTGTACATTAGGACCGGCATCGGATAGTGATGCAGTATTAGAGCGCTTGATTCAGGAAGGCATGGATGTTGCAAGATTTAATTTTTCTCATGGGACGCATGAGGAGCAGAAGAAACGTCTCACAAAATTGCGTCTGCTGCGTGAGCGTTACGGCAGACCGGTTGCGACATTGTTGGATACTAAAGGCCCGGAGATTCGTGTAAGGGACTTTAAAGATGGTGCGATCACATTGCAAAAGGGCGATGAGTTTGTGTTGACCGGACGAGAGGTAGAGGGTGATGAACATATTGTAACTATTACGTATCCTGAGTTGGTTAGTGATGTCAAAGTCGGACAGCGTATTTTGATCGATGACGGCTTGATCGAGATGACAGTGAAAGAGTTGACAGATACAGATATTATCTGTGATGTCAATAATGGCGGCAAAGTGTCGAATCATAAAGGGATCAACGTTCCGGGCATTCATTTGAGTCTGCCTTATATTAGTGAAGTGGATAAATCCGATCTGTTGTTCGGTATAGAAGAAGATGTAGATTATGTGGCAGCATCTTTTGTGCGTACTGCAGAAGATGTACAGCAGATCCGTAAATTGCTCCAAGAAAATGGTGGGGAACAGATTAAGATCATTGCCAAAATTGAGAATAGAGAAGGCGTGAACTGCATTGATGAGATCATCGAGGTTTCTGATGCAATCATGATCGCACGAGGAGACATGGGCGTGGAGATTCCGACAGAGGAAGTGCCTGTCATTCAAAAAATGATCATAAAAAAAGTATATGAAGCCGGTAAGCAGGTGATCACGGCAACACAGATGCTTGATTCCATGATCCACAATCCGCGTCCGACAAGAGCGGAGGCGACCGATGTTGCCAATGCGATCTATGATGGTACCAGTGCGATCATGTTATCGGGCGAGACGGCAGCCGGTTTGTATCCGGTGCAGGCATTACAGATGATGGTGAGGATCGCCAATCGTACAGAGAGCGATATTGATTACCGTAAACGCTTTTTCCAAAGATCGCGCAAAGCAGATCCGGATGTAACAGATGCAATCTGTCACGCAACCTGTACAACAGCACATGATATTAATGCCAAAGCGATCATTACCGTTACCAAATCGGGTCGTTCGGCACGAATGATTTCCAAGTACCGTCCGGCTTGTGATATCATTGGCTGTGCGATCACGGACAAAGTGTATCGTCAGTTAAATTTATCCTGGGGCGTCACTCCGGTACTTCTGCAGGAGAAAAAAGATGTATTTGAATTGTTTGAACATGGTACGTGTGTATCACGTCGTATGGGGTTAGTCGACAGTGGTGATACGGTTGTATGTACTTCCGGAGTGCCGGTGGGAATTTCCGGAACGACCAATATGATCAAAGTACAGACCGTTATATAAAGAACATGCCGGCAGCTTTACGTCTGTGGCGAAAGAGAACGTGAAGAATGAGAGATAAGAATGAGATTTTATATTGCAGACTGCCATTTTGGACATGACAAGGTAAGGCTGTTAGACGGTCGTCCGTTTGCATCTGTTGAGGAGATGGATGAGGCAATGATCGTTCGGTGGAACGAGCGTGTCCGGAAGAAGAAAGATGAAGTGGTGATCTTAGGAGACCTTTGTTTGGGTAAAGGAGAGCAGGTGAATGAGCTGCTGCATAAACTGAATGGTAAAAAGTATTTGGTGACAGGGAATCATGACCGGTTGTTTTTGCGGGACAAAAAGTTTGATCCGTCACTTTTAGAATGGGTCAAGCCCTATGCAGAGCTTAAAGATAATGGGCGCAAGCTGGTACTCTGCCATTATCCGATCATCTGTTATAACGGGCAGTATCATGGTGATTCTACATATATGCTGTACGGGCATGTTCATGATACGCCGGATTATAAAAATGTGCTGCGTTTTCAGAGAGAGTCCACAGAAATCACTTACCATGCGAAAGGGCGCGGGGCTTCTGTGGGAGAAGAGCGGCATTTGCCTTGCAATCTGATCAATTGTTTTGCAGGATTTTCGGATTATTATCCGCTGACATTGGAAGAATGGATTGACAAGCAAAATAATCTTTGCTATGATGTCAAAAGATGCGAAGAAAAGAAGAAGTAGTACATGGGGGAGACCTACAGAGAATAGCCGGTTGCTGAGAGGCGTTAGGATAGAAGCCTGTATGAATACATCTTGGAGTAGCGGATTGAAGAGAGGATTTTGATCCTTTTGGTAGATTTAGCCGGTGATGCACCCGTTATCGTGCAGGGATATAGAGGTATCCTGCTAAGGCAGTATGTGTGAGCATATTGTAAAAAAAGGTGGTAACACGATTTCATCGTCCTTTTGTCGTTGACAAAAGGACTTTTTTCTTTGCATAAAAAAGTCATAAAGGAATAAAAAAGGAGAGAACAACATGAGCGAAAAGATGACAGTGTATGATGAATTGGTTGCCCGTGGCTTGATCGCACAGGTGACGGACGAAAAAGAGATCAAAGAGATGATCAATGAAGGTAAGGCGGTTTTTTATATTGGATTTGATCCGACGGCAGACAGCCTTCATGTAGGACATTTTATGGCTCTTTGTCTGATGAAACGCTTGCAGATGGCAGGCAATAAGCCAATCGCATTGATCGGTGGCGGAACAGCTATGATCGGTGATCCAAGCGGGCGTACCGATATGCGTCAGATGATGACCAAAGAGACGATTGCACATAATGTAGACTGCTTCAAAAAGCAGATGAGCCGTTTTATTGATTTCTCAGATGATAAGGCATTGTTAGTCAACAATGCAGAATGGCTGTTGGATCTGAATTACGTAGAAGTGCTGCGTGAAGTTGGTGCCCATTTCAGTGTAAATCGTATGTTAACGGCAGAGTGCTATAAACAGCGCATGGAGAAAGGACTTAGTTTCCTGGAGTTCAACTACATGATCATGCAGAGCTATGATTTTTATGCCTTGTTCCAGAAGTACGGATGTAACATGCAGTTTGGAGGAGATGATCAGTGGAGCAACATGCTTGGTGGAACGGAATTGATCCGTCGTAAGCTGGGCAAAGATGCTTATGCAATGACGATCAATCTGCTGCTCAATTCCGAAGGCAAAAAGATGGGTAAAACACAGTCTGGCGCTGTATGGCTTGATCCGAACAAGACCAGCCCGTTTGATTTTTATCAATATTGGAGAAACGTGGGAGATGGTGATGTGCTTAAGTGTCTGCGCATGCTCACATTCCTTCCGTTAGAGCAGATCGAAGAGATGGATGCCTGGGAAGGCAGCAAGCTAAATGAGGCAAAAGAGATCTTGGCATTTGAGCTTACCAAGTTAGTACATGGTGAGGAAGAAGCTGTTAAAGCACAGGAAGGAGCGCGTGCACTCTTTTCCAGCGGAAACGCAGCACAGATGCCGGAGACAAAGCTGGTCGATGAAGATTTTGAAGATGGTAAGATCGGCATCTTGAAATTAATGGTTAAAGCCGGTCTTGCAACATCTAATGGTGAGGCAAGAAGAAATGTCGAGCAGGGCGGTGTTACGATCGATGGTGAGAAAGTGACCGATGTTCGCATGACACTTACGAAAGAGCAGATCAGTGCAGAAGGCATTGTTGTAAAACGTGGTAAAAAGAAATTTATGAAGGTGCTTTGTGACTAAATTTAATTCCATGAAAAAAGGCTGGGAGAATTATTCTCAATGGCATTAAGTTAAGGAAATCTCACATCACAGAAATGTGGTGTGGGATTTTTTTTGCAATAAACTATTGACAAATCAGTCATAAAATGCGGCCGCTTTAGCTACTGAGAATTTTGAGAGGTAGCTAAAGCGGCTCTTGTAATTAGAAAACATCTATTTACAAGGAGGAAATCGCATGAATAGAAACTCACAGAAATTAAGAAACTTATTATTGAATCTCATTAATAAGCAGAAGCAGGATTTAACAGGACTTGTTTCTGACCCCGATGTGAATTTTACAAGAAATAGGAAAATTCCATATGAAAATATGATTTTGTCATTGCTAACGATGGAGGGGGCTACTTTAACGAACGAACTATTACGACAGTTTGGTTGCAGTACCACTACCGCAACATCATCAGCATTTGTTCAGCAGAGAAAGAAAATCCTACCAGCCGCACTGGAAAATCTTTTTCAAGAGTTCGCTTCCCAAACAGCCCGAAGCGATAATTATAGGGGATATAAACTTTTAGCTATTGATGGTTCAGATATTCAAATTGCAACTAATCCGAGGGACAAAGCGTCTTTTTTTCAAACAAAAGAAGGCGTAAAACCCTACAATCTCCTTCACCTTAATGCTTTATACAACCTTCTCTCTCACACATATGAAGATGCTATAGTTTATAAAGCTAAAGAAGCCGGAGAAAACAAAGCATTAATTGAAATGGTTGATAGATCTGATTTTACCACAAAGACCATTGTTACTGCGGACAGAGGGTATGAGTCGTATAACAACATGGCACATATACAAGAAAAAGGTTGGTTCTACCTTATACGAGTAAAGGATTTTGGCAAGTACAAAACAGGCATTTTGCACGGCTTAGACTTACCTGACACAGAGGAATTTGATGAGTATATAGATTTAAATTTAACTCGGAAACAGACAAATGAAATGAAGAATTTATTGCAGCAGAAGAATACATATCGATGGATATCACATAAATGTACGTTCGATTATCTGCCGTCAAAAAGTAAAAAATCAGATCCTGCAGTATTGTATCATCTACCATTTAGAATTGTACGTTTTCCAATATCAGATAATTCATATGAAGTTGTAGTAACCAATCTGGACGCAGTAGAATTTCCTTCAGATGAACTAAAGAAACTATACGGCATGAGGTGGGGAATTGAAACATCTTTTAGAGATTTAAAATATACTATAGGATTACTTCATTTTCATTCGAAAAAGGTGGACTATATACTCCAAGAAATTTTCGCAGGGCTAATAATGTATAACTTTTCTGAATTGATTACCTCGCACGTAGTCATAGAAAAGGGTTCCAGAAAATATGAATATAAAATCAACTTTTCTGTTGCTGTACATATATGCCGTGATTTCCTGTTAAGTATAAATAACCCACCTGATGTTGAACTGCTCATTGCCAGATATGTACTACCCATTCGCCCCGGGCGCTCAAGACCACGAGAAATGAAAGTCAAACAAGCAATAAGCTTCATGTATAGAATAGCATAAAATATCGAAAAATGTATCAATTTTTGACAAGGGTATTGCTCTTGTCTATTTGTCGTACATTTTTTTGATTAATGTATGGAATTTAATCTGTGACAAGAAAATGAAAAGAGAAGTTAGTATCGAAAAAAGATACCAACTTCTCTCATAATTAGCCTTAACTTAATGCCATTGAGAATTATTCTCCCAGCTTTTTTAATAAACATTGATATATTTCAGTCTGATTTTCTTTGAATTTTTGGCACGCCTTACGAGCTGCTTCCTCGGAGGGAACGGCAAAGGAAAGCGAGAATAATGTGTTGCCGCGTTCCTGTACTAAAGCAGATGCCAGATAGTCTCCGGAAGGAGTTACCGAATAGTCGGTGTGGACTGTGGTAGCTTCTAAAATATCAACTTTATTGTCTCGCAGATATTCATCAATCTGTCGTATCGTGTCTTTGGGAAGCATGGAAGAGAAGTATTCTAACATCTGCGATCCCTTTTGTGTGATCTTGTAATATGTCGTTTTACGAGTTGCCTCTTCCTCAATCAGGGCATCTTCTGTCAGAAGTGCTAATGTTTCCTGAATTGAAAAAAAGTCTGTATAGCCATGCCCTAAAATGAAATCGCACAAAAAAGCATTAGGTAGTCCCTGTTTTGTGCGGCTTAACGCATATAAAATAATTAATTTATACAAACGCAGTGTGTCTGGTGTCATAGGTTTCCTTTCTGCTTGCTGTAATATTTCCCCTGATAGACCTGCTCTGTTTTGAGAGAGTGTGCTATTTGGTTAAGAACAGCCCGTTTGTTGCAGCTCCAGTGTGGTGCGATCAGGAGATCTTTTGGACCATCTCCGGTCAGGCGGTGGATCACAATCTCCGGAGAGAGATTGCCGATGCATTGGATGACCAGATCTACATACTCTTCCTGAGTCAGGATATGCCAAGGATGTTCTTCGAGATAAACTGCCAGATCCGTTCCTTTTAATACATGCAATAGCTGCAATTTGATCCCCTGAATATGTTGTGTGTTCAGATATTGGATCGTTTCAAGAATGTCTGCTTCGGTTTCGCCCGGAAGTCCAAGGATCACGTGGACGATCACCGGAATATTGAGTGTATGCAGCGTGTGCGCAGTCTGCTCAAAAACATGCAGAGGATATCCACGGCGAATGAAACGAGCCGTATGCTCGTGCACCGTTTGCAGACCGAGCTCGATCCATGTCGGTTTTATCTGCCTGCATTCATCGAGCAGGGAAAAAATCTCCGGGGAAAAGCAATCCGGTCTGGTAGCGATAGAAAGTCCGACGATATCCGGATGCGCCAGCGCTTCCAGATACATCGGACGTAATATGTCGATGGGAGCATATGTGTTGGAAAACGATTGGAAATACGCAATGTATTTCTGACCGGTTTCCTTGGCGCTGCCGTTTAGGCGACAGATCGCCTCATCGATCGCAGCCGTGATAGATCGGTTCGTCGTGGCAAAATCACCGGAACCGCCCTCGCTGCAAAAAATACAGCCTCTCGTGTCCAGTGTTCCATCTCGGTTTGGACAGGTCATTCCCGCATCTAATGCAATTTTATAGACCTTTTGTCCAAACGTTTCTTTGAGATAATAGTCTAAGGAATAGTAGGGCTTTTCACCCCAACGAGATCTAACGGATGTGTGATTTGACTGCATCGGCCACCACCTGAGCTGCGCGTGGGTCAAACGCTTCCGGTAAAATATGTTCGTCGTTTAATTCTTCGTCAGAAACGAGTCCGGCAAGTGCAAGAGCAGCAGCGAGCTTCATTTCTTCTGTAATGTCGGTCGCTCTGCCGTCTAATGCACCCTTAAAGATGCCAGGGAAAGCAACAACATTATTGACCTGATTTGGAAAATCAGATCGACCGGTTCCGACAACGCGTGCACCGGCAGCTTTTGCAACATCAGGCATGATCTCCGGAACAGGATTTGCCATGGCAAACAGTATCGCATCGGAATTCATGGATTGAACCATTTCTGCGGATACAATATTAGGCGCGGAGACACCAACGAAAATATCGGCACCACAAAGTGCGTCAGCCAGTGTTCCGGTTTTGCCGGACAGATTTGTTACTTCCATCATTTCCTTCTGCATCCAGTTTAAGCCCTCGCTCTTTTTAGATAAGATACCGCTGATATCGCACATTGTTACGTCGGTAAATCCATAGCGGAGTAATAATTTTGTAATAGCAACGCCGGCGGATCCGGCACCGTTTACAACAACTTTGCAATGTTCTTTCTCTTTGCCAACCACTTTCAAAGCGTTAATAATGCCGGCGAGAACAACGATCGCAGTACCATGCTGATCATCGTGAAATACCGGTATATCTAAGGCTTCTTTTAGACGACTTTCGATCTCAAAGCAGCGTGGCGCAGAAATATCTTCTAAGTTGATACCGCCAAAAGCCGGTGCAATGTTGATCACGGTTTTGATGATCTCTTCAGTATCCTGTGTATCTAAGCAGATCGGGAAGGCATTGACACCGCCAAATTCCTTAAAGAGGACTGCTTTGCCTTCCATAACCGGCATAGCAGCTTCCGGACCGATGTTACCAAGGCCGAGGACGGCACTTCCGTCAGAAACAACAGCAACGGTATTGGATTTGATGGTATATTGATAAGCTGCTTCTTTATTTTCTGCAATGACCTTACATGGTTCAGCAACACCTGGTGTGTAGGCAACAGCCAGATCCTCGCGGGATTTTACCTGACACTTGGGAGTTACATCCAGTTTGCCATTCCATTCTTTATGTAATTGTAGAGCTTTTTCTGCATTTGTCATTCGACTTAACCTCCATTTTCTGTAGAATTATTTGTAATAGCAATCGCAAACTATATCATAGCATACATCGAATTGGAAAACAATAAAGCCGAAAAACTTCGTCCGACAAAAGATATTTTGTGCGAAAAAAGACGAACGATGTCGAAAAAACAATAATATTCATAGGATTTTGCGAAAATTTTTGAAAAAGTCATTTACAACGCTGTTAAAATGCTTTATATTATTTAGTGCATGTAATTACTCTAATACAGTAGGTCATAGATACATAGGCGAGACAATATCGTCGTGATCGATTTATTATTCATTATAATCCGACCTAATAATTGCAGAAAGAATCATGTTAGCACAAGTTGAATTTTTTTTATTGGAAAGGGATATTTTTATGACAGAATACGATAAGTTATCATTGGTTGAATTACGAATTGTAGCGAAGAAGATGGGCATCAAAAGTGTTACCAGTTACAAAAAGTTAGAGTTGCTTGCAAAAGTGAAAGAAGTTGCAGCAACAATGGAATCTACAGATGCGACACCTGAGATGGACGATATTCAGAGTGTAGATCATGTTGTAGAGAGCACAGGAGAGGCTGTCGACAGTCCGATGCCAAGATCCAGATATGCGAGTGAATCAGACAATTCCCGTATGGAGGAAAGTGGACGAGATATGAATCGTGGCTATGTCAGTGATAGAGAACCTATGAGAACATCCGGTTATATGAGGGATCCTGAGATGGGAATGGCTCGTGGAGGATACTCCCGTAACGAGGGAATGAGCCGTGGAGGATACACCCGCAATGATAATATGAGTCGCGGAGGATACTCCCGTAATGATAATATGGGTCGCGGAGGATACATGAATCGCGGCGATAATATGAACCGCGGAGGATACATGAATCGCGATAATATGGGACGTGGTGTATACAGCCGCAGTGAGAGCATGAATCGTAGCAATTATTCCCGTAACGAAGGCTATCGAAACGATGGTTATCGTAATGATAATATGGATCGTGGCGGATATGTACGCAATGATAACAGAGGCTATCATGCGGATCTTCGTCCGCAGCTGCACCGGGCACCACAGCACGAGTTGACACCAACGGAGATCGCTGAGTTGGATAGTGGTGTATCACGTGAGGGTATTTTGGAAGTACTCCCGGAGGGATATGGATTTATTCGATGCGACAATTATCTCCCTGGAGAGAGAGATCTGTATGTCTCACCGCAGTTGATCCGTAAGTACCATCTGCGTACCGGAGATATCCTAAATGGTAATATTCGTATTCGTAATCAGAATGAGAAATTTGCCGCATTATTATATATCAAAGAAATCAATGGCAATGATCCGGATGAGATGATAAATCGTCCAAAGTTTGAGCAGTTGACACCGGTATTTCCGGATGAGAGACTTCGCTTAGAGACACCGGGCTGTCCGATATCCATGCGTATGATGGATCTGATCGCACCAATTGGTAAAGGACAGAGAGGAATGATCGTATCTCAGCCTAAGACAGGTAAGACGACATTATTAAAACAGGTTGCCAAGGCTGTTAAGACAAATCATCCGAAGATGCATTTGATCGTATTGTTGATCGATGAGCGTCCGGAGGAAGTGACAGATATCAAAGAGTCTATCTTAGGACATAACGTAGAAGTGATCTTCTCCACGTTCGATGAACTTCCGGAAAATCACAAGCGTGTATCGGAGATGGTTATTGAGCGCGCTAAGCGTCTTGTAGAGCAGGGCGAAGAAGTTATGATCCTGTTAGACAGCATTACTCGTCTTGCAAGAGCCTACAACCTGACAGTACAGCCAAGCGGCCGTACTTTGTCCGGCGGTTTAGATCCGGCTGCATTGCATATGCCAAAACGTTTCTTTGGTGCAGCACGCAATATGCGTGAGGGCGGAAGTTTGACAATCCTTGCAACTGCACTTGTGGATACCGGAAGTAAGATGGACGATGTTGTATTTGAGGAATTTAAGGGAACCGGTAATATGGAGCTTGTTCTTGACCGCAAGCTTTCCGAGAAGCGTGTATTCCCGGCGATCGATCTTCCTCGTTCCAGTACGCGCAGAGATGATCTTCTTCTGACACAGGAGGAGATGGAAGCTAATTTCCTGATGCGTAAAGCACTTACCGGAATGAAATCCGAAGAGGCTGTTGAACGGATCATTGAAATGTTCCGTCGTACTAAGAGTAATCAGGAATTTATCCAAACGATTCGCAAGACAAAAATTGTATAAAAGTGCTTGCAATCCGCTTTTGACTATGCTATACTGAAGAAGTTGTGTAAAAATGAGAATCGAGAAGGCTTTTTTCAAAGTTTTCTTCGCAATAGTAACCGACTGCTGAGAAGCGGCGGAATGGAAATGGAGGATAAAGCGATGAGAGAAGGAATTCATCCAAACTACTATCAGGCAAAGGTTGTATGCAACTGTGGAAATGAGTTTGTGACTGGTTCTACTAAGGAGGAAATCCACGTAGAAATCTGCTCCAAATGTCATTCATTCTATACAGGTCAGCAGAAGGCTGTCAAAGCTCGTGGTGCCATTGATAAGTTCAATCGCCGTTATGGTATTCAGGCAAACTAGCAAAATAAATGGTCGGAGTGCGTCCGACCTTATGAACGGTCACAGTATTTGTGCATAACAAGTGCTGTGACCGTTTGTGTTATACACAAATGGAGAGAAAGTGAAGTAAATTTGTGGTGTAAAAATTGGATCTGTTGCAGAATGAAACAGATCCGCAGTGTGAAAATTGTATCTGTTGTAGAATAAAACAGATGCGTGGAAGGGCATGGTTATAAAAATGAAATCATCAGGAATAGGTGGACAGGCAGTATTAGAAGGCGTAATGATGCGCAATAAGTCCAAGTATGCAGTAGCAGTACGCAAACCCGATGGAGAGATTGATATAAAGGTAGATACCTGCACAAGTGAAGGGGACCGCAAGCTGTTTTTCAGACTTCCATTGATCCGAGGTGTTGTTGCATTTGTGGACTCTTTGGTGTTAGGAATGAAGACATTGACATATTCTGCCAGCTTTTACGAAGAGGAAGAAGCGCAGGAAGCTTCAGCTGCGGATGGGAACAAGGCAGATCGTACGGATGAGAAGAGTGGCGAGAAACAAAAAAAAGAAGGCTCCGAAGCAGAAAATGCAGCATCATTGGCGAAGAAAGCAGAAAAACGTGAACAGCTGGAGATGGCGATGACAGTAATGCTGTCTATTGTACTGGCGCTGGCGGTGTTTGTTGCACTTCCGTTTGGATTATCTTTGCTGCTAAAAGATCATATTCGATCGCAGGCTGTATTAGCACTGATCGAGGGACTGATCCGACTGGGGCTGTTTATCGGTTATGTGTATGTCATTTCCTTTATGCAGGATATTAACCGGGTATTCATGTATCATGGTGCAGAACACAAGGCGATCAATTGCGTGGAAAATGGTGATGATCTGACGGTATTGAATGTGCGTAAGCATTCCAGATATCACAAGCGTTGTGGAACCAGTTTCCTCTTTATTGTTATGTTGATCAGTATCGTACTGTTTATGTTTTTACATTTTGACAGTGTATGGCTTCGTTTGTTGAGCCGTTTGCTGCTGGTGCCGGTTGTGGCAGGTATTTCGTATGAATTTATCCGTCTTGCGGGCAACAGCGATGCAAAGATCATCAATATCTTAAGCAAACCGGGAATGTTTTTACAGGGATTGACAACGAGAGAACCGGATGACAGCATGATCGAGGTTGCCATTGCTTCAGTAGAAGCAGTTTTTGACTGGAAAGAGTACCAGAGCAGATTGCAGGCGGTTAAGAAGAGTACAAAACGCAAAAAAGTGGCAGAAGAGATGCGTAAAAGCGGCATGACAGCACCGCTGCCGATCGTGGATCCGGCGAATGCTAAGAAAAAGAGTGGAACAGAACTTGCTTCTGAGATCAAAAAACGTGAGCAGGAGTATAAGAAACGTGCCGATGAGCGCAAGAAATATATGAAAGAAATGCAAAAGCGTGAGGATGAGATCGCGAAGGTAATGGATGAAGTATCCAAACGTAAGGAAGAGCGTCAAGCGCTTGCACAAGCACAGGAAGAAATGACAGAGGATGAACTTTCCTCCTTAGATCGTTTCTTTGATGATCCGGATGGTGCAAAATCAGATATGGAATCAAAGCCTTCCGTGGATGAGGTGGAAAACGGATGAAAGAGGAAATCCTTACGCTAAAGGAAGCTTTGGCGAAAGCCGTGGACAAATTGCAGCAGATGGAAGTGCCGGATGCCGACATTGATGCATGGTATTTGTTTTCCTATGTGACCGGACTTGACCGTGCGGCATTTTTCCTGCATGGAGAGGAACCGATGGCGGAGCCGGATATGATTCGATACCGCGACCTGGTTACAAAACGTGGGGAACGCATTCCATTACAGCATTTGACCGGTGAGCAGGAGTTTATGGGGCTGGATTTTCATGTGAATGAACATGTACTGATCCCGAGACAGGATACCGAATGTCTTGTAGAACGGGTTCTGCCATATGTAGATGGCAAACGAGTGTTAGATGTGTGTACCGGTTCCGGGTGTATTGCGATAGCGATTGCCAAACTTGGTAAACCGTTCATCGTGCACGGAGTAGACATCTCCGAGGAAGCACTTGCAGTTGCCAGACAGAATGCAACAGAACTTAACGCTTCTGTAGAACTGTTTGCGGGGGATCTTATGACAAAGATGGATGGGCAATACGATGTGATCGTATCGAATCCACCGTATATCCCACCGTCAGTGATAGAGGGATTGATGCCGGAAGTACGATTGCACGAACCGATGCTTGCACTGGACGGTGGACAGGATGGGCTGGAATTTTACCGGAGGATTGCAGGACAGGCGGTCACACGACTGGCGCCAAACGGAAGAATGTTTTTGGAGATCGGATGTGAACAGGCTGTTGCTGTAGCGGAAATATTGCAAAAACAGGGATATCGGGAAGTACAGGTGTTTCAGGATCTTGCCGGTAAAGATCGTATTGTACAATGTATCGTATGAAATAGAATGGAGGAAGAATCATGTTTGATAAATTAGAAGATTTGGTGCGTAGATTGGAAGAGCTTAATATTGAGCTTACGGATCCTGATGTTATCAGTAATCAGGATAAATACCGCCAGCTTATGAAAGAGCAGAATGAGTTGACGCCGATCGTTGAGAAATATCAGGAGTATCGTGCGGCAAAAGATGGTGTGGAAGATAGTCTTGCCATTTTAGAGGAAGAGAACGATGAGGAAATGCGTGAGCTTGCCAAAGAGGAGTTGGCAGATTGCAAAGCTAAAGTAGAATCCTGTGAACAGGAATTGAAGATTTTGATGTTGCCGAAAGATCCGAATGATGATAAGAACGTTATCGTAGAGATCCGTGGCGGTGCCGGTGGAGATGAGGCGGCATTATTTGCAGCAGATCTGTTCCGTATGTATTCTAAATTTGCCGAGGCAAACCGTTGGAAAGTAGAAGTGATGAGTGCCAATGAAAACGGCATTGGTGGTTTTAAGGAAATTGTCTTTATGGTGCTCGGTCATGGAGCGTATTCCAAGTTAAAATATGAAAGCGGTGTGCATCGCGTTCAGAGAATCCCAACGACAGAATCCGGCGGACGTATTCATACATCGACGGCAACGGTTGCGATCATGCCTGAGGTAGAAGATGTTGAAGTACATGTAGATCCGAACGATTGCAAGATTGATGTATACCGTGCGTCCGGTAATGGCGGACAGTGCGTCAACACAACAGATTCTGCTGTTCGTATTACGCATATCCCTACGGGTATTGTGGTTACCTGTCAGGATGAGAAATCTCAGCTCAAAAATAAAGACAAGGCGATGAAAGTACTTCGTTCCCGCATCTATGATATGGAGCAGGAAAAGGCGAATAGCGAACAGGCAGCTGAGCGGCGCAGCCAGGTTGGAACCGGTGATCGTTCCGAAAAGATCCGTACTTATAATTTCCCACAGGGACGTGTGACAGATCACCGAATCAAATTTACCAGCCATCGTCTGGGAGAAATATTAGATGGAGATATTAATGAACTGCTGCAGAACATTATTGCGGCAGATCAGACAGCGAAATTAGCGAAATTAAACGAAAATTAATGGGGGGAGAATGGTTATGAGAAAAAAGAAATGGTTACGTGGCGTAATGGCAATGGCGGTAGCGGGGAGTCTGCTTATATCGGCAGCACCGGGAAGCCTGCAGGCACCGAAAGCGTCAGCAGCAGTGAAGCTGACCGGTAAGACCAAAAAGGTTGCTTATCGAAACACTTTTGTTGGAAAACATGGCAGATTACGTGTCAAAGGCACTAAGCTGGTGGATAAAAAAGGCAAAGCGGTACAGCTTCGCGGAATATCCAGTCATGGCATCAACTGGGATGTTGGAGAGCCGTTTGTTAATGAGAAAGCTTTGCGAAATCTGCGGGACGAATGGGGCGTTAATTGTTTTCGTGTTGCAATGTATACCGAGGATTACAATGGATACTGCGTGACAGATACGGCAAGCCGCAAGAAGCTTTTGGCAAAGATCGATACAGCCGTAAAAGCCGGCAGAAAGCTTGGCATGTATGTCATCATTGACTGGCATATTTTAAGTGATGGCAATCCGAAGAAAAATCAGTCTAAGGCTAAGGCATTTTTTAAGAAAATGTCGAATAAATATCGAAAAGAAAAACATGTATTTTATGAAATCTGCAATGAACCGAATGGCGGTGTACAGTGGAAGACTATCAAATCGTATGCAAAATCCGTGATCAAGGTGATCCGCAAAGCGGATAAAAACGCGGTAGTCATTGTCGGTACGCCGACATGGAGTCAGGATGTTGATATGGCGGCAAAATCTCCACTCAAAGGAAAAAACATTATGTATGCCTTTCATTTTTATGCAGCGACGCATGGCGATGATCTGCGCGCCAAAGTAAACGCAGCACTTCGCAGCAAATTGCCACTGTTTTGTTCGGAATTTAGTGCGTGTGATGCCAGCGGAAATGGCAATTATGATTTTTCTTCTGCGAATAAGTGGATCAGTCTGATGAATCGTAATAAGATCAGTTATTGCTGCTGGAGTCTTAGCAACAAGCCGGAATCGGCTTCGCTGCTTAAAAGTTCCTGCAAGAAAACAAGCGGATTTAAGACGTCCGATTTATCTAAAATGGGAAGATATATCGTTAAGAAATACCGCAAAAAGTAAGAGAAAGTAAGTAGATAACGGAAAGGCACAAGATTTCATGCTTAGTAGTAATTCGAATCGTCAGATCAAAGAGTTGATCAAACTGCAGAATCAAGCGAAATATCGCAAAAAAAGCGGTATGTTTGTTGCAGAAGGTGCAAAGCTTGTCGCAGAGGCGGCGCATTATGGCAAACTGCAAAAAATATATATTACAGAAAGTTCACAAGGCAGAGAAGAGGAACGTATTCAGTCGTTGTTAGAGGAGTTCCCATATGAAGTTGTATCTGAAGAAGTCTTTGCGGAGATCACGGATACGGTTACACCGCAGGGCGTTTTGGGATTGGTGCAGATGCCCAAATATACGATGGGGGAAATTTTGAACGCGAACAATCAACAGTTTTTATTGTTAGATGATCTGCGTGACCCCGGCAACTTGGGAACCATTATGCGAACAGCAGAGGGAGCCGGTATGGCAGCAGTGCTCATGAGCAAAGGGACAGTTGATCTGTTTAATCCGAAAGTAGTCCGTGCGACAATGGGAGCCATCTTTCGAATGCCGTACTGTTATGTGGAAGATCTGCCGGCGCTTGCAGAAAAACTGCGAGAGCAGGGGATCGCAGTATATGGAACAGCCATGGAAGGCAGCGTTGTGTATGATGAACCGGATTATACCACGGGGGCGGCTATGGTGATCGGCAATGAAGCCAATGGTATGTCGGATGCGATGTTTGCAGCGATCACAGACCGAATCCGTATTCCGATGGAGGGAAGTTTGGAATCTTTGAATGCAGCAGTATCGGCAGCGATTGTCATGTATGAAATGCAGCGCCAGCGCAGACATCGTTGAAAAAGCAGAAAATGGTGGTCAGTGCAGATATAGTTGAAAAAAAGAGGGAAATGTTCTATAATGCTGACATTATAAACACACTGGAAACTTATAGTTTGAAAAATGAGAAAGGAATGTAGGAGTTATATGGAACCATTATATTGGCTGATATTGCTTGCAATCTTTCTTGTGATTGAGATCATCACATTGGGGCTGACAACAATCTGGCTGGCCGGAGGTGCATTGGTTGGCTTTCTGGCAGCGGTGCTGCATGTGCCGTTACCGATACAGATTGTGCTGTTTTTGGTCGTTTCTATTGTATTGATCGTATTTACAAGACCGGTAGCAGAGCGTTATTTTAATAACAGCAGAGAGCAAACCAATGTCGGTGGAATTATCGGCAGAGAGGGAAAAGTAATCGTTACGATTGATAACTTTAATCAAACCGGTGCTGTTTTGATCGATGGAATCGAATGGACAGCGCGAAGTGACGAGGAGGATGTGGTCATTGAGACGGGAGAGCGTATTGTCGTTACTCGCGTGGAAGGTGTCCGCGTGTTTGTGAAAGTGAAAGGAGATCATTAATATGCCATATTTAATTGTGTTATTAGTTGTTGTAGTGGTTGTCATGATATCCTGCGTCAATGTAGTGCCGCAGGCTCATGCGTATGTTGTAGAGCGATTAGGTGGTTATCAGGCAACTTGGGATGTAGGAATCCATTTCAAAGTTCCGTTTATTGACCGCATTGCAAAACGTATTCTGCTCAAAGAGCAGGTTGTTGATTTCCCGCCGCAGCCGGTTATCACCAAGGATAATGTAACAATGCGAATTGATACTGTTATCTTTTATCAGATCACGGATCCAAAACTGTTTGCATATGGTGTTGATAATCCGATCGTTGCGATTGAGAACTTAACAGCAACCACTCTGCGTAATATTATCGGAGATCTGGAGTTAGACGAGACGCTGACTTCCCGCGAGACGATCAATACGAAGATGAGGGCATCTCTTGATTCTGCAACAGATCCATGGGGAATCAAGGTGAACCGTGTCGAGCTCAAAAACATCATTCCTCCGGCAGAAATTCAGGATGCAATGGAGCGTCAGATGAAAGCAGAGCGTGAAAAGAGAGAATCGATCCTTCGTTCACAGGGTGAAAAGGAATCGGCTATCTTGGTAGCACAGGGTAAAAAAGAAGCAGCTATTTTGGATGCGGAAGCAGAAAAACAGGCAGCGATCCTTCGCGCAGAAGCTAAGAGAGAGTCGATGATCCGCGAAGCGGAAGGTCAGGCAGAGGCGATCAAGACGGTACAGCAGGCAAGTGCAGATGGTATTCGCATGTTGAATGATGCACAGGCGAGCAAAGAAGTATTGCAGCTTAAGAGTTTAGAAGCCTTTAGCAAAGCTGCCGATGGAAAAGCAACCAAGATCATCATTCCATCTGAAATTCAGGGAATGGCAGGTCTTGCTAAATCTTTTTCCGAAGTGATCAAAGATAATTAAATGATGTTAGGTCATCTGTATACGATAGCATTCTGCAAAGGGTTACGGCCTCGGGCAGAGAGAAAAGAGGAGAAATTATGAGCGTTAATTTGAAAGGAAGAAATTTCCTGACATTAAAGGATTTTACGAAAGAAGAGATCAGCTATCTGTTGGATCTGTCTGCTGACCTTAAAGCCAAGAAGAAAAATGGAGAATTGGTTAATCATTATATTGGCAAAAATATTGCATTGATCTTTGAAAAAACCAGTACGCGTACCCGCTGCTCCTTTGAAGTGGCAGCACATGATATGGGAATGGGTGTTACGTATCTAGATCCACAGGGCTCTCAGATCGGTAAGAAAGAGAGCATTGCGGACACAGCACGTGTTCTTGGCAGAATGTTTGATGGTATTGAATATCGCGGCTTTGAGCAGGAGATTGTAGAGGATCTTGCAAAATATGCAGGAGTACCGGTGTGGAATGGTTTGACAAATGAATACCACCCAACGCAAATGTTAGCAGATCTTCTGACGATCAAAGAGCATTTAGGACGTTTGGAAGGCGTTAAGCTGGTATATATGGGCGATGCCAGATATAATATGGGTAATTCACTGATGATCGCTTGTGCTAAAATGGGAATGCATTTTACGGCATGTACTGCAAAGGAATATTTCCCGAATCAGGCATTGGTAGAACAGTGTGAACAGTACGCCAGTGAATCCGGTGGTTCCATCACGCTGACAGAGGATACAATGACCGGAACAAAAGATGCTGATGTTATTTATACGGATGTCTGGGTGTCTATGGGTGAGCCGGACGAAGTTTGGAAAGAGCGTACCTTGGCGTTGTCACCATATCAGGTAAACGCAAAGGTTATGCAGAATGCCGGAGAACAGGCGCTATTTATGCATTGTCTTCCAGCTTTCCATGACTTAAAGACCAAAATTGGCAAAGAAGTATATGAAAAATTTGGATTAAAAGAACTTGAAGTTACAGATGAAGTATTTGAATCCAAGCAATCGGTAGTATTTGACGAAGCAGAAAATCGCATGCATACGATCAAAGCGGTGATGGTTGCAACATTAGGAGAGGCGTGATCTTTATGAGATCGAAGATATTACGGGAACTGATGGATCATTCGGACACATTTGTGTCCGGACAGAAATTATGTAAAACGTTTGGCGTGAGCAGACAGGCAGTTTGGAAAAACATTTGCTGTCTGAAAGAACTTGGCTATGACATTGAATCGGTTACTAATAAAGGCTATCGCTTAATAAGTAAACCGGATATATTGTATGGTCCTGAGATTGAGGCATATTTGGAAGAGGAAAGTTTCTGTCAAAAAGTCGAATGTCATGATAGCATTGACTCGACAAACATCCGAGGCAAACAACTTGCAGAATTGGGAGAAGCTGAGGGAACATTGATCGTAGCCGATCGGCAGACAGCGGGACGCGGACGCAGAGGCCGCAATTGGATTTCTGAATCCGGTGTTGGTATTTATATGACTTACGTATTAAGACCGACAGTTCAGCCGGCACATGTGTCAGGGATCACATTATTGGCAGCATTGGCAATGTGTGAAGCAACTTATCAGGAATGCGACGTGCTTCCACAGATCAAATGGCCCAACGATGTCATCATTGATGGCAAAAAGATATGTGGTATTCTGACGGAAATGAGTTCAGAAGTTCAGTATGTGCATTATGCCGTAATGGGTATCGGAATCAATGCTAACAAAGAAAAATTCGATGAGACATTAAAGGACAAGGCGACCAGCATTTATCTGTCAACAGGCAAAAAAGTAAACAGAGCTAAGTTTACAGCGGCTTTTGCAGATGCGTTTGGTGGTTATTACAGACGATATATGCAGGACGGAGATCTGTCTGCGTTTGTGGAAGAGTATGATGAATTGCTTGCCAATAAAGACAAAGAAGTGATCATCTACCATGGCATGGTTGAGGATGCCACGCCGGACAAAATATCACGGGGTATTGCACGTGGCATTGATAAAGACGGATCACTGTTAGTTGAGATCGATGGCAGCGTCACACCGGTCATGTCCGGAGAAGTATCAATAAGGGGGGTACAGGGATATGTCTGAAAAGGAACCGGTTGTCTTATGTGCAGCGAGTTCTTATGAACAAAAATACTACCTGAACGAAGCGTTTAGCGGATTACCTACAGCAGTCAAAGAGGAATTGCAAGTCATGTGTGTGTTGTATACGGCAGACGTTGGCGGTATTTTGACACTGCAGTTTGACGAAGATGGCAATTTACAGTTTCAGGTGACTTCTGCGGATGATGATTTTCTGTTTGATGAGATCGGCAGTGTGCTCAAGATCAAGCAGTATCAGGCAGAAAAACAGGAGTTGTTAGAGGCTCTTGAATTATATTATAGAATAAAAATACTTGGTGAAAAGGTCGATTTCGACTAATGGAGGACAGCTATGTTATTGGCAGTAGATGTTGGAAATACAGATATTACATTTGGATTGTTTCGTGAGAGTGAATTGATCACGAGATTTCGAGTCACAGTAAAAGTACCGCGCAGCTCGGACGAGTATGGCGAGTTGATCTGTGCAATACTGCAGCAGAAAGGATACTCTCCGGAAGATGTAAATGAAGTGATCATTGCATCTGTTGTGCCGAAGATCATGTACTCTTTTACAAGTGGCATCATCAAGTATCTGCATTGTCATCCGCTGGTAGTCGGAGCCGGAATAAAGACCGGAATACGTATAGAAACTGCCAATCCAAAAGAAATCGGACCGGATCGTATTGTAGATGCAGTCAGTGCCTATGAACAGTATGGCGGACCGATTATTGTTGTTGATTTTGGAACAGCGACAACATATGATATTGTTACTGCAGAGGGGGCATTTCTAGGTGGTGTGATCAGTCCCGGAATACGCATTTCTGCGAACGCGTTGTGGAATAATACAGCGAATCTGCCGGAAATTGAGATCAAATGCCCGGGGGTTTCTATTGCAAAAGATACGATCACATCAATGCAGGCAGGACTGTTTTTTGGCACGATCGGTCAGTCGGAGTACATTATTCGAAAGATCAAAGAAGAGTCAGGCTTCTTGGATGCGAAAGTTGTCGCAACCGGAGGACTTGGGAAGATTATTTCAGAGCATACGGACGAGATACAGGTGTATGACAGCGATCTGACACTTCGAGGTCTACAGATTATCTATGATAAGCAGAAGAAATAATAAAATTGGAGTGTTATGCGTAGTTTTAAGATAGGAAATGTATTGATTCCCGGCAATTTAATATTAGGACCAATGGCAGGTGTAACAGATCTGCCATTTCGTTTGTTATGCAAGGAGCAGGGAGCTGATCTTGTCTACACGGAGATGATCAGTGCAAAAGGAATATATTACAATAACAAAAATACAGAAAAGCTATGGGAAATCGCGGATGAAGAGCATCCGGCAGCATTGCAGTTGTTTGGCTCAGATCCGGATCTGATGGCAGAAATGGCACGTAAAATTGATCACCGTAATTTTGATATTTTAGATATTAATATGGGGTGCCCGGTGCCGAAAGTGGTTAACAATGGCGAGGGTTCAGCGTTGATGAAAACTCCGGAGCTGGCAGCTAAGATCATTCGCAAAGTATCACAGGCAAGTTCAAAGCCTTTGACCGTTAAATTTCGCAAAGGCTTTACCGAGGATACCGTCAATGCAGTCGAATTTGCCAAGATGGCAGAACAGAATGGTGCAGCAGCCATTGCGGTACATGGACGCACCAGAGAACAGTATTATAGTGGAAAAGCAGATTGGGATATCATTGCGCAGGTCAAAGAAGCAGTAACAATCCCGGTGATAGCCAGTGGAGATATTTTTTCAGCAGAAGATGCAATCAAATGTTTGGAGCAGACAAAATGTGATGGGCTCATGTTGGCTCGTGGTGTTCGAGGTAATCCGTGGCTGTTTGCTGAGATCAAACAGGCAATCATGCAGTACGATGCCGGAGAAGAGATACAAATCTCGAAACCACAGCTTTCAGAGGTGGTTGAAATGATACGCCGTCATGGCAGAATGCAGGTGGAATACAAGGGCGAGATAATGGGGATGCGGGAGATGCGAAAGCACGTAGCATGGTATACGACAGGATATCCGCATTCGGCAGCAATCCGCAGAGAAGCAAACTTTATTGAGACGTATGAACAACTGGAAAAGCTTTGTGATAAGATACTAGCCGACAGTAAGTCATGATTAGTGAGTTCGCGCTTGTAATTCTTTACCCAATGAAGTAAACTGCTATCAGAAATAAATTATACAGGAGGCTAATCAAAATGGATTACGGTTTGATTGGTGGAAAGCTGGGACACAGTTATTCCAAAGATATTCACGAGATGTTGGCAGATTATACATATGATTTATGTCCTTTGACAAAAGAGGAATTTGTGCCTTTCATGGAGCAGCATGCATTCCGGGCAATCAATGTCACCATTCCTTACAAACAGGATGTTATTCCTTACCTGGACAGCTTAGATGACAATGCAAAGGCTATCGGTGCAGTCAATACGATCGTAAATAAAGATGGTCGTTTGGAAGGCCACAATACAGATTTTTCCGGCTTTATGTATATGTTAAAGAAACATAACATTTCCGTAAAAGGAAAGAAATGTGTTGTTCTAGGAGATGGAGGTGCTTCTAAAGCAGTCGTTGCTGTATTAAAAAAGATGGAAGCCAAAGAAGTTGTTATTGTTGATATTATCAAAACAGCATCTGCGATCACTTATGAAGAATGCTTTGCGAAACATACAGATGCTGAATTTATTGCAAATACAAGTCCTGTTGGTATGTATCCAAACTGTGATGCTAGTCCGGTTGATCTAACACGTTTCCCGGAATGTGAAGCAGTAGTTGATGTTATTTATAATCCATTGGAGACAAAGTTAGTTGCTCAGGCAAGAGAGCTTGGAATGACTGGCGTTAATGGATTGGAAATGCTTGTAGCACAGGCGTTGTATGCGGTAGAGTTTTTCTTGGACACAAAGTTAGACGAAGCCAAGATTGATGAAGTATATCACAAAATCTATGAAGAGAAAGTGGGAGAGCAATAAAAGCTAATCTCGTTGGACTGAAAGTGGGAGAGCAATAAAAGCTAATCTCGTTGGACTGAAAGCGGGAGAGTAATAAGAGCTGCAACTGTATATATCTTGCATAAATGCAGCGATTATTATATAATCTAATTTTGGGTAAGATGATAAAGAACAAAGATGTCTGATGCCTTTGCGGCATAAGCGGACATAAACGATTAATGGAGGTCAAAAATGAGTAAAAAACCAGTTGTTTTGATGATTCTTGATGGATATGGTTTGAATGACAAGACGGAAGGCAATGCGATTGCCATGGCAAATACGCCGGTAATGGACAAGCTGATGGCAGAATGCCCTTGGCAGCCGGGTCTTGCCAGTGGTCTTGCAGTTGGTCTGCCGGATGGTCAGATGGGTAACTCCGAGGTAGGTCATATGAATATCGGTGCCGGACGCATTATTTATCAGGATCTGACTCGTATCACCAAAGCAATTGAAGATGGTGATTTCTTTGAAAATAAAGTATTACTGCAGGCAGTAGAAAATGTGAAAAAGAACGGTTCCGATCTGCATTTATTCGGACTTCTTTCCGATGGTGGCGTGCACAGCCACAACACACATCTGTATGCCTTGTTAGAGCTTGCTAAGAAAAACGATGTAAAAAATGTATATGTTCACTGCTTCTTAGATGGTAGAGATACACCACCGGCATCCGGCAAAGATTATGTTGCTGAGTTGCAGGCTAAAATGGATGAGATCGGAGTAGGTCAGATCGCAAGTGTTCATGGACGTTATTATGCAATGGACCGTGACAACAACTGGGATCGTGTAGAAAAAGCCTATAAAGCATTGGTTGAAGGTGTTGGCAATAAAGCAGCCGATGGAGTGCAGGCAGTTGCAGATTCTTATGCAGCGGACGTAACAGATGAGTTTGTTGTTCCTACAGTTGTTGAGAAAGACGGCAAACCGGTCGCAACGATCAAACCAAATGATTCAGTGATCTTTTTCAATTTCCGTCCGGATCGAGCTCGCGAGATGACGCATGCATTTTGTGATGAGCAGTTTGATCATTTTGAGCGTGCCAATGGATTTATGCCACTTACTTTTGTATGCTTCAAGGATTACGATGAGACAATTGCCAACAAGCTTATCGCGTTTGAAAAAGAAAATATCGTAGATACATTTGGCGAGTATCTTGCAGCGAATGGCAAGAAACAGCTTCGTCTTGCAGAGACTGAGAAATATGCGCATGTTACATTTTTCTTTAACGGCGGTGTAGAAGAGCCAAATAAAGATGAAGAGCGTTCCTTGGTAAAATCTCCTGCAGTTGCTACTTATGATCTGCAGCCTGAGATGAGTGCTCCGGAAGTCAGCAAACGTCTTAATGAGGCAATTGCATCCGATAAATATGATGTGATCGTGATCAACTTTGCAAATCCGGATATGGTCGGACACACAGGAGTGATACCGGCAGCAGTGAAAGCAGTTGAAGCAGTTGACCAGTGCGTAGGTACTGCAGTAGAAGCAATTAAAAAAGCAGACGGAGTATTGTTTATCTGTGCAGACCACGGAAACGCAGAGAAGATGATCGATTATGAGACAGGAGAGCCTCATACAGCACATACAACCAATCCGGTTCCATTTGTGCTTGTTAATTATGATGAAGCCTACACACTTCGTGAGGGCGGCCGTTTGGCAGATATTGCGCCTACTTTGCTTGAGATCATGGGATTGCCACAGCCGGCTGAGATGACTGGCGAGTCTCTTCTTCTTAAAAAATAAGAATCAGCTTGCTATTTCATAGACAATATGCTATGATAGTATTTGTTGGAAACTGCGTATAAACAGTTTCAAAAAGAGATTTTCAAACGGCGAACTGCGGGTAGCAGATAACCGTAAAACACAGAATGGAGGAAGTTTTCAATGATTCATACACTGCATACTATTTTATTGTTGGTATATATTCTTGTATGTTGCGTTTTGACAGTAATCGTACTGATGCAGGAGGGCAAGCAGGCAGGACTTACCGGAGCGATCAGCGGTGCCGCTGAGACATACTGGGGTAAGAACAAGGGTCGTTCCATGGAAGGTGGATTAGAGCTTGCAACAAGGATTCTTGCTGTTGTATTTGTCGTGCTTTCATTAATTCTCAATCTGAAGATATTTCAGTAGAGCATGATAATGGAGCGATAACAGTATGGTTGCTGTTTTGAGAGAGCGTGCTGCTAAAGCGATGGCAGTATGGTTGTTGTTTTGGTGGAATATGTTACTAAAGCGATGACAGTTTCGCCGTTGTAAACAAATGCATTATTACAGGGATTGCCGATTGGCAATCCCTTTTTTCAAAATGGAGGATCTGTATGAAAAAAGAAGAGTTCGATAATAAAAAGAAATTAGTATATGATTTTGTTACAGACAAAGAATATAAGCCGATGTCTGTAAAGGAAATGGCGATGGTATTACAGGTGCCTGCCGCAGAAAAGAAAGATCTGCGCCGCGTGGTCGAGGCATTGTGCGAGGAAGGCAAGATCCATATCAGTCAGCGTGGAAAAGTGCGGCCACTGGCCGACAATCTGCTTACCGGCCGCTTTATGGCAACACAGAAAGGGTTTGGATTTGTCCGTGTTGAGGGAGAAGAGGAGGACTACTTCATCCCGGCGCATCAAGTGATGAATGCACTCGACGGAGATACTGTGCGCATTTCCGTAGACGATAAGCAACGTGGCAAACGTAAAGAAGCAACGGTTGTGAGCGTATTAGAGAGAGCCTCAACAATCTTAGTGGGAACGTATTCCAATAGTAAAAGCTTCGGTTTTGTCGTTGCTGACAACCATAAGTTCACCAAAGATATTTATATTCCAAAGGCAGAAAGCAAAGGTGCTGTCACCGGTCATAAAGTTGTTGTAGAAATTACGGACTATGGCAGTGAAAATCACAACCCGGAAGGCAGAATATTGGAAATTATAGGTCATATCAATGATCCCGGTGTTGATATTTTATCTGTGATCAAAGCGTATGGTCTGCCGGAAGAGTATCCGGATGCAGTGATGGATCAAGTTGCGGGGATTGATGACGAAGTACCGGAAGAACAAAAGAAAGGACGCGTAGATTATCGCTCTTTGCAGACGGTAACGATTGACGGTGAAGATGCCAAAGATCTTGATGATGCAATAACCTTGACTAAAGAAGGAGACATATATCATCTGGGTGTTCATATTGCGGACGTCAGTCAGTATGTAACAGAGTCCTCTGCATTAGATAAGGAAGCCCTTAAACGAGGAACCAGTGTATATTTAGTCGATCGCGTTATTCCTATGCTGCCCCATAAGCTGTCAAACGGAATATGTTCATTAAATCAGGGAACAGATCGTCTTGCTTTATCCTGTATGATGGACATCAATGCCAAAGGTGAGATCATAAAACACCGCATAGAGGAAACTGTGATCAACGTCGATCGTCGAATGTCCTACACAAGTGTTCATGCGATTGTTGAATTGCAGGATCCTGAGGAGCGCAAAGAATATGAAGAACTGATACCGATGTTTGAACTGATGTATGAGCTGGCATCTATTTTGCGCAAGCGTCGTGATAAACGTGGATCTATAGATTTTGATTTTCCGGAAAGCAAGATCACATTGGATTCCAAAGGAAAACCGATCGATGTAGCAGAATACGAGCGCAATAATGCACATCGTATTATTGAAGAATTTATGTTGGCGGCAAATCAGACCGTTGCGGAAGATTACTATTGGCAGGAACTTCCTTTTGTGTATCGTACACACGAAGCACCTGACAGCGAAAAGATATTACAGCTCGGCATATTTATCAATAATTTTGGATATACCATTAAGACTGGTGCGGAGGATGAAATACATCCAAAGGAACTGCAAAAGTTGATCTCCAAAGTGGAAGGAACGCCAGAGGAGGGACTCATCAGTCGACTGACGCTGCGTTCTATGAAACAGGCAAAATATACGACAGGATGTGAAGGACACTTCGGACTGGCAATGAAATATTATTGCCACTTTACGTCGCCGATCCGCCGATATCCGGATCTGCAGATCCATCGTATCATCAAAGAAAATCTACACGGTGCCTTGACAGACAAGCGGATCAGTCATTATGAACAGATACTGCCGGAGGTGACGGCAGAGGCAAGTAGACTGGAGCGAAGGGCAGATGATGCGGAGCGTGAAGTTGAAAAAATGAAAAAAGCGGAATATATGGAGCAATTTATCGGTGAGACATTCGACGGTGTGATTTCCGGCGTGACGAGCTGGGGTATGTATGTAGAACTGCCGAATACGATCGAGGGTATGGTGCGTGTTGCAGACATTCCGGGAGACTATTATTATTTTGAGGAAGAGCGCTATCAAATGGTTGGAGAGAAGACAGGCAAAATATATAAGCTTGGCCAGAAAGTGCGCGTGACCGTGTCGGCAGTAGACAAGCTGCTTCGCACGATCGACTTCGAATTGAATGAGGAGGACGAAAACGAACATGGCGAAGAAACTGATCGCAAATAATAAAAAAGCATATCATGATTATTTTATCGAGGAAAAATATGAAGCAGGGATATCTCTTGCCGGAACAGAAGTGAAATCTCTGCGTATGGGCAGATGCAGTATAAAAGAAGCATTCATTCGCATCGAACACGATGAGGTATTTGTGTACAATATGCACATCAGTCCTTATGAAAAAGGAAATATCTTTAACAAAGATCCACTGCGCGTGCGTAAATTATTGCTGCATCGCCAGGAAATCCGCAAGATCCAAGGGCATATTACGCAGAAGGGTTATACGATCGTGCCGCTAAGCGTGTATTTCAGCGGCAGCCTGGTCAAAGTCGAAATTGGCTTAGCAAAAGGTAAGAAATTGTATGACAAACGACAGGATATTGCCAAGAAAGATCAACGGCGTGAGGCAGAACGTAAATTCAAAGTAAGTAATCTGTATTAATGAATTACGATAGTATTGAATTGAATATTGTAAAAAGTGGATGAAATCTTTTCATTTATTGTGCGTGTCAAACAGCCGATTTTAACGAAGTTATTTTGCACAAAAAAAACAAATTATTAATAAAAAAATCGGCAGAATTACTTCGATAAAATTCTGGAAAAAATTTAAGAAACAAAGCATCTGTTTTATTGTATGATTTATACAAAATCAGCCGATTAAAACATTATTTGTTGGATAAAATGTATGGATACCAACATGAATTTTAAAAAATGGAAAAAACCGAAAAACAACATGACAGATTTTAAAGTTGACAACACAAAAGTCATGTATTAAAATAACACTCGGCTGATTGAAATGTGAACAAAATGTGTTTTGTATGTCGAAAAAATACATAATATGTCATTTCGAAACAGGATGACAAAAGGTTTTGCATAATGACGAAAGCAAGCACATGTTGTGACGCAGGCAGACTGCCGGAGGGAGATGACGACTTGATAGATTTTCACACACACATCTTGCCACGTATTGACGATGGGAGCGGTAGCTCACAGGAATCTTTAGAACTTTTGTCTCTTGAGAAAGAGCAGGGAGTTGATCGGATCGTTTTTACACCACATTTTTATGCGGGGAAGGATTCGGTAGAAAATTTTCTGGATCGACGTGAGAAATCATATCAACGCTTGCTGTTCCGAATGGAAGAGAAGGGCATCGAGCCTCCAGTATTTTACAAGGGTGCTGAGGTGTATTATTTCGCAGGCATGGGCAAAGCAGAGATGGTTCCGGAGCTTTGTATCGAAGGAACGAATATTCTCTTATTAGAAATGCCGTTTGCACAGTGGGATAAAGGAGTGGTTGAGGACGTAAAGTTTCTTGTACAGAAGCGAAAGCTTACCTTGATCATTGCACACATTGAGCGTTATTATCCATTTCAAAAAGACAAAAAATATTGGGAAGCCGTATTTGATCTTCCGGTGTATACGCAGATCAATACAGAGAGTTTCCTGTCATGGCGAACCAGACACAGGGCGCTTGGGTTTTTAAAATCCGGTGACTATGAGGTAATACTTGGATCGGATTGCCATAACATGAAAACGAGGCTGCCTAATCTGCAGGAGGGCAGAAACGTCATAGCCTGCAAGCTTGGTGCACAGTATTTGCAAGAAATTGATGCACTGGGAGAAAGGATCTTACCATAATGGAAGATAAGCGTGTAGGGAAGAGTAATCGATCGAAGGCGATATGCATTACGGTTATTGTACTGTTGTGTATCGGTCTGACGGGCTTATTCTTAATGGAATATCGTTCCGGCAATACGAACCGGAAACAAAAAGGCTCGAAGAACCACACAGCAGAGCAAACGGAGCAGCCAATTGATTGGGATTCCCTTCAGAAAGTCAAACTTAACCATCATAAATACGGGTTATTACATAAAGTAACTTCATGGTTGATCATCGGAACAGATGTCAGTGGCAATCAAGATGGCATCGGCGAGGATTATCAGGGTGCCATGGCAGATTTTATGTTATTGGTCGTATTTGATGAGGAGAATCATTCCTATGGAATGTTGCAGCTTAACCGTGATACTATGACGGAAATTCATCTATTGGACAACAAAGGTGAAGGCGAGGCAACAGCAGATATTCAGTTGTGTACAGCACACTGGTATGGAGGCAATAGACAGCAGGGATGTGAAAACACGATCACTGCAGTATCTCATTTGCTTGGCGGCGTACCGATTGATGGTTATTATGAACTTCCAATGAAAGCAATACCGGTCCTTAATAAACAGGTTGGTGGTGTTACCGTAACGTTGGAAGACGACTTTTCAAGCGTGGATGCGGCAATGGTGAAGGGCAAGACAATCACATTATCAGATTCACAAGCGTTTCACTATATTCACGACCGTTATGGAGTTGGAGATGAAGAAAACACATCACGAATGAGAAGACAAAGACAGTATATGAGTGCATTTGCGGACAAGGCAAAGCAGAAGATTGCTGAAGATAATCAGTTCGCAGCAACATTACTCAATGCATTAGACTCATATGCAATATCCGAAATTAATCAAAATGATTTGATGCATTATTTAGACACAATTAATGAGTACCAATCCCAGGGAATGCTTACGATAGATGGCAAATTAAAGCTGGGCAAGGCGTTAGGAGATGGCTTAGAACACAGAGAATTTTATGCGGATGCAGCATCAATTGAGCAAATAGTCAAAAAATTATATCCGCTGATGGAACAGCCTAAGACAAATAAATAGCATTCTAATCTGCCATACAGAGTTTCAAGAAATAGTGCTGAGGTAATAATGGCATATTATGGGAGATCAGAGATATACACAGAGCATGTTGATAAGGGGAGCTTAAATGAGTAAGTTAAGGGACAAAATTCAAATCCAGGACCAAGACAGCGAAGAAGTAGAAATTGACTTATTGGAGTTATTTCAATATTTTCGCTCACAAATTTTAATATTGATCATTGCATTGTTAGTCGGTGGTGTTGCTGCAGGAGCGATCACGCACTTCCTGATCACACCAAAGTATCAGGCAACATCAAAGTTATATGTAGTATCAGCATCCAATAACAAGATCGTTGATTTGAATGACTTGAACATCGGTACCTCTCTTTCGGAGGATTATACTGAGTTGATCAAGATACGTCCGATTTTAGAGGATGTTATTAAGGATTGCAACCTTGACTACGAATATGAGGAGCTGCTCGGAATGCTGACGATCGCACCGGTGGGTGAGACTCGTATTTTGGCGATCACGGTAGAGAGCACCTCAGCAAAAGAGGCAATGACGATCGCAAACAGCGTAGCAGCGACAGCGGTAACGTATCTGCCGAAGCTGATGGAGACAACGGCTCCGAACATTGCTGAAAAGGCAGTGCTTCCGGAAGGACCATGTTCGCCGAATCTGGTTAAGAATACCGCAATCGGTGCTATTGGAATGTTAGTGCTTGTGATGGCAGTGCTTACTGTATTATTCCTGATGGACGATACGATGCGATCTGCAGAAGAGGTTGAGAAAGCCTTTGGTGTAATGCCGCTTACCGTTATCCCTGAGGGTGATATTGCAGAAATCTCCGATAAGAGAGAGGAAGAGATCGCTAAGGAGAAGAAGAAAGCCCACAAAGAGCGCAAGAAAGCCAGAAAGCAAAAGGAAAAAGACGATCAGAAGCAAGAACAAAACAAATAATGCAGAAAGCGCAGCACTTATGCAGTCAATAAAAACGAAACAAACCGTTAGATAGCACGAAAACACAAAGGAGAGTGCGATATGAATGAAGTAACCATAGGAAATATGCCGACGCTGCCCTATGCAGTAGAGGAAGCGGTCAACAGACTGCGTATCAATATTAGTTTCCTGGGAAGCGATATTAAAAAGATTATGGTAATTAGTACTATGCCAGACGAGGGAAAATCGTTTGTAACGATGCAGCTTTGGCGTCAGATGGCAGAATCCGGAACACCGTCGATCCTGTTAGATGCCGACCTTCGTAAGTCCGTCATGACAGACAAATATGATATTACAATGAATGATGGCAGTGAAGTCTGGGGTACTTCTTATATATTGGCACATGACATCCCAATTCAGGATGCTGTGTTACATACACAGATATCCGGTGGAGATATTCTGCCGAATGTCAAAAACGTTGTCAATCCATCCATGTTGATGGAGAGCAAACAGTTTGAAAATATGCTGAATACTATGGCTGATATGTACCGCTACGTATTCATCGATGCACCGCCACTCAACCTCGTATCCGATGGCGAGAAGATCGGTTCCCTCTGTGATGGAGCGATTCTCGTAGTACGTGGTGGGTTTACACAGAAGAAAATGGTGCGCAACTCCATTCGACAGTTGGAAAGAGCAGGCTGTCCGGTACTTGGTATCGTACTTAACCGTGTCGGTGGTAACCGAGGAAGCTATTACTACAAGAAGTATGGCGGCAAGAAATACGGTTATGGGTATGGTTACGGCTATTATGGCAGTAACAGCAAGGGTAATGAATATTATTACGCCTCCAAGTAATTATGGGCTGTCAGCATTGGTGTTATTGACACCTTGGTGATATGACAGCAGAGAATGAACTGATCGGTTCATATGATTATGCTGGGTCTACTGTTCCTATTTTGGGGGAACGGTTTACTCATAGATGATTCCGAATACGAAAGGAGGGAAAATGACAATGAAGGCAATGAAGAAAGTATTAGTAAGTGCTTTAGCAGCAGCATTAGTAGTTACAGCAGCAGCTCCTGCAGGTGCAGCTACATCTCCAGTAACAGCTCCAAAGGCTGTCAATGGAAAGGCTACCGTTAAGGGTGTTACTGTTAAGACTTCCAAGAAGGGTACAGCAACTGTTACAGCTGTTAAGTCTAAAAAGGCTACAGTTAAGGTTGCAGCAACTATCAAGGTTAAGGGTGTAACATACAAGGTTACTGCTATCGGCGCAAATGCATTCAAGAACTGCAAGAAGGTTAAGAAGATTTCCGTAGGAAAGAACGTTAAGACCATCGGCAAGAATGCATTCAAGGGCTGCAAGAAGCTCAAGACTATCACTTTGGCTAACAAGAAGGTTACCATCAAGAAGGGTGCTTTTGCTGGTCTTAACACAAAGAAGATCACTGTTAAGGCTCCTAAGATGAGCAAGAAGGCTCTCAAGAAGTTCAAGAAGGCTCTCAAGAAGGCAGGCTTCAAGGGTAAGGTAAAATAATTTATCGTACCGTCTAAGGTGAGTGTCGGGGCAGGTTGTTTGCAAATCGGAGAAATCTGATTTGTAAGCAATTTGCTTTTTTTTCAAAATAAGGGGTTATTCATGTTGCAGACCATGATAATGGTTAACTGCACTGGTGACAGGGGCGTATAAGCCAATAGATATCTGAACATTAATAAGAACAAAAAAGCCACATCAGTGGGTATAATGATAGCAGTTTATGATAAATTCAACTGCAAGAGAAAGAAATTGAAAATAATACTGTGGGAAATGACCTATAGTTTATATGTAGTATAGATGACAACGAATGGTAAGGCGTGGGGAACATAAGCGTATCGCTATAGATAAAAGGAAGGTGAGAGAATGTACAGACGTAAAGCAAAAGGCTGGTATAAACATATCGACTTTATTATATTAGACATAATCTGTTTGGAACTCTCATTCTTAATTGCATATGTTATCCGTCATGGTGCGGTGAATCCGTATCATTTTCAACTATATCGTAGTGCAGCGATCGTGCTTGGATTTATTGATTTTGTATTGCTCTTTGTATGCAATACATGCAAAAAAGTATTAAAGCGCGGAATGCTTCAGGAACTGTATACAACCGTCAAACATGATGTGTACGTCATTTTGGCATTTACCTTATATTTGTTTGCAGTGCAAAACGCACAGCCATTTTCGCGAACCGTGCTGTTTCTGTGCGCTGCATTTTACATGCCGATTTCTTATGTGACAAGGCTTATTATGAAAGGAGCAGTCAACAAGATGCGTCGCAGCGGTGAAAAACCGGCATTACTTATCGTATCGACATCGGATGCCATTTACGAGACGTTGAAAACGATGGGGGACACATATTATCAGCTATATACGGTGCGCGGTATCGTAATATTAGATAAAGATATGATCGGCAAGCAGATCAAAGGTATTCCGGTCGTAGCGTCAGAAAGCACCGTCATAGAGTATGTCTGCAGGGGTTGGGTGGATGAATTATTTATGGCGTGTCCTCATAATTATAAAACGCGCAGGGAGTTGGTGGCACAGTTCGTCGATATGGGCATCGTCGTGCATGAAAACTTGTTTGAAAACAAGGAACTCCTTCTTAATCGTCAGATGGTAGAGCATATGGGCGGTTATACTGTGCTAACGACAACCTTAAACTATGCATCCGGCAGAGATTTGTTCCTCAAGCGATTGATCGACATTTGCGGAGGAATTGTTGGATGTATCATTACCGGAATCTTATTCGTGATCCTGGCACCGTTAATCTATATTCAGTCGCCGGGACCGATCTTCTTTGCACAGGAGAGAGTCGGTAAGAACGGTAAGCGATTCAAGATCTATAAGTTCCGCAGTATGTACCTCGATGCAGAGGAGCGCAAGCAGGAGCTTATGGAGCAAAACCGTGTAGAAGACGGCATGATGTTTAAGCTGGAGTTCGACCCTCGTATCATCGGCTGCAAGAAGCGTGCTGATGGCACGATCAAGAAAGGGGTCGGTAACTATATCAGAGACTGGAGTCTCGATGAATTTCCACAGTTCTTCAACGTACTCAAAGGTGATATGAGCATCGTTGGAACACGCCCACCAACAATGGACGAATGGGGAAAATACGAAATCCATCACCGTGCAAGACTTGCAACCAAACCGGGAATCACCGGAATGTGGCAGGTCAGTGGACGAAGTGATATCACCGACTTCGAAGAAGTCGTGGCACTCGATACGAAGTACATCAATGACTGGAGCATTGGACTTGATATTAAGATCCTGTTCAAGACAGTGTTAGTCGTGCTGCATCGTGAAGGTGCGATGTAAATATGGTTATGGTGCGGCTTGTGAAAGCAGCCGCTTCATGATATAAATATTATACGTTGTGTTTTGAGAAGTGTGCCTTTCCCGAGGTACACTCTCAAAGTATCTAAGCGCAATTGCCTGTAGAGGCTCGTCCCTGCAAGCAGTGTATACGTAAGTTACAAAAATCTGATTGAGTAATCGTCGCATTGTCGCGTTATGAGAGTAGGATGGTTATATTTGCTGATGATTTTCTATTGATTGCTTATTTTTTTTGAGTATTTGATAGGAAGTGGCGAAGCATACCCTTTTTTAGAGAATCTTTCTGCAGAAAATGGCATGAGATACTTTTCTTCCAGCAAAGTTTACTGCAGGGAGTGAATTACCGTACTAATTCTTGAATATGTGAAATGCGAGAGCACAGATCAGAACATGATTTGTGCTTTTTTCGTATATAAATGAATGGAGGATTCGTATGTGGTATGTGATGCAGGTGCAGACAGGTAATGAAGGAATGATCATAAAATTGTGTGAGCAGGTGATCAATACCGAGAAGTATGAACGGATCTTCCTGCCAAAATGCGTAACACTTAAGAAACGTTGTGGCGAGTGGAAAGAACTGATCCAGACGCTCTTCCCCGGCTATATCTTTATAGATACCGACGAGAATCGCATTACAGACATTATCCGTGCTTGCTATGCGATCCCGGAAGTGACCAAAGTACTTCGCAGCGCCGAAAACTTTACGCCGATCCATGAGCTAGAGCAGACATATCTGCGGGAAATGATGGATGACGAAGACATCGTACGACCATCGGTCGGTTACCAGGTTGGTGAGCGCATTGAAATACTAAGCGGTCCACTTCGCTATGGACATGCTAAGATCTGCTACGTCGATCGTCATAAGCGTGTCGCAGAGATCGAAGTCGAACTCTTCGGTAGATACACAAAGGCAAAAGTTGCACTCGAAGTCATTGGCAAAACAACCGAAGAAAACTTACGTGAAGAAAAACTAAAGCAAGAACAACAACGTGATATTACAAAGCAACAAGAGCAACAACAATTTCAAAAGACCATGGAAAGCTGGAAAGCTGGAGATACCGTTCGCATTACAAGCGGTACGTTTGAAGGCATGGAAGGCACATTCGTCAGTGTGGATATCAAACGGCAGGAGGTAAAAGCGAAGATCCGGTTGTTTGAACGAGAGACAGAAGTGGTGCTAGGGGTTGGGGAAGTTGTAGTTGTGGGGGGGTGGAAGTAGAGAACTATGGGAAAAGATTGGGGTGAGAGATCCCACAAAAAGAAAGTAGAACCCCATGGAAAAAGGAGAACTGAAAAGGTGCGAGGAATGGAGTATAAGAGACAGATTGACAAAAAACTCATTCCAACCTGTAATATTATGGGAGTTAATATTGCAGCGATTAACATGGGATGGTTGGTATATTATCTCGAAAAAAATCTTTCAAAAATAAAAGGGGACTATATATGCGTCGCCAATGTGCATACAACTGTAACTAGTTATGAAGATGAGAAATATTGTGAGATACAAAATAATGGACTGATGGCAATACCAGATGGTGGACCTCTTTCCACTGTTGGTCAGAAACGCGGCTATAAGAATATGGAGCGAACAACAGGTCCTAGTTTAATGGGAGAGATTTTTGAAATTTCTGCAAAGAAAGGTTATCGCCATTATTTTTATGGTAGTGAAGAAGAAACATTGAAATTATTATATCAAAAACTCACGAATCGCTATCCAAAAATTCAAATCGCCGGAATGTATAGTCCACCGTTTAGACCGATGATGGAGGAGGAAGATGCAGCGATAGTAGAACAGATTAATGACACAAAGCCTGACTTTGTGTGGGTTGGTCTTGGAGCACCCAAACAGGAAAAGTGGATGGCAGCACATCAGGGGAGAATTGATGGACTGATGCTTGGTGTTGGCGCAGGCTTTGATTATTATGCAGAAAATATTAAGCGTGCTCCAATGTGGATGCAGAAACATAATCTGGAATGGGTGTATCGCTTAATGCAAGATCCTAAGAGATTGTTCAAACGATATTGGAGCACTAACACCAAGTTTATTTGGAATGCAATGATAAGGGGAAAATGATGTAATGACCGTGGACAAAAAAAAACAAAATATTTTGTTTGTACATAATTATTACCAGATTCCAGGTGGAGAGGATACAGTTGTTGTTAATGAAATGAAAATGCTTGAGAAGCATGGTCATAAAGTTTTTTTATACAGCCGTAATAATGCTGATTTAAAGCAAATGTCAAAACTACAGAAACTTTCTCTTACAGTTACAACGGTGTTTAATCCAAGAACATACAGAGATATCAAGAAGTTGATAAAAGAAGAGGATATAGAAGTAGTTCATGTTCATAATACACTTAATCTGGTAAGCCCAGCAGTCTATTATGCGGCAAGATCTATGAAAGTACCAGTGGTGCAGACTATCCACAATTTTAGATTGCTTTGTCCTGGTGCAACTTTTTATAGAGATGGGCATATTTGTGAAGATTGTTTGAAGCATGGTTTGCAGTGTGCAGTGAAACATAATTGTTATCGTGGAAGTAAAATTCAGACATTGGCATGTGTCATTAATACAGTATTTCATCGAATGACAGGAATTTACGGAAAAATCAATTATATTTGTTTGACTGAATTTAATAAGAATAAAATATTGGAATTAAAGCAAATTAAACCGGAAAGAGTATTTGTAAAGCCTAATTTTGTTGAAAGTAAAAATAAATGTATCTCAAAGAAAGACAGAAAGAATCAATTTGTTTTTGCGGGAAGGCTAGACAAGCTAAAAGGAATTGATTTTCTGTTTGAAGCGTGGAAGCGCATGGGAGTTCATGCGCCTAAGCTGATTGTTTGTGGTACGGGGCCTATGGAAGATTGGTGTAAGTCCTTCATTAGAGAAAATGATGTGAACATTGAAATGCGTGGATTTGTGCCAAATGCTGACATCCTAAAGATAATAGCAAATAGCCAGGCACTTGTATTGCCGACTCAATGGTATGAAGGGTTTCCGATGAGTATTGTAGAAGCGTATACTGTTGGAACCCCTGTACTATGTAGTGATGTGGGCAATTGTGCTACTGTTGTAGAGAATGGCGTAACAGGTTATAAGTTTCCGTTAAATTCTGTAGATGAAATTGTTAGTATTGTTGTAAAGATGCAAGAATTATCTTTGAATTATGACAAAATATATAAGATATATCAAGACAAATACAGTGCTGAAGTTAATTACCAAATGCTTAATGAGATATATTATTTTGTCGAACGTAATGGTTTTGTACCAAGATTTAGCGCAAAAAAAAATGAGAACAAAGAGGAAAACAAATGAAACGAGTATTGGTATATGCGGTATGTGATTATTTTTCTTTACCTAACGGTGGAGAAGTAATGTTGCTGAATAATTTTTTATCAGCAAATAAGAGTGAGATGATTGAGTATTATCTTGTAGGGATGTCGTTCAACGAGTCTGACAAGGTTGGAAAATGGAGTGATAAAAAGATAGGAAATCTTGTTTATAAATTTCTTCCCGTTTCGCAGGTGCTTGCCGATAAGGAAAAAACTCACGTGCCCTTCAGACTAAGAATGGTATATGGAATAAGAAAATATTGGAAAAAAATAGAAAAGATTAATGCAGATTACCATTATATTCATTCAGCTGAATTAGCAATTCCTTTTTGGAGAAAGAATATAAGATGTGTTTATCATGTTCATGGTGATCCATGCCAAACACTACGAATTTCAAGATTTCCAATTTTTAGAATCCAACTATTTACAGACTGTTATTGGAAAATAATTTCAAGAACTATCGAGAAAAGCAATAGAGTTATCTGGGCCGCTGACAGATCAAAAGAATTGTATCTTGAACAACAGCCCAAAATGAAGGAAATTGTAAATAAAAAAAGCATTACTATCCATTCTTCATTTGATACAAAACTTGTCGTAGATGAAGACTCCATTCCTATATTATCAAATAGAAAACATCTGGTTACTGTTGGGAGGATAAGCCGTGTAAAACGAATGGATTTTCTTGTTGATGTAGCATACAAATTAATTGAAGAAGGATTTGATATTGATATATTGATTTGTGGCGATGGAGAGGAAAAAGATGCATTAGAAGAAAAAGCTAAATATCTAGGAATATCTGATAGAGTTGTTTTTTTGGGGTTACTCAATCGCGTGCAAATTGCAACAGTATTGAAATATTCCGACGTTTTTGTTTTTGCGTCTGAGAATGAGGCGATGTCCTTAGTGGTATTGGAAAGTTTATATATGGGTGTTCCTGTGGTATCTACAGATGTTGGTGATATATCGTATGTAATAAAAGATGGGAAAACGGGATATATTGTAGATGGATATGATGCAAAACAGTATGCAAATAAAATCAAATCAATTATTAAGAATGGTAAAATAGGTTATGAAGATTGCTGTAAGAGAATGGCAATGAATTTTACACCTTGTAAAATGGCTGAACAGATAAATGAGGTATTTAATGAAAATAGTAATTAGCACACCGCACATTATAGGGAAAAAAACACTTAGTATAAAAAAATATATAATCTTTTCTATGTTTTTTGCGCCGCTCATAGATTTACTTAATGGTTATTATGGAGAGATTTTTCCGATTGGTCAGGTTATTAGAATACTTTTAATATTAGTCAATTCGTATCTTTGTACAAGACGGATACCATTGAAAGAAAAAAAGACAACATATGCATTCTTTTTTATTGAAGGATATATTTTAATTCAATCTGTAATTACTGGAATGATTTTTACGAGTAGTAATGCGATGGTGGGCTTGAATTTTGGAATGAAATTAATACTATTTTTATCCGAAACACAAATGTTAATTAACTATTCAAAGAATGGAACGATAAGAAAAGACAGTTTTGAAAATTTTTGGAAATTTAGCTGTTGGTTTGTGCCACTCTCTTTATTACTATGTAAAGCAATTAATGTGAGTAACGTGGCAAACGATTCGTTAGCAGGTTTATATTCTTCGGTTAATGCAATGTCAATTATTTTTGTAATTCAGTTTGTTTTGAGCTTGTATTTTTCAAGAGGTGAAAAAAAATATTTGATTGTGACTTTGTTGAATATTATTGCAGTTGTCTTGTTAGGAACAAAATCCCCGTATCTTTATGTTGGAGCTGTTGTAATTGCGTTAATATTATTCTATTCAAAACACAGAATTCGAACAGTTATTACTATTATAGTTACAGCGATTGTGGCATATTGTTTTGTTTCAAAATATTTTGCCAGTGATATGTTAGGATATATTGATTATCATACATATTTCATAGAAAAAGCTTTGAAAACTAATACTATATGGGAGTATCTTTCTAGTGGAAGAAGTAATATGTTATTGAATGAGTGGAATACTATTTCTGGCAAAGGGCTAACTGCTTTGAAATTATTATTTGGAGTAGGTCGTACGAATTTTGCAATTGCTGTAGAAATGGATCTCTTCGAAATTATATTTGCTTATGGTATTTTTGTGGCCATAGAAGTTTATTATTTTGTTATTCGCTCATTTTCATGGAAATGTATGGATATGACCGAAAATTTGTTTCTCAATATAGCTCTTATATGTATGATTTCGTATAGTATATTAGGTGGACATACATTTACTGAGGCTATTTCAGCAACTTATTCAGCAATATTGATAGGGTATAAATATTCCTGTTATTTAGATGAAGGGGGTAAAAATGCAAACTAAAGTAGTGATTTTTATTCTAACATACAATAGAGTAAACTATCTTAAATCTGCTATAGAAAGTATTCTGAATCAGACATATTCAGATTTCATACTTAATGTTTTGGATAATTGTTCGAACGATGGAACAGAAGAGTATGTTAAGTCTATTGAAGATAAGAGAGTTAATTATATTAGGCATGAACATAACCTTGGAGGAATTGGAAACATATCCTATGCATTCAAAAATTGCGATGGTGATTATTTTGCAATTTTTCACGATGATGATATTTTACATGATAATCTATTGAAAGAAGAAGTTACTTATTTAGATGATCATGAAGATTGTATGGCAGTATCGTGTCTCGCTAATAATATTGACGAGGATGGTGAATATACCAAAATTATAAATGAAGAAAAATATGTAGAGCGTACATTTTGTCATGAGCAATTTTTCCATGAGTATTTAAATAAGCAAAAGAGTTTTACTTTTCCGGCAACTGTATATAGAACAGAATTTATAAAAAATAATAACATTACCATATTGTCGACACCTGGTCCGTGTATCGATGTTGTTATATATATGGAGTTAGAAAAAAAAGGTGGAACAATAGCTGAAATACCAAAAACATTATTAGACTATAGAATTTACAAAAGTCAGGATAGTTCATCAAACTTAGAAGAAATGTTGATTAAGTTAATTCATTTTTTGTCGAATGATGAATACTACGGAAATCTTTTAAAAGAAGATGAGCTAGGAAGAACTGAATATTTCAAATGGTATTTTAGACGATTGTTAGCAAGAGAAACTTCAAAATGTATTAGTTATAAAAAATCTGTAAGATATCTTGAAAGAATGCATCAAGAATTGAAAGTATCAAAAATTAGTACTTTCAAGTATGAAAGGATGCTTCGAATTGCAGATATATTTTCGAGGCCGGCAAGTTTAGCTTATAAATTAACAAAAAAGGTGAAGAAATAGATGAAGATTGCAATTGTAACCCCATATGGTGAGTCATATTCAAACGATAAATTATTTGATCCAGCTATGTGTAGCATAGGTCAAAATTTATTATTACCGGGGATAAAATTAAGAGAGCGTTTAGAAGAATTGGGACATGAATATCATACAGTGGATATGTATGATAATAAAGAGGAAATTGATGTTTGGTTGTTCCAAGATTTGAATAATGCTTCCAGGTTGACTATGAATAGATTAACTGATTGGTTGAAATATATATTCAAGAAAAAATGGGAGAAGGATTATTTCTATAAATACAGCAAATTGAACAGAAAATGCAAAGCAATTTTGATTATCCAGGAGCCTCCTACAGTTTTTAGGGCTTCATACGATAAAAAGAATCATAAATGGTTCGATAAAATTTTAACATGGGATGAAAGAATGGTTGATAATAAAAGGTACTTTCAATTTTTTTATCCGCAGGCAATGCCTAAAAAGCTATTGGATACTCCTTATGAAAATAAGAAATTTATCACAATGATATGTGGAAATAAACATAGTACTGACAAATATGAACTATATTCTGAGAGATTAAATATAATACAGTATTTTGAACAAAACAATATAGAATTTGACCTATATGGTTTTGGTTGGAACAAGTCGGACCGAAAAAGTTATCGTGGAAAAGTAGAGGATAAGCTTCATACAATGGCGAAATATAAATTTTCAATCTGTTTTGAAAATATGAAAAGTAAGTCTGGATATATAACTGAAAAAATTTTCGATGCCTTTTTTTCGGGTTGTGTTCCTGTTTATTATGGTGCAGAAGATATATCAAGATTTGTTCCAGAGAATACTTTTATTGATTACAGAAAATTTGATTCATTGGATGAATTGTACTTATATTTACATAGCATGGATAAGAATAAATATAAAGAAATTATTAGCAATATAAACGAATATTTGCAAAGCGATCTATATAAAAGTAATTTTTCTATTGATTCATATGTAAATCGTATGGCAGATATAATTATAGGAGATTAGCTAATGCAGGAGAAAAAGATTTCTATTAATATTTTTTATAATATATTAAATCAGATTGTATCGTTTATAGTTCCCCTGATATTATCACCATATGTTGCGCGTGTATTGTCGGCTGAACTTATTGGAGATTATTCATATGCTTTGGCAAATAGCTCCTATTTTGTTTTAATAGAGGCATTAGGATTTTCCCTTTATGGTATGCTAAAGGTGTCTGCAAATAGAGCAGATAAAAAATATATAAGTACGTTGTTTAAGGAAATAATGATTGCAAAGTTTTTTTTAATGGTGACATGTATTATTGTTTATACAATATCTTTTGTGTGGACTTCCAGTGGTAATAAGATTCTGTGTGCAATTATGATTATGAATATTATCTCCACGGGGATTGATTCGACATGGTTTCTAATGGGGATGGAGGACTTTAAAACCACTGCGTTAAGAAATATTGCAGTTAGATTAGTTAATATTGTTTTAATTATTATACTAGTTAAATCAGAAAAAGATTTTCTAATTTATGCTATAATTATGCAACTATCAAATGTAATCAGCTATATCGTGGTTTTTCCAACAGTAAAAAAATACATTATTTCATCTAAGGTGTCTTTTAAGAATATATTAAAACATACAATAAAATCTTTAATTTATTTTGTACCAGGAATTGTAAATACTATATTTACCTCAGCGGATAAGACGGTATTGGGGGCATTTGCCAATAGTTATGAAGTCGGTGTATACGAACAAGCATCTAAAATATGTTCTTTATGTGGTTCGGTGATTAATTCAATCAGCAACGTTGTAATGCCTAGAGTTACATATTTGAACCATAATGCCAGCAACGAGAAATCAAAAAAATTTATGTTTAAAACGTTACACTATGCATCAGTTGTTGCCATTGTAGTGACGGTGGGGATTATTTGCATATCAGATGAATTTGTTCCATTGTTCTTTGGTTTGGGATATGAGAAAAGTGCTGTCTTACTGAAAATTCTGGCATTTAACGTGTTGATGAGTATTTTGGCTAATTATATTGGACAACAGTGTCTAATATCTAATGATAAACAGAATCAATACAATATAGCAATCAGTGTGGGCGCAATCTTGAATGTTATACTAAATTTGTTTATGGTTGAAAGGCTGCAATCAGTAGGGGTATCAGTGGCTTCGGTTGTTTCTTCTGGCGCTTTATTTTTGGTGGTTTTAATTTTCAGCCGTGAAATAATTAGCTTAAAGAATATTATTCAAATGGACTGGAAAGCAATTATTTCAGCAATAATAATGTTTGTTACTATATATTGGCTGAGTTTTGACAATTTATTTATTACTTTAGTGGTAAAAGTCGTAGTTGGTGCTGCCGTTTATATTACAATATTGGCAATTTTAAGAGAAGAAATTATTCAAGAGGTTTTTAGCAATATAATTAGACAATAAAACACGGTAGTGTTTGACACTACCTCTAATAGAATGAGAGGAAAAAAATGATATATCAGTTTAGCCCTTTTTTAAATGAAAATTTAATTTTAAGAATTTCTGCAGATGAAAGTAGAAACTACGGAGGAACTATTTATATAACTGAATCAAACAGGGACTTTCATTATCGACCGAAGAAAAAAAACTACGAAAATAAAATTGATAATGTTGTACATCAATTTGTAGATGTGAAAAAACAGTTTGTTCAAAATAATATAATAGGGAAATTATTACTTTCTCGATTTCGCATATCTTCAAATTCTTATAAAAGGCATATATTGAGAGCTCAGACCTGGTATAATGAAGCTGTTCAAAGAAATATATCTCAAGCTCCACATTTGAACATCACTGATGATGACATAATTATATTATGTGACATTGATGAAATTTTAGACAGCAAGAAAGCAAAGATGGTATTTGATGCTGCAAAAAAATATGGAATAGTTACAGGAAAACTGTATTTTACATTGTTCTATTTTAATTTATTTTCCAAAAATTGGGGAGGAGCTGCAGATTATAGCTATAGAATGTTTGTCATGACTGGAAGGTATTATAAAAATATATCTTGGAGTTTTGATGAACTCAGAAAAAAAGGTGAATGCGGAGAATTAATGAATGAAATTCATTGTATAGACGATTTTATCGGGTTTCATCATTCTTGGCTTGGTGATGAACAATTTGTTGAAAATAAAATAAATTCTTATGCGCATGTGACTGAACATAAGGGATTAAGTAGCAAGGAGTATATTCAAAAATGCATGACAGAACACAAATCTATTTTTCCAGATCAAGAATTGGAAATCAGAAATGATATTAATCTCTTGGATTCGGTAGAGCGATTTAGAAGTGACGAAAAGACACGTGATTTTTTTATATGAGGAAAAATAAGTATTAACAAACAAAGGAGAACCTAAATGTTAACAAACAGTAGAATTGCACATGGCGACCAGCTAGGAGCACAGATGACAACATTGGCGAATCTCATGTATTTATCGGAAGTAAATAATCAAGAATTGGTATTTTATAATGAACTAAAAAATTTCAGAAGAGGTTACCAGTTTTTAGATGTCTTTAACTGCTCTGGAATTAAATTAATTGAGAGTAGAAATTTATTTATCCGAGCCTTAACACAGCGTATCAAACGAATAGATTCTTCTAATTGGAAAAATAGCATGAAAATGACATACTTTTCTAAATTCAAATATTATAAAGACAGAATAGTATATGAATTTATAAAGAAAAGTTATCATAATTTTAAGCAATTTAAAGGCCTTTCTGGTGCGGTACATTGTGATAAAACATTATTGATACTTAGAGACTCAAATAATTACGACGTGATAGATGGTTTTGGAACATATCAGGATTGGAAAAGTGTGGAAAACAGGGTCAAAGTAGAATTCTCGTTTAGACAGGGAATAGTAAATGACGGTGACTCAATTTTTAAAAGATTGGATCTTAAGGGATTACAGCCAGTAAGTGTTCACTTCAGGCTTACTGATTATTTGGTGCTTTCTTCTCTTAATTTGAAATTGGATTATTATAAAAAAGCATTAGGCTATTTTGATGATACTAATTGCATTTACCTTGTTTTTTCTGATGACATAGAAAAGGTAAAAGGATTGGGTTTATTTAATAATAGAAATGTGATTTACATGGATGGCGGTAACAGTGCAGCAATTGACATGTATCTCATGACAAAGTGCTCTGGTGGGAATATTATAGCTAACTCGACATTTTCTTTTTGGGGTGGATATTTGAATGATTCTTCCGATAAAAAGGTGATATGTCCAAGAAATTTTGTTGACGAAAATACAAAGGAGAACTATATTAACGGCAATTATTATCCGGAAAGCTGGATTGCTATATAATCTAATCATGAATTTGGAGGACTGAATATAATGAAAGTAGTGTTATTAGCTGGTGGTTTTGGAACCCGAATTTCAGAAGAGTCACAGTTTAAACCAAAACCGATGGTAGAAATTGGAGGACAGCCAATCTTATGGCATATTATGAAGGAATATTCTTATTATGGCTTTAATGAGTTTATAATTTGTGCGGGCTATAAACAGCATGTGATTAAAGAGTGGTTTGCAGATTACTTCCTTCATAATAGTGACATTACATTTGATTTTACAAATGGCAAGAATGAAATGACGATTCATCAACAGCATTGTGAGCCATGGAAGGTGACAGTTGTTGATACCGGACTGCATACCATGACAGGAGGAAGAATTAAACGTATTCAGCCATATATAGGAAATGAAACTTTTATGATGACTTATGGTGATGGTGTATGTGATGTGGATATTAAGAAGTTGGTAGAGTTTCATAAAGAACATGAAAAGGTTGCCACATTAACAGCAGTTATGTTGGAGCAACAAAAAGGAATCCTTGATATTGGTGGAGACAATGCAGTTAAATCGTTTCGAGAAAAGAGTCAGATTGACGAGGCACCAATCAATGCGGGATACATGGTTCTTGAACCAGAAGTTTTCAATTATATTGAGGGGGATCAGACAGTATTTGAACGCGAGCCTTTAGAAAAACTTGCCGGGGAAGGTCAGTTAATGTCTTATATGCATAGAGGCTTTTGGCAGTGTATGGATAATAAACGTGAGATGGATGAATTAGAAAAATTACTCTCTAAGGGAGTGGCACCATGGAAAAAATGGGAGGATTGATTGATGAATAAACGAATTGATTTTTCTTTTTATAAAGGAAAAAAGGTGTTTGTTACCGGTCATACAGGATTTAAGGGTACATGGCTTTGTAAGATTTTAGTAAATGCCGGGGCGATAGTAACCGGTTATTCGACAAATCCACCAACAACCCCTTCATTATTTGATATATCCAGGATTTCAGAGGAAATTCACTCAATAATTGGTGAGGTCAGAAACTATGACGCACTTGAGGCAGCGTTTGACGAGGCACAGCCAGAAATAGTTTTTCATTTAGCGGCACAGCCTATTGTACGCGATAGTTACAAAGATCCGCGATATACATATGATACAAATGTTATGGGAACTGTAAACATTTTAGAATGCGTTCGTCAATCGCATTCCGTAAAGAGTGTGTTAAATGTCACAACGGACAAAGTGTATCATAATAATGAATGGGAATGGGGATACCGAGAGAATGAACCGCTGGATGGATTTGATCCGTATTCTAATAGTAAAAGTTGTTCTGAGCTAGTAACACATAGTTACAAGAATAGTTTTTTTGCAGATAATAGTGTTGCAATATCTACGGCACGTGCGGGAAATGTTATTGGTGGAGGTGATTTTGCAAATGATCGAATCATTCCAGACTGCGTTCGTGCAATGGAAAAAGGACAGGTGATAGGGGTTCGAAATCCATATTCAACTCGGCCATATCAGCATGTGTTAGAACCTCTTGCTGTTTATCTTATGATTGCTCAAAAACAGTATGAAGATATAACGTATCAGGGCTATTACAATGTGGGACCGGATGATTGTGATTGTGTTACCACAGGTGAGTTAGTGGATCTTTTTTGTAAATGTTGGGGACAAGAAGCAAAATGGGAAAATCAGGCGGAAGATAATGCACCACATGAGGCTAATTTCTTGAAACTTGATTGCAGTAAAGTAAAGTCGACATTTGGCTGGAAGCCTCGCTGGCATATGGAAGAATGTATGGAAATGACCTGTCGTTTTAGTAAGGTATGGTTGGCGAGTGGAAATGTAGCTGCGGAAATGAACAAAGAAATAAAAGAATTTATGGAGGAGAGATAAATGACTACTTGGAAGAATGAAGAAGAAGCACGTGAGCAGATTAAGGCATTGGTAACAGAATATTATCATGACTTTAAGGAAAATAAAAAAACTTTTCAAGAAGGAGATAGAATAACATATGCAGCTCGAGTGTTCGATGAAAAGGAAATGTGTGCCTTGACAGATGCAACACTTGATTTTTGGCTGACTACCGGACGATTTGCAGATCGCTTTGAAAAAGAATTTGCAGAATGGATCGGAGTAAAACATGCACATCTTGTTAATAGTGGATCTTCTGCAAATCTTATTGCATTTATGGCACTAACAGCACCAGAGTTAGGTGATCGTCAGATTAAGAAAGGTGATGAGATTATTACAGTTGCATGTGGATTTCCAACTACGGTTACTCCTGCAATTCAGTATGGTGCAGTTCCTGTGTTTGTTGATGTTACAGTGCCACAATATAATATTGATGTTACTAAATTGGAAGAAGCATTATCTCCAAAGACAAAGGCTGTCATGATTGCACATACACTTGGAAATCCTTTCGATTTGTCGGCAGTTAAAGCATTTTGTGATGAACATAATTTATGGCTTGTCGAAGACAACTGTGATGCACTGGGAACAAAGTATACTATTAATGGCGAGACGCGTTTTACTGGTACCTGGGGAGATATAGGTACATCCAGTTTTTATCCGCCACATCACATGACAATGGGTGAGGGTGGTTGCGTATATACGAATGATTCAAAATTAAATCGCTTAATATTGTCGTTTAGGGATTGGGGGCGTGATTGTGTATGTCCATCTGGTCAAGATAATTTTTGTGGACATCGTTTTGATGGACAATATGGAGAACTTCCGACAGGATACGATCATAAATATGTATATAGCCATTTCGGATATAATTTGAAAGTTACGGATATGCAGGCAGCGATTGGTTGTGAACAGTTAAAGAAGTTCCCATCATTTATTGAACGCCGTCGTCATAATTGGGATCGTTTACGTGCTGCATTGGAACCTGTTTCAGATAAGTTGATTCTTCCTGAACCGGCAAAAAACAGTCATCCATCATGGTTTGGTTTTTTGATCTCTGTAAAACCAGATTGTGGATTAAATCGTAATGCGATAACACATTATGTTGAAAATCATAATGTGCAGACAAGACTGTTATTTAGCGGAAATCTTATTAAACATCCTTGTTTTGATCAGATTCGTGGTACGGATGCGTATCGTGTTTTTGGCGATTTAACCAACACTGATTTCATTATGAATAATACATTTTGGGTTGGAGTATATCCTGGTATGACTGATGAGATGATTGACTATATGGCCAAGATAATCATTGAGGCAGTGAACCAGTAATGGCATGAATTAAGAGGAGATTTTTAGAAAATTATCAGAGTGTCGCATGGCATCTAGAACCTTGCATTGCTCACCGTAACATACAGGAGGTGACAGCATGAGAATAACAACCATTCAAGAGATGGAAAAGGCTGCTTTGGAGATTCGTGTGAATCTATTGAAACTGTGTAACAGGGAAGTAATTCATATTGGTGGAGATTTATCTATTGCTGATATTATGACTGTTCTATGGCAATATCAGATGAATTATAATCCACAAAATCCTCAGGATGAGAGCAGGGATCGTTTTGTATTATCGAAAGGACATGCATCGGCTGTTACAAGTTTTAATCAAGCTGCTATTGGCTGCTTTACAGCTGAAGATGTTATCAACGAATATGCAACAGATCAGGGTCGTTTTTCGATGCACTCCTGCAATCTAGTGAACCCCTTTGTTGAGGTTTCTACTGGAAGCTTAGGTCATGGTATGCCCATAGCTTGTGGAATTGCAGCAGGGTTGCGTCTTAAAGGAAATAATACTAGCCGTGTTTACACGATTATGGGAGATGGAGAGCAGTCGGAAGGATCCATTTGGGAGGCTGCGTTAAATGCAGTAAAATATAATTTGGGAAATTTAGTTGCTATTGTCGATTTTAATGGATTAGAAGCTGATGGTTCGATTGAAGATGTAACCGGATTAGGAGATATTGCCGCGAAGTATAGAGCGTTCGGATGGAATGTGGTTGAAATCGATGGGAACAACATTTCAGAAATTAAGAGGTGTTTTGATCAGCTTCCGCCAGTAACTTCTGATGTGCCGACAGTAATTGTTGCACATACAATTAAGGGGTGCGGTGTTGAATATATGCAGAATGAAGTGCGTTGGCATGCTGGAAAAATTACTGATGAACAGCTAAAAGAATCTGTTGAATCCCTTTATGAAGCATATGATAGAAGGTGGAATATATGAGTGAAAATAAAAGCTTTCTCCGTAATATAATTGGCGAATACATGAGTAAACTGGGTAAGAAAAATGACAAAGTTGTTGTTGTCAATGCAGATTTATCTGGAACTTGTAGAAATCAGAATTTTGTCGAAGAAAATCCTCATAGGGCATTTAATACGGGCATAGCAGAGCAGAATATGATTTCCTTTGGCACTGGTTTGGCATGCGAAGGATTTATTCCCTATGTGTTCTCAATGGCACCATTCTTAACTATGCGTGCATGTGAGCAATGCCGAACCGATGTGGCTTATGGAAATCAAAATGTTCGTATGATTGGTGTGTATGCTGGTGTATCTGGAGGAATTTCAGGTGCAACGCACTGGGCAATTGAGGACTGCGGTATTATGACATCTATTCCTAACATTGCGGTATTTGAAGTGAGTGATGCCAATCAGGCTAAAAATTTATTGGACTATTCATTGAAATATAATGGTCCCATGTATATTCGTAGTAGTGTAGAACCGACAGAAAATATTTATGATGAGGATGTTGATGTATGTGCAGGTGGTTCCACATTGGTAATGGATGGTGATGACGGAGCTTTCCTCTGTTCGGGTGTTATAGTTCAGCATGCGGTAGCTGCTGCAAAGCGCATTCGTGAAGAAACTGGAAAGAAAATTCGAGTTGTTGATATGTATTCGATTAAGCCGATTGATAAAAATGCAATTTATGAAGCAACAATAACGGGAAACGTTATTGTTGCACAGGATCACAATATTTATGGTGGGCTTGGTAGTATGGTATCGTTGGTAATTGCTGAGAATAATTTATCTACAAGATTCAAGGTGTGTGGAGTTCCTGATAAGTTTGTAGCAATGGCTCATGCAGGATACTTATACCGTCAATTTGGTATTGATGCAGAAGGTTTGAAAATGGAAATGACTAAAATGCTGAAGGGAGAATAGGTGGATGAAAATTGCTATATCCGGAGCAACAAGCATGATTGGGTCAGCTCTTGCGAACGAATTATTAGGGCAGGGACACGAAGTAATTGCAATTGTCAGAAATGATTGCAAAAAATTAAGCGTCTTAAATAAAAGTGATTTGATTACAATTGTAAAGTGTGATATGTGTGACTATCGTACGTTGGACTTTTTGATAGATGGAAAAGTTGATGTCGCTGTAGCAACAGCATGGAACGGAACTCGTGGGGAGGATCGGAGCAATCAGAAACTCCAAAAGACAAATCTACAATACAATGTTGATTTTTTACAGGCAATGATACGCCTTGAATGCAATAGATTTATTACAGCTGGGTCTCAAGCTGAATATGGATTGTGGACTAAACAGGAAAAGCTAACGGAGAATGTTGATCCACAGCCTAACACGGAATACGGAAAATATAAGTTAGCATTTTATGAGTATGCAAAAGATTACTGCCAGAATCATAATTGTGTTTTGGTAGAACCAAGGTTTTTTAGCTTATATGGACCAAATGATTATGCAGGTACTTTGGTGATTTCTATATTGAAGAAAATGATTTCTAACGAGCCTTGTGATTTGACAAAGTGCATCCAAATGTGGGATTTCCTGTATATCGATGATGCAGTTAAAGCTCTTTGTATGCTTATAGAATCAGATAATGTCGAAGGAGTTTATAATTTTGGCTCAGGATATTCGGCTCCATTAAAAGTATTTATTGAAAAGATGATAGATGTTACGCATAGTAAAAGCGAGTTGCACTATGGAACAGTGCCATACCCTGCAACAGGGATTGTAAACGTAAACCCTGATATATGCAGGTTAAAAGGTATCGGATGGAATGCACAATGGAAGTTTGAAGATGGAATAAGAACGATAATGACAAGGTTACAAAGACTCCCTTCTTAAATGTGGGGCTAAATATTATGGAAACTTTGAAACAGAACTACTGGAAAAGATAGGGATTTGGGAGATAACCTCAGGAAGAGAACTAGAACCTTCCCCCACAACAACTCTTTATGTGATAGGAAACGGTTCCGATTTGGCGCATGGTGTTTCATCGTCCTATTCAAAGTTCCGGGATTGGCTCGGAAGACATAGTGATCTTAGGAAAGTGTTGGAGACATACATCAGAAATGATGCATTGTGGTGGAATTTTGAAGAAGCATTGGCTGACCTCGATTTAGATACGCCTTCGATGGCGATTCCAGAAATGCTGGATGCAAGTGTGAAACCATTGTAGAATGTGGTAAAGTCTGGAGCAAAATATCTTAATTTTAATTACACAGAGTTCGCAGAAACACTGTATGGTGTCAAGACTCTATACTGACCAAAGTTTTCTGGAGAGCTTACATATGTATTATAACCCAAGGGAGCGTATACCGATGACTAAAAGAAAACTGAAAAAACTATTCCTCGCTCAGAGTTATCTTGACTCGTGGGACGAGTATCAGCGCAGTTTGCGCAAATCCAGTTATATCACATGGGATTATGTGATATTAACAGCTTCCAATGAGGAGCAGGCGTTAGCCTATGAGCAGCAGATTTTAGATCGGTTGACGTTAGGCTTGCTGCCGGAGAAGACAGTTTATAAGGTGTTACCGGATCCGGATGGTAAGCGTGTTGGATCTGGTGGAGCAACTTTTAATGTATTGAAGTATATTGCTCAGCAGGATGGAGATGCAAGGGAGAATCATTTCCGGGGTAAGCGAATCTTGGTGATCCACTCCGGAGGAGACAGTAAGCGTGTTCCACAGTATTCGGCTTGTGGCAAGTTGTTTTCACCGGTGCCGCGGGAGCTGCCAAATGGCAGACCATCGACATTATTTGATGAATTTATAATAGGGATGACTTCTTTAGCAGGACGTTTCCCAGATGGAATGGTGGTTCTATCGGGAGATGTGCTGCTTTTATTTAACCCGTTGCAGATCGATCTACAGTATCACGGTGCGGCAGCGATTTCGATCAAGGAAGATGTTGAGACGGGCAAAAATCACGGTGTTTTCTTAAATGACGGTCACGATCATGTAGCACGCTGCCTGCAGAAACAGTCGGTGGAGACACTTCGAGCAGCCGGTGCGGTGAATGAGAATGATGCGGTTGATATTGATACCGGTGCAGTGGTGTTAGATGCTGAACTACTGAATGCGTTGTTTGGTCTGATCAGCACAGATGGCATCGTCTGTGAAGAGAAGTTTCATAAGTTTGTGAATGAGACTGCGAGAGTAAGTTTCTATGCGGACTTTTTGTATCCGTTAGCTGGCGAAGCGACGTTGGATGATTTTCAGCGGGAGACTCCGGAGGGGAGCTTTTGCGAAGAACTGACAGAGTGTCGTAATCAGATCTGGGAGGCACTGCATGCTTTTTCAATGAAGCTGATCTGTCTGTCTCCGGCGGAGTTTATTCATTTTGGAACTACGAGAGAGCTCAGAGAACTTGTGACGGTTGGCGTGGATGATTATGAATTCCTTGGCTGGCAGAAGTGTGTTTTGACGAATATGCAGGATGCGGACGAATATGCGACGAACAATGCCTACATTGCGTCAGATGCCGTGATAGGACAGGGATCTTATATAGAGGATAGTTATATTGGACCGAATACGGTCGTTGGAGCCGGTACGATCATTTCGAATGCCGGCATTGAGAATGTGACATTGCCGGAAAATATGGTGTTTCACACATTGGCACTCTCGGATGGCACTTTTGTGACGAGGGTGTATGGTACGGAGGACAATCCAAAGGGAACCTATGAGAAGAATAGCCTATGGATGGGGATACCGATACAAAATATATTGGCGGCGTACGACATTTTGCCGGAGCAAATATGGAATGGACAGGAGCGTTATTTGTGGTTTGCTGATCTCTACACGGTAGAGGCAGATCGTGCTGCCAGTGTTGCAAGTGCGATGCGTTTATGCCGTATTGTGGCAGGAACAGCGAAGCCGGATGATGTGAAGAGTTGGTTGGAGTCAAAGAGACTGAGTTTGTGCAGCAGTTTTAATGCAGCGGATGTACGCGCTATTGTTCCGTGGAAACGGAGCATTGAGAACCAGGTGCTTGTGACCTGTTTCGTGGATCGATTGATGCAGGGAGAGTATTACGAGGATGCATTGCGTGTCTTTGGTGATGCAGGAATTAACGAGGCACAATATCAGTTGTTGATGGAGCGCGCAGAGCATAGTGCATTTTCGGAGAAGATTCGCATTTATTATGCGTTGTCCAGATATATGAGAAATCATCGCCAAAGCTTTGCAGGAGCACAGTATGATGCATTAGAGAGCAAATGCTTTGATGAGATCCAGCGCGTTATCTACGAAAATGGCAAAGATAAGATTCCGGATTTTGATGATTTTCATATTGCGAAGGAGGAAGTGCATATTTCGCTTCCGGTCCGTGTGAATTGGGGCGGCGGTTGGACAGATACACCACCACATTGCAATGAAAAGGGTGGTGTTGTATTAAATGCGGCGATTAAGCTGAAAGGCAATTATCCGATTCAGGTGACGATGCATCGAATTCCCGAGCTGGAGGTACAGTTTGAGAGTCAGGACATTGGTGTAAGTGGTGTTGCAAAGACGGTAGAGGAGATTCAGGATTGCCATAATCCATATGATTTCTTTGCCCTTCATAAAGCAGCATTGATCGCATGTGGCATTATTCCGATTGAAGGTCATTATGAATTGACGAATATATTGGAGAAGTTGGGCGGCGGATTTTATTTATCGACGCAGGTGATCGGTGTGCCTAAGGGGTCTGGACTTGGCACAAGTTCCATCCTATCGGGGGCTTGTGTGAAGGCAATCTTTGAATTTTTTGGACAGGAAGTACAAGATGCAGAGCTTTATGATATTGTGCTTTGCATGGAGCAGATCATGAGTACCGGTGGCGGCTGGCAGGATCAAGTCGGTGGCGTGACAGCGGGAGTTAAGATGATTACGACAGAACCTGGAATCAATCAGGTGATTCAAGTAGAAAATGTGGTACTGAGTGAGGCAACCAAGAAGGAGCTGCAGGAGCGATTTGCGCTGATCTATACCGGCCAGAGACGTTTGGCGAGAAATTTGTTGCGGGATGTTGTTGGTGGATATATCGGTGGGCGTAAGGAATCTACCGATGCGTTGGATCAAATGCAGCGGACAGCAGCATTGATGCAATTTGAGTTGGAACGTGGTAATGTGGATCGGTTTGCGGCACTTTTGAATGAGCATTGGGAACTTAGCAAGCAGCTTGATGCGGGATCGACGAATACGTGCATTGATCAGATATTTCTTGCTTGTGAAGATCTGGTGGATGGACAGTTTATTTCCGGCGCAGGTGGTGGCGGTTTCTTACAGGTGATCATGAAGAAGGGCGTTACGAGAGAACAGCTACACCAGAGATTATATAGCATATTCCAGGATAGTGGCGTTGATGTTTGGGATACGGAGTTTATCTGGGAATAAGGGAGGAGTCAAACGATGCTAAAAGGAATTCCGAAAGTGCTGACCCCGGAGATGTTGAAAATACTATGCGAGATGGGACATGATGACGAAATTGTCATCGCAGATGCACATTTTCCGGCAGAAGCGATGGGAAAGCGTGTTATTCAGTACCCTTGTATTAGTGCACCGGAGATGGTGGAAGCCATTGTGAAAGTTATGCCGTTAGACACGTATGTAAAGGCTCCGATCATGGTGATGAGCCTGGTGCAGTCGGATATAGATAAAGGAATGCCGATACCGACGATGTGGGAAGAGGTTCGTGCTCGTTCCAGTGAGATTGAGGGATTCGAGGTGCAGCTCGGAGAATATGAGCGGTTTGAATTTTATGAGCATGCCAAGAAAGCCTACGCAATTATACAGACGGGCGAGGAACGGCAATATGGCAATTTTATGCTGCGTAAGGGTGTTGTGCTGAACTAAAGCATTTGTAGAATTGTAGAGCTTGCAATGTGATAGAGAGAAGGTGCGGTATGAGCATAGAGGAAATGGGATATTTCACGGATCGTGCAGTGCGTTCAGACCGCGTTATCTATACACCGACTCTATTTGCAAAAGAAGCACTGTTATATTTGCAAGAGGTTGGTTCGCTGCAGGTATTGAAGCCACATCAAAGTCATAGAGAATCGCTGGACTCTTTTTTGTTTTTTGTCGTAAAGAATGGTCGGGGAGAATTGCAGTTTCGCGGACAAAAATATTCGCTTTCTGTGGGGGACTGTGTGTTTATTGATTGCAGACATCCGTATTACCATAGAAGTTCTAAGGATGATCCATGGTCTCTAAAATGGATGCATTTTAATGGCAGTATGGCAGCCACTATTTATGATAAGTATTTATCCCGAGGCGGAGAAAATGTCTTTCCTTCTAGCCGGATCGATCAATATATGGATGTGATTGATGCGGTATATCGCGTAGCAGATTCGGAAGATTATATTCGTGATATGCGGATTAATGGGTATCTGCAGAATTTTTTGACATTGTTAATGGAGGAAACATATCATCCGGAGCAGGAAATTGGTGGAGCAAAGCAGGAAAGTATTCATCTTGTAAAAGAATATTTGGAATCGCATTATGAGGATAAGGTGACATTAGATGATCTGTCGCAACGTTTTTACATCAATAAGTATTATTTGACGAAGCTGTTTAAGCAGACCTATGGTGTTACGGTGAATTCGTATTTGCTGCAGATTCGTATTACGCGTGCAAAGCAGCTGCTGCGATTTACGGATCTGTCAGTGGAGATGATCGGGGAGAAGTGCGGGATATCGGATCCCAATTATTTTAATCGGGCATTTAAGAAGATAGAAGGATTGACACCGAGAAGATATCGGATGATGTGGTGAGAAATGGCTGTTTTTTAACATATAGATTGTAACGGAAACTTGGCATTGACATTAGACGATGACGCAGTTAAGATAATCTTAAGTACAAAGGGAACAATGGACGATGTGAGTCCCGAAATGAAACGGATTTTGGATTATATTGATGGAAAAGGTGCGT
>ERZ791659.83-NODE-83-length-75592-cov-3.98654_pt1 | contig 75592 bp, 73 predicted proteins | sample MGYA00510053_ERZ791659 | MGnify/ENA primary metagenome ERZ791659 (study PRJEB30046, sample SAMN00715192) | human gut metagenome | study: EMG produced TPA metagenomics assembly of the A metagenome-wide association study of gut microbiota in type 2... | reverse complement strand
CTTTTTGAGGGGCGGTTGTCCCCGCCGATGTTAACAGGTAACATAAAATCGCCTCCAATCAAAAAATGTATGCCGGCAGTGCCGGAACAAAAAGCACTTTTTTAATTAAGAGGCGCGAAGCGCCGCATTTTTTGATTGAATTGTCAAGTGTTTTTGGCAAAAAAGAGGGGGATTTTTAAGAAATATGGATTTGAAAGTCGCATGAAATAGGGGCTTAAGAATCCGAGAGGCTATTGAATACAAAGGGAGGAAAAATAATGAATATGTTGATGATACGTGCGTACTATGGAATTAATATTCACAGTGACAGTCAGGGGGAGCTGGGTTCTACGGTTTATAATGGAAACGTAAATCCGGACCTGGTATTTATTATGGCAGCTACAATAGCGGATCAGGCCGAAAATGTTAATGTAGATATTATTGATGGGATAGCGCAGGAAACCTTTGCGGATGATATGTTAGATGAATTGGCACAGCAGGGTAAGGAGTATGATTATATCTTTCTCAAGGCTTCGGCCCCGATGGTAAGATTAGATATTGAGCTAGCTGTGAGGCTAAAGGAAATTTTTCCGAATGCAAGGCTATGTTTTGCAGGACATATTGCTAAATTGTTGAAAATATGGTTATCCAGCAATATAAGGCAAATCGATGAGATTATTGATATCCCATTAGACTTTTACTTATATAAAATGCTGAATAACACGGATGTCGTTGATATTAACAAATTCCCTTGTCCAGATTACGGATTGTTTCCCGTGCAGTCATATGTGGAGCAGGATTGTCTGAGACTTGCGCTGCAGGCCAGTAGGGGATGTAATATGGGATGCCGGTATTGTCCATATAGTGCCTTTTATAACAATACCATTCTGTTTTATGATGTGGAAAAGGTAATAGAGGATATAAAAGTAATGAAAGAAATGAATCCAGAAGTACTGTTGTTCCGGGATCAGTTTTTTACGGCGGACAAAGAGCGGGTGAAGTATTTATGTAAAAGAATGATAGAAGAAAAACTGGATATCCATTGGACCTGTGAAACTAGACTGGAATTTCTTGACGAAGAGTTGATGGATTTGATGATTCAGGCGGGAATGACAATGATATGTTTTGGAGTGGAATCCGGGGACGATGCGATTCTGGAATCATATAACCGGAACAAGGCAGATTATGATGCAATTGCATCAAAAGTAAAATTTTTGGAAAGGAGAGGCGTTTTGACGCTAGCATTTTACATAATCGGATTTCCGAAGGATACCTGGGAATCAGCGGAAATGACTTTAAATCTTGCGCTGAAAATAGGAAGTACTATTGCTCAGTTTTCGCCTTATGAACCGTGTGTTACAGACACAGAGAAGGAGCTGGAACCGGATGATTTCTATATGTACAGAAACACTATGATAAACCATGAGAATTACTCCCTGGATTCGGATGAAATCACATACTTAGTAGATGCTTTTTCTACTATTTACAATTTCCTGCATGGAGAGCTTGGGAATAATTATCATAATGAAGCAAAACGAAAGAAAGAGCATTTAGAGATGATAGAAAATTTAATGTCGTATGGTAATGATATGGAGGCGGTATGCCAAGCAGCAAAAAATTATATGCGAAAATAAAATAGTTGGGGGGGACAGATGAAATTTGTACAACGGGATTTTAGAAATATGGTACTTCGAAGTTATTTGTGAATGAGATATCAGAAAGATTCTTGTATACTTTAAATAGGATGACCCTGTTAAAAAGTTTTGCGGGAACTCGGTGTATGAACAGGTGGGATGAAGAAAGTTGGTACATGATACCATTAGACAAAGAAGGTTCACCATCATAGTTAAATAGAGGATTTATAGCCTTTATAAAGCAAAAAAACGGATGCTTTATGAAGCATACCCTTATTTAGCTATTCGGTACGAGATACGATGACTGTTCTGCACTTTTGGTTTTGTTTAATGAGGTAATTGTTTAAGGAAAGACCTGAAAAATCAATGATTTAGGTCTTGACACTATAGGAAGGAGCAAAATGCAAAAGATTGTTTTAATCATACCGTACTTCGGGAAATTCAACAGCTACTATAATTTGTGGCTGAAATCCTGTGAATGTAACGAGACGGTAAATTGGCTGATTTTTACAGACCAGAAGGGAAAGATTTTTAGCAAAAATAATATTAGGGTTGTTGAAACTTCCTTTTCTGCGTTTAGAGAGATTTTTCAATCCCATTTTGATTTTAAAATTTCACTTGATATGCCCTATAAGCTGTGTGATTTTAAGCCAGCGTACGGGGAGATACTGCAAAACTATATTGGGGAATACGATTTTTGGGGATATTGCGATATGGATATGATATTCGGGGATATTCGTAAGTTTATAACGGACGACATTTTAGATTCCTTTGATAAAGTGCTAAAACATGGACATTTCACGTTGATAAGAAATACCAGAGCTGCAAACGCATTTTATAAAATGGAGGTACCTGGAAAACATAACTATAAAGAAGTTTTTTCTTCTCCTAAAAACTACGCTTTTGATGAGTGGGGAGGTGTTTCCTCATTTTTGGAGCTATGCGGTGTAAAACAGTATTATGCAATGATATACGCAGATGTAAATTTTTGTTATGACTTCTTTCAGATTCTTCATGTGGATATCGGATATACTCCACAGGTCTTTATCTGGAATCAGGGGATGTTGTTCCGGAAGTATTATTTAGAGGGAGAAGTCCGGGAGCAGGAGTTTATGTATATTCATTTACAAAAGAGAAATATGAAAGTGGAATTTTCCCTATCCGACAAGGTACATTACTTTTTAATCGGTCCGCACCGTTTTTATATAGAACCCTATGAACAATATAAGGAGGATGATTTGACAAGAATAAATCCGTTCAGAATGTATCACAAAAAATGGCTTTACGATACATTTCTGTATAATATAAAAAATCGAATACGAGGAAGAAAATAGTCTCGTGGTATGATTTCCTAAAGTAAATCCGTCATATTGTTTGATTATAAAAAATTAGAGGTTCAATCTAAATTGAACAATCAGTGGCATTTATCCGGGACTGTGCAAAGGGGGAAAATGTAGATAATGGCATCTTTACGCAAGACGATTCTGTCATTCGGAAACATGTTACGGATACAGTATTGAAATAGCACTATATAAGTTTAAGCTTAGAGATATATTATAAGCATTTGTAACACCAGTAAAATCAGGTACTGTAGCCATTTTTGGTTTCGCAGCGATATATGCTATATTTCGGTTTTTGATGAATTGATCTCCTTTGTCTGCTTGATGATGCTCCGCATTGTCGATTTTTTGATAAATTCGTAGTCTGTTCTAAAACCAAAAGTTTTATGCAGTAAATCTGTTATTTCTGTTCGTGTATAGGAGTACCCAAGCTATTAAAATGTCGGAATTTCTCTGCGAAGAAATGCAGAATTATATTTGGATGTTGTACAAAGTTGGAGCGAATGAGAGAATCAAATATGCTGTCCCATAAAAAGGACGATCAGCATACCACTCTGCCAAATATCTTGAAACTGTTCTCTTTTCGGATCCGGATCGGATCATATTTTGGATTTAAGGAGACAAGGGAGAAACCGTCTCCACCGCAGTTCAGTTTTTTGCAATAGGCATTTCCGTCCAGATAAAAGATGCCGATCTCGCCGGGAGCAATTTCTTCCGTCTGCTGTACCCATACAATCTGACCGTCGATATACTGCGGTTCCATACTGTCACCCTGAATGCGGACTCCGAAATCAGCTTCCGGAGCAACTTCATTTCCAACCTCGATTATCTCATAATTATCACTGTCCAGAAAAGCTCCGGTGCCTGCAGAAGCAGGAAGATCATATAAGCGGGTCTCCCGGCAGGACGGAAGTACAGAGCGGTCTTCTCTTGCGTAATCGCCGGATTTGACCAGCAGTGCTATGTATTCTTTGGCTTTTTTGATCCCCTCTTCATTCAATTCACTAAACGGATCATCCGGCGTATATTCTCCGATAAAGGTATCATAAATATTGGTAATGCCAAGAATCTTGCAGAGTGCCAGCAACTGTGTGGCATTTGGCTGGGTAACATTCCGCTCCCAGGAGCTGACGGCTGCAGGATTGATAAAGTATCCAAACTGTTCTAACTGCTTCGTGATATCCGGCTGTCGAAGCTTAAGTTCTTTACGCCGGTCCTGTATAATTTTTCCGATTGTATTCATCGTGATCTCCTTCTTTATGTATGGTTTCTGCCTATACTATATACAATCCAGAGTGAAAAATCAATCATAAAATCAACTTTAAGACGAAATGGATAATATTTTACACTTGAAATATCGAAACAAATGATTTATACTAATGGCATAGAAAAAAACGAACTAATGTTCTGGTGTGGCGTTTGTTTTTTTGTTTAACCCATATAGAAACTTGAAAATCAGCAGGAGAAAGCAGATCATGAACAGATAGTTTGGCTTAGTGTGTCGGAAATTATTTGTTGTGTATGATCTTGCGGCAGGTTTATTCCCTTTATCTGATCAAGATGAGGGTACATATGTATATGGAGGAGCGCAGTTGGTAAAAGAAAAATTAGAAACGGAGAAGAATGATGGTTTTATAGAATATCGGGTACATTGTCCGAAGTGCGACAGGATTTTATCTAATTCGATCATGGATGGCTCAGAGCTTTCTTTGACATGTGGCAAGTGCAAGAGTCCGATTCATATTTTTGCATTACAGGGTTCTGTATGTGTGGTCGCCGAGAATACGGTTAATACGCAGGCAGTGTCGTGCCTGGTTGCGAGGTTTCATGCTTATGGAAAGCGGCTGGAGCATAGACCATGATAAACAGTTAAGCGGAAGAATAATAAGAAAATTTAATACAACAAGAGATCAGCGGCAAGAGCCACGAATTTGTTACGGACATCAAGGTGGTTAGTACGATGATCGAGAGTTTGTTAAGCGGTTAAATTTGACAAAGGATCATTAGGAGCCGGACAAAACGAGAGTGGATGATACAGGAAGATTTCTGTATCTATCTGTAATTGTTTTGTCCGGTTTTTGTATGAGAAAACTCAATTTTTTTTTTCATACTGCTTATGAGCGACGAAAAGAGCAGGCTGCTTTCGTTTTGTTTGCTCCGGAAAGGAGTGAATGATGAAAACATTAGCAGAGATTGGGGAGACATTAGCGGTGGAGCGGGAAAGAGCCGGATATACGCAGGAGGGCTTGGCGGAAAAGATCGGTGTGACGGCAGTGTCCATCAGCCGCTGGGAAAATGGAAATAACATGAAGATAGATATGTTTCAAAAGATTGTGTCTGCATTAGGAGTGTCTGCGGATTCTATTTTAGGAACGGAAAAGAAAGATGACAGTATACCGGAAATGATGGCAGCACTTCCGGTAAAGGAACGGCAGATTGTTTATCAGACTGTTATTGCCATGATTTCGGCAATGCTGGAGAACTAAACAGAAATGATAAGTGGTTTAACAGTTCTGATATTCCTGTATCACAGCATATCCGCTAAACTTTAGATACAGCTAAGGAATGCTTACCGGTAGGACTTCCGGTAGACAAGAAATATGGCAGTAAAAGTGAAAATTTGACGCAGAATATGGGAAGGTAGGCGAGGCAGATGGAATATGAAGGATGGAAGGCAGGACAGGCACTTAGAGATGTCCGGAAAAGCCGTCATTTAACGATTGAACAGTTAAGCGAGAGGGTAAACAAATCATCGTCACACATCAATCAGATAGAACTGGGAAGCCGGAAGATGAGTGTGGACCTTTTGTATCTGTTGATGACGGCATTACATACGGACGCCAACACGATTTTGGGGATCGCACCGGAAGAAGATGCCAGCCGGAAAGAGACAGATAAAAAAGAGGACAGCATTGTGGATCGAAAGCTTAGTATGCTGGAGCCACAGCGAAAGAAGTATTTTGAAAGCGTGTTTTGCAATATGATCGATGCATATCTGGCATAGCAAGGAGGAAGATAGAAATGGCACATAAAAGAAAAGCAAAGAAAAATATACGCTGCATTGTCTATCTGGCAACGGTTGCCGATGAGAATACCGTGGATCGGAAAGAGCAGAAGCAACTGCGTTATATCAGGGAATATGCCAAAGCCCATCAGCTGCAGATCGTAAAGGTGTTCCATCGAAGCATACTGGGACAGATGGACATGAACAGGCATTATCAGAACATTGTAAGACGGATCCAAAGTGGGGAAGCAGAAGCAATTTTGCTGGCAAATATGGGAATGATCTCCCAAAGTCTGCCGGATGCATATGGTAAAGTGGGGCAGATGCTTGAAGCCGGGGGCAGAGTGATCACGGTAGATGAGGGAGAATTGAAGCTTAACTTAGCACCGATAGGAGGTTTGGCAGTATGAAAAAAATAGAAAACGGAGATCTGGTTTATGTAGATCTGGGACAGCACAGCAGGAGCTGTGTTCAGTCAGGGGTTCGCCCGTGTCTGGTCATTGGAAGTTATTATGCTTCAGATGCTTTGAATGTGTTGCCCCTGACAAAGCACATCACCAAAAAGTATAATCCTATGCATATCCGGCTTAATCGGGATGATGTAAAGGGGTATTTGGCAAACGATTCATTGATATTAGTGGAACAGATCACAACCGTGGACCGGCGGACGGTGATGGGAAAATTAGGAAAGATAAAAGTGGAATGCCAGGTACTTAGAAAGGTGCTGAGCGCAATGGAAAAAAGGTACAGCTTAAATAACGTTCAAGAGGAATGCAAGAAATGGGGGAATGAATGTGGATGAGAAATATTTAATATCAATTAAGGAAGCAGCTCAATTATATGGTATCGGACAGCACAGACTGCGTAAGATTATTTCTGAGGATTACGAGTGCAGGTATCATTTGATGATAGGGCGAGTTATAAAGATTAAGAAGAAATCGTTTGAAGAATTTCTTGATATAGTGCAGGAATTATGATGTCGACAACGAGCCTCGTGTGTGGTACACTTATAATGTGTACGCATTCGAGGCACTTTTAATGGAGGGCTGAGAATATGGCGAATAAATCACGAATTAACAAACATAAACCTACAAGAAAAACTTTGAGACCGAATGAATTTTATAACCCAAAAACAAAACGATATGAATATCGTTACAAAGATGGATTAGGAAAAGAACGGGTTATAAGTTCCTATAGGTTGGAAGTTACAGATCAACTTCCAAAAGGAAAAAGATCTGGAAAAAGCTTGCGAGAAAAGGAGGCTGAAATAGAGGCATTATTGCAGGATAATTTGGATATAGAAGGTTCTAGATTAACTTTACTGGAGTTAGTGGAGAAATATCTGGATCAGCTATATAGTAAGAAAGCTTTGAGTCATAATACAAAGGTAGGTTATAATGTTACAGTAAATACTTTAAAACAGTATAAACTGGGACATATGGAGATTGGAAAAATACGACCTGAGCATTGTGAAAACTGGCTTGCTGATATGAAGAAAAAGTATAGAGGTTCATCTATTCAGACACAGATCAGTTTGATTAAACGGGCATTTGAGTATGCAGTCGATTACGATTACATAGCAAAAAATCCATTTCGAAGGATTACAACTGATCGGAGTGATAGTAAGCCGAGGAAAGCGGTTCCTATTCAGACAATGAATAAGTTTCTTGAGTTTTGCTCAGCGGATGCTCACAGCAGGCATTGCTATGATATGTTGTACATTTTATTCTGGACGGGGCTAAGAGCATCAGAATTATGTGGATTGACGATGGATGATCTTGATATGGAACAGCGTGTTATCAGGGTTAATAAGCAATTGATGCTGATTAATCACAAACATGTCGTATCGGCACCTAAAACGCATAATGGTGTAAGGTATATACCTATGACGGAAGGTGTGTATAATGCTTTTGTATCTGTGTTGAAGAATCGATATCTTAAAGGTGACATAGAACCAGTATGTTATGATGAACTGGGGAAGGCATATGAGGGATTTGTCTTTCTCTCAACAAGAAGCAGGAAGACGATCGTAAGAAGTCATGTTGAGGAATATCTTGCAAATTGTATTAAGCGTTACAATTTAGCGTATCCAAATGATCCTATTGAAAAGTTTGAACCGCATATTTGTAGACATACGTTTGCAACCAATATGCAAGGGCTTCCGCTAAAAACATTGCAGGCAATATTAGGACATGGTAATGTAAGAACAACAATGGATAATTATGTGGATGTCAGACCGACAGAGATGCAAATTGATGAGGTCAATAACCTGGCAAAAGCATTACAAGGCTAATTCGTATAAATTTTGTTTTACGAATTATTTACGAATTAGATTGTACAATATGGTGTAATAATAAGGAACTATAGGAAACAAAACGTAAAAGGTTAATATGCGCTAAGCCGCATAAAACCATACAAAACAACGACAGCAGAGGTGATATACAACAATGATAGCTATAATTGACTACGATGCGGGCAACCTTCGCAGCGTGGAAAATGCACTGCAATTTTTGGGAGAAGAGGCAAAGATCACACGAGATCCACAGGAAATCCTGAAAGCGGATAAGGTCATTCTTCCGGGTGTAGGTGCGTTTGGCGATGCGATGGAAAAACTACATAAATACAATTTGGTATCTGTGATTCGTGAGGTAAATGAAAAACAGATTCCGTTTCTGGGCATCTGCTTAGGACTGCAGTTGCTTTTTGAGGAAAGCGACGAGACGCCGGGCGTAAAAGGACTTGGTGTATTGCCGGGCAAGATCAAGGCAATTCCGCCGAAAAAAGGCTTCAAGATTCCACATATGGGGTGGAATTCTATTCAGATCAAAGAGGGAGCAAGACTGTTTCAGGGGATCCCACAGGATGCATATGTATATTTTGTTCATTCCTATTATTTACAGGCTGCAAGAGAGGAAGACGTGGCGGCAACAACCGAATATATCGTACCGATCCATGCTTCGGTAGAAAGCGGCAACACATTTGCGTGCCAGTTTCACCCGGAGAAGAGTGGAGATATTGGATTACAGATATTGAAGAACTTTTGCAACCTTTAACAGAATGGAGAGGCGATAATTATGTTTACCAAGAGAATTATTCCATGTTTGGATGTAAATAATGGACGCGTGGTCAAGGGAGTTAATTTTGTGGATCTGAAAGATGCGGGAGATCCGGTTATCGTTGGAGCAGCATACGGACAGGCTGGTGCGGATGAGCTTGTCTTTTTGGATATTACGGCATCCTCGGATGCCAGAGCAACAAAGCTTGATATGGTACGCCGTGTTGCAGAAACCGTCTTTATTCCGTTTACGGTTGGCGGCGGGATCCGTACCGTGGAAGACTTTCGTCAGGTGCTCAGAGAGGGAGCGGATAAGGTGTCGGTCAATTCGGCCGCGATCGCCAATCCAACCTTGATCTCAGAGGCAGCACTAAAGTTTGGCAGCCAGTGCGTTGTTGTGGCAATTGATGCCAAGAGAAGACCGGATGGTGGCTGGAATATTTATAAAAACGGTGGCAGAGTTGATATGGGCATTGATGCGGTAGAATGGGCGATGAAGGCAGACAAGTTAGGTGCCGGAGAGATCCTGCTTACCAGCATGGATTGCGATGGAACGAAAGATGGCTATGATCTGGAGTTGACCAAGATCATTTCGGATAATGTATCAATTCCGGTAATCGCATCGGGCGGTGCGGGCAAGTTAGAGCATTTTCGCGATGCCTTTACGGAAGCGGGAGCAGATGCGGTATTAGCGGCTTCGTTATTCCATTATAAAGAGCTGGAGATCAGAGAAGTGAAGGAATATTTACGAGATCAGGGCATTAGTGTTCGATTGTAGGAAGAGCATAGAATGGAGAGTACCAATGGCAATGATAACCAATGACTGGCTTGATGCGGTAAAGCCGGAATTTAGCAAGGAATATTATAAAGACCTGTTTTGTTTTGTGAAAGACGAATATAGCAAGTGTGTTGTGTATCCGCCTGCAGATGACATTTTTAATGCGTTCCATTTTACGCCTCTTTCCAAAGTGAAAGTTCTAATATTAGGACAGGATCCATATCATAATGTGCACCAGGCACATGGACTTAGTTTTTCGGTGCCACAGGATCAGCGGGAGATACCACCGTCGCTGCAAAATATATATAAAGAATTGCACAATGATCTGGGCTGTGATATCCCGGACAACGGTTACTTAAAGAAGTGGGCGGATCAGGGAGTACTATTGTTAAACACAGTGTTGACGGTACGGGCTCATCAGGCAGGTTCCCATCAGGGCAAAGGCTGGGAACAGTTTACAGATGCAGTTATTCAGGCAGTTAATGCACAGGATCGGCCGATCGTTTATATGCTTTGGGGCAGACCGGCACAGAGCAAGATCCCGATGTTGACCAATCCGAAACATTTAGTACTGAAGGCTCCGCATCCAAGTCCATTGTCTGCATACCGCGGCTTTTTTGGATGCAAACATTTCAGTAAAGCAAATAGTTTCTTAGAGGAGCATGGTATCGCACCAATCGACTGGCAAATTGAAAATTGCCATTGATGTGTGCTATAATGAGCGAGAAACATTACTACCAACAGGACGGGAGGTTCTGGGATTATGAATTTAAGTGACGCAGAGAAGAAGGCAGTAGTTTCTGCAGAGGCACAATTACCGGACGATTTTGTGTTTGGTTTAGATATAGGAACGAGAAGTATCGTGGGGACGGTCGGTTATAGACAGCCTGACGGTCATTTTGTCGTTGTGGCACAGGCCGCAGTGCAGCATGAAACAAGGGCAATGTTAGATGGTCAGATCCATGATATTGGTAAAGTGGCAGATACGATCCGTTCTGTGAGTGATCAATTGGAACAGTTGACGGGCAAGAAGTTAAATAATGTATGTATTGCTGCTGCCGGTCGTGTATTAAAGACAGTAGAGCAGGAAGCGGAAGTTACCTTTACGACAGAGACTGTTGTGACGACAGAACATGTGTATTCGCTTGACATGCTTGCGGTAGAAAAGGCACATGAGACATTGCGGCAGTCTGATAACAGTGGACTCAAATATTATTGTGTCGGTTACTCGGTCATGCGTTATTATCAGAATGATTATCCGATTACGAATTTGGAGGGGCATAAATGCTCTAAAATACGTACAGAGTTGATAGCAACATTTTTACCGGAAGAAGTTGTGGATGGATTGTATGCAGCCGTGGAACGTGCAGGCTTACATGTCGAAAATCTGACGTTAGAGCCAATTGCTGCGATCAATATTGCAATACCGGAACGTTTTCGCTTGTTGAATATTGCATTGGTTGATGTTGGAGCGGGAACTTCTGATATATCGATCACGAAAGATGGCAGTATTATCGCCTATGGCATGATACCTGCGGCGGGTGACGAATTAACAGAATGTATTGCCAAGCATTATTTGGTAGATTTTCAGGAAGCAGATCGCATGAAATGCGAGAGTACCGAGCAGGAAGAAGTAGAATTTCAGGATATTATGGGACTGCCGATGACAGTAAAGTCTTCAGATGTTGCAGAGGTTGTTCGAGAAAATGTGCAATCGATCACAAAACAGGTTGCAGAGAAGATCATAGAATTAAATGGAGATAAGTCAGTAAGTGCAGTGTTTGTTGTCGGAGGCGGCGGTAAGATCACAGGATTTACGGAATGTCTGGCAGAGTATTTGGGAGTGGCAAAAGAAAGGGTTGCATTGCGTGGTTCGGAAGTGCTTCGTGAGGTTACGTTTCTGCGTCAGGATTTAGAGATAGATTCTCTGCTGGTTACACCGATCGGTATATGTATGAATTATTATGAGCAACGTAATAATTTTGTGTTCGTCTCTGTGAATGGGGAGCGTATTAAGCTTTATGATAAGGGAAATCTTACGGTTTTAGATGCTGCGCTTCAAAAAGGGCTTACGAATGATAAGGTATTTCCACAGCGAGGCGATGCAGTTGCCTATTATGTACAGGGAAACTTACGTATGCAGCGGGGAGAGCCGGGAGAATCTGCGGTTATCCGCGTGAATGGAGAGGAAGCTTCCATTGCAACGCCAATTCATCAAAATGATGTGATAGAAATTGAAGTATCGACGAAGGGAAAGCCGGGAAGCATAGAGATACAAGCATTGCCGGAGTACAAGAGTGCGATTTCTTTCTATGTCAATGGCACCAAAGTCGATTGTCCTTGCTTTGTCTCTGCAAACGGGCAATTGGTATCTGCGTATTATGAAATTCAAAATGAAGATAAGATTGAGATATTGCCATATTATACATTGGAACAGCTGTTAGACTTTATGGATATTGCTGCGGAGGGGGAAGTACTTGTCAATCATGTTCCGGCAAATCTGCAGACAAAGGTATACGAGAATTTCTCGGTAGATTGCCAAATAACGGACAAGTTTCATGAGACGGAAGCTGCGCCGCAGGAATCCATGGGCAGCAGTGATATGACAGCTATAGAACGATCGCACGAACCGATGTCTGTCGGAGATACGACAGATGAAAGTCAATCGTCAGAAACGGTAAACACAGAGAATATCACAGATGAGCAGAAGAGTCAGAGCTTTGATCCGGAGAAAGATTTTGCGATCACGGTGAACGGCGAACCTTATGCGTTGCGTGGAAAGACACATTATATATTAGTGGATGTGTTAGATATTTACCCGATTGACACCAGTAAGGCGCATGGCGATTATATGGAGATTAAGATAAATGGTATGGATGCAGAATTCAGCCAGCCTTTAGCAGAACACGATGCCGTTATCCTGCGCTGGGTTACCCGTTAGGACTTTAGTAACTCTGGGCGTAAAGTATGCGGTGGAGAAAGGAATGTAGTAATATCATGAAAGTTTGCAGTATAGCCAGCGGAAGCAGTGGAAACTGTATTTATGTCGGCACAGAGAAAACAAACATATTGATAGATGCCGGCATTAGCCGGAAAAGAATTGTGGAGGGACTACACAGTATTGGCGTCGAACCGGAGCAGTTAGACGGCATTTTTGTGACACATGAGCATTCAGATCATATTCAAGGAATACCCATGATGGCAAAGCAATTTGAAGTGCCGATCTATGCAACGGGAGGCACATTAGATCAAATCTGTGAAAAGGATAAAAAAAATGTCATAAAAAGAGAAAATCTATTTCAACTTTATGCAGATCAACCGGTAGGAATGGGTGATATGCAGATCATGCCATACAAAATGTCACATGATGCTGCTGATCCGGTATGTTATACTGTGGAAGCAGACGGGCAAAAGGTCAGCATGGCAACCGATCTGGGGGTGTACGATGACTACATTGTAGATCATTTAGAGGACAGCGATGTGTTGCTGATTGAAGCAAATCACGACATCAGTATGTTGGAGGCAGGACATTATCCGTATCCGCTCAAGCGTCGTATTTTGGGAGAATGGGGACATTTGTCCAATGAGGACTCCGGACGGCTGTTATGCAGTTTGATGGGGGATCATTTGAAATATGCATTTTTGGCACATTTATCCAAAGAGAACAATTATCCGGCATTGGCATATGAAGCAGTACGATGCCAGATATGGGAGGAAATGGGCTCTAAAGAAGTTCCATTTCAGTTACAAGTAGCCGAGAGGGACAAGCCATCACAGCTTGTTACAATATAAAAAGACATACAGATCATGTATGGAAATGGAGGACATCATGAAAAAAACAGTAGTAACCGTAGTAGGTAAAGATAGCGTAGGGATCATTGCAAAGGTATGCACATATCTGGCAAACAACACCATTAATATTTTGGATATCTCACAGACGATCGTGGGTGGCTTTTTTAATATGATGATGATTGTAGATCTGGAAGACTGCGCCAAAGAATTTGGTGTCGTTGTTGATGAATTAGAGCAGATCGGGGAAGAAATGGGCTGCGTTATCAAGGCACAGCGTGAAGATATTTTTGACAAAATGCATCGTATTTAATGACAGAAATGGAGGATACTATGATTAACATACATGAGGTTTTAGAAACCAATGATATGATAGAAAAAGAAAATCTGGATGTGCGTACAATTACGCTGGGCATTAGCTTGCTTAGCTGCTGCGATAACGATTTGGATCGTTTGATCGACAAGATATACAATCGTATTACAACGGTTGCAAAAGATCTTGTCGAAACAGGAAAGGCAATCGAGAAAGAGTTTGGTATTCCAATTGTAAATAAAAGAATTTCGGTAACTCCGATCGCTTTAGTTGGTGCATCTGCATGTAAAACACCGCAGGATTATGTGCGTATTGCACAGACTCTGGACAAGGCAGCCAAAACGGTAGGTGTCAACTTTATCGGTGGGTACAGTGCCCTGGTGTCTAAAGGAATGACGAAGAGTGATGAACTTTTGATCCAGTCGATCCCAGAGGCTCTTGCAACAACAGATTTTGTCTGCAGTTCCGTGAATTTGGGATCTACAAAGACCGGAATTAATATGGATGCAGTAAAAATGATGGGCGAGATCATTTTGCAGACAGCAGAAGCAACCAAAGAGAAAGACAGCATTGGCTGTGCTAAATTAGTTGTATTTTGTAATGCACCGGATGACAATCCGTTTATGGCGGGTGCTTTCCATGGTGTTACGGAGGCAGATGAGATAATTAACGTTGGTGTCAGTGGACCGGGTGTTATGCGCAAGGCATTGGAGTCCGTTCATGGAACAGATTTTGGAACGCTTTGTAATACAGTCAAGAAGACAGCGTTTAAGATTACACGTGTTGGACAGTTGGTCGCAAGAGAGGCATCAGAGAGACTTGGTATTCCATTTGGAATTATTGATCTTTCTTTGGCTCCGACTCCGGCAATTGGCGACAGCATTGCAGATATTTTCGTGGAAATGGGTCTGGAAAAGGCCGGTGCACCGGGAACGACAGCAGCATTAGCGTTGTTGAACGATCAAGTGAAAAAGGGTGGCGTTATGGCTTCCTCTTATGTAGGTGGATTAAGTGGAGCCTTTATTCCGGTCAGCGAGGATCAGGGAATGATCGATGCAGTGACGGAGGGAGCTTTGACCTTAGAAAAATTAGAGGCAATGACTTGCGTATGTTCTGTAGGTCTGGATATGATCGCTATACCTGGCGATACCAAAGCGACAACGATATCCGGCATCATTGCGGATGAGATGGCGATCGGTATGGTCAACCAGAAGACAACAGCAGTTCGATTGATTCCGGTTATTGGCAAAAAAGTCGGAGAAACAGTTGAATTTGGTGGATTGCTTGGCTATGCACCGGTAATGCCGGTGAATGCTTTTGATTGTGAAGAGTTTATTAATCGTGGTGGACGCATCCCGGCACCAATTCACAGCTTTAAAAACTAAGCGATAAGTGACAAAAAGAATCATGTGTATGAATTGTGCCTGATGATTCCGGATTTAGGGATTGTCAGGCACATGGAGGATTAGAGTGAATAATAAAATAAAATCGGCAGATAAAAAAAGACTGCCCTTATGGTCCAAAATATTGATCGGTATTCTGATCGCTGTTATTTTGCTTGGGGGGATCGCATATGGCACATTTACGTATTATTACCATCAAATGAATATCAAGGGATTAGAAGATAATGATACCCCGGCTGCAAAGGAATATTTTGATACCGATGAAAATACCGGTAATTTGGAAGAGTTGGATCCGAATAGTATTCATTTAGATAGTGCAGAGAGCGTCTCTACCAACAAAGATGTTATCAATATTTTGTTGTGTGGTGAAGAGAGTATTGGTGGTGGAAGAGGTCGTACAGATAGTATTATGATCGCTACGATCAATCAAAAGGACAATCAGCTTAAGTTAACTTCTATTATGCGTGATTCGTATGTGCAGATACCGGGATTTTCGGACAATAAGATCAATGCGGCGTACCATAATGGTGGTATGAAAACTTTGATCAAAACGATCAAGAAAAATTTTGGTATCGCAGTAGATGGTTATGTATTGGTTAATTTTGATTCATTTCAAAAAATTGTGGATGCTGTTGGTGGCATTGATATTACGCTGGACGAACAAGAGGTCAAATACTTAAACAGTACAAATTATATATCAGACACATCTAACCATACGTTGACGGTTGGTAAAAATCATATGAACGGGAATCAAGCCCTTGGTTTTGCACGTGTGCGTTATGTTATGCGTGATGGAGAATGCGGTGATTTTGCAAGAACACTTCGGCATCGTACGGTCATGACAGCACTTTATAAACGTGTGATCGACAAGTCAACACTGGAACTGGTTGCTATGATACCGAAGATCCTGCCGATGCTTACGACCAATATCAAAAAAGAAGATCTGGTCAACTATATTGCGATGGCAGTACAGGTGCGGGATCAGAACAAAAAGATCTATACGCTCAATGTTCCTGTGGAGGGCGGGTATAAGATCACTCGTGCCAGAAAGATGTCGATCATTTTGCCGGATCCGTTGTCTAAGAGTGTCAATAAAATGCAGAAGTTTATTTATGGTAGTACACTCGCAACCAAGGGGGAAAAAGAAGAGGGTGCCAATATTACGGTTGGTCAGTAGAAATGCATGAGAGATGCAGAATGGTCCGGATTGAACAATTGTATACAATTATACATTGACGCAAGTATACTTTTGTGATATGATGTGCCGAGGCGAGCTTGTGCGGATTTGACAAGATCTCACCAAAAGAGTAATGGGAATCAATGAAAGGAGAATGACTATGTCATTAGAATTATCAAAGAAAGCAGCAGCAGTTAAGCCGTCATCCACGTTGGCAATCACTGCTAAGGCAAAGGAATTAAAGGCACAGGGCAAAGATGTAGTAGGATTTGGTGCAGGTGAACCGGATTTTAATACACCGGAAAATATCTGCAATGCTGCTATTGATGCGATTAAGAGTGGCTTTACGAAGTATACGCCTGCTTCTGGAACAAATGAGTTGAAAGAGGCAATTTCTAAGAAATTCAAGAGCTTTAACAATCTGGACTATGCACCGGATCAGATTGTGATCAGCAATGGTGGCAAGCATTCTTTGACAAATATATTTACAGCATTGATCAATCCGGGCGATGAAGTGATCATTCCGGCTCCGTTCTGGTTGAGCTATCCGGAGATCGTAAAGCTTGCAGGAGGTGTTCCGGTTATTGTAAAGACAACCAAGGAGCAGAACTACAAGCTGACCGTAGATGATCTTAAGGCTGCGATCACAGACAAGACCAAAGCTCTTGTATTAAATACACCAAATAACCCAACCGGTATGTTGTATACAGAGGAAGAGCTTCGTGCAATTGCAGAAGTTGTTGTTGCAAACGATTTCTATGTAGTTGCTGATGAGATGTATGAGAATCTCGTTTATGGCGAGCAGAAGCATGTCAGCATTGCATCTCTTGGTAAAGATATTTATGACAGAACAATCACTTGCAGTGGTGTGGCAAAGAGCTATGCGATGACTGGCTGGAGAATCGGTTATACCGGATCTTCCAAAGAAATTGCGAAGATGATGGGTAGTGTACAGAGTCATCAGACTTCTAATCCAAACTCCATTGCACAGAAAGCAACCGTAGAAGCATTAAACGGCCCACAGGACTCTGTTGCAGCAATGCATGATGAATTTGATAAGAGACGCAAATACATGTATGAGAGAATCCAGAAGATGCCGCTTGTCAGCTGCATCGAGCCAATGGGTGCATTTTATGTATTTGTTGATGCCGGTGAAGTATTAGATAAGTCTTACCAGGGTGAGAAAGTCGGTACGGTAGCACGCATGGCAGAGATTTTGATCAATGAGTATAACACCGCAGTTGTACCATGCGCTGACTTTGGTTTTGACGATCATTTGCGCTTGTCCTATGCAATCTCTATTGAGCAGATCGAAAAGGGCCTGGATCGTATCGAAAGTTTCTTAAAAGGTTTGGAATAAATGAAACGAATCAAATACATTATTATTATGGCAGCAGTCCTAGTGACTGCTGTCTGTTTTATGATCATATTTTCAAGAAAGAACCAGGCGGTTAAGCCGGACCAAGTGCCAGAAGCCTCTTTTGTGTTTGCAGATAAAGCAGAATCCGAGGGGGATTATAGCTATATTGTGCAGCAGGATACGTCGGGAGGTGCATTATTCGGTATTTACCGCACCGATAGCAATGGTGTTGCAAAAGTATATGAAAAGCAATTCTCACATCCGACGATTTTTTGGAAGTATGGCGCGCGAGTGTATATTATACAAGATATTCATGAGAAAAAACAGATACGGACAACGGTTTACGAGGTATCGGATCCGCAGAAACCTGTGGAAGAGCAAACCTATGAGCAGCAAGGCAGTTTGATGGGAACCAACCTGTCGGGAGAATATCTGTGGGTTGTGACTAAACAAAAGGACAAGCCGTCTGCTATAAGCCTATATTTGGGATGCAGGACAAGATATCGGTTATACGCTGCCCGGTGGCAGCTTAAAGAGCCAAAGAATTCGCCAAAGACGAAAGAGGATACCGTCAATGGAGATAAAGCATTGCAAAAAAATAAATGGTATCAACAAGTTCAAGGATCAGATCATACATTAGTTCCTTATGATAGAGATTTAAATTTGCAGGTGAATATAGACTTTGGGAAAGAAGTGACTTTGTGTATGCGATCAGATACCGGGGAGCAGCAGTCCAAAATATATCCTCAAAATCGACCGCAGGAAAATGTGATCGTGGATAACCGACGCGGTTATATTGGATTATGTGTGTGGAATCCGGAAAAATCGACGTATCGGTATGTTTTATTGAATTATAATGCCGCGATAGGGTTTAAGGAAGTGTGGCACAGTGAACAATATGAGACGCCGGTGCTTGGACAGATACGTGCCAATGAGTTGTATTTATTTGCACACGGCACAGGAAAAATACAAGAACTGCCACTCTAACGTTTTTGTCAGAGTGGCAGTTTTTGAAAGAAATCATATATTATGATAAATATTATAAGCGGTCAGCAATATTATAGATCAGCTTTTCACTTTCATCCCATCCAAGGCAAGGATCTGTGATAGATTTGCCATAAACACCATCACCGATCTTCTGGTTGCCCGGTTCAATATAGCTTTCGATCATAACACCTTTGACTAATTTCTTGATCTCATCTGAAACATTACGGTTGTGTAATACTTCATAAACGATCCTTGGCTGCTCGTAGTAGCACTTATTAGAATTTGAATGGTTAGCATCAACGATGCAGGCCGGATTCTTTAGGTTAAGTTTACTGTACATTTCTGCCAGACGGATCATATCTTCATAATGATAATTAGGCTTGCTCTGATCATGTTTATTAACGGCACCGCGCAAAATAGTATGTGCATACGGATTGCCATCTGTCTTAACTTCCCATCCGCGATACATAAATGTATGACTTCCCTGAGCAGCGATACAAGAGTTGAGCATAATGCTGTAAGTACCACTGGTTGGATTCTTCATGCCGCAAGGAATATCAATACCGCTGGCGGTCAGACGATGCTGCTGATTCTCTACAGAACGTGCACCAATGGCAACATAAGATAAGATATCAGAAAGATATGGCCAGTTTTCAGGATAGAGCATCTCATCTGCTGCAAATAAATGAGTTTCAGCGATAGAGCGAAGATGCATCTTGCGCATAGCGATCAGACCTTCAGCGAGATCGGGTGCTTTTTCCGGATCCGGCTGATGAACGATTCCTTTATAACCCTCCCCGGTAGTACGAGGCTTGTTGGTATAGATTCTTGGAATGATAAGGATCTTATCTTTAACTTTATCCTGAACCTTTGCCAAACGGCCAATATAATCACATACAGAATCTTCGTTGTCAGCAGAACAAGGACCAATGATTACTAAAAATTTGTCAGATTCACCGGTAAAGACTTTTTTAATCTCCTCATCTCTTTGTGCTTTTAACTGTTTGTGGGCTTCCGGAAGTGGATATTCGCTTAATAGCTGCTCCGGTGACATCACTTTTTTAACATAGGTTTTTCCCATATTTTTCCTCCTTCTGCTTTGACATTTGCTGCAAAGCGTATTTTATTTTGTTGTTTTTGGCAGGACAAATAGTTTGTCAAATCTGCCATACATAGTCACACAATTTTTTATTGTAAAAGAAGTCGTGTAAATCGTCAATTGAAAAATTGCGGGTTCCGTGGTTGAAAATGACAAGATTTGCTCGTCTTTCCGCCATTTTACAGGCTATTTCCTACATAAATGGTAAGAAATAAAAATTTATTGAGAAAAATGATCAAATAGCGGTTCAAATGAGAAAATATACTTATTTATATCGATCTTTTATCGTAAAAAGCGTGTAAATTCGACAAAATCTACATTGAAATTCTTTACTTTTTGGATGCTTAGTGATAAAATATCTCACAGAATTCATAAATTAAGGAGGATAATTCAAAAATGGCTAGAGCAAAACAGTCTATGGATGGAAATACCGCTGCAGCACACGTGGCGTATGCCTACACAGAAGTAGCAGGTATCTATCCTATCACACCTTCCAGCCCGATGGCAGATTCTGTTGATCAGTGGTCTGCAGCAGGACAGAAGAACATCTTTGGAAACACAGTTAAAGTGGTAGAAATGGAGTCTGAGGCAGGTGCAGCAGGTACCGTACATGGTTCCCTTGCAGCAGGTGCACTTACAACTACATTTACCGCATCTCAGGGTCTTTTACTTATGATCCCTAATATGTACAAAATCGCTGGTGAGCAGTTACCTAGTGTATTCCACGTATCTGCACGTACCGTATCTACACATTCTTTGAATATTTTCGGTGATCACAGTGATGTATATGCTTGTCGTCAGACAGGTTTCGCAATGTTAGCAGAGACAAATCCACAGGAAGTTATGGATTTAAGCCCGGTAGCACATCTTGCTGCATTAGAGGGTAAAGTACCTTTCATCAACTTCTTTGATGGTTTCCGTACATCCCATGAGATTCAGAAGATCGAGAAATGGGATTATGAAGATCTGAAAGATATGTGTCCTATGGACGCAGTTGAAGAGTTCCGTGCACATGCATTGAACCCAGAGCATCCGGCAGCTCGTGGTACTCACGAGAACGGTGATGTATTCTTCCAGCATCGTGAGGCTTGTAACAAGGCTTATGATGAACTTCCGGCAGTTGTTGAGAAGTACATGAAGAAAGTAAATGAAAAATTAGGTACAGATTATGATCTGTTCAACTACTATGGTGCAGCAGATGCAGACCGTGTTATTATCGCAATGGGATCCATCTGTGACGTAGCTGAGGAAGTTATTGATTACTTAACAGCTAAGGGCGAGAAAGTTGGTTTGATCAAAGTTCGTTTGTATCGTCCATGGTCTTCAGAGGCAATTCTTAAGGTGATTCCTAAGACTGCTAAGAAGATCGCTGTACTTGATCGTACGAAAGAGCCTGGTTCTCTTGGTGAGCCATTGTACCTCGATGTAGTTACTACTCTTCGCGAGGCAGGATTAAATGATATCGTGGTAACAGGTGGTCGTTACGGTCTTGGTTCTAAAGATACTCCTCCTTCATCTGTATTTGCAGTATACAAAGAGTTGGAGAAGGATGCTCCTAAGGCTCGTTTCACAATCGGTATTGTCGATGATGTAACAAACTTGAGCTTGCCAGAGGTTAAGCCGGCTCCTATCACATCCGCACCTGGTACAAAAGAGTGCAAGTTCTGGGGTCTTGGTGGAGATGGTACAGTAGGTGCTAATAAGAACTCTACAAAGATCATCGGTGACCATACAGACAAGTACATTCAGGCATACTTCCAGTATGACTCTAAGAAGACCGGTGGTGTTACCATTTCTCACTTACGTTTTGGTGATAACCCGATCAAGAGCCCATACTATATTAATCAGGCTGACTTCGTAGCATGCCACAATCCTGCATATGTAACACAGGGTATGAAGATGGTACAGGATGTTAAGCCGGGCGGAGTATTCATGATCAACTGCCAGTGGAGTGATGAAGAGTTAGATCATCATTTGAACGCAGAGGCTAAGAAATATATCGCTGATAACAACATTCAGCTTTACACGATCAACGCGATCGATAAGGCAATCGAGATCGGTATGGGTAAACGTACTAACACGATCTTACAGTCCGCATTCTTTAAATTAGCAGACGTTATGCCGATCGATGAAGCTGTTGAGTTCATGAAGCAGGCAGCTAAGAAGTCTTATTCTAAGAAGGGTGACGCTGTCGTAGAGATGAACTACAAGGCAATTGATGCCGGTGTTGACGCTGTACACAAAGTAGAAGTTCCGGATTCTTGGAAAAATCCTGCACCAGATGCTCCAGCTAAGGAGAAGACAGGACGTAAAGAGGTTGTTGATATGGTCAACAAGCTTCTTGAGCCGATCTCCAAGATGGATGGTGACAGCCTTCCGGTATCCGCATTTGCTGATATTGCAGATGGTCAGTTCGTAACAGGAGCTTCCGCTTATGAAAAACGTGGTACTGCAGTAACCGTTCCGGTATGGGATCCGGATACATGTATTCAGTGTAACAACTGTGCATTTGTATGTTCTCATGCAACGATCCGTCCATTCTTGCTGAGCGAGGATGAGGTGAAAGCAGCACCTTCTAATATTAAACTTTCCGATACTAAGCCAAAGGCTGGAGAATATAAGTTCACAATGAGCGTATCTCCTTTGGATTGTATGGGATGTGGTGAGTGTATTACAGTATGTCCTAAGGCAGCTGATGGTGCTATCAAGATGGTACCTCAGGAGTCTCAGGCAGATGAGCAGCCGGTATTCGACTACTTAGTAGCTAATGTTGGTAAGAAAGACAGCGGATTCGCTGATACAACACCTAAGGGTAGCCAGTTTAACCAGCCACTCCTTGAGTTCTCAGGAAGCTGTGCAGGTTGTGCAGAGACTTCATATGCTAGATTGATTACACAGCTCTTTGGTGAGCAGATGTACATCTCCAATGCAACAGGATGTTCTTCTATCTGGGGTAACCCGGCAGCAACTTCTCCTTATACTGTAAATAAGGATACGAAGAAGGGTCCGGCTTGGTCTAACTCCTTGTTCGAGGACAACGCAGAGCATGGTCTTGGTATGTATGTAGGTCAGAAGTACTTACGTGATCAGGCTATCGAGAATGTAAAGGCTTGTGCAGAGTCTGATAAGGCACCTGCAGAGTTGAAAGCTGCATTCGATGCATTCATGGAGACTAAAGAAGATACAAAGGCTAACGTAGCAGCTACAGATGCTTTGGTTGCTGAGTTAGAGAAAGCAGCAGCTGCCGGATGCGAGAACGCTAAGGCTGCACTTGCTAAGAAAGATTACCTCGGTAAGAAGTCCGTATGGATCTTCGGTGGTGATGGATGGGCATATGATATCGGTTTCGGTGGATTAGACCATGTATTAGCATCCGGTGAAAACGTAAACGTTATGGTATTCGATACAGAGATGTATTCTAATACAGGTGGACAGGCTTCTAAGGCTTCTAATATCGGTGAGGTTTGCCAGTTCGCAGCTGCCGGTAAAGAGATCGGTAAGAAGTCACTTGCTGAGATCGCGATGAGCTATGGTTATGTATATGTTGCTCAGATCGCACTTGGTGCTAACCCTGCACAGGCTGTTAAGGCAATTGCAGAGGCAGAGGCATATCCGGGACCATCATTGATCATCGGTTATGCACCATGTGAGCTTCACGGAATCGCTAAGGGTGGTATGAACCACTGCCAGGATGAGATGAAGAAAGCAGTGAAAGCTGGTTACTGGAATCTCTTCTCCTTCAATCCTTCCAATAAGGCTGAGGGCAAGAATCCGTTCACATTCACATCTGAGAAGGGTGTAAACTTTGACGATTATCAGGCATTCCTGAATAACGAGGCTCGTTATACTCGTCTGATCAAACCATTCCCAGAGCGTGCTGACAGACTCTTCAAGGAATCTGAGGAAGCTGCAAAGGCTCGTTATGAGCACTTACAGAAGTTGGTTGAATTATACAAATAATTTGTAATCATCCAAATAAAATAAAGAGGGCGTCTTCTTCGGAAGGCGCCTTTTTTGATAATAAAAGACATTGCGCTAAAGAAATTGAGAGAGTATAATGATAGTGTTAGTGCAAATTGCGGAAATTTTTTCGCAGTATTATTTGCAGAGATAACAAATATTATTTATGGAGGATCAAAATGAAAAAGATTGCAAAACAAGTAATGGCAGTTGGCATTGCGATTGCGTTGGCGGCCACTTCCGTGCCAATGAGCACACAAACAGTAAGTGCAGCCAAGAAGACAGCAGCTAAAAAAGCTGGTAAGAAATCAAGCAAGAAATCAAGCAAGAAATCGAATAAGAAATCTAAGAATACGATTTCGTTGAAAGTTGGCAGTAAGAAAACATTAAAAGTCAAGGGCATTTCTAAAAAGACCAAGATCAAATGGAAGACCAGCAAGAAAAAAGTTGCAGCCGTATCCAAGAAGGGAGTCGTAAAAGCCAAAAAGGCAGGTACGACCAAGATTACTGCAAAATATGGTAAGAAAAAGAAGGTTTGGACTGTAAAAGTTACCAAAAAGACAGCTAAGAAAGCTGGCGTTGCTTCTGTCGCTGCATTAGATGGCAAGACAGTGCGCGTAAATTTGACGGCAGCGAAAGCCTTAAAAGCATCTAACTTTGTGGTTCGCAAGAAAGCAGACGGGGCAGGACAGTTTGCATACGCCCTGCGCGTTGCAAGTGTAACAAAGCTCAGCTCTAAGGTGTATGAGGTAGGCTTAGCTACTGATGATAACACCACATACGATTTAAATTGTATTGAGGATGGTGATTATGTACAGGTAACGGTATCTGCATTACCGGGTAATAAATCAGGCCAAACACAATATTATTATACAAAAAATGCAGAAGCCAGATACTTTACGGGGGTTGTTGGAGACACGATAGAACGTTCCGTGGGATTTACACAGAGTCACACCGGTTATTTAAATAGCATGAAGATCACCGGTGTACCAAATGGTTTGACTGCCAAGGCGCAAGGCGATTATTTCAAATTGGAGGGAACCTTAAAGACTGCCAAGGCAAGTATTATGACACTTACGGCAAAAGATGAAAAAGGTAAAAAACTGGTGCAGAAATATAGTTGTTATATTGGTAGCTCCAGCGTAATGTTCAGCTATATTGAAGCTGGTGGAAGGGTGATCCTGGCCAATGACAACTCTTCTGAATATTTTGAGGTATATACCGTAGGTGGCTCCGGTGCTTATACGTATACATTACCATCTAATACCAACAAATATATTAGTTTCAATAGCGGTGACATTGTGTTTGACAGTTATCGTTATGATGACAAAGGAGATAAGAAGTTATACCTGCCGGCTCGCAATTATAGTGTAGCTTATCAGGTAAAAGACACCAAGGGACATATCAATAAGGGAACATTGGCAGTCAATGCAGTGAATGGTGTGAAAGTATCCGGGCGTGTACTTGCTGCAGATGGAACCGGAATTGATAATGTGAGTGTGGTGGCTTCTTTTAAGAATGATAATAACAAGTATTATCGAAACGCCTGCTATGGATATAGTTATTCGAATGGAGATACTGATAGTTATGGTAATGCCAAGATGAAGTCAGGCGACTATAATATGATCGTATATCCATCGGTTCTCTATAAATTTTATGCATCTAAAAATGATGTTCGGCAGACCGTAAGCAGTAAGAATGTTGGCAAGAATGGTGCAACCGTCAATTTCAAACTTGCGTTGTATAAAGTATTATTATCCTGCGGCTCAGATGATCTGACTTGTTCGTGGTATGACAGTGACAGAGATTATCTAGGATATGGAAAAACATTATTTTTGAAAAAAGGAACTTATTCGATAAACGCAACGAAGAAATTTGTAGAATATACGGCTACATTTGGTGTAGGAGGAAATCGTACTGTCAAACTTACCAAAGGTGAATCCTCAAAAGTTTATGGTTCACTCTCGCTTGACAATACTGCTTCAGTTCCGGCCAATGATTACATGAAATTTATTCCGGCGGAGACTGGAACCTATACGATTACGATGGATTCGTCAGATCAGGAATACACTTCGATCAATGTATATACAATGGATGACTTGATCACTACAGCATTTAGTAAATCCAATCAGATCTATAACAGCACTACGAACAGTTGGGTATATGAGAAAAATATAACCATGAATGTAGCGCTTACAGCCGGACGCGCATACTATATTCAAAACTATTGCAATTCCGATGATCGTACAGCAAGTCTCACGATCAGCAAAGAGGATACCGCGGAATGATCAGTGGGGCATGATAGCAGTCCGGCAGTGCACAGCCTGTTTTGTGCAGCAGGCATTGACGGTATAAGTTGTCAGCCAGTAAGTCTGTGTTCCAAAGAGAAATAGCATGCTTTGCCGATGCCTCTGTCAGTTTATGAAACTGACAGAGTGCATCGGCTTTTTTTGTAATGATCGGAAAATCATTGACCTGACGCAGTAGTCCGCTGGCAGAGCCGCGAAAACCAAGCAGATTGCCATAACTGACCGGGAGTTTGGTCTGTTCGCCGGTAGTATGAAGCAGCAGATGGAGTAAAGCGCGGCTGATGCGGCTATGAGTATACTGCTTCGTCTTGAGCAGCTCGATAAAATCAGAAGCTGTTTTGTACTTTGGCAGAAGATTGTGGATGCGGGCAGCAAGAGCGTCCGAAACATCTGCGCAGCGAGTCATGTTTTCCGGGGAACAAGTGGACAGTCTATAGTACAACATTTCCGAAAAGTCATCTAATGTAACCGGATAATGGTTTCTTGCCGCTTGCAATATATTGACTGCTTCTGCGGGAAGATAGTCGACAGGAATCTTGCCCTGAGTCAGAAAATAGTCACGAATACCGGTTGCTGAAAGATATTTATCCTTGGCGGTTGTTTCATGATAGCCGTGATCCTTTCGAGCGATCGTCACCGGTATGATCTTGCTGTGTAACTGTTTCAGTGCCAGCAAATATTCAATACCTAAAATATTATTTGGAGATTGCAGCAAATAGGACGCCGTACTGCTGTTGTCTGGCGTGCTATCCATGTCTATGTGTTGTGGATGTGCTATATCGTCTGTTGGAGCATGCATCGCATATGCCTGTGCTCTGGCAGCCGGATAGGATAACCCCTTGCCGACCAGTTCACGGATCGTAGTCTCAAAGGCTTCTCCGGGATCAGCGAGAAACTGCGCGGCGTTCCATAACGCATGAATATCACCGCATTCTGATCCAAAGCAAAGGGTATCGACAAAGCCTAATCCCTGCAAAAGGCTGACTCCGCCAAATGCAAAATCCTTCGCACTGGCAGTGGCATAGGCGGTCGGCAGTTCAAATACCATATCGGCGCCACATTCCAGTGCGATCTGTGTCCGCAAATATTTATCCGTCCAGGCAGGGGTGCCACGCTGCACAAAAGAACCGCTCATTACAACGATAACATAATCGGCGTCTGTCATGCGGCGTGCCTGCTCGATCTGGTATTTATGACCATTATGAAATGGATTATATTCTGCAATGATTCCAACTGCTTTCATATCGTGTCTGCCTTTCTGATGTTGTGATATTAAAACACACGTTTTTCTCAATAATACTAGACAAAGAAAAATGAATCAAGTATACTTTTGTATGGATTCACATTCCATTTACAAGATTTGAGCCAGAGTGCACCCGACCAAATCTTATACGAAAAACGTGTGCACAGAAATGAGGTTTAAGATGAAAATTTTAGTAGTTAATTGCGGAAGTTCCTCTCTTAAGTTTCAGTTGATCGATTCCGAGACAGAAGAAGTGGCTGCTTCAGGACTTTGTGAGAGAATTGGACTTGACGGAGCCTTGATCTACAAAGTAAACGGAGATAAGATCAAGCAGGAGATTGATCTGCCGGATCATGAAGTTGCGATCAAGAAAGTATTGGATACTTTGTTGGATAAGGAAATTGGAGTGTTGACCTCCTTAGATGAGATCGGCGCAATTGGCCATCGAATGGTACATGGTGGGGAGAAATTTTCTTCTTCCGTTATTATAAATGAAGAGATTATCAAACAGATTGAAACGTGTAATGATCTGGCTCCATTACATAACCCGGCCAATCTGCTGGGTGTTCGTGCATGTCAGGAAGTTATGCCGGGCGTGCCGAATGTTGTGGTATTTGATACAGCATTTCATCAGACAATGCCATCCAAGGCATATTTGTACGCTCTTCCAAAGGAATATTATGAGAAATACGGTGTTCGTCGCTATGGTTTCCATGGAACCAGTCATAGCTTCGTATCCAAGAGACTGGCAGAACTTGCAGGACTGGATATTAACAATTCCCGTATGATCATTTGCCATATCGGAAGTGGTGCAAGCATTTCCGCGATCAAAGATGGTAAGTCTGTAGATACCAGCATGGGTATGACACCATTAGAGGGACTGATGATGGGAACGCGTTCCGGTGATATGGATCCTGCCATCATTGAGTTTATCTGTCAGAAAGAAAATATCACGGTACAGGAAATGACAACAATCTTGAATAAGAAGTCCGGTGCTCTTGGATTGTCCGGCTTATCCAATGATTATCGTGATCTTGTAGAAGCTGCACAGGGTGGCAATCAGGATGCGATCAATGCGTTAGATGTCATGGTATATCGTGTGATCAAGTATATCGGTGCATATTATATGGCACTTGGCGGAGTAGATGCCATTGCCCTGACAGCAGGTGTTGGTGAGAACAACTTAGAGCTTCGTGCCAAGATCGTTGAAGGTTTAGCTGCGATCGGTATCAAGCTGGATGTTGAGGCAAATGCAGTACGCGGTGATGAGCGTAAGATCTCTACCGATGACAGTGCGGCTCAGGTATGGGTGGTACCAACTAATGAGGAGCTTGCTATTGCCAGAGAGACAGCTCGTCTGGTCTGCAAATAAGATTCACAAAAAAATTGTTGACAAAGCAATCGTGAGTTGATATAATCGAGAAAGTGTTGCAAAAGGAAATGGATTACAAATAGGAGGTGGAAAGAAATGTCTATTTGCCCTAAAAATAAATCTTCTAAGTCTAGAAGAGATAAGAGAAGAGCTAATTGGAAAATGTCTGCACCAAACTTGGTAAAATGCAGCAAATGTGGTGCTTTAATGATGCCACACAGAGTATGCAAGGCTTGTGGATCTTACAATAAGAAAGAGATTCTTGCAAACGCTGAATAATGGACATTCCATATAGTACATGAAATAAAAAACCGATACGGAAACGTATCGGTTTTTTTGCTATTAGAGATTAAGGTGTCAAAAGTCCTTTTGGCACTTTAAATTAAAGTAATCAAGCTGTGGGATGATATATTTGTTAAAGTAATCAAGCTGTACAATGATATATTTGTTAAAACAGCCAAGCTGTACGGCGGTCTATTTATAAAAAGCAGCCAAGCTGTGCTGCAACATAAGCAGGGAGCCATGAGGAACCATCATCTTCTGAAGCAGGTTCCGGAAGTGCTGCAAAACATAATTTGTCACGATGCTCTTGCTGAAACAGCAATAATCCATCACAGTCTATTTTGCCGGAAACAGAGGGAATAAAATCGCCGGTCTTTCGGACATAACAGGTTGCAGCAGTTGCTGCCTTGCGATGTGCTTTGTCGACAAACTCTGCCACACTGCGGTGGATGGCAGTGTCCTCTTCCGGCAGGTAATAATAATTTTTGTAATCCGGAATAAAATATTTCAATTCTTCATGAACACAAGGTATCGTCAACAATCCCAGACAGTGCTCCAAGGTAAGTTCCAACTCTTTTTGCGGTTGGCCCCGGAATAGTTTTGGCCAAGGAATCGGTGCTGTGACATGGACTTTGCGGGGAACGGCCGCCGACAGTTCAAACGAGATCGTAGCCGCGCTGCAGCCGGGGCGGCGTTCTAATAGTGTGGCGTGTTCGATCCGGGCAGGCGATTCTTTTTTGCGTGTCAAGAGCAGTCGGTAGGTCAGAACTTTTACTAAGTGGAGCATACCGATCAGGTCATCGTGATTATGCAAGAGCAACAGATGTTCTTTGGCAGCCGCTTGTTCCGGGTGAAGCAGCAGATCTTGGCGGTAGCTGCTGTATACCTGGATGAGATCTCCGCCGGAATAAATATCTTCTCGGTCAATGCCAATAAACTGTTCCCAGTCTTTTTGTGCACCATGTGCCAAACCAAACAGCTTCTTTAACGGTCGTAACTGCAGCAGCATATCAAACGATCTTGTCTGCGTTGTATCGGATAAGATTTCCTGACAATGGGAAGAAGGTGTGATGTGATATTTGTCGCATTTATTCAAAATATAGGGGATATCAAAGGTGCGTCCATTGAAATGGCACAGGCCATCATAATGTTCTAATTGCTCCAGAAAGCATGTTAGCATTTCCTGCTCACTGGCAGATGTGTCGGCGAACCATTGTGTGATCGTATATTTGTCTGCACCGGAAGCGTGTATGGTACCGATCAAATATAGGGAAGATGCACGTGGCGACAGCCCCGTGGTTTCAATATCAAAAAATAAAATACGTTCCGGAGCCATAGGAAATGCAACAGCCGGAAGTGCTAATGTAATCGTATCTGTAATGGTTTTCATTCGATTCCTCCGTTTGTGAAACATCGTTTGAGGACATTATAGACCATTTGAGTTTTTTGAGCAATTCGAGTATACTAATATGCAGAAGTGAGTAATGATGATAATGGTCTCTGTGGTGCGGCAAAGAATGGTGATATTTGCAGTGCGGCAGAGAATGGTAATATTTGCAATTCGGCAGGAACGAATTGGAATGGAGGGTGTTTATGAAGAAAACTCCATCGGATAGCAGTTATGAAAGATGGATGCGTAAACGGAGAGAACGTGATGCAGATATGTTTCGCAGAGGAGAGGAACATTACAAGCATTTACGAGGGCTAAAAGGACGGATCCAAAATAATTTATCTGGATTTTTGCGCATCATATTGACAGCATTTATCGTTTTGATCCAGTTTGTAATGATAATAATGCTCCCATTACTGCTACAAAATCAAACAGTGTATTTCTACTTTATATTGGAGATTGTTGCGGTGATTGCCATGCTGACGCTGATCAATAGCAGTCAAAGCCCGGCGTATCGGCAGGCTTGGATCGCATTAGCGTTGATCCTGCCGATCAGTGGATTTGTAATGTATTATCTGTGGGGAAGATCCAGCCGTAACAAAAAGAAGTTGGATCAGCATATCTTGCGACAGATTTCTTATGGAAATCAGTTCTTGATACACGATGAGCAGGCATATCAGAAGTTTTTGCGGGAAAATCCTGTGGCAGGTCGTATGGTTAAGTACATGGAGACGGCAGAATTCCCATTGTCTGCGGCAAACGATGTGAAGTATTACCCGATGGGAGAAGATGCGTTTGAAGATATTTTTGCGGCGTTAGAACAGGCAGAAGACTATATTTTGATCGACTTTTTTATCGTTGCTGAAGGAGCTTTGTGGGATAAAACGTTTGAAATATTAAAACGGAAAGTAGCACAGGGCGTTGAAGTAAAGTTTTTGTATGATGACTTTGGTGCAGCGATCCGAACGGGTAAATATTTTTCGACGATGTTACAAAAAGCAGGAATTGACGTGCGTGTCTTTAATCCGATCCACAAGTATACGGGCGAGTTGTATATGAATTTCCGTTCACACCAAAAGATTGTTGTGGTAGACGGTAAAGTGGCGTTTACCGGAGGATTTAATCTGGCAGATGAATATGCAAATTTGGTAGAACGTTTTGGCGTTTGGAAAGATACGGGTGTTCGCGTGAGCGGTGAAGCGGTTTGGGGACTGACGATCGTTTTCCTGCAAATGTGGGAAGCGAGTTCGACCGATCCGGAACATGTTGGTTATTTGCGATATCGTGTTATGCCGGAAAGTACGGGCGATACGTATTGTCATGTGATCTCAGATGGCCCGGCTAACAATCCGTTTAATCCGATTGAGAGCATCTATAATCAGATGATCATGTATTCTGATGAATATTTGTATATTACGACGCCATATCTTGTTATCGAAGATTACATGAAGCAGTCATTGATCGAGGCAGCACAGAGAGGCGTTGACGTACGTATCATCACGCCAAGTATTCCGGATAAAAAACTGGTTAAAATATTGACATATTACAATTATGGCAGTCTTCTCAAAGAGGGGATCCGTATTTATGAATATACGCCGGGATTTGTGCATGCAAAGCAGATATTGACGGAGGATGCAGCAATCGTAGGAACGATTAATATGGATTATCGCAGTTATTATCTGCATTATGAAAACGGCATTTGGATGTCGGGAGAGCAGATACAGGAAGATATCCGCGAGGATTTTTATGCTACTTTTGAGGAAAGTCATGAAGTTAGCTATGAAGAATGGAAGAACAGACCGCGAAGATATAAATTTATCGAGCCGGTGTTGAATTTGTTTTCCATTTTGCTGTAATAGATTATATCATGTGCAGTGAAGGACGCAAAAGTACCGAGATATATGCCTTTGTGGAAGAAACTTTGGAGGAGAGGAGAGAACGTACGATGTATACAAATGTGTGCAAGCACTGTCATCAGGTGTTTCGTTCGAAGATCCGTACTTGCTGCTGCAAGGATTGTCGTGATAAGGATGAGGATCAGTTGGATGACATTGTAGAATATCTGCACCGCTTCCCAAACAGCAATGCGCTGCAGATTTCAGAGGAACTTGGTATCCATCCGTATGTGATCTTGAAATATATGGAAGAAGGTTGGTTGTCTAAGTCTCATGGGACTTTTAGTCGGATACCGGACTAGTACATAAGAAAGATAATTGACGATGTTAATACCACGCCTGTGGTAATATGTGAAAACATGCATAGATCTACAGGCAGAGAAAGGAATGTAGGATTTAGATGATCAGTTATGTTGCAGGAGAGCTGGTGGCAACGACAGCAACCAGTGTGATCATAGATCACCAGGGGATCGGACTGGAGGTATTGGTGCCGGATTCCTTGTTGTCAAAAATGCCGGTGGCAGGCAGTCAAGTGAAAATATACACGTACTTTTCGGTGCGTGAAGATGCAATGCAGTTGTTTGGGTTTGCGACACAGGCTGACAAAGACCTGTTTAAGCTATTGATCACGGTCAGCGGAATTGGACCAAAGGGAGGCTTGGCGTTGATGGGAACACTTTCCGGAGATGATATTCGGTTTGCGATCCTTTCTGAAGATGCCAAGACGATTGCAACTGCACCGGGAATTGGAGCGAAAACAGCTAAAAAACTTATTTTGGAACTGAAGGATAAGATTGATATGCAGCAGTCGATCGAGACGGCACTGGATGTCGGGGAGCAGGCGAAGACAGATATGACGCAGCATTCTTCTGCTCTGCAGGCAGATGCTGTCAGTGCACTGACAGCACTCGGGTATTCGGCAACGGATGCGCTAAGAGCAGTGCGGGCAGTTCCTGCGGCAGAGAACATGACGGTAGAAGAACTGCTTAAGCAGAGCTTAAAAAATATGTAAAACAAAGTCAGACGAAAGGAATTAATAACGGATGGCAAAGAGAAGCATTACAACGGAGTTTACGAATGAAGATGCAGGGATAGAGACCAGTCTCAGACCGCAGTATCTTCGGGAGTATATCGGACAGGAAAAAGTAAAGAGCAACCTTAAAGTGTATATAGAAGCTGCTAAGGAGCGAGGGGACTCTTTGGACCATGTACTGTTGTACGGCCCGCCGGGACTTGGTAAGACAACACTTGCCGGGATCGTGGCAAATGAGATGGGGACGAATCTAAAGATCACAGCGGGACCTGCCATTGAAAAGCCGGGTGAGATGGCTGCTATCCTCAATAATCTGCAGGATGGAGATGTGCTGTTTGTGGATGAGATCCACCGGTTGAATCGCCAGGTAGAAGAGGTATTATATCCTGCGATGGAGGATTTTGTGATCGATATCGTGATCGGGAAAGGTGCAGCGGCACGGTCGATCCGCTTAGATCTGCCAAAGTTTACATTGATCGGTGCAACGACAAGAGCCGGCATGCTGTCGGCACCGTTAAGAGATCGTTTTGGGGTTGTGAGCCGTCTGGCGTTCTATACGGTAGAAGAGCTGCAGGAGATCATTTTGCACTCTGCTAAAATATTAGAAGTAGAAATTGATAAAGATGGTGCTTTGGAGCTTGCCAGACGATCCAGAGGGACGCCACGCCTTGCTAACCGGCTGCTCAAGAGAGTGCGTGATTTTGCACAGATCAAGTACGATGGACGTATAACGAAAGAGGTGGCTGATTTTGCGCTGAATTTATTAGAGGTTGATAAGCTGGGGTTGGATCAGACGGATCGACAGATCCTCATGACGATGATCCAAAAATTTGGCGGTGGGCCTGTAGGATTAGAAACGTTAGCTGTATCGATCGGAGAAGACCCGGGTACGTTAGAAGATGTATACGAACCCTATCTTGTTCAAAATGGACTGATCCTGCGAACGCCGAGAGGCCGCGTTGCATCAGATGAGGCGTATTATCATTTCGGGATACCGAAAGAATAAAACATAGAAAGCAAGAGACACAAAGTAACTATGGTACCTACGGCTCTAAAACAAGTCGGGAAAGGAATGAATGATCGTATGAAATTTACAAAGATGCATGGGTGTGGCAATGATTATGTATATGTGAACTGCCTGGAGGAAACGGTGAAACATCCGGATAAGGTAGCACAATTTGTGAGTGACCGCCATTTTGGCATCGGATCGGATGGACTGATCTTAATTGAGCCGTCTGAGGTGGCAGACTTTTGCATGGCGATGTACAACGCTGATGGTTCCCGTGGAGAAATGTGCGGCAACGGAATACGCTGTGTTGCAAAATATGTCTATGATTACGGGCTGACCGACAAAACGAAGGTGTCGATCGAGACGTTAGCCGGTATCAAATATATTGATATGGAAGTACAGGATGGTAAGATGAAAACGGCGAAAGTGAATATGGGATCGCCGATCCTCTGCCCGTCAGAGATTCCGGTAACGATCGGAGAGAAGCAGTGTGTGAATGAGCCATTGATCGTGGAGGGGAAAGAGTATCATGTAACAGCGGTATCTATGGGAAATCCTCATGCCGTTGTTTTTGTGGAGGATACTGCATCACTTCCGTTGGAAAAGATCGGACCGGGTTTTGAGCATCATGAAGCATTTCCGAAGAGAGTAAATACAGAATTTATTCAGGTGTTAAACCGCAGTGAGATCAATATGCGTGTTTGGGAGCGAGGGACCGGAGAGACACTTGCTTGTGGAACAGGAACGTGTGCGGCTGTTGTAGCCTGTGTATTAAATGGCAAAACGGATGAGAACGTAACTGTACATTTGCTGGGAGGCGATCTGTATATTGTCTATGATCGTGAGGCAGAGACGGTATTTATGACGGGACCGGCTACCGTTGTATTCGATGGGGAAATCGATATCACAGATATTGATGTGTAGAATATAAGAGACAGAGAATATGATGTTGTTTGTGGTTAGGAATGTAACAGAAATATAGATAGGACAGAAAGGATGAGCAGAATATGAGATTATCACAGTTATTATTGGATATGGATTATACGGTACTGCAGGGGGAGCAGGACCGCGAGATCAGTACCTTAGTATATGATTCACGTAAGGTAGAGCAGGATTCTGTATTTGTATGCATTAGCGGGGCAGTGCGCGACGGACATGATTTTGCACCGGAAGTTGCCGCAAAAGGCGCTGCGGTGTTGATCGTGGAAAAGGAAGTTACCGTTCCCGATGAGGTTACCGTGATCCGGGTGGCAGACAGCAGGTTAGCGCTTGCACAGCTTTCAGCAGCATATTTTGACCATCCTGCCAAAGAACTGACAACGATTGGAATTACCGGAACCAAGGGGAAGACAACGGCAACGTACATGGTTCGTTCGATCTTGGAGGCGTCCGGCTTTAAGACCGGCTTGATCGGAACGATCGAGACGATCATTGGAGATACGGTGATCCCATCGGTGAACACAACTCCGGAATCGTACGTTGTGCAGGAATCCTTCCGCAAAATGGTGGACGCCGGATGCAAATGCGTGGTGATGGAAGTTTCTTCACAGGCGTTGATGTTACACCGTGTAAGCGGTTTTGTATTTGATTACGGTATTTTTACAAATTTGGAGCCGGATCATATCGGTCCGAATGAGCATAAGGATCTGGCAGACTATATTCATTGCAAGAGCCTTTTGTTTAAGCAGTGTAAACACGGTATATTCAATGCCGATGCACATCATCTGGATGAGATATTGGAAGGCCATACGTGTGAAGTGGAGACATATGGATTTGGAGAAGATGCAGATCTTCGCGCATCTAATGTTCATTTGATGGATAAAGGCGGCACGCTTGGTGTTGCTTACCACATGAGTGGGGCATTGGATATGGACGTTGAGATTGATATTCCGGGCACATTCAGTGTGTATAATTCGATGACGGCGATTGCAATCTGCAGACATTTCGGAGTACAAAAAGAGACGATATTGAACTCTTTATCGCAGATCCGTGTGAAGGGGCGAGTGGAGATTCTTCCGGTTTCTTCTAAATTTACGCTTATGATCGACTACGCGCACAATGCTATGAGTCTTGAGAGTCTCTTGTCTACGCTGCGAGAGTATCATCCAAAGCGTCTGGTGTGCCTGTTTGGATGTGGTGGTAACCGTTCCAGAGAGCGACGCTTTGAAATGGGAGAGGTTTCTTCTAAGATGGCAGATCTGACGATCGTGACTTCGGACAATCCGCGTAATGAACAGCCGGAAGCAATCATTGCAGATATCGTCGCCGGCGTGGAAAAAGCGGATGGAAAATACATCACGATCATTGACCGAGCCGAGGCGATCCGTTATGCGATCGAGCATGCACAAGAGGGTGATGTTATCGTTTTAGCCGGTAAAGGACATGAAGATTATCAGGAAATCTGTGGCAAGAAATACCATATGGATGAGAGAGAACTGGTGGCAGATGTTGTCAAAGACGGCAACTTCCTGCAGTGATGACAGAACCGAAAGGAATGTAGGGTTTATATGCTATTTGCAGATATTATCATCGATATATCGGTGAAAAGTCTAGACCGCCCGTTTCAATATCGTGTACCGGATCCGTTACAGGCGGACGCGGTGATCGGCGCATTGGTCGATATCCCATTTGGCAAAGGAAATCGAACAGTGCAGGGATATATTATCGGGTTGTCAGATCAGGCGAAGTTTGACATTCGCCGAACCAAAGATATTATAGCAGTTGTAAAGCAGGGCGTCGTAGCACAGTCGCACCTGCTTTCCCTTGCTTACTGGATAAAAACACATTACGGCGGTACGATGAATGATGCAATCAAGGCTGTTATGCCGGTGCGGCGTGAAATCCAGATAAAAGAGAAAAAGCGTGTCATACCGATCCCAACAAGGGAAGATCTTAGAAAGATACGCGAGGAACTGGCAGGCAAGCATCAGACGGCAAGAGTGCGGATCATAGATGCTTTGCTGCAGGCAGAAGACTATGCAGACGGGATGGATTATGATGTGCTTTGTAAGGCGCATAAGGCAACGCTATCTGTACTTCGAGCAATGCAGGACAAAGGATGGATTCGTATAGAGGTGAGCAGATCTTACCGCAATCCCTATCACACACTTCATGCGGCAGATAAAGAAGTGATATTGAATGAGCAGCAGCAAAAGGCTGTAACGCAGATCTGTGGCAATATGGATGCGGGACAGCAGCAGGTATATCTGCTGCATGGTGTTACCGGAAGCGGTAAGACAGAAGTATATATGCAATGTATCGAGCATGTCATCCGCAGCGGCAGACAGGCCATAGTGCTGATCCCGGAGATCGCACTCACGTTTCAGACAGTACAGCGCTTTTATGCGCGTTTTGGAGACAGAGTTTCGGTTATGCATTCCAGACTATCTGCGGGAGAGCGGTACGACCAGTTTGAACGTGCGCAGACGGGAGAAATCGATATTATGATCGGACCGCGATCTGCATTGTTTACGCCGTTTGAGCGACTGGGTATCATTGTTATGGATGAGGAACATGAGTCCAGCTATCAAAGTGAAAATGTTCCGAAATATCATGCAAGAGAAGTTGCCGTACAGCGTGCCAAGATGCTTGGGGCAAGCGTGTTACTCGGCTCAGCGACACCATCGCTGGAAGCGTATTATCATACGACCACCGGGGAGTATACGCGCATTGAACTGACGGAGCGCGCCGGAGGGGCTTCGCTGCCTCGTGTGGAAATTGTGGATCTGCGGGAAGAACTGGCAGCAAAGAATTTCTCGATATTTAGCCGGAGTTTAACGGGTAAGATCCAAAAGAGACTGGAACGAGGCGAACAGACAATCTTATTTTTGAATCGTCGTGGATTTGCAGGCTTTGTGTCCTGCCGCAAATGTGGAGAAGTCGTTGGCTGTCCGCATTGTGCCGTGTCACTCAAACCGCACAGCAGAGCTGGCAAAGTAACGCATCTGACCTGCCATTATTGTGGCTATACGATTCCGATGCCACAGACTTGTCCATCCTGTGGATCGAAATACATTGGCACCTTTGGACTTGGCACAGAGCAGGTAGAACAGATGGCGGCAAGCAGATTTCCGGGTGCAAGAGTACTTCGCATGGATGCGGATACGACCGGAGGCAAAGAGGGACATGACCGGATCTTAAAGCAATTTGCGGCGGGAGAGGCAGACATTTTGGTAGGAACGCAGATGATCGTCAAGGGCCATGATTTTGCGAAGGTAACATTAGTTGGCATATTGGCGGCAGATCTGTCGCTTAATGTAGGAGATTACAGAGCGGCAGAACGCACTTATCAGTTGCTGGCGCAGGCGGCAGGACGGGCAGGACGTGGCGATCTTGCCGGAGAAGTTGTCCTGCAGACCTATCAGCCGGAGCATTACAGCATTACCTGCGCAGCAGATCAAAACTACGTGCAATTTTATAAGCAGGAAATTTTAATGCGTCAAATGTTGCAATATCCGCCCGTTTCCCATATACTAGGAGTATTGGTGCTTTCTAAGGATGAGGCGTTAGCGACGTCATTTGCAGATGAGTTAGCAGACATGCTTCGTGGCACAGAGGGGCTTGTACTTTTGGGACCGTCAGAGGCACCGATCGCCAAACTTCGGGATGTATATCGATATATGATATATGGAAAATCGGCGGAGTATGAGTGCTTGGTACGGGAAAAAGATCGATTAGAACAGTACATTCGGCAAAGAGGACTGTCAGAGCATTTAAGTGTTCAGTTTTCTTTTGATCATGAATAAAGGAAGGAAGAAAAAAATGGCATTAAGAACAATTCGAGTAATGGGAGATGAAATATTGACAAAGCAGTGTCGCCCGGTAAAGGAGATGACACCTAGGATTAAAACATTGATCGAGGATATGTTAGAGACGATGTATGACGCAGAGGGCGTAGGTCTTGCAGCACCTCAGGTTGGTATTTTGAAGCAGATCTGCGTGATTGATGTTACACCGGAATGTGATCATCCGATCGTATTGGTCAATCCGGAGATCATTGAACTTAGCGGAGAGCAGATCGGACAGGAAGGCTGTTTGAGTGTGCCTGGCAAAGTTGGTATTGTAAAACGCGCCAATTATGCGAAAGTAAAAGCATTGGATGAAAATATGAATGAGATCATTGTGGAAGGGGAAGAGCTGTTAGCGAGAGCCTTGCAGCATGAAATCGACCATCTTTCCGGTACGCTGTATGTCAGCAAGACGGAAAATGGGATTCAGGACGTAGAGCCGATCGAGTAAATGTATCTCATAGGATGACGATAGAGAGGCAGACTGCAGAAGACAGTGCCTGATTAGAGTGAGACAAAGGAGTGGACAAAGCATGCGTATTGTATTTATGGGGACACCGGACTTTGCGGTTCCGACATTGGAAACTCTGATACAGAGCGAACATGAAGTAGTTGGTGTTGTGACACAGCCGGACCGACCGAAGGGAAGAAGCGGTAAGCTGCAGTTTTCTCCGGTGAAGGAAGCCGCCGTGGAGGCGCAGATTCCGGTATTTCAGCCGGAGCGCATAAAGGACGGAACGTTTTATCCGGTCTTGCAGGAACTTAACCCGGATGTGATCATCGTTGTAGCATTTGGCCAGATATTACCCAAAGAAATATTAGAACTGCCAAAATACGGATGCATGAACGTGCATGCGTCTTTGTTGCCAAAGCTTCGTGGTGCAGCACCGATCCAGTGGTCTGTTATTGACGGAGATCCGGAAAGTGGCGTAACGATCATGCAGATGGATGAGGGACTGGATACCGGAGATATGTTGATGGTTCAGAAATATACATTGGATGCCAAAGAGACCGGGGGCAGTTTGTTTGATAAATTGTCACAACTTGGCGGTCCGATGATACTAGAGGTATTGAAACAGGCAGAAGCCGGAGAACTCCATCCTGTTCCGCAGGGAGAAGAATATACGTATGCCAAGATGCTTTCCAAGGAGACGGGAAAGCTTGATTTTACCAGACCGGCGGTTGAATTAGAACGCCTGATCCGCGGACTTAATCCGTGGCCGAGTTGTTATACGGGCTTACAGGGGAAAATGCTAAAAATCTGGGATGCAGATATTGTTGATGCGGGGCAGCAGGCAGCAGAGCAGATCGAGAAAGGCCGGTGCGGTCAGATCGTATTGATTGATAAAAATCGCTTGTGGATCCAGACAGGAGATGGCTGTCTGAGTGTGCAAAGCTTGCAGCTCGCCGGCAAAAAACGAATGAATATTGCAGATTTCCTGCACGGCATGCAGATTGACTGCGGAACGATACTTGCCTGTGATTAGGCAATAGAAAGGACAGTAATACTATGGAGAAACGGCAGACGTCACAACAGAATATGAGAAATGTACGTGCTATTGCGCTGGATATTCTCCTGCAGGTGATGGAGGAAGGCAAGTATTGTGACCGGACATTACACCGTACCTTAAATAGAGAGGATACGTTGTCCAAACAACAGCGTGCGTTTCTTACCAGATTAGTAGAAGGAACTGTTGAACAGGCAATCCGTTTGGATTACATCATAGATTGTTTTTCAAAAACAAAAGTGGTCAAGATGAAACCGGTGATCCGTGAAACACTGCGTATGGCAGTATATCAGTTGTTCTATATGGATCAAGTGCCTGACAGTGCAGCCTGCAACGAAGCTGTGAAACTGGTACGTAAACGTGGTTTGAAAGGTCTTAGTGGATTTGTCAATGGCGTTCTTCGAAGTGTTATCCGTGGCAAAGATCAGATTAAATATCCGGATGCGAAAGATTTTATTTCCTACGCATCCATCAAATATTCGATGCCGGGTTGGATCATTGAATATTTTTTAGAAGAATACAGTGAAGCTGAAACGGAACAGATCTTGCAGGGGTTTATGCAGAAGGAAAGTGGTGTAACCGTGCGGTGCAATCTGAATCTGCAAAATCCGAGCGGAAATCCGGATCTTGCGGTTCCTGAGATCATAGAGTCTCTGGAGCGGCAGCAGGTAAAAGTACAGCCCGGGAAATGGTTTCCGTATGCACTTCATTTATCCGGCTTTGAGCGCGTGGATTCTATGGAGGCGTTTGCGAGAGGAAGACTGCAGGTGCAGGATGAAAGTTCGATGCTTGTTGGTGCTGTTTCCGGGATCAAACCGGGACAAGAGGTATTGGACGTTTGTGCAGCACCGGGCGGCAAATCTCTGCACGCAGCGGATTTATTGGCAGGTACCGGTGTGATCTTTTCTTGTGACTTAAGCGAGACGAAAGTGCATTTGATTCAGGAAAATATGGAGCGCACCGGGGTAGATCATTGCGAACTGTACCGTCAGAATGCCAGGATCCTTCGTAAAGATTGGATCGATTCGGTGGATGTTTTGATCGCAGATCTGCCGTGTTCCGGACTGGGAGTCATCGGTGGCAAATGTGATATTAAATATCACACGCATCGGGAAGATATTGATGAGCTGGCATCGCTGCAGCGCGAGATCTTGCGGGTTGTCGGCCAATATGTACGGCCGGGTGGTATATTGCTATATAGTACGTGTACCGTTGCAAGAGAAGAAAATAATGATAACGTTTCGTGGATCAAAGAGACACTTCCGTTTGTGCCGGTTTCGATAGAGGAAGACCTTCCGGAATCGCTGCGAGGAAAGACCGGTAAAGAGGGATATTTGCAAGTGTTGCCGGGAAATGGATCGGATGGTTTCTTTGTGGCGAAATTTCAGCGAAAAGGAATATGACAAAGTAATTAGGAAAGAAGGAGTGGACAGATGCAGAAAGTGGATCTTAAAAGCATGACATTTGCTGAGTTGCAGCAGTTTGTGGAAGATCTTGGAGAAAAGAAATTTCGCACAACGCAGTTATATCAGTGGATGCATCAAAAAATGGTCAAAGAATTTGCGAGTATGACCAATCTGTCCGCAGCGTTTCGTGATAAATTAGAGGAGCAGGCGATGTTAAATGGTTGTACCATGGTAAAGCGGCAGATTTCCGCAGATGGTACGAACAAGTTTTTGATGGAGCTTAGTGACGGCAATAAAGTAGAGTCAGTGTTGATGAAATATCATCATGGCAATAGCGTTTGTATATCCACTCAGGTGGGCTGCCGGATGGGATGTCGTTTTTGCGCGTCCACGGTAGGCGGCTTAAATCGCAGTCTGACAACCGGGGAAATGCTAGAGCAGATCTATGAGGTACAGCGGATCACCGGAGAACGTGTCTCTAATGTGATCCTTATGGGAATTGGAGAGCCTTTGGATAACTACGAGAATGTTGTACGTTTTATTCGAATGATTTCGGATGAACGGGGACTGCATATCAGTCAGCGAAATATAACATTGTCGACTTGCGGTCTTGTAGATGGGATCTATCGTCTGATGAAAGAAGATTTAACGATCACACTTGCAATCTCATTGCATGCGCCGAATGATGTACTGCGCCGGGAAATGATGCCGGTTGCCAATCGGTATTCGATCGCAGAGATCTTGAAAGCATGCCGGGAGTATGTAGATCACACCGGACGCCGAGTTACATTTGAATATAGCTTGGTGGATGGGACGAATGACAGTGCAGAACATGCAGAGGAGCTGGCGGCTTTGCTGCACGGTCTGAATTGCCATGTCAACCTGATTCCACTGAATCCGGTGGAAGGGCGTATGGGAGAACGATCCAAGCGTACCAAAGTATTGGAGTTTCAGAAAATATTGGAGAGCAGGCATATTACCGCAACGATCCGTAGAGAGATGGGAAGCGATATTGATGCTGCCTGTGGTCAGCTGCGCGGTAAAAATATATAATTCGTGGAAGATAAATCTCGTGTCAGTTGTGAAATAAATGGAAAAAGCGTCAGATTTTGACACTACATCACTATTATGATAAAATATGTTAGATAGTATACATGTAAGGTTGATTATAAACAAAGGAGGGGAAACTACATGAAAGCATATGCAAAGACAGATATAGGCAGCAAGAGATCTATGAATCAGGACTATATGTATTGCAATACTGAACCTGTTGGTAGTTTCCAAAATCTGTTGATCGTGGCAGATGGTATGGGCGGACATAGAGCTGGAGACTATGCGTCACGTTTATGTGTAGAGACAATGGTGCAGTCGCTGGAGAAGAGCGCTCATAAGACGCCGGTTTCCTTGTTTGAGGAAGCAGTTACAGCTGCGAACAAAGCAGTCTTTGAGGAGTCTGCGTCACACGTAGAATATGAGGGCATGGGTACCACCGTGGTAGCCTGCACATTACAGGAAAATACACTGTACATTGCCAATATTGGGGATTCCAGATTGTACTTGATACGAGATGGGATTGAGCAGATCACGGATGATCATTCTTTGGTAGAGGAAATGGTCAAACAGGGCAATATTACAGAGAGTGAGGCAAGGATACATCCGCAGAAAAATATTATTACGAGAGCCCTTGGCATCAATGAAGAAGTCCAGGCTGACTTCTTTGAGATTGATGTGGAGCAAGGGGATGTTATTATGCTCTGCAGTGATGGCTTGTCCAATATGATTGAAGATGAAGATATGGAATACATTGTAAAGAATAGTGATACTCTGCAGACAGCGGCAGAGTCGTTAGTGGCTAGAGCTAATGAGAACGGCGGTAATGATAATATTACCGTTGTGTTAGCTGAGGTTTAAGCTAAGAGGAGGTAAGGGTAGAAATGATAAGTCCAGGAATGTTATTAAGCGAGAGATATGAGATTATTGACCGCGTGGGATCCGGCGGAATGGCGGATGTATATAAAGCGAGAGATCAGAGATTAAACCGTTTCGTGGCGATCAAGATCTTAAAACCGGAATATAGTAATGATGCAAAGTTTGTCTCCAAATTTCGAGGGGAGGCGCAGTCCGTAGCGGGATTGTCACATCCGAATGTTGTAAATGTATATGATGTTGGTGAAGATGACGATCTGTATTACATCGTTATGGAGCTTGTGGAGGGTATTACGCTCAAGCGCTTTATTGAAAAGAAAGGTCGTCTCGATGTCAAGGAGGCGATAGGGATCGGTGTGCAGATCGCACAGGGTATGCAGGCTGCACATGATAACAGCATTATTCACCGTGATATTAAACCACAGAATATCATTATTTCCAAAGAGGGCAAAGTAAAAGTTACAGACTTTGGAATCGCTAAGGCAGCAACGTCAAATACAATCACATCTAATGCAATGGGATCTGTGCATTATATCAGTCCGGAGCAGGCAAGAGGTGGTTACAGCGACGAAAAGAGTGATATCTATTCTCTTGGTGTAACAATGTATGAGATGCTGTCAGGCAAAGTACCTTTTGAAGGAGACAGCACGGTGACTGTTGCACTTGCACATATTCAGGAAGAGGCAACACCGTTAGATAAAATTGATCCGGAAATTCCGCACAGCTTATCCAAGATTGTGATGAAGTGTATGCAGAAGAAGCCGGATATGCGTTATATGACAGCTTCTGCATTGATCGCAGATCTGAAGAGAGCGTTAATAGAGCCGGATGGGGATTATGTTGTGATCTCCGATGTTGTCGACGATTCGCCGACAATCATTATGGACAAAAATGAAGTGGATCAGTTGAAAAAGAGTGCTATTTTAGCAGAAAAAGATCGTACAGTTCAGCCGGAAAATGAAGAGGAAGAATCGGACGATGATGCCATTGATCCTAAATTAGAGCGTATTTTGAAAATCTGCAGCGGTGTTGTTGCGGTGATCATTGTATTAGTTGTTATTTTGCTGATCGGCAAAGTGGCCGGTTGGTGGGGTGGCGGTTCCAACAAGAAACCAACGCCGACTTCGACAGCAGATGCAAGTGCAGATCCACAGTCTTCTGCGGCTGCTTTAGGTAAAGTGGCAGTACCGGATCTCGTGAATCATACACTTGAAGAAGCAGAGCAGATGCTTGACGAGGCAGGATTAAAATATCAGCTTAAGCCGGTAGAGTCTGAGGAGGATGCTAATACCGTGACGGATCAAGAACCGAAATCCGGCGAAGAGGTAGAAGAAGGAACGAGAGTTACTATTTATTACAGTCAGGAATCCAGTGGAATTACGATTCCGGATGTAACAAATAAATCCTTAGAAGACGCAACATCTCAATTAGAGAGCAGCAATTTGACCGTTAAGGGAACCACAGAGAAATATAGTGATATCGTAGCCAAAGGAAAGGTATGTGGTACCGATCCTGTTGTGGGTTCCAGTGTAGCCAAAGGAACAGCAGTTACTTTGATCATCAGTAAGGGACCGGAAAATGATATGGTACGTGTTCCAAATCTCGTGAAGAAATCATTAGAGGTTGCGAGAGAACGATTAGCAGATGTAGGATTGGAAGCTCCGGATGAGCCGACTTATGTATATAGTGATACAGTACAGAAGGGATATGTGGTCAGCCAGTCTAAGAAGTCCGGTACCAAGGTTGAAGTTGGGACGGTGATTGAATTTACCGTCAGCTTAGGATCTAAGAATAAGGCAACTGAGAAACCGGCTGCGACACCGACGACAGAGCCGAAGTACAAATATACAGGTTCTTTGACGATTTCTGCCAATCCGTTTGACTACGAAGATGAAGCTCCGGCATCCATCAAATTAGTCTTAGAGCAGGATGGTAAATCTAAAACTGCCTGGTCAGGAACTTTGGGTTATTCTGATTTCCCGCGTAAGTTTTCGGTTGAGGGATACAGTGATAACAATGGTAAGATTACGTTGTATAAAGATGGCGTAGAAGTAGGTGGCCCATACAATGTAGAGTTTAAGAAGGAAAGGCAGTAATGCGGGGAAAGATCATTCGAGGTGTAGGCGGATTTTATTATGTACACGTTCCAAGCATTGGTCTGTTGGAATGCAAGGCAAAGGGTGCGTTTCGCAACCGAAGGGTCAAACCTTTGGTTGGAGACAATGTAGATGTAACAATACTGGACGAGGCGAATGCGCTGGGGAATATTGAGGAGATACTGCCTAGACATTCGGAGTTGATACGCCCGGCAGTTGCTAATGTCGATCAGGCGATTGTTATTTTTGCAGCATCCTATCCAAAACCAAATATCAATTTGCTGGATCGTTTTCTGCTGATGATGCAGTGGCAGGATGTACCTGTTAGCGTATGCTTTAATAAATTGGACACCGCAGATGATGGCTTTATAGAAGAATACACCAATGTTTATAAAGACAGTGGTGCATCGCTCTTTTTTACCAGTACCTACGATGGGAAGGGGCTAGAAGAGCTGCATCAAAGTTTGATTGGGAAGACAACAGTGCTTGCCGGACCATCCGGTGTTGGAAAATCTTCTGTAATGAATGCACTTTTTCCAGAAGCAGATATGGCAATTGGGGAGATTAGTACCAAAATCAAGCGCGGGAAACACACAACGAGACATTCGGAACTGTTTTCGCTGCCAGATCAAACGTATGTGATGGATACACCGGGATTTACTTCGCTTCTTTTGCCGGAATTGGAAAAAGAAGAATTAAGGGAATATTATCAGGAGTTTAGACCATATGCATTGCAATGCCGTTTCCTTGGCTGTGCTCACATCAACGAACCGGATTGTGGGGTCAAGGAGGCATTGGCTCAGGGGAAAATGTCGAGTAGCCGATATGAGAATTATAAACTATTTTATGAAGAACTCAAAAATCGGAAACGCTATTAGATATGATAGGAAGATGCATTCATAGACTCGTCTATGAAAGAATGGAGAAGAAATATGAAACAGTTGGCACCGTCAATCTTGTCGGCAGATTTTATCTGCCTGGGAGAGCAATTGAAACAATTGCAAAAGCTTTGCATACATTACCTCCATATTGATGTGATGGATGGAATGTTTGTACCATCTATTTCTTTTGGTATGCCGGTGATTGCGTCATTGCGGAAACATACAGACATGTTTTTTGACGTGCATCTGATGATAGAGGAACCGATCCGTTATGTCAACGCCTTGCGTCAGGCTGGAGCGGATGGGTTAACTGTGCATGCGGAAGCGTGCGCTGATTTGCCGGGGACGATTGCGGCCATTCGGGAAAGTGGTGCGAAACCGGCAGTGTGCTTGAGTCCAAAAACACCGTTAAGCAAGTTAGATGGTATTTTGGATCAAGTTGATATGGTGCTTATAATGGGGGTAGAGCCTGGTTTTGGGGGTCAGACTCTGATTTGGGAGACCTTGGAAAAAGTGAAACAGCTGCACAAGATTCGCAAAGAACAAGGATTGTTCTTCAAAATAGAGATTGATGGCGGCGTGACAAAGGAAAATGCACGCGCTGTTGCTGCATGCGGTGTGGATATTGTCGTGGCTGGAACCGCTGTTTTTCGCGGGGATATCGAGGAGAACATTCATGTTTTGCAAGAAGAAATCAACACGGAGGGACAAAATGCTTCTTGAGAATATTCCATTAGGAAGAACATTAGAAATTTATATTGATCGTGAAGGTTATCGTTATCGGTTAGTCAGTAAAGTAGAGGAGGCCAAATCAAATCAGGTATGTGTTAGTTTGATCGCATCCAATGGAAGAGCTTTTCAGTTTCATGCGGAGGATGATATATGCATTGTATATCGCGATGCAGACAGACTGTGGGAATGGACAAAAGTGAAGGCAGGCATTGCGAAGTTGGACGGAGAGCCGGTGCATATATTTCAGATTAACGATAAGGGTCATTCTTACAATCGACGCAATGCATATCGCGTCCAGATTGGCGAAGAAACATTAATTGGCTACTATGATGTGTCAGGAGCACCTCGCAGATTATCAGAACCACCAAGCCCTGCAGATGAACAAGAAAATGCAGATGTTATCGAGGAGATAGAACCAGAGATCGTGCGTGGTGTGATCAAAGATGTTAGTGAAAGCGGAGTGGGGTTATACTCTGACTTTGAGTTTCAATTGGAGGATGGCATGTTTTTCGACATTCCATCACCTTATGGTATGCTGCATTGCAGAGCAGAGGTCGTGCGTCGTGACGAGCTACGTGCCACCAATCATAAATTTAACTTTTATTATGGATGTGAGATGACGATGACAGATCGTAAGTTAATGAAATACATCTATGAAATACAGAGAGATATTTTGAAGAAAACCAGAGGGCAGTAGTATACTGTCCTTTTTTGGGGACAGCAATCTTATAAGGTGTAATGGGATAAGATGTTTGCAGTGCCGTTTTTGGGACAGCAACTACTTTCTGTAAGAGAAGAGAGGGGATAAGTATAATGCTTGGCAAAACAATATTATTTAGCGGCGGAAAGTATGATATTGCATTTATAAAACAATATTTGGCCGACATGTCTTTTGATACGGTAGCATGTGCAGATTCCGGTTTGGAAGCGGCACACGCAGTAGGAGTTAATGTGGATTATATTATGGGGGATTTTGACAGTGTATCGCAAGAGACACTGGCAGAGTATCGATCTGCGGATAAGGCTGCAAAGTTTGTACAGTATCCTAAGGCAAAAGACTATACGGACACGCAGATGGTATTGGAATGGATATTGTCGGAAGGGGCATCAGAAATCACTATTCTGGGTGCTACCGGGGGACGATTGGATCATTTTCTATCCAATCTAAATATTTTGATGAAACCACTTAAGCAGGGAATCCCGGCGTATATTGTAGATTCGCATAATCGGTTATACTTGATTGACGGAGAAACAACCTTACACAGAGAGCAGGTATTTGGTAAATATATTTCCTTGCAGCCGCTCTCCGAAGAAGTGTATCCGGTGACTTTGACAGGATTTCAATATGGACTGAAAGATTATACGCTTACCTATGGTGATGGACGTGCGATCAGCAATGAGTTTGCACCAGAAGCGCAGACGGCAACGATCTCGTTTACACACGGGGAATTGATCGTGATCGAATCTAGGGATTAGAACGCAATCAGATAGGGGTTGCTTGCATTATGTTGTGTGCTATAATGATCGCAGTAGTTGTAAACTTGATGCAGATGACTTAGATAACAGAAATGAGGGGCTGTATGAATCGAAAGGTAGAGTTATCGGAAGAAAATTATGACTTGTTAGATGAAGCGATACACCAATTGTGTGAGCAGGGACGTTTGTTGGAGGAGCAGAATGCGATGCAGCATGGAAGTACATCGGTCTATGAGCATAGTGTTAACGTTGCCTATAAGAGCCTTCTGTTGGCAGAAAATTTTCGTCTGCCAGTTGATAAACAATCATTAGTGCGAGGGGCCTTGCTGCACGATTATTTTTTATATGACTGGCATGAAAAGGATGGCGGACATCGGCTGCATGGATTTCGACATCCGGCGTTCGCACTTTATAATGCAAGCAAAGATTTTTCGCTGAATAGGAAAGAGAGAAATATTATTGCGAGACATATGTTCCCATTGACGGTGTTGCCGCCACGATGTCTAGAGGCGTGGATTGTCTGCTTTGTGGATAAATACTGTGCGTTTTCCGAGACTATGGGGGATAGCAGAATACAATGGGAGCGATAGGGCAAGATAGAACGATAGAAAATAACGGAGGCTGGTGACAGAATGAAAGAGAACAATTTAATAAATAAGACTGCGTACTTTCATTTGCCCGGATTGTTTGAATTTTATGAATTATATCGCCTGTTTTTATCGCTGTTTTATGAACACAGGGAGTATTTTTATAACTGGTGTGAGATCGGCTCTATTTATGGCGCACCCGCCGATTGCCTTTGGGGTGGAGGAAGAACTTCGTTTGGTGCGGAAGATCCGGAAGAAGTGCTAGCATTATTGCGTCGATATGGAATATCAGGCCGTTTAACTTTTAGTAATTCCCTACTACGAAAAGAACACCTGTCGGATGAAACATGTAATGCCCTTTGTGCATTATTTGCTGAAAATAAAGGCGTGCAAAATGGCATTATCATTCATTCAGATTTGTTGTTAGAATATTTACAAGAAAACTATCCGGAGCTTTATTTTGTATCTTCAACGACAAAGGTATTGACGGATTTCGAGCAATTTGTGAGCGAAGTAAAGCGGGATGATTTTCGCTATGTCGTGCCGGATTTTCGTTTCAATAAACAGTTTGATAAGTTACAGACATTATCCAAATCAGAGAAAGATAAAGTGGAATTTTTGTGCAACGAGTGCTGCTCGTTTGCCTGCAAAGATAGGAAGCGGTGTTATGAAGCGGTCAGCCGCAAAAATTTAGGACAAAGCGGCTGCGGGCATCGCTGCACAGCCAATGATCTGGAAGAAGGGTACCGTTTTTCGAAAGCGATGAAAAATCCGGGCTTTATTGGCGTTACTGATATACAAGAAAAGTATTTGCCGATGGGATTTACCAATTTTAAGATTGAGGGACGGGGACTCGGCAGTGCATTGATCTTAGAATTTTTGCTTTATTACCTGACAAAGCCGGAATATCAGCTAGTGGTTCGGGAAAAGATTTATTTGGACAATATGCTGGATTTATTTTAAATGTAACCATAATGCGGGAAGAGACATTATTATATTGCTAGGAATGCAGCGTAAAATTGAATGTCAGAAAGTTTATACCGTTAGGACTGTAGCGTAGGATCAAGTGGGAAGAAAGTTTGACAATCTGGTTAGTATATGCTAACTTGAATAAGGCGTAAATGATGAATGTCAGACAGGCATACATCAAAATATGGAACGAGTCTTTGCAAGTGGCATAGGAGAAATTGTGATGAAAAAGCTGTTTTTTGAAATTGAACGAGATGGTTTCTATGGAACTTATTATGAAAATCCCACAGGATCTGATTGTACGGTCATTGGTTTATTTGGAGATGATCCAAATGATTACATGGCAAAGTGTGGGGCAAAATGGTTACATAAAAATGGAGTGAATGCTTTGTGCGTATCTCCCGGTAAGAAAAATTATAGTCATGTCAATAACCCGTTAGAAAGAATCGAGACAGCGATCAAATGGCTGCAGGCTAACGGCAATCGCAAAGTTGGCATTATGGGAATGAGCACGGCGGGGATGGATTCGCTGGTCGCAGCTTCTTATTTCCCGGATATTACCTTGACCTTTGCGCTTACAGCCAGTGATTTTGTATGGCAGGGATTTGAGCAGGGAAATAAAGATGGCTGCAAAGAATGGCCGATTCCAGGGAAATCTACCATTTCATGGAAAGGAGAGCCACTGCCTTACATGCCGTTTGTGTATGAACATCCGGTGTACTGGCAGAAGATTGAAGAGGAAACAAAAGGCTCCGGTGATATCGAGCGAAGCACCTGTTTGTTTATTGATTCCGAGAAAGCACGAGAGCATACGGAAGAGGAAATGATCAAGGTCGAGAATATTAAAGGCAAACTCTTTCTTGTGGGTGCGGAAGATGATTCTTTCTGGGAAGCAGGAAAATATATCCGCCGTATGGACAAACGACTAAAAGAGAGACCTCATACTTGTGAATATGTACCGCTTGTGTATGAGCACGGAACTCATTTTGTATTGCCCGAATCCATGCTTCGTATGGCATTGCCTGTAGGACTAAAATTTGTGCTGCGGTTTATTTTTAGAGCAGCCAAAGAATATCCAAAAGAATGCGAGGCAACGAGAAAAGATATTGACAAAAAGCTTTCTGCGGCATTAAAAGAATGGCGGGCAGAGTAGTTTTTTAGAAGCTTGACAGAGACGTGTAGCATATATTTTATTGAATTATAGGTGATAAGGTGAATACTATGAAAGGTTGTTTTTTTGATGTATTCATTATAAAATAATTATAATGTGAGATGGAGACAGACAATTAGTTTAATAATAGAGTTTGGGGGATGATGCTATGACATTGCAGGAAATTCTTGTCGGCGAATCTAAGAATGTAGAGTTCAAAGAAAAATTGCCGGAACGAAGCATTAATTATATGAAGTCGGTCATTGCTTTTGCAAATGGAATGGGCGGAAAAATTATATTTGGGATTGCAGATAAAACCAGAGAAGTAGTGGGAGTTCCGAAAGATGAAGTGTTTGGGATGATGGATGCTATTGCAAACGCTGTGTCAGATAGCTGCGAGCCAGCGATTATTCCAGATATTACTTTACAAACAATGGAAAATAAGACGGTCATTGTAGTTGAAATTTCAGCAGGAAGACAGCGCCCTTATTACATTAAGACATTGGGAAAAGAGGGGGGAGTGTACGTTCGTGTTGCAGGAACCACCCGGCTTGCAGATGATTATATGATTAAGGAATTGATGTTTGAGGGGAGCAATCGCCATTTTGATCAAACTTTATGTATGGGATTAAGCATTACAGATGATGATATTGATTCTCTCTGTCAATCTATGAAGGAACAGGCGGTCAAAAATGCAAATAATGAAGTTCAGAAAGAATCTGTGAAAGAGGTGGGAAGACAGCAGCTGCGTTCTTGGGGAATTCTTATAGAGCGTGATGGCAAAGATTATCCAACAAATGCCTATGCAATTTTAACAGGGGCAAGTGCATTTCATACTGCAACACAGTGTGGTGTGTTTAAGGGGTCGACGAAAGAGGTTTTTGTGGATCGACGGGAGTATGATGGCCCAATTTGGGAGCAAATAGAGCAGGCTTTTCAATATGTTCTTCGAAATATTCATTTGGGAGCGAATATTGTCGGAATATATCGACAAGATGTTTATGAAATCCCGCCAGATGCTATTCGTGAGTTGATCATCAATGCGGCTGTGCATCGAAGTTATTTGGATCATGGGAATATTCAGGTCGCAATCTACGATGATCGGTTAGAAATTACTTCTCCAGGCAAGCTTCCAATGGGGCAGACTTTGGAGCGAATGAAGGAGGGATATTCACAAATAAGAAATGAGGCGCTTGCAAGTGCGTTTTCATATATGAACTTGATTGAACATTGGGGGAGTGGAATACCAAGAATTATTGGAAAGGTAAAAGCAGCAGGACTGAGAGAGCCAGTGTTTATTGGTGGAGAAGTAGATTTGCGGATCAATATTTATCGAAATAATAGTAACAGTCCAGATAATAGTAGTTATCCCGATTGTGTGAGAGATCAGTCGGTGCTATACAATGAAATATCAGAGGAATGCCGGAGAACCGCCGGAGAACCGCCGGAGAACCGCCGGAAAACCGCCGGAGAATTGCCGAGAGGTGAGCAGGAACAAAAGATTTACCGATACGTTTTGGAAAATGCATATATCACAAGGGCACAAGTTATGACACTTCTTGATTTGAAACAACGTCGGGCTAGAGAGATTTTGTTCAATATGATAGAGGATGGTTGGTTAAGAAAGGAGGGCGCTTCAAGAAGTACGATTTACGTGCTTAATACAACAGAAAAGTAACTTTAGTATTAACATAAAGGTAAGGGCAGTCGATTCAGCAATTATGTAAAATGAAAAATGAGAGTTTCCATAGAAAAAAGCTATGGGAAACTCTCTTTTTTAGTATTATGCAAAGATTCCTATGTTGCCTATAATAGCTTTGTATATATGATGCAATGAAAGGAGAACAAGATGAGTAATTTGAAAACACCTTTTAGATACGATTATGTCGGAAGCTTTTTGAGACCTGCAAAGTTAAAGAAAGCAAGAGCAGATTATGAGGCCGGAACAATCAGTGCAGAACAGTTGAAGAGCGTAGAAGATGAGTGCATTATACAACTTGTCAACAAAATAAAAGAGCTCGGATATCATGTGATCACAGATGGAGAGTTCAGAAGAGCAACATGGCATTTGGATTTTATGTGGGGATTTCAAGGGATCGAACATAAAAAAACAGTAGATGGAAATACCACGTTTGATGCGGAAGCTGCCATGATTGACGATACCTATATGGTTGGAAAAATTTCCGTAAAGAATCACCCATTTGTTGAACATTTTAAATTTGTAAAGGCACTGGAAGATGAAAATACCGTTGCCAAACAGACAATACCATCTCCGGGACAGTTTTATGCTTATTTTACCGGAACACAGCTTTTGGAAGACACTTTAAAAATATACGGCACAGAGGAAGCATTTGCTGAGGATGTCATTAAGGCTTACGGTGAGTTTATCAAGGAACTTTATGAGGCTGGCTGCCGAAATCTGCAGTTTGATGACTGCGTATGGGGTGGCATGGTAAACCCAGAGTTAGCGGTTGAACTTACGGGCAGAAAAGGAGAGGCGTTAGAGAAATATAAGAGAATCATTCTAAAACTTAATAATGATGTTGTGGCAGAAGCACCACAGGATCTTACGATTAATACACATGTGTGTCGTGGTAATTATCACTCAACATTTTTTAGTTCAGGTGCATATGATGGTGTGGCGGATCTGTTATTTGGGGAAGAAAATGTCAATGCCTATTACCTCGAATTTGATGATGAGAGATCTGGTGGATTTGGGCCGCTTGCAAAAATATCAGGGGACAAAAAAGTGGTTTTGGGACTCATTACCACCAAGAAACCTGATCTGGAAAATAAAAAAGAAATCGTAGAGAGAATCAAGCAGGCTGCACAATACATTCCATTGGACCGTTTATATCTAAGTCCACAGTGCGGATTTGCATCATGTGAGATTGGAAACAAACTCACAGAGGAAGAACAGTGGGCAAAGCTTAAGCTGGTAAAAGAAATTGCAGAAGAAGTTTGGAAATAGCAAAAAGTGGGCTGTGACATAGGACCATGTCAAATCTTGGAAGGTGAAGATATCATCTGAAAAGCGGATTGCTCAATAGTTCTTGTAGAAGGATAATGGTTCATTTGGTATAATTTTGATGTAGTCATCAAGAAGTTGTTCTTTGTAAATCAGTATGTAGATATGATACTGAAAGGACAACAACATTTATAATGGGAGAAATAGAAATGAAAATTGATAGAATACTTGGAATTATTATTTATCTTTTCAATCATGATAAGGTTTCAGCGAAAACCCTAGCTGAAAAATATGATGTATCGGTTCGGACGATTCAGCGCGATATGGTGAATATTGCGTCTTGTGGCATACCTATTTATTCGGATAATGGAAAAAATGGTGGTTATTCTATTTTATCAACATATAAACTGAAAAATACAAATATTAAAAATGATGAACAACAGATGATTATTAAGGCACTGGAAACTTTATCCACTTCCTATACGAATCATACATTGGATTCAATCATTGAAAAATACAATTCCATCATCGGAAAAGAAGGTGGACAAAGAATTTTTTGGGATTTTGGTGTTACAAAAGAGAATCAACAGGTTCAAAATGTTAATAAAACATTGGAACAAGCGATAACAGAGAAGAAATATATTTCTTTTCACTATAGAAATGCCAGTGGAAAAGAATCTGATCTGACAGTTGAACCTTTAGCAATACATTATAAATGGTATGCATGGTATCTTTTTGCGTATCGTGATGAAAAGGAGCAATATTATACTTTTAAGGTTGCGCGAATGAAAGATGTTGAAATATTAAATAAAAAATCTATGACAGATCATGGAGATATCGAAGAGCGTATGAAAGAAAGTGAACAAAATTATTACAAAACTTGTATAAATATTGAAGTACACTTTCAAGAGCAGGAAAGTGGTTTAATACAAGAATATTTTCCGGATTGTCAAATAGAGAAAATGATGAATGGAGTGTGTAGAACTTTTATTGGTGTGCCAGCAAAGGAACGATTATGGAAAGCACTTTTATTAAGTTTTGGAGATCGTGTAAAAGTAGTAGCACCAGAGGAATATAAAAAGGAATTGATTGATACGGCAAGAAATTTTTTGTCTAATTACGACAGCTAGTTGTCGTAATTAAATGCTATAATTGGTGCAAAGGCAAGTGAACATAGTGACTGCCCAATACTGATGTATGCGTCTGATAACCGGTTGATCACTATGATAACGAAGTCGTAGAAGATCAAAGGGGAAATTACTTATGAAAAGAACAAAAAGTAAGATGTATCATTTTATGATTTTTTTTATTAGCCAGATGGTGTCAGAATTAGGAACTTCCATGACTGGATTTGCAACTGTTATTTGGATGTATTCTAATAGTGGACAGGTGATGTCGGCGTCTTTACTGGCAATATGCAGTACAGTGCCATATCTCGTTGTAAGTCTTTTCGGTGGAGCGGTTGCTGATAAAATGAATAAGAAAAAAATCATGCTTATTTGCGATTCGATTGCAGCAACAGGTTCTGTCATTCTCTTGAGTTGTTATATTTTGGGATGTTTACAGTTATGGGTATTGTGTCTGGTAAATGTGATCAATGGATTTATGAATGCATTTCAAAATCCCGCTTCTCAAGTTACGGTAACCTTATTGGTGGATCAAAAAGATTATGCAAGAATTGGTGGGATTCAATCAACAATGGGCGCATTAGTTGGTATATTTCAGCCAGTTCTGGCAACCACCATTCTTAATACATTGGGCTTGCAATGGATTTTGATAATTGATTTGAGTACCTTCCTAGTTGCTTTTTTAGTATTACTATTTGTTGTGGAGATACCTGATGGAATTTCTTCGGGTAAACAGACATCGATTTCAGAAATATGGGATGGGTTGAAAGAAGGCATTAATTTTGTAGCTGGTAATCGATCAATTTTGATGCTTTTAGTGATGTATTGCATTTTGGAATTTACAGGCGCAATTTCCTTTGATGGTATGTGCACACCACTTCTTTTAGCGAGAACAAACAATAATGAAACGATCGTGGGAATTGTTTCCTCGTTTATGGCAATAGGTTGTATCGTGGCAAGCGTCCTATTGTCTATCTTAAAGCAGCCTCATAAAAAATTGCCGGTCATGTATTTTGGCAGTTATCTATGTTTGCTTGGAATTACATTGTTTGGAATGGGAAGAAATCTCGTGTGGTGGTGTATCGTGGTATTTATTGGATGCTTTGGAAGTCCAATATATCATACATATCAGACAATTATTATAAGAGAAAAAGTTGATACAACGATGCAAGGTCGTGTTTTTTCTTTGCAAGGCATGATTACACAGGCATTAACACCATTAGGATTTTTAATGGGAGGTATGCTGGCTGATTATATTTTTGAACCATTTATGAAAAAGATGTCTTTGCATCAAAATATGATAACATTTCTTGTTGGACGGAAGAGTGGTTCCGGAATAGGCTTAATATTTGTTATTGCAGGAGTAATAGGAATTGTCACATTAACGATTATGAAGTGCAATCCTGCCATCAAACAGTTGGATCAATCGTAGACATGACGGTCATACACAGCTTACAGATGCAACAAAATAATATATTGACAACTGGATTCCCGGAAGGTTACTTTGTGAAAGAGATTTCTTTGATGCAGTGTTGCAGTTTATTAGTATTATGAAAAAACTTTGAGTATAAATGGTATATCAGACATGTAGATAGTCATAATAGTATTTAACTTGACAGGGCATACTTTGTCGGGGAAAATTTTGAGCAAATCTTAAACAAATCTTAAACAAAAATCACATTGAATCTTAAACAATAGTTATTTAAACTAAATCTATAAGTTATTACAATAAAATTTTTGGGGGAGGAATTTTATGAAGCTATTTTGGAGATTTATTAGAACAGATATAAAAAAGTCGAAAAGAAATTTTGCATTGTTTGGTTGCACGATTTTTTTAGGGGTTATTGCAATTGTAATCTCCCTGTTATTAACGAGGACAGGAAAGCTGCTATATGCAGATACACTTTTATCAGATTATGGCAATTATGATGTTGCTTTCTGTCAAGTGAGTGATAAATTAAAGGATGTTATTGAAAAAGACAATCGTTTTTCGGAGTTGGGGTATGTTTTTGATCAGGGAAAGTATCGCTTTTTGGAAACCGGAAATAGTATTGAAGTTGGTGCGGTTAAGGATCAAAAAACAGAGGATATGTATTATGTTAATCCGGTGAAAGGAAGGTATCCGAATAAAAAAGGGGAAATATGCATAGATCGTATCACGTTAAAATCGAATGGTTTGGCGGAAAAGTTAGGACAAAAGATTCAATTGACATGCGATGATACGTCAGAAAATGTAACATATACATTGGTTGGAATTATAGAGGTTCAAAAACAGGATACCGGTGAAACATATGATACAAGATTTTATCCGGAAGAAATGTTTTCTACCAGTAATATGAACAATGTAAATTTCCCATATGCATATATTTATCCGGAAGAAGTAAAGAATCCAAAAGGAATACATATTTTGGCGGATGTAGTAAAAAAGGAAAATTCTGCCAATGTAGTACAGTCCTATTTAGATGATTCTGATTTATTATCAGACTTACATATTACTACTGACAGGTCTTTTGGCAGAGAATGGACCATAGCGAATATACTGGGAGCAGATACGAATGGAGATAGTTTGGCAAATGTTGTTTCAAGCAGTATGGAAAATGGAAATATATCAGTCGATGGATATACAAAGTATCTTATGCCGGTATTATTGCTGTTAATTTTTATACTGGTTTTGGTGGGGATATTTGACTCGATTCGTATGGATATCCGTAGAAAGTATGATTACTATGGGACTCTGCTTCGGCTGGGAATGAATAGCAAAAAGATTGCACTGTTTTATAGTATGGAAATGTTGATTGTATTGGCAGTGACCATATTAGCAGGAATTTTTTGTGGAAAATGGGGATATGAATTTCTTATCAGCCTCGCAAATGATTTATTAAATATACATTTACTATCTGTGGTTGATTTTGATTCATTTTATATTACGTATATTAACAAGGTGACATGGAACCCATATACCACTGCTGCTTTTGTTGTTGGTGTTAGTGTTGTCGTTGCTACAATCATCAACCTTGTGCAGTTAATTCGTATGAAACCAATACAATATGAAATGAAGAAAGTCACAAAGAAGAAAAGAAAATTTGAGTGTAAAAATCTCTATTATCTTTTAAATCATTACATGGGAATTGACAAAATCAGGTATCGTATACTGCCTAATATTATAATATGCCTTGTGCTTGTTTCGGCAGTGTTTGGATATCAATTTTTTCAATGTAAGATTGCTGACGATACAGGCAACTATGATGCTCAATTGAAAGAGGCAAGAATAAAGGGGTTTGATTACTATATGAAACAGTCACCAGTAGATGTGTATTCCGGTTATTTACAATATATGCATAATAGCGGAGTAACTACGGAGATGTTTCAAGAGTTAAAATCAAACGAGAATGTTAAAAGTGCAAAGGGGGCAATTGTAGATTATTCTACCGCTCTTGTGGTTAATAAGACGGATATGTTGTCAAATAAGCTGATGCAACAGTCAGAAGTTTCAGAAGCAATAAGTGATTCTGTGAATGATCAGATTGATGCGCTGGCAAGTGTTGAGTATTTGAAGTATCTGGGTGTAGATCTGAAAAAGAAGCAGGTGTTTCATACGCCAACCATCGGACTCTCCACTGAGGAAGTGATGTTTTTTGCAAAAAATAATCTTATTGTGGGAGAGATAGACAGAAAGAAGATAGAAACAGGAGAGGAAGTTCTATTGATGGTCACGGATCAGGATCTGGCAAGTTACTTTAAGGTGGGGGACAAGTTACCATTGGTAGACTTTATAAGAGATAAGGCGTTAGATGAGAGCACAGAATGCATGTTAGGACAGATTCCAAAAGGATACGAGAATCAAAAAAGCAGTTATAAGGTTACCGTGCAAAATGTGACAAAAGAATTTTTGTGCTTTGAAAAAATGATTCCATTGGATGCAAGGATCGGTGGAATTGTACTGGTTGATGCTGATTTGGATTCGTTTTATTTTGAGGACGATAATGGCGTGAACACTGTTAATGTTCTAACATCAACAGATGCATTTACAAAATGGAAACTTCCTAATAAAAATTATACCAGAGTAGGAGTTACACTGAAAAAATACAACGATACTGCATTAAAATCCTTTGATAAGACATGGTCAAAATATGTCAGCGAGGCTAAGTATATGGCGCAAATAGATGTGTTTAGTATACTTCGGGAAAAACAGATGATCAGCAAAAGAGTGATGGCTATTTTTTACCTGTTGCTTGCTGTGTTAATTTTGTTAAGCATTCTCAGTGCGGGCAATACGATATCCATGAATATTTTTTCCATGAAAAAAGAAAGAATGTTATTAAATGATTTGGGAATGACAAAAAGGAAAATACGACTTCTTCTTTGGATGAGATTTGGAAAAATAGGTTTTTTTGGAGGATGCATCAGTATACTGCCTGTGTGGGTGTATTCCAGAATTGCAGCATATGCAAACGACTTGATGCGGAATGCTTATGAGAATGATACATATGATGCACTCATACTTAGCAAGCCGTGGGTGGAAGCCATTCCAAAGTATGATTTATGGAATGGTAATCTTCTACAGACAGTATTGGTAAGTGTAGCAGTTTCATTACTTATTATTGGTACAATTGTTATTATCTGCACATGCGGACAAAAGGAAGGGAGGAATAAATGCGAATGAGTGCTATGATTAAGATTGAAAATGTAAGTAAGGTATATGGAAAAGGCAAAAAGAATCAGGTCCAGGCATTAAAGTCGATTGATTTAGAACTTGAACAGGGACATAATTACGCTATTATTGGGAAAAGCGGTTCAGGAAAGTCGACTTTGATGAATATGATCGGGTTACTTGATCTGCCAACAGAGGGGAAGATCTTCTTTAAGGGATCTGATATTAGCCATTATAATGCGGGGCAACAGGCGAAATATCGCAATATGGAGGTCGGGTTTGTATATCAGGATTTTAGACTGATTGACGAACTCACGGCGAAGGAAAATATTTTGCTTCCACGATTAATTGCAAAGAAAAAAATAGATATGGAATATTATCACTCTCTTATTTCCATGTTAGGATTGGAAGAAAGAGAGAAGCATTTGCCAACAGAACTTTCAGGTGGACAAAAACAGCGTGTCGCAATCGCAAGAGCATTAATCAATGATCCGGATCTGATACTTGCAGATGAGCCAACCGGTAATGTTGATCAGGAAACTGCCGGAGAGATTATGGATATTTTTGTCCAGATGCATCAATTGAAAAAAACAGTTGTGATTGTAACGCATGATATGGATGTTGCAATGAAATGTGAAAATGTTATTAAACTATCGGATGGAATGATTTGTGAGTCATGACCAGTGATAATGGAAGCACCAGAGACGCAGGGGAAAGATTACCAGTAAATAACTAACTGGCTTTCATCTGCGTCTTTTCTGTAGTGATAATAAATACAAAAAGAAAATAACACTTGATATTATCAAAAATGAGAATATAATCAAAATAGAGAATAAAAGGAGAAGAAACTTAATGAAAACAGAAATTGCAGAAGTTTTTATGAATCCTGTTCGTCAGAGAAAAGATTGGCAGAAGAACCATATTCAGAGCGTCTAAAGCAATGCCTGTCAATGTAGACCGTATTACTTCTGTCCGAACGGCGTTGAATGGAAGATTATATGCTAAAATGGAAAACGGAGAAGAAATACTGATTACAAGAAGATATGCGAAGGAAATTGAAGATTGTTTTATGGAGGATGATGACGATGAAAGAATTTGATCCGAAAAGAGAGTTTCTGTTTGATTACATAACGGTTGTGGCAGAATGTACATTTGCAATCGCGGTGATCGGCAGTCTTTTTGCAAGAAATAACAGTATCAGTTTTGTTTATTTTTTCCTGCCGTTTGGATTGGCACTAATTTGTATGATTCCATGTATTCCCATTTATCTGAAGGAAGACATGACGATTTCGCAGATTATGTGGCAGAGAGGGATAGAACTTATCGTTTTGGAAATTGCAATGTGTGCTGTGATCTATCTTATTATGGGGGACAGCGTTTCCACAATAGTTTATGTTGCGATATTGATTTCCACAGCAGTTTGTGATGTGCTGTCATACCTTGTGAAGTGGTATCTCGAGAAAGAAGAGGCAGATAAGATAAACCGGAGGATTGCAGAACGCAGAAAGAAAAAAGCGAATGGATAAAAGGAGCTTATTTGCAGATAGGAAAAGGGGAAGACGCAATGGATGACATGGTTAAAAAGGAACAATAGTTAAGGACGTTGTTCTTGCGGAACAAGTAAATTTAAATGTTACTCTACGGGGGAGCGTAGAAGAAGATTATATAAAGAAAGCGGAGGAAAATATGGTGAATTTAGTCAAAGAAGCACAGGAAAGTAAAAAGAAAATTGTCCTATCAGCAATGGTGGCAGGACTTACAATTATAGCGGCAGTTCCATTATTTATATTGTCGGGAATGTTGGAGATAGAGAACTGGATTAGAGTACTTCTTATTGGGATAGGTTTTGTTGTGTTAGTTGGAGGAATTGCAATTGCCTGTGTCCTTGATATAGAAGCAGGAGCCTATGAGTGTCCCGAATGTAATAATAGATTTGTTCCAAATATGAAGTCATATATTATGGGACCTCATACAATTACAAAGCGAAAATTAGTATGTCCGCATTGTGGTGCACATAAATATTGTAAGAAGGTTCTTACAAAGTAAAACTGAAATTTTATCTATGCAAAGAGTTCAATAATTCTTTGGTATATAGGAAACGCTATGGAGGAAACGATGAAAAACAAAAACCAACTGATTGGCTGTTGCGGACTTGACTGCGAAAAGTGCGATGCCAGGATCGCAACAATTACAGATGACAATGCCCTGCGTGAGCAAACCGCCACTCTGTGGAGCAAGCTCAACGGGGTAACGATCACACCGGAAATGATTAACTGCGTCGGATGTCGCATAGAGGGTGTAAAAACACCGTTCTGCGACAAACTCTGTCCCGTACATAATTGTGTTCGGAAAAATGGACTGGATACCTGTGCAGACTGTTCGCAGATAGACGGATGTTCGACGATTGGAAGTATCGCAGCAAACAGCCCGTTTGTTTTGGACAAACTGAACAGGCTTCGTGAGGCAACAGAGAAAGGAAGTCTTGCAGATGAGTAACAAGTTGTTTGTTTTCTTGAAATCAGTCGGACAGAATGAGCGGTTACTTGCAAAAATGGGGGTGTAGAAATGTCAACAATTAAGTTGAAAAAGGATATAATTATGGTATAATTAGACCATAGACAAGGAGGTGCATATTATGCCACAAATAATCCCAATTAAAGACTTGAAGAATACAGCGGAAATATCTGATATGTGTCACCAGGCAGAGGAGCCAATTTATGTTACAAAAAATGGTTATGGTGATATGGTAATTATGAGCATGGAAACTTATGAATCAACCATGGGACAGATTGCCATGTATGGAGATATAGAGATATCTGAAATGCAAATAAAGGCAGGACAAGTCAAGGACGCTAGAACAGCACTAAAAGAAACGAGGGCGAGGTATGGCTTATAAAATAAATGTTACAGAGCGTGCCGATGAATTGCTTGATAATCTTATGTATCATTTGATTTTTCGCTTGAAAAATAAACAAGCGGCGAAGCATCTGTTAGATTGTATTGATGTAATCTACGATCGATTGGAGGTAAATCCTTTTCAATTCGCAGAATGTGGAGATTTATACCTTGCCAGGAAAGGGTACCGGGAGGCTGTTGTTTCACAGATGAATTATATTATTATTTTTGATGTGAGAGATGATGTTGTAAATGTAGTTGGTATTTTCACCAGTTAGAGAATTATCCAAGTAAATTATAATATACTTGGGGGAAGATTGGAGTCGGTCGAAAGGCTGGCTCTAATTATCTTTTAGAAATTTTCCATATTACTTCTATCACTTACCTATATATACTTAGCACCTGCCATTTGGAATGATGATGATAGGTGCAGTGGGAATGAATATTGTCCCAAAAGAGTATTTTGGTATTGTGGAGAGGTTTAGTGTATTTGCAGCTACAGGATATAATGCCGTGCTTGGGATAGAGCTGTATCGGATGAATGATTATGTTAATGCTTGACATACATACAAAATGTGATATACTATAAATTAGTTTATAGTAAATAGATTTATAGTAAATAGATTTATAGTATTGGAGATATAATATATGCCTAGTAGTCCTAAGATCAAGAAAGAAGATATATTGCAGACAGCATTAGAGATTGTTACTCAGGATGGGTATGCAGCTCTTAACATTAAAGCAGTAGCAAAGAAACTGGGATGTTCCACGGCACCGATTTCCTGGCAGTTTGGAGGAATGGATGGATTGCGGCAGGAATTAATTCCTTTTGCAGAGAAATATGTGGAGAATACCTACTATAGTTTCAATGAAAATGAATTTGTCGCATTTGAGCAAAGAGGAAAAGGGACTATAGATTTAGCGTTAGAGAGGCCATATCTGTTTCGCTTTCTTTATATGGGTGAGAGAAGTCAGCTTTTAAGCAATGGTTTCGAGCTGCAGCAGGATCCTTCGGATGGAACCGATATGTATGAGAGGATAGCAGATATATTAGAAATTACGATAGAGCAGGCAATGGATTTTGCCATGACGATGATGGTATATACACAGGGAATGGGAACCTTGATTGCTTCGGGAATCGTTCAGGATACAAAAGAAAATATGTATTGTATGCTTCACAATACGGGGATGACATATTTAAAAGGCTTGGGTGTCGGGGAGGATATTTTACAAGCTTTATCGGGAGGTGATGAGTCAGATGCAGACAGTAGTAACGGATAAATGGATCTTATGTCCGGTATGCAGAGCAAAGACCAGGACACAGATATTGGACGATACGGAATTAAAACGTTTTCCACTGTTTTGTCCAAAATGTAAGGAGAGTTTTATTATCAATGTGAAGGATCATATAGTGGACTATCAATCGATTGCCAGACGCTAAGACGCAGAGCAGAAACCGAATGTTTTTGCCTGCGTTTTTGTTATGGAATAGGAAAATGCTCGTAATGTAGAGGGAAGCCACCAAGAATTGCTTTAGCAATTCTTGCAAAGCAAAGCGCTGGCTTTGCTTTTTTACTACGAAAGTCGTTATATTTATCAGTGATACCTTCTGCGTTATTTGTTGAGAGTGGTATTATCAGTGGAAACATTATGTTGGTGATATTTGCAATTATATTTGCCCTTATGTCATATTCGGATAAGTTATATGAATGCCGTTTATAAGAGTGATCATTAAATTTAGAGGAGGAAAGCAGAATGGATGCAATTACGAAAAATTGGATTTCCGAGGAGCAGATACAGCAAATGACAGATCAGGCATTAGGTCATCCGGTTGCAATAAAAAACATTAAGAGATTATCCGGGGGATTTTGTAGTGCCGTATATCTGGTAGAAACGGCTGAAGAAAAAATGGTACTTAAGCTTGCATCCGGAACAGGAGTAAAGGTTATGCGCAATGAAGTGAAATATATTCCAACGGAAGCGGAAATGTTGAAATTATTTCAGGAATGGCTGGATATTCCGATGCCGAAATTGCTCTTTTATGATGACAGTGGAGAAATATGTGATGTTCCGTATTTCTTTATGAGTTATCTGGATGGAGTGCCGTTGTGTGATGATCAGACGATTACGGATGCTCAAAGAGCAGATGTTAAGAAGGAAATGGGAGAGATCACACGAAAGATATGTTCCTTAAAGGCAGATATCTTTGGGATCCCCAATATACCGGAAAGTTATTGCAGGAAAAACAGTGATTTTATAAATCTATTGTTTGACTGGCTGTTATGCGATGCCGAAGAAAAGGAAATTGCTATTCCTGGAATTACATCGGCTGACCTTAAGAAACTGATTCGGAAGTATGGAAAAGAATTGAATGAAGTAACTGTCCCGGTTTATGTACATACCGATACATGGGATGGTAATCTTCTGATAAAAAACGGCAAGCTGACAGGACTTATTGATTATGCAGCAGTGTTATGGGCAGATCCATTATTAAGCCATGATTTTCACGACTTTGGAGATGTTCCTAATCCATGTTTTCTGCAAGGTTATGGCAAAATAGAATTTACAGAAAATGAGAAAATTCGTATTCAAATCTATCGTATCTGGCAGCGCTTGGGAATGGTGGTGGAGCGGGGATATCGCGAATACGAAGATCCGCATATGTATGACTGGGTGCTGGATGATATTGCAAGAGAAGTGAAGAAACTGGAAACGGCTGTGATGGATCACAATGGGAAAGAGCAAAAGAAAGCACAGGCACAGGAGGATTAAAAGATGAAATGTTCAAAATGTGGTAAGGAAATGAGAAAAGGATATTTCTTTAGCAGTAAGGACGGAGCTTTCAGCTTTGCAAATGAAGTACCGGGCGTTTTCGAAAACGCAAAAAACGCAGATGGTTTTGTAGAGATAACAAAACTCAAGCCAGGTCACAGAACAAGAGTGGAAGCAAACTGCTGCCAAGAATGTAGAAAGATAGTGATTAATTACTGAGAGTGACAAGACGCTAAAATCTAGAGCAGCGATTTTATTGCCTGCGTATGCAACTATATAGGAAACAGAGGAACAACGGACAGTAAGTAATATTACGGTTTTGCACTGCACTGCGTCGTTTATATTATGGAGGTCAAATAAGAATGGAGGAAGAACAGATGAAACTATATTTTGGAGATACGGTAACAACAGTTACTACACTTATGATTTTATCGCTGATGGGATTTGTTGGATATTCAATAAGTAACAGAAGCAACATAAATTTTTGGGGCAGAAGAAGCCTGTTTATTTTGATATATGGTCTTGTTGTATGCTGCTTTGCAGCCGCAAGAGACGGACTGGATAAAACAATTCAGTATACGATAGATAGAAGCTGTAATCCCGGAATATTTTCGCTTATGAGCATTCCAAACATCATTGGATGTGTCGGGGCAGCTATCATAATTATTGCAGCAATAGCAACACCAATTGCAAAATCACAGTATATGCGTGAGATATGGTTCTATGTAATGTCTGGTGGCGTAATGCTAAAGGTTGCAGTTGTGGAGATTGCAAGAATTATATAGATGTGAAATGAATCATTAAATGAAGCTATAAATGAATCACCTCCATCAAAGGAATAGAAAACCCCAGTGCGAACACCGGGGCTTTTCGTTCTATTCAAATTTGGCCACTTTGATTTCGCGTATCATATCACGTAAATGTTCTGCTTCGTTATTCATTTCCTGGCTTGCTGCAGCACACTCTTCAGAAGTTGCCGAATTGCTTTGTACAACATCATTAATCTGTTCGATTCCTACATTTATCTGCTGGATTTCCTCTGTCTGGGTTGCAAGTGTATCTGCAATTCCTGATACTTCTTCGGTAATCATTTTCGAACTTTTTGCGATTTCTTCAAGCTGTTGGGCAGTCTCTTCTGCAAGCAAGACTCCTTTTCCGACAGCATTGACAGATGTTTTAATTAAAGCAGCCGATTCTTTTACTGCCTGTGCACTTTGATCTGCCAGCTGATTCACCTGATTAGCTACAACTGCAAATCCTCTTCCTGCTTCTCCGGCTCTTGCTGCTTCAATGGAAGCATTTAATGCAAGAAGATTCGTCTGCGATGCAATATCATTAATTGTTTCAATAATCTTATCTATCTGCATAGATGAATCCTTGATTTCAAGCATGGATTGAACCATCTCATGCATCTTAGAATCATTTTCTAAAATATGATCTCCTAGTTCCACTACCTTTGTACTTATTTCGCTGGCTGTCTCTGAATTATGTCTTACCTGTTCTGAAACATTCTCAACTGTTGCCGTCAATTCTTCTACGGATGCTGCCTGATTCGTAGCTCCATCCGCCAACTCTGTTGACCCTGCTGACACCTGTTCTGCGCCACCTGACACCTGATTGGAAGCTTGTTGTATCCCTTTTACCATCTTCGCCATACTTTTTTCAAAATCCATAAAAGAGTGTAAAATTCCAATAAAGTCGCCCTTCCATTCTACATTAGGCTGCACATCAAAATTTCCTTCTGAAAACAGTTTCATCGCACGATCAATATCATCTACATATGAACCAAGAATCCGAATAGATTTACGCATACTATGTGCCAATCGTCCAATTTCATCTTCTGAACGATAATCTAACGTACTATGCAAGTTTCCCTCTGTTAATTCTTTTGCAACATCCTCAATGGCATGTAAAGGCTCTAAAATACTGTAAAGAACTTTCTTGCTCGTTTTTCTTGAACTGATCCATGCCAAAGTTAAAAAGAAAATAATACAAATAATGCCTACAACAGCATAAAGTATGGTGTTTCTTACTGCCTCGTTGCTGACGTTATCAGTAAAATCATCTAGTTCTAGAGCAAGATTTACCAATTTATTTAATGCAGGAGTACATTTTGTAAGAATATCCTCAATCCCTTTCTCTTTCTGTCCCGATTTGATCTCATTCAAAATAGATGAACATATAGTTTCCCAATCAGATAAGGCTGTTGCATATTCCTCATACTTCTTCTTTGAAACAATGCCCGAGCTTTTTATTATTTTCAGCTGTGAATCAATATCGTCAAGTAAGTTTGCTATGGTCTGTTCATAACTATTATAAGATGATGTGTCATCCTTTAGTGCCATTTCTCTCACATTTCTTGCTGCAGCATTTACATCCACTCTGCACATCTTAACAGCTATATCAGAAGTATTAATTTTATTAACATAATGTACAAGACTTGCAAGCAACATGCCGATCGCTGCAATAGAAAGTATTCCAGAAATAAGCATCATTATAATTACTTTTTTATATCCGTAGCCTATTCTTTCTCGTAACTGCATATTTTCGATTTTTGTCTTAAAAAATTTAGTGTACATTATTCTCTAGTTCCTTTCTTATAGTTTGTATTCTTAATTCTGCAAGATTTTATCATTCTCATATATATATTTCTTGCAGAATTGTGTTTACAAATGATATAATTGTGTCGAAAATGCATTAGGAGGCATCTAATATGAAATTTGCTGATTACAATTATATCGCCACAATGATAGGTGATTTTTCCGGAGTTCCAGTACATATTTATAAAAACAATGAACTTATTTTTTATTATTCTATAACTCATTTTATAAAAGATCCCATTTCCATACATCAGTCAGATATTCTTAAAATCTCTGATCACATCGGTTATTTGCTGACAGATAATTTCAGTTGCTATGGCATTGTCAATTCTAATGAATATAAATTTGTGATCGGACCAACAAAACAAGTTTCCAGCACTGCTTCAAATCTGCTGGAACTAGCAATTCAATTAGATATTCCAAAAGAAGATATTGATGAATTTATAATTGCCATGCAGGAAATTAAACACATACCTTTTGAAAATCTTATGCAGATCATGTGCTTTTTAAATTATATACTAAACAATGAAAAATGTTCTCTTGAAGATATTTTTATTGATGATTCCTTACAGGAGCATTTTGCAAAAAAAACAAGCCGTCATGGAACAGACCATTCTCTCTCGGATAAGCTTTCTGAGCAGGATATAATATTCCACAGTACGTATGATCTGGAAGAAAATTTTATGAATATGATTCGAAAAGGAGATTACATTTCTATATCGAATCTACTTGAAAATTCACCGATATTCAAGAAAGATGTAATGGAAAGTAACCATCTGCGCTTTTTTAAAAATTCATTTGTTGCCATTGCAACACTTGCTTCACGTGCAGCAATCCAGGGTGGTATGAATCCTGACGATGCTTTTACACTAATTGATAACTACATTCTTATGTGTGAATTACTAGATGATTGCAATCGGATCAATAATCTTGGTCGTCTTATGGTCATAGACTTTGCAAAACGAGTAAATCAACTATACAAAGGAACACAAGCATCGCACCTTATTTTAGATGTATCGAATTACATTAACCGTCATATGTCAGAGGCAATTACCGTAGAAGCAATGTCAAAAGAATTTTTTATGAGCCGGTCTTATCTTTCGAAACGTTTTAAGGCTGAAAGCAATGTTACTTTAACAGATTTTATTCTTACTAAAAAAATAGATGAAGCCAAACATCTGCTCCGTTACACGAAACAATCTCTAACTGCTATCAGTCTTCATCTTGGTTTTTCTTCGCCCGGACATTTTTCGCGTGTCTTCCGGAAATATGCTTCTATTTCACCTAAGGAATACCGTGAGAAAAACACGAACTGACATATGTTAAATCTTTATACAATCTTAATACCGAATTAGAGACTTTTATACCATCTTTGAAAGCAACTATATATAATAAAAACAGCACAAAGATAGCAGTATTTAGAATCAATAAGAAGGAGTGCTGATTATTTATGTTAGAAAAAACATATAAGAAAAAACATCTGACATCCTTTCAGTTAATCATTCTGGGGTTTGCAGGAGTGATCCTTTTGGGAACCGTTTTGCTGATGCTTCCATTTTCTACTTTAGATAAAGTATCAACTCCATTTCATGAGGCCCTTTTTACAGCTACTTCCGCAGTATGTGTGACAGGTCTTGTTGTGAAGGATACTGGAAGCTACTGGTCCGTGGCAGGACAGACGATTATTCTTGTACTCATACAAATTGGCGGACTTGGCGTGGTAACGGTGGCAGCATCTGTTTCCCTTCTTTCTGGGAAAAAAATATCTCTTATGCAAAGAAGCACCATGCAGGATGCGATATCAGCACCTAAAGTGGGCGGAATTGTCAGACTGACAAGATTTATCTTAAAGGGAACATTTCTGATAGAGGCTGCAGGAGCGCTGTTGTTACTGCCGGCTTTTTTCTCTGATTATGGCGGAAAGGGAATCTGGATGTCAGTGTTTCATTCAATCTCTGCTTTTTGTAATGCCGGTTTTGATATTCTGGGGACGGATGACAATCCCTTTCCTTCGTTGACCGGGTATTCTGGAAATGTCCATGTAAATGTGGGAATTATGCTGTTGATCATTGTAGGAGGGATTGGTTTTCTTACCTGGGATGATATTTATACGAATAAACTGAACATTAAACGTTACCGTATGCAAAGCAAGATTATTCTGATGACTACTGCAGGCCTGATCTTAATACCTACAGTTTTTTTCTTTGTCTGTGATCTAAAAAATTTATCCGCAGGAAAACGCCTGTTAGCTGCGGTGTTCCAATCGGTAACGACAAGGACAGCCGGATTTAACACGATAAATATTTCAAAGATGAGTGAGGCTTCAAAAGCTGTTATGATCCTGTTGATGTTAGTAGGTGGTTCACCGGGTTCTACAGCAGGTGGAATGAAAACGACAACCTTCACGGTGCTTATTTTAAATGCGATTGCGACATTTAGAAGCCAGGAAAACGTAGAGGCTTTTGGAAGAAGATTGGAACATTATGTGATAAAAAATGCAGCAACGATAGCTATGCTTTATTTTACCATGTTTTTTTGCGGTGGAATCGCAATCAGTGTATACGAAGGTCTTCCACTTTTAGATTGTCTGTATGAAGCTGCTTCAGCTGTAGGCACGGTAGGACTGACACTGGGGATTACACCGGGACTGCATGTTTTTTCGCAAACCGTGCTGATTATACTTATGTATCTGGGACGTGTGGGCGGTCTGACTTTGATATATGCGGTATTTTCCGGAAGAAGCAAGGGGAATGCAAAACTGCCCATGGAGAAGATTACAGTTGGATAGAAGGAGAGAGATAGAATTATGAAGAATGTATTGCTTGTTGGACTTGGAAGATTTGGAAAGCATATTGCTATGCAGTTAAGCCAGCTGGGACATGAAATTATGGCGGTTGACTGGAATGAAGAAAGGGTGGGCGAGGTACTGCCGTTTGTGACCAATGCACAAATCGGTGACAGCACTAATGCGGAATTTTTGCGCTCTCTTGGGATTGGAAACTATGATATTTGTTTTGTGGCCATTGGGGGAAGCTTCCAAAATTCCCTTGAAACAACGTCACTTCTTAAAGAATTGGGAGCAAAACTGGTAATCTCCAGGGCTGAACGTGATGTTCAGGAAAAATTTCTTTTACGTAATGGTGCCGATAAAGTGGTTTATCCCGAAAAACAGGTTGCAAAATGGGCCTCTATCCGTTACACAGATGACCATATCCTTGACTATATGGAGGTAGATGCGTCCAATGCGATCTTTGAGGTAGAAGTGCCAGAAGGATGGGCTGGAAAGACAGTGGGTGAGCTGGATGTCAGGAAACGTTATAACATTAATATCCTGGCAGTAAAGGATGAAGGGGAATTTAGTATTGCAATTTCCCCGGATACGTATTTAGCAGAGAATAATAAAATACTGGTGTTAGGAGAATACAGGGCACTTCAGAAATGCTTCCGTATATAATTAAGTTGCCGGATAGACTGGTAAAGAGGTGATGGTAATGGTACAGGGAATGTTAGCGGTTGCTGTGTTTTGTATGTTTGGTTTTTGCTTTTATATTGCCAATAAAATAGATCAGTTTTTTGATGCCATCCAGGAAACGGTCAAAGATAAACCGGAAAGAAAGCAGACAGGATTAAAGATACTGTTTTTGAACACTCTTTCAGATAATGAATTGCTAAAAGAGGTTCACGAGTGTAAAAGGCAATATAAAGAAGCGAAAATTATCATTTTTGATGGACAGGCTGAAGAGGCAGAAAAGATTTTGACTATAACGCAGTCGAATGATATAATTTCCAAAACGTTAGAAAAAGGGGATTGGAAGGATGAATCAGAAAATTGAAGATGATACTCAAAAGGCAGATGACCATATTCTTGTTTGTCTGTCCGCAGCACCCTCGAATCTAAAAATAATAGATACAGCAGCAAAGATGGCAAATGCACTGCAGGCGCATTTTACGGCTCTGTATGTGCAGACTGGTACAAAAGCAGAAGCCATGGATAAAGAAAAGCTGGGAGAACATATCCGGTATGCGGAAACACTTGGGGCAGAAATAGTAATGACCCATGGGGAAAATGTGCCCGTGCAGATTGCAGAATATGCCAGACTTTCCGGTGTTACAATAATTGTTATAGGACAAAGCAATGCCAGACGAAATCACTTTTTCATCAAATCAACTTTGACGGAAAAGCTAATTGAAATTATACCGGACATTGATATTCATATAGTTCAGGATGCGGTGAAAAATAGAACCTATTCGAAACGATCATTTACAGAACTTGCGGAAAAACCATCTGTAAAAGACTATGTCTTAACAGCTTTTATATTTGTAGTATGTACTTTAATCGGTCTATTATTTCAAAAGCTGAATTTCACGGATACAAATATTGTAACTATATACATTTTTGGGGTTTTGATTACTTCAATCGTGACAGATGGATATTTTTGCAGCATAGCCGGGTCTTTTTTAAGTGTATTTTTATTTTGTTTTTTTCTTACAGAGCCGAGAATGTCTTTTCAGACGTATGCGGTGGGATATCCGGTAACATTTCTTATCATGCTTATTTCGTCTGTGCTTACAGGAACACTTGCGGCAAAGCTGAAAACACATGCAAAACTGTCCGCGCAGCTTGCCTTTCGTACACAGATTCTGTTTGACACAGATCGCCTGCTGCAAAGGGAAAAAGGAGAAACGGAGATTCTTGGAGTTACCTGTACACAGTTGATTCGCTTATTAAACCGCAATATTACAGCGTATATTGTGAAAAATGGAACTTTATCAGAGGGGAAACTTTTCTCTGGGGAAAAAGAAAATTCGGATGATTTTTTGACGCAAGAAGAGCAGGATGTAGCCAGATGGACCTACGAAAACAGACAGCGTGCCGGTGTATCCACACATCATTTTCCTAAGGCCAAATGTTTATATCTGGCAATTCGAAGTGGGAATAATGTTTATGGCGTAATTGGGATACCGATGCAAAAAGAAACACTGGATTCTTATGAATACAGTATTCTGCTTTCTGTGATAAATGGATGTGCACTTGCTATGGAGAACGCACAAAACGCTATGGAAAAAGAGAAAAATGCGATTTTAGCCAAAAATGAGCAGCTCCGTGCAGATCTTCTCCGTGCAATCTCTCATGATCTTCGGACCCCGCTCTGTTCCATTTCCGGCAATGCAGATATGCTCCTTGGCAACAGCGAACGCTTGGACGATGCTACTAGGCATCAGATTTACACCGACATCTATGATGATTCCGAATGGCTGATCGGAGTTGTGGAGAATCTTCTTTCTATTACCAGGTTGAATGATGGAAGATTGAAATTTAAATTTACGGATCAGCTTTTGGATGAAGTGATTGCGGAGTCACTTCGGCATATAAGCCGGAAACATGATGATTATAAAATTATGACAGACTGTGAAGAACTTGTTCTTGTACGTATGGATGTACAGCTTATTATACAGGTTCTGGTAAATTTAATTGATAATGCAATAAAATATACGCTGCCAGGTTCCGTAATCTGCATTCGGGGAATCAAAACAGAGGGGAAAGCACAGATAAGTGTAGAAGATAATGGACCTGGAATTCCGGAAGAAATGAAGTCACATATTTTTGAGATGTTTTATACAGGAAAAACAACAGTTGCAGATAGTCATCGGAGTCTGGGACTTGGTTTGGCGCTTTGCCATTCTATCATAGAAGCACATAACGGAACTCTGATCCTTACGGATCATGCTCCCCATGGGTGCAATTTTATTTTTACATTACCATTAAGTGAGGTGACATTAAATGAATAAAGCATTAATACTTGTGGTTGAGGATGACAGGCCCATACGTAACCTGATCATTACTACATTAAAAACACATGATTATAAATATCTGGCAGCAGAAAATGGATCTTCAGCTATTCTGGAAGCTTCGTCTCATAATCCGGATATTGTTCTTCTGGATCTGGGTCTCCCGGATATAGAAGGAGTAGAGGTAATAAAGAAAATTCGGACATGGTCGAATATGCCGATTATTGTGATCAGTGCCAGAAGTGAGGATACGGATAAAATAGAAGCATTGGATGCAGGGGCTGATGATTACATTACAAAACCATTTTCAGTAGAGGAATTACTTGCACGCATCCGTGTCACTCAAAGGAGGCTTGCTATAACACAGACAGGGGATCAGCTGGAAACCTCTATTTTTGAAAATGGGGAATTAAAGATAGATTATACTGCCGGCTGCACATATCTGAAGGGAGAAGAACTACATTTGACGCCTATAGAGTATAAGCTGCTCTGCCTTTTATCTCGCAATGTGGGCAGGGTACTGACACATACCTATATTACCCAGCGGATTTGGGGACGATGTTTGGAAAATGATGTCGCTTCTCTTAGGGTTTTTATGGCAACATTGCGGAAAAAACTAGAACCTGAGAAAAACGGGGAAAAATATATCCAGACGCATATTGGTATTGGATATCGTATGCTTAGAATTGAGAAAACAGAGCATGAGACAAACAGCTAAGAAGTAGTTTCTTGTTCGAGTATATGCTCAAATTTTTACTTCTATTAGTTGCGTGGCACAATATCTGAGATGATGTTGTCATATCCGGTATGAGGATTAAGTCATATGCTTTTGGTTTGAGCAGAAATGTTCAAGCGAACTG
>ERZ791659.73-NODE-73-length-78931-cov-3.86337_pt1 | contig 78931 bp, 69 predicted proteins | sample MGYA00510053_ERZ791659 | MGnify/ENA primary metagenome ERZ791659 (study PRJEB30046, sample SAMN00715192) | human gut metagenome | study: EMG produced TPA metagenomics assembly of the A metagenome-wide association study of gut microbiota in type 2... | reverse complement strand
GGAGGAAGTTTCTGAAGAGATTCCAATGCCGGTAGAGGAGGAAGTTTCTGAAGAGATTCCAATGCCGGTAGAGGAGGAAGTTTCTGAAGAGGTTCCAATGCCGATCGAGGAGGAAGCTGAGGAGGAAGCTTCTGAAGAGATTCCAATACCGGTAGAGGAGGTTTCCGAAGAGATTCCAATGTCGGTTGCGGAAACTCCTGAAGAGATTCCAGCACCGATCGACGACGGAGGTACTGAAGAGATCTTACAGCCGGCTGGTGATAGTGCGACGATTAATACCAGTGAATTATTAGATAATATCAATTTGTATTCTGACGATGTAAGTGGCGGAGATTCAGCAGAGACGGCAGCGTTAATGAATGACGGAAAATCAGAATCTTCGACCGATGATCAGGCATTAAATATGATGTTAGATGGATTGTTGGATGATCTGGATATGACCGGATCGTTGCAGCAGGAGACGGCATCAAAGGATGAACTGGTAGAAGATCAGGATGCTGAGGCTGCAGATATTTGTGATATGCTTGGTGCTGATTCGGAATCACAGGATGTGTCTATTGATGATCTGCTAGATATTGCGGCACCGGAGGAACATCCGGAAGAGGAGCCAACAGATCAGAAAGGATTGTTTCAGCGTGTCTTTGGTAATGTAATCAACGATGAGATTGCCGAGGAAGAACGAAAAGCACAGGAAGAGGAAGAACAAAAAGCTGCGGAAAAAGCGGAGTTGGCGGAACAGAAAAAGGCAGAAAAAGAGCAGGCAAAGGAAGCAAAAAAAGCAGAAAAAGAAGCGAAGAAAGCAGCAAAAGCCGAAGAAAAAGCTGCAAAAAAAGCGGAAAAAGAAGCCAAAAAGGCTGAGCGAAAAGCACAGCAGGAAGAAGAGGCAGAAGCTGAAAAATATGAAGTTACCGGCAAGCTCAATAAAGTTGGTGTTGCGATCATTGCTATCTTGACCGTTACTTTTCTGGTAGTGGAGATTGCTGGCACAAACATACATGGTTACTCCAGTTCAAAGAAGCAGGCCATGAAATACTTTGAGATGGGTAAGTACGAGCAGGCATACCAAGAGGTGTTAGGAACGAAGGTGAAAGAGAAAGATCCGGATACCTATAATAAGATTCGAACAGTGATGCAGGTACAGAGAGCATTGGATTCTTATCAAAATTATGATGCTATGAATTATTATCCAGATGCCTTAAATGCGCTGATCCGTGGTTTGCAGAGATATGATGCGAATTTAGAGACTGCCAAACAGCTTGAGATCGAGGACGAGGTAGATGGCTGCAAAGAACAGATCGTATCTCTGTTACAATCTGAGTATGGCGTCAGTGAGTCGCAGGCAAGGGAACTGCTAAGCTTAGACAAGGCAGAGTATACCAGTAAAGTTGTTGAGATAGCTATGAAAAAGAATACGGGGAATGAATGATCTTCGTGTGATAGAAAACATAAGAAATGAAAAACAGCGTTTTCAAAAAATTTGAAAACGCTGTTTTTTATTTTATAGGGAACTTTTTATTATAGCATGCGGGAATACGATCATTCCGTTTCTGTTGTAGCAGCACCCTCATAAACGGCTTCATTGGTTAATTCAATGCCAAGCTTTTTGAAAGTGTTGATATCGATCGATGACAAGATCGCGGAAACATGAAGCTGACATCCGGACAATTTTGGGAGCTGTTCTAATGCCAGTTTGGCTTTCGGATCCGATACAGCGCACATTGAAAGCGCAATAAGTACTTCATCGGTATGCAGGCGTGGATTTTTGCTGCCAAGATAACCGGTCTTAAGGTGCTGGATCGGTTCAATAAAGGAAGGGGATATCAGATGTTCATTATCATCAATCTTTCCTAATACTTTGATCGCATTTAACAGTACAGCGGATGCCGGACCGAGCAGATCAGAAGTAGAACCGGTTACGATGGTTCCATCCGGCAGTTCCATTGCAGCAGCAGCCGATCCTTTTTGCTTAGCCCGCTCGTTAGCAATCGGAACAACAGCACGATCGTTTACGGATATTTTAGCCTGCTTCATGATGAGTTCCTGTTTGTATATTTCGTCACCCGATGCCTCATCTTTGATATAGCGGTTGAGCGACTGGTAATAGCGGCGAATGATCTCCTGCTTTGACGCCTCCTTACAGACTTCGTCATCAATAATACAGTTGCCTGCCATATTGACGCCCATATCTGTTGGAGACTTGTATGGACAGTATCCATAGATGCGTTCAAACATGGCGGCGAGCACCGGATAAATTTCAATGTCGCGGTTATAATTTACCGTAGTTTCACCATATGCTTCCAAATGAAATGGGTCGATCATATTAACATCATTCAGATCAGCAGTTGCGGCCTCATAGGCTAAATTGACCGGATGCTTCAAAGGAATATTCCAAATTGGGAATGTCTCAAACTTTGCATAACCGGCCTTGATACCGTTTTTGTTTTCGTGGTATAGCTGAGAAAGGCAGGTTGCCATCTTGCCGCTTCCCGGTCCCGGTGCAGTAACAATGACAAGCGGTCTGGTTGTTTTAATATAATCGTTTTTGCCATAGCCGTCATCACTTACGATCTTGTCGATATTGTTTGGATAGCCATCGATAGTATAGTGGTGATAAACCTGGATACCGATGGATTCTAATTTTTTTTGAAACAGATTTGCGGATGGCTGTCCGGCGTAACGGGTGATAACTACGCTGCTGACATAAAGTCCTTTCTTTTTGTATACATCGATCAGACGTAATACATCCTGATCGTAGGTAATTCCGAGATCATGCCTGATCTTGTTACGCTCAATATCTGATGCATTGATCGAAATGATCATTTCAGCCTGATCGGCAAGTTGTAAAAGCATTTGTAATTTACTGTCCGGTGCAAAGCCCGGAAGTACGCGTGATGCATGATAATCGTCAAATAATTTGCCGCCAAACTCTAAGTACAGCTTATCGCCAAATTGAGAAATGCGCTCTCTAATATGTGCAGACTGCATGGATAAGTATTTATCATTATCAAAGCCAATTTGTTTCATTGAAAATCTCCTTTTTCTTGTAATAACACGAACGTTCCCATCAACATTCGGTAAAAAATAACCCCACAATAAGGATACCATAAACGGATATAAAATGACAGGGGGAAAGGAAAGATTGTGTTTTATTTTTAATAACGGATATGTTATACTTGGCCTAGGAGATAAGAGAAGGGGAATACGTAAAATAAGGCATTCAAAGTATTTTACATATGGTAGTTTTAAACCTATGGTGTAAGACTGATAGGCAAAGGACTATTAGATGATTACGGGCTTAGTTGGTGTATGGATCTTGCCAGAGAACGAGACGATGCGTACGAGAAGTATTCGTGTTTCTTCGATTAATCCAAAGTACAGGTCGCAAAATGGTGCGTTATACAATAAGAAAATGACAACACTTATCTGAATGGTGTGGATTATTCTGATGGGCGAATTTGCGAGTGGACGATGGTTGTATAGATAACAGCATATTGTTTTATGGTAAAAGGAGTGAGGGATTATGAAACAGAGCAGAAAGAAATGGTTTGTGGCAGCTATTTGTATTATTATTGTTTTGGCATTGGGTACAGGTGGCGTGATCTATTATAAAAAGCAGGAACAGCAAAAGAAGCTTTCGCCAACGGAGTATGTTCAAAAATTGGAGAAGAGAACGCTGGATGAAGAAATTCAACAGCTTTGTGACTGGAAGGCAGATTGGAAAGACAGGAGCAGTGAAGGACTGGGACTAACAACGCAGATTACACTTGGCGATGCATGGAAAGCGTTATTAAGGAAAAGTTGCTTGCAAAAGGTCACGGTACAGTCTGATATTCAGATGGATAAAGACACGGTGACCGGACAGGGGATAGTGTTATTAAATGACCAAAAGGCAGTACATTTTAATGCTTTTCACGATGGAACACAGAAGCGTGCTGTGGGAGAATCCGGAGGGGTTAGTTGCCTGCAGATCCCGGAACTAAAAGAAGATTATCTTATGTTGGAGACGGAATTGACCGAAGCCTTGTTTGTACCGATGGGGACGGAAGTTACGTTCAAAAGTGAGATGCAAAAGTGGATTGGCATGTTTTGGCAAAAAGGACAGACTGTCGCGAAGAGCAGAGAGGATGTGAAGCCGAAAGGGATTACTGATGCATGTACGGAGTATGATATTGTGTATCATACCGGTGAATTTATGACCAACAAGTACAGCATGGTATGGAAGAAAATGAAATTATATGTGGATGAGTCAGATACGATTCGTGGACGTGTAATAGAGCTCATGGTGGATAATGTCGACTATTCGGTTACGATCGTGCGAAACAATACGAAAAAAGAATATCGCGAAGACATATCTCTGAAAGCGGCAGATTCTTCCGTGACATATACTTTCAAATTATCGTTAACAAAGGATGAGAAATATCCAACCTTAAAAATTGATGTGTTGGCGGGTAAAGACCGGCTGTTTTTGGCGGAGCTATCACAAAAAGCAGTAGCAAAGGATCAGAAACAATCGTTGCAAAAACTGCGAACGACAGGAGAAAAAACGATGACCGCGGCACAAAAGGACAGAGACAAAATCAATGGTAAAGATGGAATGGAGAAGTATTTTTGGTTATATGGTAATAAGAAGAATACAGATGGAATGACATTGACACATTATCTTTATGGTGTGGACATACCGGCGTTTTTGAACAAAATAAAAGAAAATTGTGGGGTTGATCTGACTCAATTAGCACAAAAATTTGATTATTATTAATTTTGGGTATTACATATTTAGAAATAATATGTTATAATTTCACAGCATTATATGGTTTTTATTGGAAACGCACAATCCTCCGGGATGATAACGAACAACACATGACAATAGTTATCATTTTAGGAGGATTTTTTTTATGCCAAAAAACAAATTTCAAGATGTCGTATTCACAGCCATTATGGCAACGGTCATGGTGTACGGGATGGTCGTTTACAATGTAGCGTTAAACATGGGGAAAGTAACCGGAGAGACTTTTCTTGCAGCAGTTCATGAACTGCCGATCATGGTGCCGGTCGCATTTATCTTAGAATTTTTTATTGTCGGAAAGATTGCGAAAGCACTTGCTTTTACGGTTGTGACACCGGACGACAGACCGCAGATCATCACCTACGCGATCTCTATTTGCATCTGTTGTATCATGTGTCCGCTCATGAGCCTTGTGGCAACTTTGTTGTTTAAGGAAACGAAAACCTTTGGTACTTGGATTCAAACATGGGCAATGAATTTCCTGGTGGCAATCTGTTATCAAATGTTTTATTGCGGACCGTTAGTTCGTTTGATCTTCCGCACCATTTTTGAGAGAAAAGGAAGCAAGGCAACAGAGCAGTCAGATGCCCCAAAAGCATAGATAGCAATACAATATAAGCAGTAGACATAATTGAAAATGGAGTATTATAATAAATGTGTAGGAGAAATAAAACTTCCTGCACATTTTTAACTTTATGGAAAACTGCTTATAATGTAGTGCTATGCCACTAAGAATTGCTTTAGCGATTCTTGAAGAACTACATTTGTTTATGTTTAAGAAATGAGGTGTTATTTTATGGAAAAAAAGTTAGTTGCTTATTTTAGCGCAAGCGGAACAACAAAGAAAACAGCAGAAATGATCGCAGAGGCAGGCGATTTTGATTTGTGCGAGATCGCACCAAAGGTTCCATATACGAAAGCGGATCTCAACTGGATGGACAAAAAATCACGAAGCAGTGTAGAGATGGCTGACAAATCAATCAGACCGGAAATCGCAGATTCTAATGTGGATGTATCTGCTTATGATGAGATTATTTTGGGATTCCCGATTTGGTGGTATGTTGCACCAACTATCGTGAATACATTTTTGGAGAAATATGATCTGAGCGGCAAAAAGATTGTATTATTTGCAACATCTGGTGGCAGCGGATTTGGCAACACGGTCAGTGAGTTACAGCCATCGGCTCCTAATGCGCAGATCGTGGAAGGAAAACTCTTAAATCGTATGTCTAAACAGGAGATTAGCGAGTGGGTAAAAAGTTTGTAATTGTATTTCAGGCGAAGTTTTAGATTATGAAAAATTAATAGATTTGTTAAGGAGAGATGAAGAACGATGATTCGTACATTTAAGACACATGAAGTGCGTACGCAGGAAGAACTGACAGGGAGTTTATGGGAATTTGAGCCATGCGAGGGGGATTATGCAGGAACAAAGTTTCAGATGGCAACACCGGGATGCTTTGAAACAAATCCACTTTTTGCAAATTACCGTGGAGAAGCCTATTTTCGTAAAAAAATTACTGCTGGTGGAAATATCCGTATTGAGTGTAAAGGAGTGAGCCATACAGCGACAGTGCTGTTAGATGGGGAACAGATTGCACAGCATTATAATGCTTATACACCATTTTCTGTTATTAAGAAAGATTTGACAGAGGGAACCCATTTGTTGGAAATTAAGGTGGATAATCGTTTTACGGAGAAGAGTGCATTGCATATTCCGAATGATTATATGTCATATGGTGGAGTATCGCGTCCGGTGGTGTTGGAGAAAATTGGTGCCTTATATTTTGAATATGTACATGTTAAAACATATCATAAAAATGGGAAATGGACAGCCGGCGTGAAAGTCGCGGTCCATATTTTGGATCAAAAGAGGCTTGCTGGCGAGAATGTGGTGATCTCACTTCAAATAGGAGAAGTAATCTATGATTGGCAGTTGCTGTCCGATAAGGGGGACAGACAGATATTGTCTACGGAAATTATATTTGAAGATGTGCAGGAATGGAGTCCGGATTCTCCCAAATTATATGAGGTAAAGCTACAGGCAAAAGTAGGAGAAATTGTGATGGATGACTTAATAGACCGTTTTGGCTTTCGGGAAATTAAGGTGCAGGGAAAAGAAATTTTATTAAATGAAAAGAAATTTCGCATCAAGGGAGTATGCAGACATGAAGATCATCCAGACTATGGATGTGCATTGCCATATGCAGCAATTTGTCATGATCTTATGTTAATTCAACAAATGGGCGCCAATTCGATTCGCACGGTGCACTATCCGAATGATGAGATATTTTTGGACTTGTGTGATGAACTGGGTATTTTGGTTTGGGAAGAGAATCATGCAAGAGGAATAGAGGAATCAGAAATGCGTCATCCTCTTTTTGAGACGCAGGCAGAAAATGTTATCAGGGAAATGATAATGAACCATTATAATCATCCAAGTATCTATATTTGGGGCATACTAAATGAATGTGCCAGCGAAACAGAGTTTGGAAGATCATGCTATCAAAAACAATTTGCACTGATCAGGCAGTTAGATGCTACAAGACCCTGTACTTTTGCAAGCTGCAAATTTTTTCAGGACATTTGTTTTGATCTGCCGGATGTGATCTCATGTAATATATATCCAAGATGGTATGTAGACAAGCCGGTGCTGCAGTATTTGGCGGAAGTTTGTGATTGGATTAAAGAGGATGGAAAAGGAAAAGATAAACCATTTATTGTGTCGGAGATTGGGGCAGGAGCGCTATATGGCTGTCACAATTCTTATCATGGAAAATGGACGGAAGAATATCAGGCAGAAGCTTTGGCGGAGCAGTTGACAACGTGTTTAGAATCTTCAGAGTGTATGGGCGTTTATATTTGGCAGTTTTGTGATGTGCGTGTCAGCTCTGAGTGGTTTGCCGGAAGACCGCGAGAGATGAATAATAAAGGAATCGTAGATGAATATCGAAGACCAAAATTGGCATATGAAAAGGTGAAGGAAATATTTCAAAAATACTAAAAAAGATTCATCAAAAGACCGGGATCACGATCCTGTTTGTGACGCATGATACCGAAGAAGTTTCACTGCACTCGCTCCATTCGCTTTAACTCCGGTAAAACAATAGAGAGCATGGTAATAAAGCAGATGCCGCCACCGATAATATTGGAGACAGGTTCTGCAAGAAATACGCCATCTGTTCCCATATGGAAGGCAAATGGCATCAGATAGGTTAATGGCACTACGATAATTACTTTACGAAGCAGGGAGAAAAATATTGCCTGCTTCTTTTTATTCAGTGATTTGAACACAGTCTGTCCCATGTATTGCAGATCCATAAAGATAAAAGCGGCAAAATATTGCTTGAGTGCGGGGATAGAGTCCTGTACTAAATTATGGTCAGAGCTGAACACACGGATCAGTGTCCCAGGAACGAGGATGATGAGACACCACATGACAGCGGTATAACTCAGTATCATGATGCTCATTACCAGTCCTGATTTACGGACACGAGACGGGCGTCTGGCTCCGTAATTGTAGCTTAGGATAGGAGAGGCGCCTTCGTTGATCGCATAGATAGGAGTTTCCACGAGTTGGCGTACGCTGGATATGATCGTCATGACGGAGATGTAAATATCGCCACCTGTGATGGAAAGTACGTGGTTACAGCAGATCGATACAAGGCTGTTGGTAAGCTGCATGATAAAACCTGCCGTGCCGAGGCTGACAATATTTTTGGCGTAACCAAAACAGCCGCGAAATTCGTATTTCCGCAGAAGACGTACTTTTAATTCCGCTTTTCGCATCAAAAAATATAAAACAAATGCGGCAGATAGAAATTGCGAGATCACCGTTGCAATAGCGGCACCCTCGACACCTAGTCCAAGCACAAAAATAAATAGGGGATCGAGCAGCAGGTTAGCGGCAGCGCCGACAGCCACAGAGGACATGCCGATCAGGGCATACCCTTGTGCATTGATAAATGGATTCATTCCGACAGCGATCATGGATGGCAGTGTGCCGATCAGATAGATCATTATGTACGGCTGTGCAAAGGGAAGTGTATCCGCAGAAGCACCAAATAACACTAGCAGAGGTCTGGCGGTCAAGAGTCCAACGCTCATGAGGACAATCGCACCAAAACACAGCATGGTAAAGGAAGTATTCATAATCCGACCTGCCTTGTGTTCCTCTTTCTGACCGCGGTAGATCGAGAAGAGAGGGGCACCTCCACCGCCAAACAGATTGGCGAACGCTGTGATGATCGTAATTACCGGGAAACAAAGTCCGACAGCCCCAAGTGCTCTTGTTCCAACGTCCGGGATTCTTGAAATATAAATGCGGTCCACTATGTTGTACAGTAGGTTCAGTATCTGAGCAATCAGCATCGGAAGAGCAGCACCCAGTATGTTTCTTGTAACCGTTCCGTTTTCAAAGTCTATTCGTTTCATATAAATCAGTCCTATACTATGTAAATTTTCGATATTAAGTATAACAACTGCTTGCTCAGATGTAAAATGTTCAATGCCTGGGAGCAAATAATATCGACAACAACCCATGGTTGTGGTACACTTACAAAAACAACTACAGAGGTGAGACGACTATGATTACTATTATAGACTATTGTGTATATCATATTTACAGAACACCGGTAAAATAAGGTGTTTAAGGCGGTTGATTTTTGATGGAAAATGACTTTACGAATTATATACGAACAATTGTGCAGAAAATGCGTACACAAAGAATTAAGGAAATAAGAGGATAGAATAAGTATAATAAAGAAAATGTGGATCAACAATCACACAATAAGAAACAATGTTTTTGTAGGAAAAATTAAAGGAGAGGTGACTTACATTAGTAAAGTCAAATACCTTGGATATACCTTTTATAGACACAAAGGAAAGTGCAGATTCAGAGCGCACCCAAAGTCAGTAGCGAAGATGAAAAATAAAATCAGAGAACTTACTGACAGAAATAAAGGCATTAGTAATGAAGTGCGGGAGAGGAGATATCAAGAGTATGTACGGGGATGGATGGAATATTTCAAACTTGCGGACATGACGAAGCTTCTCAAGGAAACGGATAAATGGGCAAGATGTAGAATCCGAGCGGTCTATTGGAAAAAGTGTAAGAAAATCAAAACAAAGTACCGGATGCTGAAAGCATTAGGGAGAGAACATTGGAAAGCAAAAAAACTTGCCTGTAGTAGAAAAGGTTATTGGAGAATGGCGAAAACTCTGAACCAAATCTTTTCAAAAAGAATAATAGCCAAGCAGGGATATACATCCATGCTTGGCTATTATCTGGTAGTCTGTGAAAACTAAAGAACCACCGTGTACCGAACGGTACGCATGGTGGTGAGAGATCGGCTAATCAACTAATGATTAGCTTCCTGCTTGATTTATATAGGTATTCCAAGAAAACAATGCGTCCCAGTTATAGGTATATGGACGTTGCAATACCAAGGGATCGCAAAGGGGAGTATGAACCGCAGCTGATGCCAAAATATCAGAATACGGTCACTCAGGACATGGAAGAAAAGATCATATCTATGTATGCAAAAGGAATGACCACGGGAGACATTGAGGCACACTTAAAGGAGCTTTATGATCTGGATATTTCAGACAGTACGATCAGCCGTATTACCGATAAAATAATGCCACTTGTAAAGGAATGGCAGGAACGTCCACTACAGGAGATATATGCTGTTGTTTACATGGATGCGATCCACTACCACGTCCGCAGTGAAGGGCGTATTGTGAAACGTGCGGTATACATTGCCCTCGGGATCGATATGGCTGGAAAAAAGGACGTGATCGGCATGTATGTCGGGGAAAATGAAGGTGCGAAATTCTGGCTGTCTATTATTAACGGATTGAAAAACCGTGGTGTGCAGGATATACTTATCGCCTGTGTGGATGGACTGAACGGATTTCCACAGGCGATCGAAGCAGTGTATCCAAAGACAGAGATCCAGCAGTGTATCATCCACTAGATCCGGAATACCACGAATTATGTATCCTACAAAGATCTGAAAAAACTTATGGCAGATTTAAAAATGGTCTATGCAGCTCCCGATGAAGCTGCAGCCTTGAAGGAATTAGAATCTTTTGGAGAAAAATGGAACAGCAAATATCCGGAGATCTATAAATTCTGGAGCGAACGCTGGGCTACACTTTCCACCTATTTTAAATATCCCAATGAAGTGCGGAAGCTCATTTATACAACAAATGCGATTGAAGGATTCAACCGGCAGCTACGTAAGGATACCAAAAGCAGAACTGTATTTCCAAGCGATGACAGCCTCTTAAAAATGCTCTATCTGGCTACCATGGATATCACTAAAAAATGGACCGGACGCCGCTGGGACTGGTCCCAGATACGAGCCCAGCTGGAGATCTACTTTGAAGAACGGCTGGAAAAAGCAGAATTCTAGGGAAATCTATTTGACATGTGCATTTATACCTGTATAATGCAGATAGAGCAGAGAACCAAAATCTGGTCTCTGCTCTTAGTATAACTATCAATAAAATCTTATGTCAGTTTTTTGAGTTTACACAAAACTCGAAACGGTCTCCATTATACAGTGGACTTTCCTGCCATTCCTTGGAAAAATTTCAGCATTTTTTGACTAGACTTATTTTACATCTCCTTTTTTAAAATTATCTAATACTGTATAAAATTCATTAGATCCATTTTTGATTAATTTATTATGGCTTTCATATCGAACGAATAACTCTTCGTTATAAAATAAAGGTTTCTTTGCTTTTAATTTTAAAATTATCAAAGTTTGCGCTTCATATTTCATTGTGTCCATATTTGACAAAATATATTGAATTACTTCCGGTGCAACCTTTTGTTTCTGAATAATATTTTTTATATGGTTTGTAAATTCTGGTATTGATTTGTGATATGTTACTGCCTCGTGCTGTATACCAGATATATATAGATCATTGTACTTAGGAACCACAACTTTATAATGATTTTCAAAATCTTCTGCATCACTTTTTTTATCAGAAATTCCTATTATGATAACACCTTCTTCATAAGGCTTCGTATTCGCCATTGCTGTTAACGTCTTTATACATTTAGGAATTACATTCTGATTTTCTTCGCCCGTTTTTAAATCATGTATTCCTATTTTAAAATCATACATTTGTTTTTCACATGAAAGTTGTTTCAAAAAATCCCTAAATCGGTTATTCCATTTGGGATTTATTTCTCTAAATTCCATATGTTTTACTAGTATGTTTTTTACTCTATCGATCAAATGATTTCTAACATTACAATTCCAATCGCAATCAGATTTACTAATTATCTCACTTAACTCTTTATTTGCCAGTAATGTCATTGCCTCTGCAATTTGTTTATGATTATTGATTATATAATTTTCTGTATACAATTGTGCAAATGATAGAAATAAAATAATAAAGACCCAATCTTTATTATAATTTTTTCCTGGCTTAAACAAAAGTGTTTCGAATGTTGTAGATTTAGATTTAAATATTTTTTCTAAATTAGACAAAACAGTAATAAATAATTCTATCATACTATCTGTTTTGTCTTGTGTCAACAAATTTTCATTTCTTTTATAGGTATCACTACTTGGGGTGTATAAACGATTTAGTGCTGATGAAGACGTCCCAGTTCTGTTATCACTTAATATACAACTACACAATATAGCAATAATCTCTTCGTCTTTCGATCGTCTAAGCCCTTCTTCCGTGATAATTCCCTGTTCTACCCAAAAGACTAAATTGATATCTAATCCATATTTTAATCCATCACTGCTTAAGCTATAATCGGCAATCTCATGCATATTTACTAAATCGCTATCAGTTGCATCGCCACGTAAATGTGTTGCGATTATTCGTACTAAATTACTAAATCGACTAGTAACACCAGCTTGCCGTAAATCCTGTGGTGAGAGCTTTTTTCCGGTTGAGTTTATTCTTTTAAAAACATCATCAACCACTGTTTCATTTGCGTCTATTATACTAATTGGTAATTGATATAACATAAAATCTGCACATGTTTTCGCATCTATTACCGGGGTTTTTTGATTTAATTTATTTGATTTTATTAAAATCCCATTACCAGGATATACATCAAGATTAAAATATTTATATTCACCTTCAATTTTAACAGGAAATTTGTTTAATATAAATGAAATTATTGCTTCCAAGCGTTGTAGTCCGTCAATTATTTCTTTTTTTTGTGATCCTGTATCGTTTGATTCATTAGAGAAATTAACCAATAAAAATAAAGGAATTGGATATTTTTTCATTATAGTATTTATAAAGTGTTGCTTTTCATTTAATGTCCATACTAATTTCCTTTGATATCTTCTGTTTACGATTAAATTATCTTCTGTGTACCATTTGTATATTTCTGATATATATTCACCCTTAACCATTACTTCCTCCGTAAATTTTTTTATTTTATCATATTATACTATATTATACTATATTTTACAATTGAAATATTCATAATGATAGTGTACCTAAAATGAAATTTTAAAGGAGGCATGACCTATGACTGCATTAAGACAAAGTGCTATAAAGGAACTGGAAAAGATAATAGAAGATAACTTGTCCTTTGTAATTCAGAGTATGCAGGGGGAAAATGGTTTGTACAACGATTCTAACAAAGCAAGGAAAGAAGCTTTTGCAAGATTGAAACAGTTATGCAAAAAGGGGTGGTTACCGATAATGCAGAATTAGCTTCTTATAGGGAAGATAAATATGGTAAGTAAAATTCTGATTGATACCAATGTATTACTTGACTATCTTCTGGAAGGGGGTGTTTTAGAAGAGTATAGGTTTTAAAAAAAATTCATATAAAATATATTTTTTATTGTAAGTGTAAGTGACTAATTTCAATATAGACTTCATATTACTTGAATATCTGTTATAATAGTTAGCGAGAAGGTAGGTGTTTTTATTTTATGTTGGCAATTACCCAAAGTAAGATGCGAGCCTTTTACTTTATTTATGAGAGTAGCAGGGACATAGGTTTGATGCTAATTCGAATTAAATATGGAATGTTGTTCCAATAGAATACTGATTTATCAATCAATGAGTGGTTAATATACTAGAGTACTCCTAAATCTCCAATAAATAAGGACGAAAAGGTTAAATGTAAATAGTTTCCTTATGATAAAAAAAGATTATAGCTATGCTATAATCTTTTTGGTTATGTAAAGATGTATAATATTCCCACCATACTCACTAAATTAAAGAATTAATTAAATGGCAGCAAAATGCATAAGACATTCTGCTACAGCAAGAACAAGAATGAAATCTGTTAATGCTTCGACAAATTTAATAAGATTCTTCATAGGCAGTCCCTCCTCGCAAAAATCGCAAACAACAAGTGACATACCCGGTACTGTTAACGTAAACAACGGTCATATTTAGATATTGTATGGTTCCCAGTATCTATTTATATAGATACGCACCTATCTTTTGGATAGGTATTCCACCTCATCAAAATATTAACATATTATAATCTTATTGTATAGATAGAACATTTGTTTTTTGCTGTTATCAAAGAAATGCTACATTTATGTTAGTTGCATTTCTTTATAACAACAATCATAATTCGATTATGCCAAAATTACAAATTTATTTTTGGATGTTTAATATATTTTTCGAATAATATCTAATCACCTCTTCCTGCCATATCATGTATTCTTCGAAAGATAATTCGTTGTTATCTAGTTGTGTTTTTTTAGTGATCCAATCTTCTATAAATAAGCAAAAATCAGCATCATAGCAGGAGTTTCCTTTACCAGCAATGGAAAGATATGATTTCCATTGAGGGGATGTCGGTGGTTTGGTGATATCCAATTCTAATGAGAGGTTTCCAGATTGCTGAATTTGGAGTAGGACGCTAAATACATCTCCTAGAGTTCTTAATGTAGGATTGCTTCTTTTAGTTAGATTTTGGATAGATGTTGTATCTGAATGAAGCAACATTGTCCAGTTGATTTGCAATGCGGAAGCCAATATTCTGAGGAGGTTGGTATCAAAATCAATTTTGCCAGCTTCATAATTTTGGATAGTGCGTTCGCTCTTTCCAATCAATGCACCTAATTGTTTTTGTGTTATCTTTTGTGTTTTTCGTATTTTCTTAAGGTTTTTTGCAATTTCTTTTTGGTTTAATAGTTCTTCTTGCATGTTATAATTCCTTTCACGAAAATTTAATGTGGGTAAAGAGTGAAAAATTAATAATTATAGGATATGACAGAAAAAAATAAAAGTCAATGACGAATTATAAGTTTATATGTCAAACAGATTGACAAACATATGTTCTTTTTTGTATAATACAAAACACGAAGAAAAAATTCGTGTTTTGCTGAATTGAAGATGATAAATCGTTATTTACCATTTGATGGTAAGTTGTATCACAGAATTACCATTTGTGTGTATAACCAAGTCAGAATAAGTAGTTTACTATATGGGTACGGTGTTGTGATACACCGGGACAATTGAATATCAACTGCTGAAGTATAACTTATTTCGGTAAAAATCCGGTACACTGTCAGACAATGCAGTCATAATTTGCGATGAGAATCGAGGAACTTAACGGTGAAGGTGCTTAGCGAGTGCGACAGATATGTGGCGGATGGATAATGAACCACGGGGGATATGAAAAATGTCCCTATCCTCAAAATGGCAGAAGAGGAAATCATTCTGATTGATCAGGGTGTTGTGAATGCGAGAGCAGCCGAGCAGCAGTTCCCAGTATGCGGGCGACGAGGATGTGAGAAATCACGCATACATACATGATTTTGTAAAATGAAGAAATACCTATGCAAGAGAAAAGGAGGATCATTATGGATAAAAATACAATAGTTATTGCTATTGACCACGGCTGGTCAAATATGAAAACAGTACATGAAACTTTTACTTCCGGGATTCGTGAGATTACCACGGAGCCGGCATTGTTTGAAAATGTCTTGGAGAAAGATGGAAAGTATTATAAGGTCGGAAGCGAGCGATTAAAGGTCAAGGACAGCAAGGTAGAGGATGAAAATTATTATCTGCTTTCATTAGCTGCGACAGCCAAAGAGTTAGACCGGCTTGGAAAGAGAACTGCTAATGTCTACTGGGCAGTGGGACTTCCTCTTACCCGTTTTGGCAAAGAGAAGGAGGCATTTATCAAGTATCTGGATCAGAACCGGGAAGTAACATTTAAGTATGAGAAAAAGCAGTATCATATTACGATTGAACGGATTTCGGTGTATCCACAGTGTTTTGCGGCGGTTGCCAGTCAGATCAGTGGATTTCCGGCAAAGGTGCTTGTTGTTGACATTGGTTCATGGACTGTTGATCTGATGCCGATCATCAATCAAAGTCCGGACGAATCGGTTTGTGTGACAAAGAACTCCGGTATTATTACTTGTATTCAACAGATCAATAAGGAATGTGTCAGAAAGCTTAATTCAGAAGTGGATGAGTATGACATTCAGCAGGTAATGCTTAATGGAGCAGACGATTTGCCGGATCAGTACAAGGACATCATTCTGGAAGAACTTCACAAGTATTGTGAGACGATCACAAATTATATCAGAGAGCTTGGTTACAACATGGATCTGACACCGATCATCTTTGTGGGCGGTGGTGCAACGGTAATGAAACGGTTTGGACAGATGCAGCAGAGAAATGTCAGATACATTGAAGATATCCGGGCAAATGCGAAAGGCTTTGATTATCTCGGTAAGATTTATCTTGAGAGAGTGATTCATCGAGCTGGATAGGGGGGGATTGTAATGGGACGCCAACAGTATGAACAGTTTTGCCTTCGTTTTAGTCCGGATAATCCGCAGCATGTAAAGGTATTGAGAATATTAAATAATCTGGACAGAGATTTATACAAATCCAAGACACAGTTTATCATGGAAGCAATCGAATCTTATATCTGCAGGTTGTCGGAGGGGATGGAAACTGCAGATGAGGATGAGAAAAAGAAATATGTAACGAGTGAAGAACTGGAGGTCATGGAGAATCGGATACGAGAAGAACTTCGCAAGGAGCTGTATCAGGATTTCGTTGTTCATTTAGCGGACACAATGATGACTGCAATGGTGCGACAACCAGCGGTGGTACAGAGTGCTCCTATTGAAAAGGAAACGGTAAAGGAAACTGGAACGAAAAAGGAAGATGAAGTTACAGAGGAAATGGTAGACAATGTAATGAAATGGGCATGATCGGAGGGATGGTTATGGTAAGAAGAGTGATCAGTACAATAATGGTTTTTCTTTTATCGGTGATAAAGGGAGGTGCATGGCTGGGATTGCATTTACTGCTTGCAGTTTTGGAGATCCTTAAGATCATTTTTCTTATTAGCTGTTACATTTTGAAGGTTATGTTATTGATTCTTAGCTGTGGACGAATGGAGAGGAGGTGACAGCCATGATGAAGATGATCAGAATGATTCTTTATATAGAAGCTGTAACAGGAAAACGGCTGATTGATTATATTACAATGGAATAAGGGAAGTTGGTTGTGCGAACCGACTTGATGGGTAAAAAGCATGCCTTTTTTTCGCCGGAGAGTCGGGGAGAATCCTCACAATCTCTGGTGAATGGTGGGAAAAATGATTCGCACAGAGAATATTTCAGAAAGTGAGGAACAGCGAATGAATAAGAAGATTTTTAAGCGAGCAGTTGCGATGATGATGGCTGCGGTTCTTACGGTTGGAGCTGCACTTCCAAGCAGTAATGTGTTTGCTTCCGGTTCCGATGAGGAGAAGGATACAAAGACGCTTGCAGTGTATGATGCCGATGTCCGTACTGACCTTGATGAAGATGAAGTGGTAACGGCTGGGGATATTGTGATCGCCGCCGGCTATGGATTTGATATTGAGAATGATATGGAAGGAATCGTTTATGAGCAGGAGAAAGTGGCAGTAAGCTATTATCCGGATCAGGGAAGATTCGATGCAGACAAGCCGGGTGATTATGATACTTACTATAAGGTTGAACCTGTCAGCGGAAAGGATGCCTATCTGGTGCATAGAACCATCGCAGTGAAAGAAATCACTACGGAGCAGACAGATAACACAGAAGCAGCGCCGACAGAGGATACTAAGGAAACTGCTGATGACGAGGAGCCTGCCCCCGGAAGTGAAGATACGGAATATATTGACCTTGATACGCAGATCGTAAAGGGATTATCCATTCAGAGAGCACCGGCTGCCATGCTGAAGGCAGCACCGGCAACAGGAACGAAAGATGGTAAAGATTCCATGAAAGTGGGATTTTCCGGTTATGCAAAGTTTTGTGGTCGTTCCATGGGGGTTAAATATATTTCGGAGTCCGGGGATTATTACCACCACTCTGTTTATTGTCTGGATCTGAATAAAAAGACAACAAACGGAACAGTGAGCAAATCCAGCAGTACGAAGAAAGTGAAGCCAGAGATCACCTATTGTCTGGTGAACGGTGTGAGAGAGTTAAATAAAACCTGTCACAACAGCAAGTATTCTTCCGGACATGCGACAGAAGATTACTTCATTACCGGTGCAGCAATCCATGTGCTGAATGGGGAGGTAAAGCTCAGTTACTATGGTAAAGGCAATACCGGAACATATGCAAAGATTTCTGCATTGGTAACGGATGCAAAGAAATACAGCACAGATGATTACAATGACAACGGACTTACCAAGTCGATCAGCTACTCTATTTCTCCGGCGAAGAGTAAATGGGAAAAGGTGGCTGACGGGTTATACCGCAGTAAGGAGAAGTTTGTCCGCACGAAGAAGGGGACGATCAAAAACATTAAATACACGATCAGCGGTGCTCCGGCAGGTCTTACCACAGGCGAGATCAAAACGGATGCATCCAAGATTGATGATGAAAATGATCTGAAGAAGTACGATATCTGTGTGGCACAGACGGATGCGTCCAAGGCATCATCCAATTTTTATCTGTACTGTAATCAGACGGCGATGGATAAGATCACGAAGAATGACAGTACCATCAAAGTAAGGGCAAAAGCATACAGTGATGAAAAGGGCGGTTCCAAGTGGACACCGACCGTTGTGTCTCAGCAGAAGATCACATTTTTGGAGGAGTTTATAGATCAGAAATCGGATGAAGCGACAGTTAAGGTAACATCAAACTACAAGCTGGGAAGTTTTCAGCTTCATAAGACAGATTCTTACAAAGGAACTCCGGTAGCTGGAGCAAAGTATTATCTTTATGAGGATAGTGCCTGCACGGACCTGTTGTGTAAACTGAATGTTACCAATTCAGACGGTTTGGCAGCATCCGGTGTTGAGGTGTTGACAGAATCCAAGTATTACCTGAAGGAAGTAAAAGCACCGGATGGTTATCAGGTGGATGAAAATGTGTATGAAATCGGTCTGGAGTATTTTACACAGTATGATGAGAGTGGAAAGGTTACAAAAGCCGGAAAAACTTTTGAGGCAAAGGAGACACCGGAAACGGTAGGTGTTCTCGTACAGAAGACGGATTCCGAGTCTGGTAATGTTGTCAAAGGTGCCGGCTTTGCCGTGTTTAAGGATGCTGCCTGCACCCAGAGGGTATTGATGAATGGTGATACCGGAGCAGAAGTACCGGTATTTTATTATGATGAAGATCTGGACGGGGCTGCATCTGAGAAGTTTGTGAAACAGCAGGATGTGTATTATGTGAAAGAGGTGGTTGTCCCGGATGGATACCGTGATGATGGAAAGGTATGGGAAGTAAAGCCGGATTATGGTTCATTCGATACGGTGGAAATGACCAATACACCGATCCGCTGTGATGTATCCGTTGATAAGAAAGACAAAGAAACTTCTGATCCACAGGGGGATGCCAGATTTTTCGGTGCAACCTATGGACTGTATGCATTGGAAACTGTGAATTATCCGGATGGCAGAGGAATCGTATCCTATGCCGGAAACGATAACATCACATCGACTGCGGGGACGGATTTTTACAGTACCGGAACACCGGCAAATGCAGGTGCACTTCTTGCAACGGTGAGGACAGATGAAGCAGGAAATTTTAACTTTGGAAATCTCTATTATGGGAAGTATTATATTCAGGAGATTGAGCCAAGTGAAGGATATCTGCTTGATGAAACAAAGTATGAGGTTGACTATTCCAAAGAGCCGAATACACACCAGAACATTTCTGTTACCCGTCATGTGGTGGAAACAGTAAAGAAGCAGCCATTTGAGATCATCAAAGTATCAACCGATGGGGATGATACGGAGACGGATTATGTGGAAGGTGCAGAATTTACCGTAAAGCTTCAGTCTGAGATTGATAAGGTGGGATGGGATGCGGCTAAGGTCTATGATACTCTGGTCACTGATGAGAAAGGCTATGCCTGCTCTAAGGAACTTCCATATGGAACATATCTTGTGAAGGAGACGAAAGTACCTCACAATCTGTATAAGACGGATGATTTTACGGTCGAGGTGACAGAGGATTCCAGAACACCGCAGAGATACCGGATCTTAAACGATGCACCATTTAAAGCATATATCCGGATGGTCAAAAAGGATGCAGAAAGTGGCAGCACGATCTGTCTTTCCGGTGTTACGTTCAAGATTAGGAATACAGATACCGATGAGTATGTGGAACAGAAGGTTGGAAAGGATAAAGTGAGTGAATTTACAACCGATGATTCCGGAACGATCACCACTCCGTTGAAACTGAAATATGGCAATTATCAGGTTGAAGAGATCACTGCTCCGAATGGCTATCTGATTTCCGAGGAAGAGTTTCCTTTCGTGGTGGAAAAGGATGGAGCCGTAAAGGTGGAAGAGGACAGTGATGGTGATCCTGTGATCGAAGTTGTGATTGAAGATACTCCGGTAAAGGGAAGTATCAGTATTACCAAAGCCGGTGAGGTACTTACCGGTACAGAGTATGATACGATCGTTGACCGTATTATGAGTGCCATTGATCAAGAGGATCGAAGTCTTGATTTTATCTATGAGGAACAGAATCTTGCGGGGGCTGTATTCCAGTTGATCGCAGCCGAGGATATTTACACACCGGATCATCAGAAAGATGAGAACGGAAAACGCACACTGGAAATGATCAATGGTGTTCCGGCATCTGCAGGAGCGGTTGTTGCCACGCTGACTACCGATGAGAACGGGGAAGCATCTATGGAGGATCTTCCGCTTGGCAAGTATCAGGTAGTTGAGATCGAAGCACCAAAGGGATTTGTGCTTTGCGAGGAGCCATTCCCGGTAGAGCTCACTTATAAGGATGACCATACAGATGTGGTTTATGGAAATGCTGATTTTGTGAATGAGAGAGTAAAGACAAAACTCAGTGTGATCAAAACAGATGGTGTGACAAAGAATCCGGTAGAGGGTGCAACTTATGGTGTATTTACGAAGGAGGACATTCTTGATGTAAACGGTGAAGTTGCGGTAAAGGCGGACACAATGGTGGATACTGCAGTGACTACTGCCAGCGGACAGGCAATCTTTGCAGCAGATCTTCCTCTGGCAAACTACTATGTAAAAGAAGTGGAATCTCCGGAAGGCTATGTGATGGATGATACGGTCTACGATGTGGACTTTACCTATAAAGATCCTTTGACGGCAGTTCTTGAAAAAGAGATCACGGTTGAAGAGACACCGATCATTGTAGAAGTATCTAAAACGGATATTACAACCGAAAAAGAATTAAAAGGTGCAACTTTAGAGGTGATTGACTCCGATGGCGAGGTGTATGCATCCTGGGTAACCGATGGAAAGCCGCACCAGTTAGAAGCAATCCCGGCAGGGGATTACACCTTGAAGGAAACTGCTTCTCCATATGGTTATCTGATCGCCAATGAGGTGGAATTTACGGTAGAAGAAACCGGGGAGATCCAAAAGGTTGCAATGTCTGATGAAAGAGTGAAGGGAGCAGTTGAAATCTATAAAACGGACAGTAAGACAAAGTCTCCGATCAAGGGAGTAGAGTTTGAACTTCGTAATAAAGATGGAAAAGTGCTTGCAAAACTTATCACAGACAAAAAGGGATATGCTAAAACCGATCTGCTTGATATCGGCACTTACGATGAAGAGGGGAACTTCGAGAAAGATATTCCTTATTATGTCGTAGAGACAAAGGCTGCGAAAGGGTATGTGATCGACACGACACCGCACGAAGTGCTGCTTCAGTATGATGACAGTGCCGTGGAGAATGTGGTTTATACACTGAAGCTGAAGAATAAGCCGGAGAAGCCGAAACTTCCACAGACCGGTGGAGGTTATAAGCCTTGGATGTTTGGTGTAGCAGGAGGACTTCTGATCGGTGCGGGTATTTATCTGAACCGTAGAAGGAAAAGAAGAAAAGTTTGATAAAACTTCATATGGATTGTTTAGGGAGAGGCTATGATAATAACCTCTCCTGTTTATTTGAGAAAGGAATGATAATTATATGATGGATTTTAATATGTTTCAGGAAGTAGTGAAAGACAATATCTTAAATTCACTTCCGGCAGAATATAAAGAGGCATCCGTATCTGTGCATGCAGTACCAAAAGTGAATCGGACATTATATGCATTGACGGTAATGCTGCCGGATCACAATAAAGCGCCTAACATTTATCTGGAGGAGATGTATGAGCATTATCAGCAGAATGAGGATATCCAGACGACTTTGGCGGAAGTAGCAGATGCGGTTGTGGAAGCTACGAAAGAGATGAGCAAAGTAAATCCGGTGCTTGATGCTGACAAGATTCAGGACAATGTGGTCCTTTGTTTAGTCAATTCCACACAGAATGAGGAACTCTTAAAAGATGTTCCCAACAGAAGATTTCAGGATCTGTCTGTGATCTACAGATGGGTGGTGAATATGGACAGGGATGGAATGCAGAGTATGATCATTACCAATGATTTTGCAGCAGCTCGTGGATTTACAGAGGAAGAGTTATTTCAGCATGCGGTGGAGAATACAAAGCGTATCTGCCCACCAAGAGTAAAGTCAATGCAGGAAGTGATGGCAGATCTGGCAGTCGAAGATGGAATGCCACAAGAATTGCTGGAATCTATGGGAGTGTTTGATGAGATACCTCCGGAGAAAAACTTGTGGGTGATCACGAATGAGATGGGAATAAATGGAGCGGCATCCATGTTATATGAGGAGAATCTTCATAAACTGGCAGAGCAGATAGGAACGGATCTATATTTGCTCCCTTCCTCTATCCATGAAACCATCGCAGTATCTGTAGAGATGGGAGCTCCGGAGTATTTGGCACAAATGGTTCACGATGTCAATATGACTGCTGTTACCTTGGATGAGCGGCTGTCCAATAATGTATACCATTATGATAAGGATCTCAGAAAGCTGGAGCTTGCCACAGATGTGCCGGAAAAGGGGTTAGACGGTGTTATTGCAGAGCCGCCGATGATCTATGAAAAGGAAGGTCCGGCGAGATAGGAGGCAGACGATGTCAGATCAGAGTGGATACAGTGTAGAGGAATTAAAGAAACTGTTACAGAGTCAGCCGGAAGATACGGTGGTGACGGTAGAGTTTCCGAAAGAAGAGGTGACAGAGGATGAGTCGTGATGCTTTTAAGCTGGATGTAGTAAGTATCCGGCTTGTAAGAGATGCTCCCATTTATTCGGCTCAGAAGCTTAACAGCCCGCAGGCTGCCGTTCATCTGGTTGGTGAGGTGCTTTGTGATATGGATCGGGAGCTGGTCTGCGTCATTAACTTAAAAGCAGATGGTACACCAATCAACTGCAGTTTTGTCAGTGCCGGTACACTGGATTATTCCGTAGTAAATCCGCGAGACATGCTCAAAGCCAGTATTTTATCAAACGCTGCCAGATTGATCATGGTGCACAACCACCCTTCCGGTGATCTGACACCATCCAAGGATGATATCCGGCTTACGGACCGGATGCAGAAGGTAACCGGTCTTGTCGGGATTCCATTGATGGACCATATCATCGTGGGAGGCGATAATAAGGAATATTTCAGCTTTCGGGAAAAGGGCATTATGAAGAATCCATGTATTCATCTGGCAGAGGATTATCATTTCATGGACTGGAATGAACAGCTTGTTGCGGAGAAAGGAGAAAATGCTCATGAGATTCACGGAGGAAGAACTTAGAATCGCAAAGTCGGTAGACTTATGTGCTGTGGCGTCTCATCTGGGATATACCGTCCGGCGGATCGGGAAGTACCACACCTTAAAGGAAATGGATTCCATCCGGATCTATAACCGGACACATTGGTTTCGATGGTCCAGAAGGTATGAGAAAGGAAAGAATGGCGGAAGCCAGATTGATTTCTTACGGGTGTTTGCAGGAATGGATGTAAAAGAAGCCGTGTTCTGGCTCCTTGATTTTACCGGATACAAAAGACTGGAATCCAAGGAAACATTGCATGGTGTTATCTTATCAAACGGGATTGCAGCAGAGGAAAGAAAAAAGTTTGTACTTCCGGAGTATGCCGGGAGCAATGCTTATCTGTATGACTATCTGGTGAATCAGAGAGGAATTGCTAAAGAGGTGGTAGATCATTTTGTGAAAGCCGGCATCCTTTATGAAGCAAAGAATTATCACAATGTGGTATTTGTGGGGACGGATGCAAGCGGTACTCCGAAGTTTGCCAGTATGCGGGGAGTGTTTGACCGGAATGGCAAGAGCTTTAAGTGTGATGTGGAGGGTAACGACAAACAGTATGGATTTCATTTACACCGGGAGGCATGTATTGAGATCGTGGTGTTTGAAGCGTCGATTGATCTTTTAAGCTATATGACGATCTATCCGGATAAGCAATGTGACCTGCTTGCACTTGGAATGGTGGCAGATGTTCCTTTGGACAGATATCTCAAAGATTATCCGGCTATCCGCAAGATTAGTTTTTGTATGGATAATGATGAACCCGGACAGAAGGCAGAACAGCAGATGATGGAAAAGTACAGAGGGTTTGGATATTTAGTATCGGGTGGAATTGTCCCATCCCAATATAAAGATGTGAATGAATGGCTTGTTTCTGAGCGGAAAAGTAAGATGCTATCAAATCCTATAGAAAAACGCTTCAAATGCTAGCACTTTCTATATCATTTTTGAAAAAAGATAGCAAAAACTATATATCTGCCGGAAACAGGAAGAATGTGTGCTATCAAAAGTTATATATTTTGAGAAAAGCTGATAGCAGAAACTATATATTTTTTGGATTTTGCTATCAAAAACTATATCACGAACAAATCCGGGTGATGAAAATGCTATCATTTATTATATCATTTAAGGGAAAATGCTATCAGATTCTATATATTTTGGGAATTTTGATAGCATTTCCTATATCATTCGGAACCTTTTGTGAGAAATATGGGGGTTTTAGGGGGCATGCCCCTAACCAGACAGCCAAAATCTTTTTTTGCTGGCATTTTGTGACACAAAATGCGTATCTGGCGAAACCACAAAGGCGTGGTTTCCGAACTCCCACGGAAATGTAACCTGAAAGTTAGCACGGATAAAGAAAAGGAGGTGTACCGGAAGATGAGCGATGTATATGAGATCAAACAACCGTCGGAGCTTTTGATCACGATCAACGCACTGCAGTCAGAGATCAAACTTTCCAAAGAGGATGCACAAGTGATTCTTGGCTATATGCAGGGGCATGATTTTATGCTCACATTGGATGATGGAAAGCTGATGCGTGTGGATATTTCAGAAGAAAACGGTCAGCGTGTTCCTTATACCATGGATGAGGTAATTGATCTGGTCTGTGAATGGAATTATGAACAGTTAGAGGAAGCAAGGGCGGTTGTCGATCATCCGAAAGATTTTGCGGAATATTGTGAATATAAGTTTACCTATGATGCACTGAAGGAGGATGAGACGGCATTGAATCAAATGTTTGCCCAGACAATTTATGGTCGTGATGTGAGAAATGTTGCGAGAGCCATGATCGGGCAGGCGGAAGGACAGATGCCGGAAGCATTGGCGGTCCATGAAGATATGAAGTATCAGGATGCAGCACATAGGGAAGAAGGGAGGAAGCGCTGATGGCGAAAGATGTGGTAAAGCATTATCGTCTGACGACAGATGATGCCGCTGCTTTTCGTAAAAAGGCAGAAGAAGCGGGAATGACAGAATCCGATTATTTCCGCTTGCTGATCACGCAGCAGCCCAGTGATTATCCGGAGATCCGTGGTGGAATCAAGGTGTTGATCAATGAGGTCAACCGGATTGGAGTCAACATCAATGAGATTGTGTTTAATAATAACTCTAATCTATATCGTACTGCGGATAAGGAAAGACTCATTGCCTATATGCGGCGTTTGAATGAAACGCTGGCAAAGGTGGTGGACGACTGTGGCTATCACTAAGATTCTTACAATCAATGACTGTGGGAGAAAGTTTGCCGGGAGGCATTTGCAGACGGCGATCACCTATATTATAGATCCGAACAAGACGCAAAATATGCGTTATGTGACGGGGATTAACTGTCAGCCGGGAATGGCATTTGACCAGATGCTTGCAACAAAGCAGAAGTTTGGAAAGACAGATAAAAGGCAGGGGTATCACATCATTATTTCTTTTGAGGAAGAAGATGTGGAACCGGGGACTGCTTTCGAGATCATCCAAAAATTTGCGGAAGAATATCTTGGTCAAGGCTATGAAGCGATCTATGCGGTGCATGATAATACGGCACATACACACGGACATATTATTTTTAACAGCGTGAATGGTATTGCCGGAAGAAAGTACCGCTATGAAAAGGGAGACTGGGCAAAGGTGATCCAGCCGATCACAAACCGTTTGTGTGAGGAATATGGTCTTGCCACGATGGAGATTGAAATGGCAGGGCGGCACAAGAATGAGTATTACAAGGACTGGAACGAGTTTCGGGATGGTAAGCTGATCTGGAGAGATATGATCCGGCGGGATCTGGATGCGTGTATCCTGCAGTCCGATGATATGGAAGAATTTCTTGATATGTTAAAAGAGATGGGATACGAGATCAAGCAGAATAAATATCTTGCCGTAAAGCCACCGGGGATGCAGCGATACTGCAGATGTAAATCTCTGGGGGAAGAATATACGGAGGATAGGATTGAACAGAGAATCGCTTTGGAAGATCTGAAATCCTATGCAAACAGATCAGAGAAAGAGTTTATTACGGTTCCGGAAGATGAGTTTTTGCCGAGAACAAAGCTCACCGGAATACAGAAGACCTACTATGCGAAGGTGTGCAGGATTCGTAAATTGAAACGGCTTCCCTACAGCAAGGCTTGGCAGTACAAGAATGAGATCCGGAAACTGAATGAATGTCATGACCAGTATATGTTTCTGATAGAGAATGAGATTCATACATTGCCGGAACTGGTGGCTGCCTGCAGCAACCTAAAGGAAAAAGAGGCAGAAAGCAGACGGGAGCGGCGCAGTCTTAGTAAAGAAGAAAAGCGGTTTTCGGGATTATTTCAGACAGCAGAGGAGATGGAATTGTTACAGCCTGCGTACCATAGTTATCTGGACGGGGATGAGTTTTTTGAGAAAGAGTTCCATGATTATGAATCCCTAAAGGAGAAACTAAAAGAACAGGGATATACGAAAGAGCAGGTAGACATGCTCCAGAACGGAATCCATAACCGGATCGCCGAGAATTATGAGAAGCGGCAGGCAGTACATCGAAGGCGAGTCATTGCAGAAAAGATGATCACAGAATTAACGGATCGCATGGAAAAGCAGCGAGAGCGGAAGATGATTGAGAATAGAGAAAGAGAAACCAGACAGCCGAAACGGTAGGTTGTCTTTTGTTTCATAGGGAGAGCATCCTATGAAACAAAAATGCTCCGCAAGGATGCGCACTCGGCGTATTGGTAGATGGTTGCAGAAGCAACCACGCCTCGGCGCGAAAATGTGCTAAGGCACATTTATTTTAAGAAAGGATGGTACAGAATATGGAGAATGAGGTATTAAAAAGTCCCAGTGAATTTGATGTCAGCAGTGCCATTAAGAAATGGCGTTCACAGGGATTTTCCAAGGAAATGATTGAGCTTGCCAGAAATGACATGGCAGAATACGGGATGCCATTTAAGCAGGTATCAATCTATATGGATGTAAAGCTTTCTGCCGGACAGGCAGAGCAGTTGTCACAGGCACTGAGGAATGAGGTTAATGAAGATTTTGTGAGACATCTGGCAGAGGGAGGATACAGTGCAGAGCAGATTAAGACAATCCTGCGTTTCACATCAGAGGTTCCCGTGGATGTGATCGAGAAGAATGTTACTTCGGACATGAAAGCGCATGCAATCAGTAAGGCACTTCAGGCAGTAAAGGATAGTCTGGCAGAAGCAAAGCAGGCGGTGCCGGAGGAAAACGAAAAGGTAAAAGAGGTGCTTGATTCGATCAGTGAGCAGTTATCCGCTTTATCGCAGAATGCGGAGCTGATTGAGAAGGTCAGTAAAAAGCTGGATGAGATGCCTACAACTGAGTCGGTGGATGAGGAGAGCATCCGCAAGGAGTATGAAGGAAAGCTGGAGCAGAAAGAAGCAGAACTTTCCATACAGCAGGATCAGCTCAACAAACTGATGAAAACGAAAGCGGAGCTTGCCAGAAAACTGGAGCAGATGCAGGAGGAGAATCAGTCGGTTTCTAAACTTCGTGAAAGTATGGATCAGGAAATGGATGAGTATCGGAAGCAGAAAAACCAGATCCTTGATGAGAGAGACGATGCTTTGCGGGAATCACGAAATCTGCGAAAGGAGATGGAAGAAATGAAGCGGACGATCGGGGAACTGGAAAAACAGATCAAAGAAAGGGATAGCAGAGAGCTGGAGCGACAGCTTTTGAACCAGACTTATCAGACGCAGTCTGTGGAGAATGTGGAGCGGACGGTTCCTGTGAATGAGGGCGTAGCAGAAGAAAAGAAAAAGACACCAGGATGTCAGGCTGGTTATCAGGCAGTTGTTCCAAACCGTTATGGGGGAACACAGATCGTGCAGATAGAACACATCCGTAAGAAAGGACCGGAGCATCTGTTAGCCCTTGCCGGGAAGAAGTGTTTTCGCAGTAAAGCCAAATATAACCTGATCCAGCAGATGAAAGAAGCAGACCTTTCCAAAAGCCAGATGGAACAGATTCAGGTAGCGATTGAGTCCGGTCTTACGGATACGGAAGTGTCGGACATCATAAACAGTGGTTTTGATGTGGAAGAGATGGCGCAGGCGATTCAGATCCTGCTTGCAGATAAGATGTACCAGTAGGAGGCGGTAATTGATGTTGAGAGAAGAACAGGTAATTGAGGAAAAATTGGAAAATCTTTTGAATGCGATCATTATCTATCGTGATGTAGAAAAGAAAGCATTGCAGAGGATTACAGAACTTCTTGCAAAGAAGGGAATCACGGTCAGTACATCGGAGTTATCAAAGATGGATGAACAGGCGATCCGTGAGAAACTTCGTGAAACAGCCAAAACAAGAAGGCAGGAAGAAATGGCAGTGGCTGAAAACCATGCCTATGAAGTGAGAGAGGAGGAGCGTGGATGTCGGAGATAAGTGATGCAGTACAGATTATCCGTGTCGGCTACGATACGATTGAGATTGCCATGAAAGTAGGAAGCGGCTCCATTGAGATGATGCAGAAAGCCGTGAATCTTCTGATCGGTCTTTTGGAACATGAAAAGACGATGGGGAAGACTAATCTGAAGGGATTGCTGGAAAAAGGTGGAGACATACAGGTACTTACCTTTGCGGATGAGGACTTAAAAAAGTTTCAGAAGCTGGCAAAGAAATACGGCATTTTATATTCTGTGATGCCGGATGCAGAGCGAAAGGATGGGATCACAGAGGTGCTTTTTCACAGTGAAGCGGCACCGAGACTTCGTATGATCTGCCAGAAGTTAAAGAACGGTCGTATGTTTGATATGGACGAATATCTGAAGAATGGCAACGAGGAGCAGTTGAATCAGCTTCTTGATTTTCTGGAGAAAGAAAAAAAGGGAAAAAAGAGTCTCCACACGGATGTAACCGAACCAATCCTTGACGGGCTGATCGAAAAGGTTGGTCATTACGCTATGGAGAAAAAGGCGATCCGTGTGGAGGATATTCAGAATGATTTCCAGATGGAATCCAAGCAGGCAGAAGATGTGCTCCATAAGTTAAAGACGATTGGCGTTGTGTCGGAACCGGACGGACAGGGAAATTATCCGGTGGTGATGGATCAGGAGTCTTTTGAGAAGAGGATCAACAGATACCGGGAATTATCAAACCGGATGCGTCAGATTGCTGCGGCAAAGAATACAGCACTGACGGACATTACGATCACGAAGCAGTTGATCGCTGCGGAGAATGACCATGCGGTGAAAACCAGAGTACCGGGGATGTATGGCAGCAATGTGGGTTATATCTGGATCAGAAAAGAGGACATTATGGAAATTCACAATGGAAAGACGCTTCTTACTTATCTGGATAAGGAAAAGGATTATAAGATCTATTCCGAGGATAACCGTGTCCTTTATACCATGAAGGGAGAAGATCTGTATGCCAAGCATTATGACCGGGTGGAGCGGACGGTCAGAGAAAGATATCAGAAAGTGAAACAGTCACCGGATAAGAATGTGATCCGTACCCACAGCGAAGTAAGGAGGAGATAGTCATGCAGACAACAAAGAAGAAACCGAATATTTTGCTGATCGTGCTTGGAGCTGTGCTTGCCTCCTATCTAGGTTATCTTGTGGCAGGAGCATGGAGGGAGGGCATTGAGTTTAATGCTTTCCTGGAACGGTTCGAGATGGTATGTGTCTATCCCTTAAAGGATTATTTTAATGAGTACACATTCCGCATGATAGGCTATGCACTGGCTGCCTATGCGATTGGTGTGGTTATGTATTATACCAGTCAGCGAAATTATATGCCCGGAAAGGAATTTGGTACTTCCAAACTGGCAAATGTGAAACAGATTAATAAGGTATTAGCGGATAAAGAGGAGACAAATAACCGTATCCTAAGTCAGAATGTGCGTATGAGTCTGAATACCAGACAAACGAAGTTAAATAACAATATGCTGATCATCGGTGGTTCCGGAGCAGGAAAAACCTTCTATGAGGTAAAGCCGAACCTGATGCAGATGAACAGTTCTTTTATTATCACCGATCCAAAAGGAGAGATCCTTCGCAGTACCGGAGCGATGTTAAAAGCGAATGGTTACAATGTAAAAGTGATCAACCTGTTGGAGATGGACAAGTCGGATTGTTACAATCCATTCTCTTATATCAGGGAAGAAACGGATGTGGTCAAGTTGATCACAAATATTATGAGTAATACGACACCCAAAGGATCGACTCCGAGTGATCCTTTCTGGGAAAAGGCAGAGGGCTTATTTTTACAGGCTCTCTTTTATTATGTCTGGCTGGAGGAAAAGCCGGAAAAAAGAAACTTTGCTACTGTATTAAAGCTGATGGGAGAAGCGGAAGTGACCGAAAAAGGGAAGCCATCGCCACTTGATGTCCGGATGAAATTTCTGGAGGAAAGCAGTCCGCTTGGCTTAAATCATCCGGCAGTGAAGCAGTATAACAAGTGTATGCGTGGTGCCGGAGATACGGTTCGTTCCATTATTATCAGTGCCAATTCCAGACTGGCAACATTGGAGAATAAGCAGGTTCTTCGCCTGTTATCAAAGGATGAGCTTAATCTGGCAGAGATTGGTGTAGGAGTAAATGGAGATGCGGAAACGAAAACAGCATTGTTTTGTGTGATCCCGGATTCGGATAAAACCTATAATTTCATTATCGGTATGCTATATACACAGATCTTTCAGGAGCTGTATTTTCAGGCGGACTTTAACTGTGGCGGCAGACTTCCGATCCATGTCACATTTATGCTGGATGAATTAACAAATGTTGCCCTGCCGGATGATTATTGTTCCCTGCTTTCTACGATGCGGTCCAGAGAGATTTCTTCTGTGATTATCATTCAGAACTTAGCACAGCTAAAAGCGTTGTTTAAGGACACTTGGGAAACGATTCCCGGCAACTGCGATACGCTGGTGTATTTAGGAGGAAATGAGCAGAGTACCCATGAATACATCTCAAAGCTGCTCGGAAAGTCTACGATTGATAAGAAATCCAGTGGCGAAACGAGAGGACGGCAAGGCAGCTCTTCCAGAAACTATGATGTCCTTGGAAGAGAGATTATGATGCCGGATGAAGTACGAAAGATGGACAATAAAAAGTGTCTGATCTTTATCCGTGGATTTGATCCGATCCTTGATGATAAGTTTAGCCCGTTCGGACATCCGATGTTTGCACAGAGTGCAGATGGTGAGGGAGAGCCGTATGTGCATGTAAGAAACAGCGTGTCGGAAGATTCTGTTACAGAACCGGCATTTACCATCTTAAATGGTAAGGCATTATCCTATTATGAGGAGCTTCAGAAAAAGGGGGAACAGGTATATATTGATAAGCTGTCCTATGAGGAATTCTTACTGCTTGGGCAGGTGGATCTAAAGAAACGGTTTATGGATATGGATGAAGCACAGACTGTAGAGGAATTTCATGAGGAACAGGCGAAGGAGCTTATGTATGCACAGGATGAAAAGGAAGAAGCATCTAATAACATTCCATACCGTCTGATGCATATGTCCTTTACGAAGGAACAGAAAGCGGAGTTACAGAGGGCAATGGATGTGCGTGTGCCAAAGGATATCATTCTTTCGTATTTCTATCCGGATACACCGGTCACAAGGATGATGGAGATCCGCAGACAGTACGAAAGTGCACAGTGATGTGTTAGAGAGGAAAGGAGTGATGGATATGCAGACGCATCAGGGAAAGCCTGATTTTATGTAATAACGGGGTATCCCCGATCAGATATAAGAAAGATAAGTGGATGGAGTTGATCCATCCGGTGGAGACAAGCCGGATAGATCAACTCTATCCATTTTTTGTCTCCGTTTTTATTTGGAAAGGAGATTTTCGACTATGAGAAATAAGGTGAAACGATTTGGAAAGAGAGTGCTTCTGCCGGCAATAGCAGCAACCATAATGACGATGGCAAGTGTATCTACGAAAGTTTATGCCGCCGGAGGAGACTAGGGGGGTACTGCAGCCGTGACAAAGCCTTTAGATAACTTAAAGACTCTGATCATTGCTGTAATTGGTGCTGTAGGTGTCATTATTCTGGCGAAGAATGTGATGGAGTTTGCACAGGCATATCAACAGCAGGATTCTTCTACGATGAATTCTGCACTCAAAGGAATCGTAGCAGGAGTTATGATGGCGGGCATTTCGTCCGTGCTGACATTTCTTGGATTCTAAGAAAGAGAGAGGTGAAATGACATGGACATTTTTAAGCTGGGGGATAAGATCTTAGATCTTCTGAATGTGATCTTCGCATTCTGGAATAATCAGGTATCCCTTGTATTTGCACTTCTTGGTCAGTCACCTACTGCCTTTAAGGACGGGAAACCGTGGGATGTCATTGAAGGACTGGAGCCGGTCTTTGTGGCAGTAGGCTCCTCTTTGGTGGTGCTGTTCTTTGTAATCGGCTTTTGTTCGGAGAGCATCGACATACGGGAGGAGATGCGGTTTGAAGTGATCCTTCGTATTTTGATCCGGCTTGGACTTGCGGAATATCTGGTAGCCAATAATGTCACGATCATGAAAGCGTTTTTCCAGTCGGTGGGAGCATTGGTAGGACTCATTGCCGAGGGGGACAGAATAGAGCTGAAGGTTGCCACAGAGCAGGCGGATGTGATCAAGAACCTTGGTTTTGGAGAAAGTCTGATCATGCTGATCTTAGCATCACTGTTATCCATCATTGTGATCATCTGCGGCTTCTTTTTGATCTACACGGTATATTTCCGCTTCTTAAAGCTGCTTGTGATCGTGCCTCTTGGCTCTATCGCATTTTCAACGATGAGCGGAAACCGGGTGGTGGCACATACCTGTGCGACATACTGCAAGTATTTTCTGTCGGTATGTTTTGAGGCAGTGACGATGGCATTGGCGATCGTGGTGTGCAATGCATTTATCAATGCGGGGCTGCCGAGTTTTGCCGGAGATTATGCAGACTGGACGAAAACATTGATTTATTTGTGTGAAATGACTTTTACGGTGGCACTTACCGTGGGGAGTGTGAAAGGAGCACAGAGTTTAACCAGTAAGGCACTGGGATTATAGGAAAGGATGAGAAATATGCCAGAGATTATGAAATATAACAGCGATTTTACAGGAGAGGTTTCTTTGACAGCAACAGTGAGGGGGTATATGAACAATAACCGGCTGTATATTGGGCTGAATGAAGGACCGGATATGTTTGCCAATCTGACGGTAAACATTGACGCACCCTGCCCAGAATATTGTGCGTATGTGGATACCAACAACCTGTCAAAGGCTGAGGAGTTTATAAATGACAATGAGCTTGGAGAGTTCTCCGGATTCACGGCAGTCAGTGGTTATCATGAATATCCGCTTTATACATTTGATCCGGACAGGCTCAGAGAAATTGATCCGGATGGAATGCGTTGCTACGAACAGATCAATGGTCTGGGAGCAGGGAAAACGGAAGAAAGAGAACAGGACAGAGGAGGGCGTTAGCATGGTTATTGAAGTAAATAAGAATATTGATAATTACAAGGAATCAGTTGTTCTTGGTCTTACCGCCAGACAACTGATTTTTTCTATTATTTCCCTGATCGTAGGAGGTGGGATCGTGCTTCTTACTTATCCGTATGTGGGGCTGACAACCAGTGCTTACATTGCAATTCCGGTGGTTGCACCGATTGCATTGACCGGATTTTATTCCTACAACGGCATGACTTTTGTGGAAATGATGAAGTTAAAGCTGCACTTTGCTTTTGGCAATCGGACGCTGACTTATATTTCCACGGAAGGGCAAATGTCAGATTTTTCGTCAGATCAGGCGGAGAAGGGAAAGCAGAAGAAAGCCGGCAGCACGGATAACAAGGGGGATTTTAAGAAAGCACAGAAAAAGATGATTTTGATGATGATACTGATGGCAGTGTTTATCGCTGCAGTGGGTGCGGCTGCTTATTGGTACAAGTATTTGAGATAGGAGGAGATGCAGATGGGATTATTTGCAGACGGATTTAAGGAGTTAAAAAAGGCGAGTGTGCCATTATATAAGACTCCCAAATCCATTCAGGAAACAATAGAGATTATGAAGGTAGCGGAGAATGGAATTTTTGAAGTGAGCAGAAATCACTTCAGCAAATGTTACCGTTTCCGGGACATTAACTATACCACCACGAATGAGGAGGAGCAGATTGACATTTTTGAGCGATACTGCAAGTTCTTAAATTCACTGGATTGTAACTTTAAGATCACTGTGAACAACAAGAATAAAGATATGCAGAATCTTCGAGAAGAGATTTTATTACAGTATCAGTATGATGAATTCGACAAATTCCGCAAGATCTACAACGAGATCATTGAGGATAAGATCCGAGAGGGCAGACAGGGGATCGAGCAGGAGCGTTATCTGACACTGACGATCGAGCGAAAGAACTTTGAGGAAGCAAAGGCACAGTTTGCCACTCTGGAGGCAACAATCAATAAGGCGTTTGGAGAGCTTGGCACAGACATTGTGGCATTAAGCGGCAATGAGCGGATCAAAGTGCTTCACGATTTCTATCATCTTGGCGAGGAGGAAGGATTTTCTTTTGATCTGAAACACGCCAGAAAAGTAGGAGCGGATTTCCGCAATGATCTTTGTAACGGGATGCTGAAATACTTCCCGGATCATATCGAGGATGAGGGAAAGTATATCCGGGCAATGTTTATTAAAAAGTATCCGAGCAGTCTGTCAGACCGCTTCTTAAATGAGATCACATCTCTTCCGGTTCATTCCATTACCAGTATTGATGTGGTTCCGATCCCGAAGGATCTCACCACGAAAACCCTGCAGAAAAAGTATCTTGGTATCGAATCAGATATTATCAAGCAGCAGCGTGTGAGAAACAAAAACAATGATTTTTCTACGGAAATCTCATATGCGAAGCGTACCGAGAAAAAAGAGATTGAGGAGATCATGGATGATGTCCGCGAAAATGACCAGTGTCTTTTCTATGTGGCAGTGACATTGATCATCGTGGCAGAGAGTAAGGAGGAACTGGAGAGTGTGACGGAGACGGTGGAAACCATTGGAAAACGAAACTCCGTAACCATTGATACGCACTATCTGAAACAGAGAGAGGCATTAAATACAGCACTTCCGATCGGGGTACGACAGGTGGAAACCATGCGTACCATGCTGACACAGTCGGTGGCTGTTTTAATGCCTTTTAATGTGCAGGAATTAAATGCCGTCGGTGGAAATTACTACGGAATCAACCAGATCAGTAAGAACATCAATGTGGGGAACCGCAAAGGTCTGATCAACGGTAATGGTTTTATCTTTGGTGTACCGGGTTCCGGTAAATCTTTCTTTGCAAAGCAGGAAATGGGAAATGTGTTCTTAAATACACAGGATGATGTGATCGTTATTGATCCGATGAATGAGTATTTTGACATTGCTGATACATTTGGCGGGGCGATTGTGAATTTATCTGCCTATACGAAGAACTATGTGAATCCGTTAGCTGCCGATCTTGCTCATATGAACGAGAGGGGTATTCGTGATGTGATCGCAGATAAGTCAGAATTCATGCTAAGTCTTTGTGACCAGCTTCTTGGCAACGCATTGAACCAGAAACACCACAGTATCATTGACCGCTGTATTCGTGAATTGTATATGCGGGCGTGGAAAGTGAAGAAAGTTCCTGTTATGACGGACTTTTATCATATTTTGAAGTCACAGAAAGAGATGGAGGCACAGGAGCTTGCTTTATCTTTGGAGCTTTTTGTGGAAGGTTCCCTTAATATCTTTAACCACCAGACCAATGTAGATGTGGACAACCGTTTTACAGTATATGGCATTCAGGATCTGGGAAGCCAGCTTGCTCCGGTGGCAATGCTTGTGATGATGGAAGCGATCCAGCAGAGGATCATTGATAATGGAAAGCGTGGTCGTGCGACATGGCTTTATATTGATGAGTGTCATGTGCTCTTAAACAGTGATTATAGTGCGACTTATTTACAGCAGTTGTGGAAAAAAGTGAGAAAGCAGGGAGGTCTTTGTACCGGTATCACTCAGAATGTGGTTGATCTGCTGCAGAACTATATTGCGATGACACTGCTTTCCAACAGCGAGTTTGTAGCATTGTTAAAACAGGCAAATGTAGACAGTGCCAAGTTAGCAGAAGTAATTGGAGTATCGGATGCGCAGCTTCAGTATGTGCATAATTCTCCAAGCGGAACCGGATTGTTGAAATGTGGCAGTGTGGTCATTCCTTTTGACAATCAGATCAGTAAGGACAGTGATCTTTACAAACTGTATAACACAAATATTCATGAAAAGATTGCAATGGGAATGGTTGGTGAGGACAGTATCTTTCATGGGTATCATTCGGATGAGGTAACAGAGGATTTTTCGGAATCTGACGTTGGAACACAGGATTCCGTCTTTACTTCGGATGAATGGAATGGAGATTCTGATTTAGATGAAGCACCGGAAACGGATGTCAAGATCTATGAGCCTGTACGAAGTAAGGAAAAGAAAGAGCAGGATAACTGCTGGCTGATTTATGAATAAGGAAAAGAGAGCCGGAGGAGCAATTCTCCGGTTCTTGTTTTAAGGTGGTGAAGAACGAATGAAGATTAGAAAAGTTGAGGAAAAGCCGATGGTTCTTCATACCAGGAAGAAACCGACGCTTCATATACAGAAGAAAAAGAAACTGACAGGCAATGATAAACCAAAATCCTATATTCAGATAAGAGGAAAAGGCAGAGTGGATAAAAAAGAAAAAGCAGATTCTTCCGTAAAGGTTCGTAACCGAAAACTCTATACGATGGCATCTGTCAGTGTGAAAAAGGCATCGGAGCAGATGGATGGAGGGGAGGAGATTCGGGATAGTGTGGAAATGATCCAGACAGCAGTCCATCCGGTGCAGTCGGCAGCCGAAAAGGGGAAACAGCTTTACCGGAGAAAGAAGCATCGGGACAGAAGCAGTCAGAAAAAGAGAAACAGCAGAGTACATTCTGATACGGAACATGCTCAGGTTTCCAATAAAATGCGAAGAAAGGCGGCTGGTAAGAAAGAGACAGGCAGGAAGGGACAGAATAAAAGCAGGCAGGGCGGTTCCGGTGTCCACTCTTTTGTGAAAAGTCAGATGTTAAATTCGTTTCTAGATAAATTTTCAACAGAGAAAGAGTTTTCTCAGGACGGATTGATAGAAGGCACAACAAAAACAGCAAAGGCTGCTGTGATGATGGCTGTGCAGATGATTATGACGGCATTAGCTCCTGTTTTATTAGGTCTTTTTGCGGTGGTTGGGATTATCGGTGTGATCGTGGTTGCGGTGATCGCAGTAATTTATAATTCACCGTTAGCTATCTTTTTTCCGCAGCCGGATACGGGATATGACAGTCCGCGCACCGTGCTTTGTGAATATTACAAGGAATTTAATGATCAGATCATGAAATTGGAAAAGGATGATTATGTCATTACCTATCAAAACACGGAGGATGGTGCTCCGGTGTCTAACTTCAATGATACGCTCATGGTGTATATGGTGAAGTACGGGACCGGGCAGGCTGGATTTGTGATGGATGAAGAGGGAAAGAAGAATCTGAAAAAGGTGTTTGATGAGATGAATTATTATGATTCTTCCAGCAGCACAGCACAGATTCCGGCAGGGGCATCCTTAGGAGAAGTAGTGACAACCGGATACTGCAGTTGTTCCATCTGCTGTGGTCAGTGGGCGGGAGGTCATACGGCATCCGGAACGGTTCCAAAAGGAAATCATACGCTTGCCGTGGATGCCCACAGCCCGAAAGTGCCGATGGGAACCAAGATTGTAATGAACGGTCATACCTATAAGGTAGAGGATACCGGAAACTTTGCAAGATATGGAACAGACTTTGATATTTATTTTGATACCCATGCCGAGGCGCAGGCATGGGGAAAACGGAAGGTAAAGGCGTATCTTGCAGATGGTGATGAAAACACGGTTGAGGTTTCCATGTCCGGAACATTGGTGCACAACCTGACTTATGAGGACTATATCGCTCTTGATAAGTTAAGTGCTGCCCAAGTGAAGTTATTAAAAGAAATGATGGATTCGGATCTGTGGGATTCTTACTATGATGTAGCAGGTGGTGGAGCCGTGGCAGAACTTGCCATGACAAAGATCGGGTGCCATTACAGTCAGGAAAGACGATATGAGGAAGGGTACTATGACTGCAGCTCATTGGTGCAGAGACTGTATAAAGAGGTTGGTATCAATCTTCCGGCAACTGCATCCACACAGGGAGAATACTGCTATCAGAATGCCATGATCATCAACAAAAAGGAGCTGAAACCGGGAGATCTGATCTTTTATTCGTATAAAGAAAACGGAAAGTTTCGGAATATCTCTCATGTTGCAATCTATGTTGGGGATGGAAAGATGGTACATGCAGCGAATGAAAACCGGGGTGTGGTGTTAGATTCCCTTCGGACAAACCATGTGGTATTTTATGCCAGACCGTATTAGCGGCTGGCAGATGGAAAGGAGCAAAAAGATATATGAGCGTAGATTATAAAGCAAGAATTATTTACGCCGATGTCATTGATAAGGTTACAAAGACAGAAGAAGCATGGAAAGATGTGTGCAGGCTGGCAGGGCAGATCTACCGTTATGAGTTTGATAATGTCTTAATGGTATATGCCCAGAAGCCATCTGCATCATTGGTGGCAGACTATGATTCGTGGAAAAAGGTAGACCGTTATGTGAAACGGGGCAGCAAGGGAATTGTGGTGTATCCATCAAGGGCACTTAGTAAGTCCTATATCCGGCATGTTTTTGACATCAGTGATACCGGAGGAAGAAAAAGAGAGCTGACATGGAGCCTTGCAGGAGATAATCTGGAGCAGTTTGTCAGTTATCTGGAGGAGACAGGAGCAGTAGAAAAGCAGGAGGGAAATCTAAAAAAAGACCGAATGTTTGTTCTGAAAGACTTTACAAAATCGCAAATAGAAGGCATAATAAAAGAAGATTTCAGAGAGCGTTTTTCTGAAGTCGAAACGCTTACAGGGCGTGTGATAATTGGCGAAGAGAAAGAAACGCCGGAGCTTGCGGCACGGGAACTGATCTATAACAGTATCCTCTATGTCGTAGGAACAAGATGTGGTTTTGACTTGTCTAGCAAAGAACAAGATTTGAGTCAGATTGTAAATATCAAAAGAGAAGATGATATTTACGCACTTGGTACTCTGGTATGTGACGTCTCCTGTACTGTTCTTAGAAACATTAACCACAGTATATCGCAGATGAAGCGAGAAAGGAGTATGCAGCATGGATACGATCGAGCTGACTTATCACGAAGGGAAGGACGGAATGCTGTATCCGAACATCACAGCGGAACCGGACACAGGACGGACACTAGGGAAGTTCGGAATCATGGCAGCGGATTATCTGAAGGAGAATTATTACAGCCGTTACCGCAGTCTGATCCGGTTCGGGAGACTGACGGAAGTATTATCGAAAGTGGAGGAGGAAGCGAACCAGCTTCTGGAGCAGATCATGGAGAAGTATCTGAAAAGCCACAAACCGAAAGATCCGTCATCGACCATGGAGATGTGGGAGATCCGGGAGCAGGGACAGCGGATGGCAGAGGAGATCGTTCTTCACCAGATCGTGAACAAATATCACTAGAAACCGAACAAGAACTGAATAGAGAGCTGAATGAACTGGATTCATTTGGCAGTGAAGAAAGAGAAGCCACTTACCATCAGGCTTCTCTTTTTGAGTTTATGGGGACACCTGCAGTCGGACTTCCTGATCGTGCTTCAAGTACATTTATGGATGAACTGAGAGCACAGGAAGAAGCTGCCAGAGCATCGGGAAAATATACCTACCTCAATCCCAAAAAGGAGAAAACCATTCCACATGAATTTGTGGTGCAGACATTGCTTCGTGGCAGTGGCTTTCAGAATGGAAAAGAGAGAATTTATGGATTCTATCAGAACATTACAGATAAAAAGGAAAGAGTGTCAGCCATCCGGAAGGAATATGGGCAGGGTGGTGCCGGCTGGCCACTGGAAGGTTACGGACTGCATGGATATGATACCTTTCACGGGAAAGGACTCCGGCTGCAGTGGAGAGATGAGGAAGGTGAAAAGGAAGGTTATGTAAGCTGGACAACCATTGAGGCAGAGATCGGTGCACTGATCTTAACCGGGGACTATTACCAGCCTGTGATAAAGGAGAATATCGAACCGGATTACGAGGAAGAAGATGAAGTCATTGATGCAGAGTATCGGGAGATTCTTGAAGAGGAGGAACATGAGCTTACCGATGATGAGATTGAGGAAATCTTAGAGGAAGACCGCAGGCGGGCGGAGGAACGCTATGAGGCAGAGCATCCCGAAGAATATCCGGTAGAGAATTATCACATGGATTCTTTTACGGAAACCCATGCCGGTCCCAAGGCACGATTTGACTGGAACATTACGGCGATCAAAACCTTGAAAAAGGTGGAGAGTGAACACCGCCCGGCAACGGTAAAAGAGCAGGATATTTTAGCCCGGTATGTCGGCTGGGGCGGACGGCCGCAGGCATTTGATCCGGATAACGAAAGCTGGAAACAGGAGTATGAACAGTTAAAGGAGTTGTTAACGGAGGCAGAGTATCGGGCGGCAAGAGAAACCGTGACAGATGCGTTTTATACACCGCCGGAGATAGCCGGGGTAATGTATCAGGCATTATCGCAGTTTGGATTCACCAAGGGAAATATTCTGGAGCCGAGCATGGGTATTGGTAACTTTTTTGGAAGTATGCCCAAAGAGATGGAAAGAAACTGTCAGCTATACGGTGTGGAAAAGGATGATATCAGTGGTCGTATTGCAAGACTGCTGTATCCAAAAGCGGATATCCGGATAGCAGGATTTGAGACGGTAGATTATGAGGATAACTTCTTTGATGCCGTCATTGGAAATGTGCCGTTTGGAGATTTCAAGCTGTATGACCGCAAGCACAATGCGATGGAGTTTAAGGTACACGATCACTTTATTGCAAAGTCGATTGATCATGTGCGACCGGGAGGTATTGTGGCGGTAATTACCACAAAGGGAACATTAGATAAGCAGAATAGTACAGTGCGTAAATATCTTGCACAAAGGGCAGAACTCATAGGAGCAATACGACTTCCCAATACTGCTTTTAAGGCAGATGCCGGAACGGAAGTGACCAGTGATATTCTATTCTTTCAGAAACGGGAGAGAAAGATTGTGGCAGAGCCGGACTGGGTGCATCTTGGACTGACAGAGGATAAAATCCCGGTCAACAGCTATTTTGTGGAGCACCCTGAGATGATCCTGGGGTACATGATACGGGATACAGGAAGGTTTGGAGAAAACAGTAATCTGACAGCCTGTGTCAACGACAATCCGGATTTTGACCTGCAGGAAGCACTTTCCCCCGCGGTTTCTAATATTCATGCTCAGATCACCGATTTTGAACGCACGGCAGAGGAGGGGGAAGAACCGGAGGAATATCTTCCGGCAGATCCTGATGTGAAGAACTTTACCTATACATTCATTGATGGTGTTCTCTATTTCCGGAAGGACTCACGAATGGTCAGACAGGAGGTGGGAGATAAGGTGCTTGAAAGAATTAAGGGCATGGATGCCATACGTACCGCTACAAGACATTTGATCGACATTCAGTTGTCCGGGTGCAGTGAACAGGCATTAAGACAGGCACAGGAGAAATTAAATACCGTATATGACCAATTTACAAAAAAATATGGTTATATCACAGCAAAGGGTAATGCCAGAGCCTTTCGGGACGATGGTGATTACCCTTTACTTTGTTCATTGGAAATGGTGGATGAGGACGGCGTGGTGTCAAAGGCAGATATGTTTACCCGGCAGACCATTAAGGCAAAGCAGGCAGTGGATCATGTGGAAACAGCCGTAGAAGCACTGAATGTATCCGTGAATGAATTTAACGGTGTAAACATCGCATTTATGCTCAGTATTTATCAGCCGGATCTGACTTTAGTAAAAGAGAAGCTGGCAAAAGAGAATAACACCACACCGGAGGAGATTCATTTTTCAGATGATCTGGCAGCAGAGCTCTCCAGAGCAAAACTTATTGAGGAGCTGAATGGACTGATCTTCTTAAATCCGATGGAGTATAACGAACACGATCCGGATCATGGATGGGAAACAGCAGACGAATACCTGTCCGGCAATGTCCGGGATAAGCTGCGGCTTGCAAATGCTGTGGCAAAGGAACATCCGGACCTGTTTGCGGATAATGTGACTGCCTTAGAGCAGGTACAGCCGAAAGATCTGGATGCATCCGAGATTGATGTGCGTATCGGAACAACATGGATCGAGCCGGAAGATTATGAAGCGTTTATTTTTGAACTTCTTGACACACCACGCCGGTCACGGGCAGTACGGAGTACCTACTATAGTTCCGGCATACAGATTCATCTGAATAAATATACGATGGAGTGGTTTATTGAGAATAAGTCATATGACAAATCCTCGGTGGCTGCCAGTAAAACCTATGGTACTTCCCGTATGGATGCTTATACGATCTTTGAGACAACGCTGAATCTCAGAACCGTAACCGTGCGTGACCGCATTGAGGATGGAGATGGCAGATACCATTATGAGATCAATCAGAAGGAAACGATGCTTGCAAGAGAGAAGCAGAACCAGATGAAAGAAGCCTTTAAGGAATGGATCTTCGCAGAACCGGAGCGGCGTAATAAGTATGTGAATTATTATAATGAAACATTTAATAATGTCCGGCTTCGGGAATATGATGGCAGTCATTTGGAATTTCCGGGGATGAATCCGGATATTCATTTGAAGCCACATCAGGTTAATGCGATCGCCAGAGTGCTGATGGGAGGAAACACGCTGTTAGCACACTGTGTTGGAGCAGGAAAGAGCTTTGAGATGATGGCAGCATGTATGGAACAGAAACGGCTTGGTCTTGCAAATAAGACAGCGATGGTTGTGCCAAAGGCATTGATCGGGCAGACGGCAAGTGAGTTTTTAAGGCTTTATCCGTCAGCAAACATTCTGGTGGCAACCGAGCGGGACTTTGAAAAGAGCAGGCGGAAACAGTTTATCTCAAGGATTGCGACAGGAGATTATGACTGTATCATTATGAGCCATTCGCAGTTTGAAAAGATTCCTATTTCACCGGAGCGCAAGGAGGCGATGATCCGGAAACAGATTGAGGAGATTGCCCATGCGATTGATGAGATGAAGTCACAAAACAGTGAGCGGTGGACGATCAAACAGATGGAATCACAGAAAAAGCGGCTTGAGGAGCAGATCAAAAAGATGACCTCGGAAGAGAGGAAAGATGATCTGATTACCTTTGAGGAGCTTGGCATTGATTCTATTATGGTCGATGAGGCACATGCGTTTAAGAATCTTGCCATCTTCAGTAAGATGAATGTTTCCGGGATTACCGGGACCGGCAGCCAGAGAGCCATGGATATGTTTTTGAAGTGTGAATACATCAACGAGTTCAATGGTGGCAGGGGCATTGTATTTGCAACCGGAACACCGATCAGCAATACGATGTGCGAGATGTATGTCATGCAGAGTTTCCTGCAGAAAGATACCTTGGAGCAGCTCGGCATTTACCACTTTGACAGTTGGGCGGCAAACTTTGGAGAACAGACCACAGCATTAGAGCTTACGGTAGAGGGAAGCGGATTTCGTTTTAAGACGAGATTTAATAAGTTTACAAATCTGCCGGAGCTTATGAACCTGTTCAAAGAGGTAGCAGATATTCAGACAAGGGACATGTTGGATCTGGATGTGCCGGCACTTCGTGGTGGTAAGTATATCATCGTGGAGAGTGAGCCGGACTGGTATGTGAAGCAGGTTATGGAGGAATTTGTTGCAAGGGCAGAGCGTATCCGAAGCGGAGGGTTTGATCCCAGTGAGGACAATTTCTTAAAGATCACTCATAAGGCAAGACTTCTCGGTACGGATGCAAGGCTGTTGATGCCGGATGCACCGAACAATGTTGATGGAAAGCTTAATAAGGTTGTGGAAAATGTGCTGTATGAATACCGGAAAGCAGAGCAGGAGGGAATCATTGGCACACAGCTTATCTTTTCCGATATCGGTACACCAAGATCCGGTTGGAAGGAAGAGATGCTTACCGTTTCATGGGAAGAGGCAGATACCTTTGATGTGTATAATTATCTGAAAACAGAACTTGTAAAGCAGGGTATCCCGGCGGATCAGATTGCATTTATTCATGATGCCAAGACTGACGCTGCAAGGGATGCCCTTTTTCGTGAAATGCGGTCTGGAACAAAGCGGATTCTGATCGGTTCCACAGATAAATGCGGAACCGGTGTCAATGTGCAGACACATCTTACGGCAATGCATCATGTGGATTGTCCATGGAAGCCTTCCTCTATCGAGCAGAGAGAAGGAAGAGGCTTGCGGCAGGGAAATGAAAACAGTGAAGTGGCGGTATACCGTTATGTCACAAAAGGAACCTTTGATGCATACAGTTGGAGCCTTGTGGAGAACAAACAGCGTTTTATCTCACAGGTGATGACCAGCAAGTCCATTTCGAGAAGCTGTGAGGATATCGACGAAGCAACATTGTCATATGCAGAGATTAAGGCTGTGGCAATCGGAAATCCATTGATCAAAGAAAAGATGGAAGTGGATAATGAGGTGCAGAGACTCAAGATGTTAAAGGCATCCTATGACAGTCAGCATTACAGCCTGCAGGATCAGTTTATGATCAAATTTCCGAAACTGATCGCTGCGGCAAATGAAAAGCTGAACTGTGTTCATGCAGATATTAAGAAACGGGATGAACAGGTGCTTGCAGCGGATGAGGAGTTTGCCATTAAAGTGGGAAATATGACCTTTCATGAGCGTGTGGATGGCGGCACGGCGGTGTTGGCAGCAGTCAGTAAATGCAAGGTTGGAGAGACAACCGGAATCGGAGAGTACCGTGGTTTTGAGGTGCAGGTGGAGAAAAACTTTATCGGAGTGAATTACCTGATCCTGCATGGACGAACCGATTATAAGGTGGAATTATCCAACTCCCCGGTGGGATGTATGGTCAAATTGGAAAATTGCTTTAATGGAATGGATGGAAATATTGAATTTTTGGAGAAGAAGTTAGAGCAGTATCAGCGTGATATGGAACAGGCAAAGTCAGAATATGAAAAGCCGTTTGCCTACGAGGAAGAATTGAAAAGCAAGACTGCCAGACAGTTTGAACTCAATACCCAGCTTGATCTGGAGAATAAATCGATCACAGAAAAAAACGGGCAGGAGATCAGTCAGGTGGCAGAGAATGCTTATCCGTATGGAGAAAGGAAGGATTACCGATGAAGAGACGAATAAAAAAGGATATTGTGTTGATTTTACTGGGGGTTGCCATTGTCGCAATCCCCTTTCTTTTGCGGATGAAAGAGCAGGAGAGAAGTAACCGTTATATGAAAGCGTTTGAGGAGGAACAGAATGAAGAGAAGCAGAACAAAAAAGATCATAAAAAGAAAGATTCCCTTTTATTACAGGAGGGTGTTATCGGGATTATTGAAATACCGAGCTTAGATATTAAATATCCGGTATTTGAAGGAGCCGGCAGCGTGCAGCTTAATGAGGGCATTGGTCATATGACAAATACGACAGAGCTTTGTGGGAAAGGAAACTGTGTTCTTGCCGGACATAATGGCAGCCGTCGGGGAGTGTATTTTACTTATCTATGCAACATTGAAGCCGGGGCGGAGGTGTTTCTTACGAATAAGAGCAGGGAAAAGCATGAATACACGGTAACAGAGACAAAAGTCGTAAATCCCTACGATGAGAGGGTGACAGAGCCGACCGCAGGAGAGAGCATGACGCTTTTTACCTGTGCCAACCACGGTACCAACCGTTTCGTCGTGAAATGCGAGCCGGTGAAGGAGACAGACGATCAGGCGATTACAGAAGAAAGGAGTCAGTGATATGGAGAAATATAATATCATTTATGCGGATCCGCCGTGGAAATATGAACGGCAGAAAGGGGAGGGGGTGGCTGCAGACAGGTACCAGACTATGGCGATTCAGGATATCCGGAGCATTCCGGTCGATAAGATTGCTGCGGATGATGCAGTGCTGTTTTTGTGGGTGACTTTTCCGAAGCTTAGGGAGGGACTTTCGGTGATCGACAGCTGGGGATTTCAGTATAAGACTTGCGCTTTTAACTGGATCAAACAGAACCCGAAATCAGACTCGTTCTTCGTGGGACTTGGTTTTTGGACAAGGAGTTGCTCGGAAATCTGTCTGCTGGCAACCAAGGGACACCCTCACAGGGCATCCCCGAATGTCAGACAGCTTTGCATTGCTCACCGCATGCAGCACAGCAAAAAGCCGGATGAGATCAGAGACAGAATCGTGGAGCTTTGCGGAGATCTTCCTCGAATCGAGCTGTTTGCCAGAGAGAGGTATGAAGGTTGGGAGTGTCTTGGAAATGAGATCGACGGCAGGGATATCCGGGAAGCAATCAACGCACTGCTGTGTGGTAATCAGTAGCAGGACAGGCAGAAACAATAAGACAGCAACACGCCACGGCAGGAAAGGGAATGCTGTGGCTGTATCATGAAAGGAAAGGTGTTAATGTGAAAAATACTGCTGATGCAGTATTTTATCACAAGCCCATACAAGTAAGGGCTGGCTATTTGCTTCTGAGCGAAGGCAAATAGCTTGATGGCAAAAGTGAAATCGCCTGCGCGACTTTCACTTCGCCTCTTCGTAGTAAACGCTCGGAAAAGAGGATATATATGAATACGGAGATTACAGTAAATCAGTTAGAAAAAAGAGAGGGAAACATCCGTGCATTTGCATCGGTGGTGTTTGATGAAAGCTTTAAGGTTAGCAATATCGCAGTGATCGAGAACAAGAATGGTCAGTCCTTTGTATCCATGCCGAGGTATGCGAGCAGCAAAGATGACAGCGGATATAAGGATATCTGCCATCCGATCACAAAGGAATTTCGGAAACAGCTCTATGACGGGATCTTAAAGGCTTATGAACAGGTACAGCAGGAGGGAGAGAACCGCCTGCAGCTTAAGATATATGAGGCAGATAAGGATAAGAAACCGGAATTAAAGTTTCAGGTGAAAGCGGTACCGTTTGAACGGGACGGAAGCAATCTCAAGGGACTTGCCAGGATCTATCTGGAGGAATGTTTCGTGATCAACAATGTATCGCTTTTACAGGGGAAGAATGGACTCTTTGTAGCGATGCCGTCCTATAAGACGAAACAGACCGATGAACAGGGGAAGAGTATCTATCAGGATATCTGCTTTCCGGTGACAAAGGAATTTCGGGAACAGCTCTACGGTGCAGTAAGAAAGTCCTTTGAGGAAAGTAAGGAAAAGCAGAAAAGCGGTGAGGGAAAGGAACAGACAAAACCAAGTGCCGGGCATGACGGCTGGCAGGAGGCAAGGGATACACCGTTTCGATAAGGTATAGAAAACGATATTATTTTAGTAGGTTATAAATTGAAATGGCAGGAAATGTAATCGAATTGCAGATCCTGCCAATTAGTCTTGGAGGTACAATGTTATGAAGAAGATTATCACAGAAAAAATGTTGGAAGATTATAAAACAAGCAGTATCAATTCATTTTTTGGTTGTATCTAATCGTTTTTTGAGTTTTTTTGTTGGTATGAACTTAGGCTTAAAACATTTAAATTGCAAAAAGAAGTGTTTTTGCCGGAAAATAAGGAGTTGTCAAAGTCGGAATATATGAAATTAGTGAAAACAGCGATGAATAATGGAAAAGTCCGACTTGGAATGATTATACAAACAATATGTGCAACTGGGATTCGCGTGAGTGAGTTGTCATCAATCACGATTGCATCCGAAAAAAGGTGTGATATCGGTATTTCAAACATCGAAAACAACTGAAGAACTTGCTTGTAGGTTGTAGTTTTTTGAAACCACAGTTGGAAATTGGCATGTCGAGAAAAAGCAGGCATTCCGCCTGTCTTAATCTACAGGAGTCTTTTGGGTTTACTTGGTATCATGCAATAAAATAATCAGTTATCTCCAGGCGATATTCTTTTGAGGACGAGGATGGTATGGAAGGTATAATTTTCCTCGTCAAAATAGAAACGGTAATCCCCCTCGTATTTGTCAACGACACGCTGGATGCTTTTCATACCATATCCATGTCTTAGCTTATTCTTTTTTGTCGTGGTTAACCATTTGCTGTTTTTTGAAAATGGATTCTTCCTGCAGGAGTTAACCATTGTAATAATGATTTTTTTATCGCTATGAGGTGTGACGTTTAATTCAATATAGGAATCCGGAATGTTTTTTGTAGCATCTATCGCATTATCCAGAAGATTGCTAAACAAGGACGTCAAGTCATATTCAGAAAGGAAATCTGTGCAACCGCTTCGAATATCTGTCAGGAAGGAGGTGCCGGATGCTTTGCATTGCTGTTTGCTGCGGAAAAGAATCGTATTTAGCAGATTATTATCACAAATTCGTACAGAGTACTGTAAATCCGAGGACTGTATTATTTGATAAATATAAGCAGCAATTTTCTCAGTATCCCCCTTTTCATTTAAGTCTGCAATTGACAGAAGATGCTTCCGGATGTCATGGATCAGTATTTTTTGCTTTTCATCCTGTTGATAGAGTGCATCAAAATATAATGCGGTATCATATTCTTTTTGCAGGAGCAGCTGCATTTCCAGAAATTGCTGGTTTTTTTCTTGTGTGGAGGTATGAAACCATGCCAGAAAGATGTTAATAGCAAGGAGTAAGATTGCACTGATACTTATTAAAATATCCAGAATAAGAGGAAGGGTAACTTTCGTGCAGACCGCGATAAGCACTAATGAAATAAAAGCAGACAGCAGGGGAATGATGTTTAAAAATAGAGTGCTTTTGCTGAAAAAAAGTTCTCTTGTAATCCTCTGTTTGATATATATGGATGTGCATTGGAGAATCAGGAAATATAGCAGTTTGCTAATTACGGAAAAAATTACAAGGTTTCTAAAATAAGCCTCTTTCCCATAAAAACCAGATCCAAAATAAAAAAATACACCAGAAATGCATAGTTCGCTCAATAACATGGATATTGTGATAAACAGATCATGGAACAGAGCGGTAAGCAGTTTGGGCTGGTACATGATAAAAATACAGGCAAGATTTACAAGGAAGAACAGAGCAAGATTTAGCCAATAATTATCAAAGAAAGAGCCGGCAAACAAGATAGAATAGCCTATGAACAAGAAAACAGCTTCACCCTGTCTTGGGTATTTGGAGGGAAAAAGGTTTCTGCAGTATTGCCAGAGGATACATGCCTCCAGAATATAAACAGCCGCATAACACATCATAATCCACATTTCTTTACCTCGTACTTTCTAAATATAAAAAATAAGTATTCTTAAACTCTGAGTATTTTCGTTTTGTCAGATAGGCTGTGTATTGGTCATCGTAGAGATGAATTAGGGAATGGTCAAAATCTGTCACATACTTCATGTTGATAATAAAACTTCGGTGTGTCTGAAAAAAACAGGGTATATTTAGCGTCCTGTTCCAATGTTCCATGTTCTGTTTGGCAATAAGATCTCTGCTTAAGGTATGGACGGTAATAGTGCGGCTCATTGCTTCTATCAATATGATTTCTGAAGCCGTATAAGTATATATACCCTCTTTGGTTTCAATCGGTATTTTGACATTGGTTGAATTATATAACTGGATAGCATCCTTCATATTTTGAAATAGCCGCTGCTTATCCAGGGGTTTTGATAAATAGCGGAATACATGGAAACGCATGGCATCATCCAAATATTCTACATAGGATGTGATAATAAAAATAATGGTATTTTTGTTCTTTTCCTTTAATTCCTTTCCTACATATATGCCATTTAAACCGGGCATTTCTATATCCAGAAAAACAATATCTTTAGAGCCGGCATCAGAAAGTAAGGCTTCACCACTGTGATAGCAGCATATTTTAGGAGATTTCAGTTTCCTGCTTTTGAAAAATTCCATGATATATTTTTGTAGTTGATCCAGGATATTTTTATTATCATCGCAAATCAATATGCGCAAAAAATCACATCCTCTCCAATTTCATAGTTACTTGTTATTATACAATGAATTAGTAAAATGGCAAGTGGGAATTGTAAAAGATGTGAATGATGTGCTGTATGCTGCTGTATCAATCGGAGAAATCAGTATCTCTGTTCCAGAAATTCTGGTTACGTGCAACCAGAATTTCAACAATTTGTGCGACCAGATTAATGTCGTCTGCATTACACAGGCGGAGATTATCTGCTATGTTTTGAGTAACATTGCATGAATGCAGGTTTCCTAGAAGAAGAAAATCAGGAGTTGTTTTTAGCCGCTCGCATAATATGACAAATTTTTCTAAACTGGGTTTTTCTCTTCCATTTTCAATGGCAGACAAGTGGTTATTTGATACCTCTAATAATTCGGCTAACTTGTTTTGGGTAAGACCGAGTTCCTTGCGCCGTAATCGGATGCGTCTCCCCATAGTAATAAATTGTTCTTCCTGCAAAGTAAAGCCCTCCCTTCGGAATTCATCTTAACAAGGATTATTTGCTAAAAGAAGAATCTGATACAGAATAGTTCTGTGTTACATTGAGTTTTGTTCTGTTATTGCTACTTTGTTCTGAAATACATATAGAAAAAATGCAAAATAGAATGAACATGACCAAAAAGCATCAAAAATAACCCATTCATGTTTTCTCTGTCGATTTTTTTCAAAAAATAGGTTATTATGCGGTTGGTAACTATAATATCATTACACCTTATTGAAGGGAGGAGCATTTATGAACATAAAAAAGAACATCGCCAGCAAATCTGCGGCAATGGCTGCCAAGGTACTCACAAATGTACTGAAGGCAGATGCAAACTCAACGGCATGCTGTTTGGTATATCAGCCAAAAGCACCAAAGGAACTGTCACGTTTCAGGAGACAGAAATAATGGAGTATATTTCAAGGGTGCTAAGTGGATGGCTGGCTCAGCAGAATGCCATCGAACCCGACGACAGGGGATTGTATGAGTATGCAATGTATAGTTTCCTGGTTTCTGTTATGCCGTTAGTAATCTTTCTGATTGCTAGCGGTATAGTAGGAATGTTGCCAGAGGGGGTGTTGATTATCATTCCCTTTATGGTTATCAGGAAGTTCAGTGGTGGTTATCATGCCAAGCATGCTTACATATGTATGACGATATCCTTGGGATTGCTGGTAAGTAGTTTTTATGTAGTAATTCATTCAGAGTGTAGCTGGCTTTTTCATATGCTGGTGGTAATCAGTGGAGTAAGCGTTATAATCAACAGCCCCATTGATTCGGAAAATAAAGAATTGGAAGAAGATGAAATTAATCAATACAGACGTACAACATGTATGCTGGTAATCATGACGATAGTATTGTATTCTGTTTTGATTCTTTTAAATCAGCGCCATTATGCAGTATGTCTAGCGGTTAGTCTGGTATTGACAGCAATTTTGCAACTGCCATGTATTGTTATAAAGAGAAAATCCTGAAATGAAAAGACTATTTTTGCCCAAAATTGACAGAAAAATGTCGTTTCATACAGAAAGTATTGAGTTTTTCAATGATTGAGCTTAATCTATGGAAAAATATTGATATATGGAAGGAGACGTCTTTATAATATGAAAAAAAATATTTTGTTAAATATTTATCAAGCACTTCGTCAGATTTATGAGGCCGACTCTCAAATTGTGTGGTTTACTTTCTTTAAAAATATATTTGAGGCTGTGTTCGAAGCTGTATATGGTATTTATCTAATTAAATTCATTTATGAGTGCATCGAAAACAGAGTGGATTTCCGAAAATTATTTATTATGGTGAGTGCGTTTTGCGTTTTTTATATCGTTGTCCATCTGATATCGGCAATCCATAGTTTTTGTGAAAAAATATCAGAATTGAGAATTTATAGGCATATTTTTCAGAAGATAATACAAAAGGCAAAGAAAATAAAAATAAGTCAATATGAAAATCCTACGTTTTACGATGAATTTTCCCGAGCCTTAGATGAGGCATTGGAACAGGGGTTTGGAGGACTGTTCCTCACCGCATGGGGAGTAGGGTGTCTCAGCGGAGGTATTGTCGCACTGGTTATGTTGGCTTCCGTCGATATCTTTTTAATTGTATTTGCTGTACCTTCGGTAATTGGAAGCCTATATTTTGGCATAAAAGAAAGTGGGGAGGAATTTGCCGCAAGACAGGACGAGACCGTAGGAAAACGGAAAATGGAATATGCCAAGAGGGTGTTTTATGAAAAAAAATATGCGGCGGAACTCCGATTGTATCCCTCTATGGCAAGAGTGTTATTCGTGCTACATAAAGACGGATACACGGAAAGATGTAAAAAAAACATCGTTCACCAGCGTAGGATTGGTGGATACCGGATTGTCGAAACGCTTTTATTTTCGGGTATCGTTACGCTGGGTTCTTATCTGTATATAACATGGCGTTTAAAACTTGGCGGAAGTAATGCGGTGGCAGCATATGTGGCAATGATTACGGCTGTGGGGTATGTTGTAAATTCTGTGAATCAGGCATTGGGACTTTTTTCCCAGGCAGGAAAGCTTTGCATGTATATGAAAAGTATCCGTGACTTTTTGGAGTGCGAAGTGGAAGAGAGAACAGAAGAGGCAGTGCCGCCGAATTCGCATATGGGGGAAATTAAATTTGAACATGTCTCGTATTGTTATCCGGGCAGCAGCCGGATGATTATCAAGGATTTAAATATGGAAGTCCGGCAGGGAGAACATATTGCAGTGGTAGGGGAAAACGGGGCCGGCAAAACAACACTGATGAAACTACTTATGGGACTGTATCCGGTTTCGGAGGGAAATATTTTTGTTGGCGGAAACGATGTGCGTAAGTATGAACCGGTGGCGTTTCGAGATTGTTTTGGAACGGTTTTTCAGGATTTTCAGATTTTTTCCCTTTCTTTAAAGGAGAACGTACTGATGAAAGTACCGGAAACGCCGGAGGAATGCCAGTTAGTGATAGATTCCTTGGAAAAGGCCCAGTTTGGTGATGTGCTGGAGAAGATGCCCCTTGGTATTGATACATGTCTGACAAAAGAATTTGACGAAGATGGGTTTGTCTGTTCTGGCGGGCAGGCGCAAAAAATTGCCATTGCACGTGTGTTTGCAAAAAATCCACAGATAGTCATATTAGATGAACCTTCCAGCGCGCTGGATCCCATAGCAGAATATAACATGAATTGCAATATGATGGAGGCGTCGAAAGGAAAGACGGTGTTCTTTATCTCCCATAGAATTTCTTCTGCCCGGATGGCAGATCGGATTCTCTTTCTGGAACAGGGAAAAATTGTTGAAGAAGGCTCTCACCAGGAACTCATGGAGAAAAATGGACGATATGCCGAAATGTTTCGTCTGCAGGCAAAGAATTATCAGGAGGAAATGGGAGGAGCTCTTTATGCATAATGACAAAGATGAAAAATTATCGATAAGAAGGATTCTCAGCAATTACGCATATCTGCTAAAATACTCGTTTCGTATAGACGCTGTTTTGATAATTCAGATTTTTACCGTGCTGGTTGCCAGTGGAGTTGGCCACGCTTTTATGGATACCATTTTTATCCGCGCGTTTATCAATTATTTGTCGGATTCAAATGTATCATTTCAACAGACAGCTGTTTTGGTGGTGGTATCCACGCTGGGAATAGCAGTGCTGATGTCTCTGGAACGGTGTACGGAGAGTTTAGCAAGGTCGAGGATTATCCGTATGACAGGCAGGATGCAGGAGGAAATGATTCAAAAGGTGTCGGAGATGGATTTAATCTGTTATGACAGCGACACGTATTATGATAATTTTGTTATTGCTGCTTCCCAGTTGGAGGAAATTGCCGTAATGGTCATTATGGATTTGGCGCGGATGGGAAGTAATGTGGCGGCGGTACTTGTTTTGTCGGGATTGATAACTTTTATCAATCCGGTAATAGCGATTTTTCCCACGCTGGGATTTATCATAAATGTCTACACAAAATTTCGGATTATGAAACTGGAATATGATTGTGATGTGGAAAAAAAGAGAATAATGCGCCGGGCGAACTATAGCAAACGTGTGTTTTATCAGCCGGAATATGCAAAGGAGATAAAACTCTCCCATATTGAAGTGCCCTTAGAGAGACAGTTTCATCAATCATTGGATGAGACGGTTTCCGTTGTAAAAAAATATGGCATGCAAATATCATTATGGTCTTTTATAAACTATATTAGCGTGTATACATTATTGTCGGCATATTGCGTTCCGTTATATCTGGGTTATATGGCGCTGGTAGTTTGCCGCATCGGTTTGGGGGATGTGGCGGCCCTTAACAATGCACAAAGCAGTGTGCGAAATCAGTTGGATTCCCTGAATTACTGTGTAGAACGTGTTCAGAAAGCGGGAATGTTTTGCGAGCGTTTTCGACGTTTTATGGATTATGAGGGAAAGATTGAAAATGCTGCTGGTATTACCCAAGTACCGTGGGAGCACACCGTATTAGAAATTAAGGATGTGTCCTATCGTTATGCCGGCTCGCAAAGGGATACGCTCCGGCATATCAATATGAAGATTAAAAGTGGCGAAAAGGTTGCCCTCGTTGGGGAAAATGGAGCGGGGAAATCAACCTTTGTCAAACTCTTGATGCGTTTGTATGACGTGACAGAGGGAAGTATCTGCTATGGCGGACATGACATACGGGAATTTACGACAAAAGAATATCGAAAAATTTTTGGCTCGGTATTTCAGGACTATCAGTTGTATGCGACCACCGTAAAAGAAAATGTCATAATGGGCGAGGGAAAGGGGGATGTTCCGGAGGAAAAAAAACGGGTGGAAGAGGCTTTGCGGCAGTCCGGTTTTTGGGAGCGTCTGGAAAGCCTTCCGGAAGGGATGGATACTCCGTTGACAAGAGAATTTGCAGAAAACGGGGTAAGTTTATCCGGTGGAGAGGCGCAAAAGGTGGCTATCGGCAGGTTGTTTGCAAAGAAAGATGAAATGCATATTGCAATATTAGATGAACCATCCAGCGCGCTGGACCCAAGGGCAGAGTACGAATTAAATCAAAATATGCTCCATAAGGCGGGAGAAGCGACGGTAATATTTATTTCGCATCGTTTATCTACTACAAAGGATGCGGATTGTATCTATATGTTTGAAAACGGAGAGATTATTGAACAGGGAAGCCACAGGGAGCTGATGGAACAGAATGGTCAATATGCGGAGATGTTCCGTTGTCAGGCAAAGTATTATCAACAGAATCAGGAGATTACTGTATGATTCTTTAATACATGGAAGAAAGAGGAGGATATTTTATGAGGAACCGGATTAATATTTGCGTATTTGATGATTTCTTCGCGGATTGTATGACAAACGCTATCATATCGATGACGCTTTTTTACGACGAAAGCTATCGGTTAGCTGCCTATATGAATGGGTATGAACCACATTTTGGACCATATCCTGACCAATATTTTCCGTATATAGGGTATTCGGAGGGGTATAAACATATTTTTGAACGGTGTTTTGAATATCAGGGTCTTTTATATGAGGACGATGATTATTTAAAATTGGTAAAAAAGTCTATCAATGAGGGAAAATACTTGCAGTTGGGAGTTGATTTGTTTTATTGGCATGATACGGGGGCAGCATATCAAAAGGAGCATTTGGCACATCCCAGTTTAATTGTGGGATATGATGATGCTCTGTCTACACTTTATGTATTGGAAGATGCATTGGGGAGCAGCGTGACATACGGAATCTGTGAAATTCCGTATGAACGGTTAAAGCAGGCAATCGACTCCAAGGAAAACAATTTCAGGGAGTTGACGGGGGAGGATTACCGCCTGCGTAGGCGAAAGATGGAGGTGCCCTCTTTCTCACTAGATTTTGAGGAGGTAAAGCAGAACGCCCGAAGTATTTTACAGAATTTATCGGACGATAGATTTACAAACTTTTCCATGCACGGTGATGAATACGCAGACCGATTGGTTCCGACGGAATACATAAAGGTACATACCAGATACGAGAACCGTTGTATTGCCAATAAACTGCTGTGTAAGGAGTTGCTGCAGAGAGGCTTTATTTCTCAGGCACAATGTGATGCCATGACGGAGTGCAGCCAGAATATGATGGAGGATATTGGACAGGTAAAATATATTCTGATGCGGCAGCAAAAGACAGGACGTCCATTGAAACTGGAATTCATTGAAAAGTTGTGGAGTAATGTGATTCAGACAGAGAAAGAAATGTGGAAGTCTATTGTTTAACGGTGTATCTGTACGGGGAGAGAATAAATGAAAATTTTGTTTATTGTGATTTTAGGGGGAGATTTAGTTCGTAGCACGGAACATTTAGGGGTGGCGTATATCAGTGCGTATTTGAAGCAGAAGGGCTATAGCTGCAAGATTATAGAAGTCTATGGTATGAATGATACGCAGCATATTGATGAGGTATTATCAGAAAAGTACGATATAGTAGGATTTACGACGACCTGTGTCAATATGAAACCGATACTGGATATGGCAAAAATTGTAAAAGATGCATATGAAGACAGCCATATTACGTTGGGCGGGCATATGGCCACATTCTGGGATAAGGCAATACTGGAAAGATATCCGCAAGTGGACAGTATTGTGCGCGGAGAAGGGGAGATTACGACCTACGAATTAGTGGAAGCCATAATAGAGCACAAATCTTTTGGAGAGATTGATGGACTGAGTTACCGGGATAGCGTACAGATTTGCCAAAATCCTGACCGGGCGTTGATTGAGAATTTAGACGATTTACCGTTTCCTGTGCGGGACCAGTTTGCGTTACATGATAACAGGGCACAGTATCTGCGGATTTGTTCCAGCCGAGGATGCCTAGGAAAATGTGGATTTTGCAGTTCCTTTGTGGGAAGGGAACAAAAGGATTTCCGATGGCGGGGCAGGAGCCCGAAAAATGTTGTAGATGAAATCGAACAGTTAGTGAAAAAATATGATTTCCATACCTTTGATTTTATTGACTCCACATTCGAAGACCCAGGCCAGGAAGGAAAAGAGAGGATTGGGCAAATTGCACAGGAATTAATAGACCGGAAACTCAATATTTTTTATAATTGCTGTTTTCGTGCCGAAAACTGGCGGGATGAAGACCGGGAACTGTTACAGCTTTTAGTAGATTCCGGGCTGGAAAAGGTAAATATTGGGTTTGAGGCTGGAAATGACAGAGGGCTTCGTCTGCTCTGCAAGAGGGCAAGAAGTAAGGATAACGACCGTGTAATACGAATACTTGCCGATTTCCCGGATATATATATTACATTTGGGTTTATTATGTTTCACCCAGATTCCATTTATGAGGATTTGAAAGATAATGCGGACTTTTTATATAATACCGGAATTGGCCAGGTGATTCGTCATTATTTCTGGAAACTGGAGGTATACCCTTCAACCATTATTGAGAAGCGGTTGATTGCATCAAAACGGATAACGGCGGATTATGATATTTGTGACGGAATGTATGAATATGAGTTCCTGGATGAGCGTGTCAGAAAGATTTCGGATATCTGCCAGGAGTTACTTAAGGTACAGGAAGTCTGGGATTTTGAGATATTTGATATTCTGGTGCATACGTTTATCTCCAGAATGAAGAAAAAATATAAAGATAGTGAGGTGTTGGGAGAAATTGAGGAATTTGCCGGATTTGTAAAGGAAGAAAGGAAAAAGATGGCAAAATTCAACCATGATTTCTTTATGGACATTTATGAAAATTATGAAACCATAGATGTTTTTGCAAAACAGAAACTGCTTCGGGATTTCATAAAGGGAAAAATGGATGAGATAGGTAACAAAGAATATCGTCTGGGAAGAGACTTTATAAGAAGAGGATACGAACTTGTGAAAAGCTCATAGGAGACGGATTGGTCAGAAAGCAAAATAGCAAGGAGGAGATGTATGGATTCTTTAAGCAAGCTTGAAAATGAAAGCATTTATCTGATTCGGGAAGCATACAGCCAATTTAAAGATATCGGAATGCTGTGGTCCATAGGAAAAGATTCCACGACACTTTTATGGTTAATCCGAAAAGCGTTTTATGGCAAAATCCCGTTTCCGGTTATTCACCTTGATACAGGATATAAATTTAAGGAAATATATGAGTTTCGTGATTACTATGCGAGAAAATGGGATTTGGATTTACTGGTTTACCGCAATGAGGAGGCGCTTCAAAACGGGATGGGTCCCGGAAAGGGAAAACTTGAGTGTTGTACCCAGTTAAAGACACAGGCGTTAAAACAGGTAGTGGCTAAAAATCACATCAAGGCATTATACCTTGGCATTCGCCGGGATGAGCACGGTGTTCGGGCAAAAGAACGGTTTTTCTCTATCCGTGACCAGGATTTTGAATGGAACTACAAGGAACAGTCGTTGGAAATGTGGGACCAACACCGGACGGAGACCAGGGAGGAAGAGCACTTTCGGATTCATCCTATTTTGAGCTGGACGGAGAAGGACATTTGGAACTATATCGAGAGGGAGAAGATTCCAATGGTGAAGTTATATTTTTCGGATGGCGAAAAACGGTATCGAAGTATTGGATGTGAAACCTGCTGCAATCCTATTCTGTCAACGGCGGGTTCTGTACCTGAGATTATCCGTGAATTAGAAAAGACAAATATATCAGAGAGAAGCGGGCGGGCGCAGGATAAAGAGTCCGATTATATGATGCAGAAGTTAAGGTCACTGGGATATATGTAACGATGGGGGAGCTGTATGGAAAATAATAAACTATCTATTGTAATGGTTGGGCACGTTGACCATGGAAAATCAACACTTATTGGCAGATTATTGTATGATACCGGTTCTGTTTCGGAAGATAAGATAGAAGAATTAAGAAAGGCATCCTTATCAACGGACAATAAGTTGGAGTTTGCTTTTTTGCTGGATCATTTAAGGGAAGAAAGAGAAAATGGTATTACCATTGAAATGACACAGACTTTTTTCCGGACAGAAAAAAGACAATATCAGATTATTGATGCCCCAGGACATGTGGAGTTCGTGCAAAATATGGTGACAGGAGCCGCACAGGCCGACGCCGCGGTTCTGATTGTTGATGCTTCGGAAGGAGTCATGCCACAGACTAGACGCCATGTGTTTATCCTGTCGCTGTTAGGCATTCGCCAGTTAATTGTTGTTGTAAATAAAATGGACCAGGTGGAGTATTCCCAGAAAAGATTTGATGAAATTATTGACGGGATAAAAGAAATTTTTAAAAAGTTAAACATGCGGGGGTCTCATTTCGTACCTGTTTCGGCGCTGGAGGGAGACAACGTTTGTTTACAATCTAAGAATATGGATTGGTATACGGGAGATTCCCTGCTGGAATTTATGGAAAGCATAGAAATAGGAAAAAATCAGGAGGATTTACCATATCTGTTTCTGGTACAGGATGTCTATAAGTATGCGAAAAAAAGAATTGCAGTGGGCAGACTGGAAAAGGGTATTCTGCGTCCGAATGACGTCGTGCAGGTGGTCCAGACCGGACAGAGCACACAGGTTGCATCCATCGAAAAATTTATGGAAAATCCAGAACGTGCAGAGGCGGGTGAATGTATCGGAATCACCATAAAGGATGCATTGTTTCTCGAAAGGGGAAATGTACTTTGCCACAAAGATGCAAAGATAGAAATGAAAGAGGAGTTTGAGGCGGGTATGTTGTGGATGAGCCGTCAGCCAGTTTCCGTTGGAGAAAAATTAAAGATTCGGTGCGGCGCCCAGGAGACAAGCTGCATTATCAAGGAAATCAAACAAAAACTAAATACGGGAGAGCTTACAAGACAACAGGAAAATATAGAGCAGCTTGAAAATCTGGATGCCGGAAGAATTGTAATTCGGACGAAAAAGCCCTTGGCTGTGACTACGTTTTCTCACTATGAATGTATTGGCAGATTTGTGATTTTAAGAGAAGAGATAATCTGTGCAGGAGGTATTGTTTTATAGCCATGAATCGAAAAAAAGAAAGAATGTTTGTATTGGGAATTGATGGTGTTCCGTTTTCTTTGCTGAAAAGCTTATGTGAACAGGGAGTTTGCGAAAATCTGTCTGCGCTTATTTCTGACAATGGGATGAAGCCAATGAATTCTGTATATCCGGTTATATCTTCTGTGGCCTGGACAGGATTTGCGACAGGTGTAAATCCAGCGCAGCATGGTATTTTTGGTTTTGCAGACAGGGTTGCATCGCCGTTTCAAATCACGATTCCTACATCAAGGCACCGAAAGGCGGAATCCATATGGACAACGCTTTCAAGAAGAGGGAAAAAAGTGGTGGTAATGAATGTACCAGTTACATATCCGGTAGAAGTTGTCAACGGAAAGATGGTGTCCTGTTTCCTGTGCCCGGATATTGAAAAGGGGACATATCCGCCAGAACTGGCTTTGTTTCTTAAGGAACATGATTATATTATAGACGTTGATGCCTGGCTTGCCAGAACGGACCGGAGTGCGCTGATGGACCAGATTTTCCGGGCGCTGGATGCACGTTTTCAGGCAGCTTTTGATTTAGAGGACGACTGGAATTATTTTCATCTTCACATCATGGAAACAGACCGGTTAATGCATTTTTTCTGGTATGACATAGAGGACAGGGAGAAAGCCTTTCATATGGAGACGCAGCGGTTTTTCCAACGCCTCGACTGGTGGATTGGCAAATTGGTAGAACGGTTGCAAGATAGCGATTCGCTGCTGATTCTTTCAGACCATGGATTTTGTGGGATTCGCCATGAGGTGCAGATGAATACCTGGCTGAGGGAAAAAGGATATTTGATTTTGGAAGAAGACTCCTGTCAGCTTGATGATTATCAGAAAGAAACCATTTGTTATTCTGTTCTGCCGGGACGTTTTTATATAAATCTTGCGGGCAGGGAGGAGCGGGGAAGCGTCTCTCCGACAGAATATGACAGTGTCAGAAATAAGATTAAGCAGGAATTGCTGGATTTTAGAGATCCTGTAAATAATCAGCCTGTCATACGCAATGTATTTTTCCGAGAGGAGATATATAGCGGGAGCTATCTGGAGGATGCGGCAGATATTATTGCCCATCCAAATGATGGTTATGACTTGAAGGGCATGCTTCCCGGTGAAGAGATTTTTACAAATTCTGCACTGGTGGGAATGCATACGTATGAAAATGCTTTGATTATTGGGAAGAATTTCCCGATTGATAATATTGTTACCATTGAAGATGTCCATCAGGAGATGATGCATTTTTTTGATAAACCGTAGGAATAGACAGGGGGATAAGGTTGAAAGAAATTCGTCTTCCAACCGCCAAGTCCCGGTTGCGAGCATCGCAAACATTGGTACATTGAGCAGCAAACAATCCGTAAAATCATCGGATTGTACGAAAGGAGGATTGCAGCATGAGTACAAAAATGGAGAAAGAGGAGCTGCTTGAACTTGTTGTCGGTTATAAGAAAAGTTCCGCTGTGATTGCCGCTTATGAAACGGGAATTTTTGAATGCCTTCGTGGAAAAACGATTTCCCTTCAGGAACTTGGGGAGAAGAAGGGAATGGATACAACGCATCTTTCCGTGTTTCTTTTATATCTCAGCAGTATGAATTTAGTGGCGAAAGAGGCAGGGAAATGGAAGTTGACGGGGGAGATGGAATCCGTGTACGAACAGCTATGTGCCTTAGAAGGAGTGATTCGACATGAAAAGAATATATTCCAGAGATGGATGTATCCGGAACGTGTCATACAGTCTTTAAATTCTGGCACCGGAAATAGAGATTTTGACAGATTAGGATTTTCTCCGGAAGAGATTGCATTGTATGACCGCACCATGTATGGCAGTTCTTTAAAAATGCTGGCAGTCTATATTTTCCGAAAGATAAGGCAGTGTAAGAATCCGTCTATTCTTGAATACGGAAGAAGTGGCGACGCACTGTTGAAGGCAATAAAAAAAACAGGATACCGTTTTTGCGGTTATTACATGGAGGATAAATGGATTTCCAGCCAGAATGCCAGAATGGGAGATGGTGGTTTTCAAAGGTTGGAGGAAAGTGATGGACAGAAGTTTGATTTCATCTTTTTATATAATACCATTCACTATTTTAATGAAGAAGTATTGAGAGACCGAATCCGTACACTGGAAGGAGTTTTAACTGAAGATGGAAGAATTTTTATTATAGATTTGTTTTTTCAGAAGGGAGACGCATTTTTGTCAAATGTTTTGCTGGACTGGCTGACCCACGGTGGAGTCTATTCCCTGACAAAGGGAGAATTGGAAGAAAAATGGAAAATGTATGGTTCCCTGCAGCTTATTCAATCAGAGGATATCAAAGAAATTAATAGTTCTATTCTGATGATGGGAAGAACATGAGGAACTATATTGCTTTATGAGCAGAAATGAGGTGTAAGATGCATCAGGAAATCGTAGATTTTTTTGGTATATGTAAAAGGGTCCGGTATGGATTTCCACCCAATAGTTGCAAGAAAGCTTTGGTGCTGGCGCCCCATTCTGATGATGAAGCAATAGGATGTGCGGGCACAATATTTCAATTGCGAAGTCTGGGGTATGAAGTTGTTATTCTTCTTTTTACACTGCCGGATGATGAGCTGGAGGATGGAGACGGTTCTACGGGACGCCTGCAGGAATTTTTTAGATGTCTGTCCCACTATGGAAACTGTAAAGGAATGTATTTTCATTATCCTGACGGAGATTTAATGGACCATTTTGAACAGGCGAAAAAGGAATTAAGGAAAGTCATTGAAATGGAGGAACCGGGAATCATTTTTACACCGTATATTATGGATTCCCATTCGGACCACAGGTGTGTCAGTCTGCTACTGGCGTCCGTCCTTTCAGACCGGGATATTCTGGTAGCAATGTATGAGGTGTGGATACCCATTCTGTATCCTAATTACTATATTGATATTTCACAGTTTTGGGAGCAGAAGCAGTCTGCGTTAATATGTTATCCTTCCCAGCTGGAACAGTATGCCATATTGGAAAAAGCAAAGGAGTTAAACCGGTTAAGGGCAGCGCTTTCCATGAGGAGAAAGGTAAGATACATAGAGGCATTTAAAGGAATGAAGGCGCAGGAATTTATCAGGCTGGTAAAGGTGCTACAGGCAGAGGAGATTATTTAGCACAGAAAGGATAAGGAACATTGAAAGTTGTTTGTTTTGATTTTGATGGAGTTGTTATACATTCATCTGAAGTTCAGCGTTATGCCTTCTCTGAAAGTTATTATCAGGTAATGGGAGAGGTGGCAGGGGAAGAAAAGATACAGGAATTTTTCAGTAACAGCGGAGATTCCCTTCCGAATATTTTTCGCAAGATGGGTATTCCTCTGGAAATTGTTGATATATACAGGAAGGTGAGCATAGAGGGGCGGAGTAAAATAAAACTTCATCAGGGTATGAAAGAATTATTATCGGATTTAAAGGAGCAAAACATTTCATGCGCATTGTGTACGGGCAAAGACCGTGAGCGGACGATTATGATTCTCAAGGATTTAAAAATATATAGATGTTTTGATGAAATCGTCTGTTCCGATGATGTAGAAAATCCTAAACCTCATCCCCAGAGCCTAAAGGTACTGATGGAAAAATTCCAGGTGGCAAAAGAAGAGATGCTGATGGTGGGGGATGCCGTAAATGATATAAAATGTGCAAAAAACGCCGGGGTTGTTTCTGTTGGCGTTACATGGGGAGATGTGCCGAGGAAAATGCTGTTACAGGCACATCCGGATTTTATGGCAGATAATATTGAAGAACTGCGGTCTGCAATTACATACAATATGAGAAAAAAGTTAATTTTTAACGATTTTGTGGTGGCAGAGGATATATGTAATATGAAATGCGAATACTGCTTAACACAGACCAGCCACTTTGAAAAGGAACATGAAATGACATGTGAAGAAAAACGAAAGCTGAGTAGTTACAATTACTGCGAGCAGCCAGAATTTCAAGAAAGAATGGATGACATTCAGGAGAATCTGTTGCGGGAAATGGATATCGCAGTTTTAAAAATTAGCGGCGGCGAAATTATGATGTTACCAAAAATTGAGGAATATATTCTCTTGCAGGCAAAAAAATACCGAAAAGTACAGGTTTTAACAAACGGGGTTTTGTTAAAAAAAGAACAGCTGGCACGTTTTAAGGAGGCAAAAAATATCTGTCTGCAAATTTCACTGGACCATCATACGATGGAAGGGAACAGTTACCGTACAAAGGATGACAGGATATTAAAGCGTATTCTGGAAAATCTGGAGCTAGCGTATGAAGCTGGTCTGCCGGTAGAAGTCAACTGTGTGCTGACAGACAGGAATACAAAAGTATTATCTGGTTTTCTGGATTACTTACTCAGATATGAAAAGGGAGTTGTCGTATATCCGTTTCCGGTTCGTGGTGCACAGAAGAGCCAGTATTATATGCGGGAAGAACAGATAGAGGAAATCCAGAAAATTGTTGACGAATATGAACGGTATGAGAATATCCTGGCACCGAAAACATATATGGAACATCTGTTGGATTTCCTGAAAACCGGACAGCGGAAAGGCAGATGTTATCTTCCGTATCTGGCCATGGGAGTATTTGAAGATGGAACGGTAACCCCCTGTCCAAATTATTGGTTTAACAGTCTGGGATGCGTCTTAGAGGAACCGCAGAAGGTGGTGGCAAAAGCCGGGACAGATTTTATCTATCAGGTACTGTGTGGAAAAAGGAATCAGAGAGAAGAATGCAGAGCCTGTTTTACACCATGGGAAGCAGTGAATTTGTACATAGATGGTGCAATAACCTATGAGGAATTGGCAAAAACGCCTTCTTACAGTTTTCAGGGAGCAGAAGAATACATTGCTGACATGAAGCAGCTAATTATGCAGAGAGGGTAAAAAGTAGTAACAATATAAAAATCAGAAACAACAATAGGAGGATAAAATTATGGGCAATCAAAATTTGGAAGTAAAAGAGGTATGCGAGGAGTTGAAGGAAATTATTATTGATAGTTTGGAATTGACAAAGGCAAAGGAGGAGATAGACGGAAGCGACTTGATGAACGAGTTGAATATCAATTCTATTGATGCATTAGAAATTCTAGTAAGAATCGAAAATACATACGACATTATAATTCCGGATGAGGATCTGAGTGCGAAATTATTTGAATCTTTAGAGGGACTTGCTAACTATGTTATTGGAAGGTGCAAGGCATGATAGGAGAAAATGTAAGTGGAAAGGTTGCATTGATAACTGGAAGTACAAAAGGAATTGGTCTGGTAACTGCCCTTGCCCTGCATCGAAGCGGACATGTGGTTATTCTTAATTCCCGCCGGCCCAGAGAGGATCTTTCCCCTGTGCTTCAAAAGTATATTGGTGCGGCGGAAAATATCGATTACATTCCGGGAGACGTAAACAGCACGGAGGATATTCAAAAGATATTCCAAAGTATAAAAGAAACTTATGGCAGGTTGGATGTATTGGTAAATAATGTCGGATATTCGGAGAGAAAGTCATTTCTGCGGCTTGGTGAACAGGAAGTGGACGAGGTACTTCGAGGAAATTTGACGACGGCAATCCTGTGTAGCAAACAGGCCGTGCGCAGCATGATGACGCAGAAATCGGGGAGGATTATCCAGATTTCTTCTACGGCGGGTCTGCATGGAATGCCTTTTGAAGCGCATTACTCAGCGGCAAAAGCGGGGCTGATTGGTCTTGCGAGAAGTATCGCCAAAGAATACGGCACAAAGGGAATAACCTGTAATGTTGTGGCGCCAGGGGCAATCAATAAGAAGGAATTATTGCATCAAAACGTTCCGGAAAAGGAGTTTCTTGAGAAAATTCCTTTGAGAAGAAAGGGAAAAATGGAAGAGGTAGCAGCGCTCATAAACTTTCTGGCATCTGAAAAGGCGGCTTACATTACGGGGCAGGTGATTCAGGTGGACGGAGGACTGTATCTGTAGATTGGACAAAAAGAAAATATAGGTTGCGATAGGCATTATGTTTTTCAAAAATTTAAAAAAACAAGTTGAAAATCATCCAGACAAAACAGCGGTGCAGGATTCGGAGAGGGAATTGACATATCGCCAGTTGTGGGATGAGCTTTCTGAAAAAAGAGAGATTGCATGTTCTCGTGGAATAGACAAAGATTCAAAAATTTTGCTACAAATGAATAATAGCTGCGACTGGATAACAAATGTGCTGGCATTTATGGCAGTTGGGGCAAAAACGGTAATGATTTCTCCGGACAGTACAGATGCGCAGATTCAATATTTGGATTCGGAACTTCATTTCGATGAAATACTTACAGAAGACAACTGTGCCTCGTTTTTTGCCCACAATGAACCAGCTTCGTTGAATAGGGAGTTTGAGTTGCCGGATAGCCGGACGGAAGTTGTGTATCATGTTACTTCCGGTTCCACAGGGGAAGTAAAGATATGTATACGCACATTGGCACAGTTTCAGGCGGAGGGGCAGATGTATCAGGAACGACTGGGGCTGGATGAACAGGATGTGGTGGTATGTCCATTGCCGTTGTATCACTCTTTTGCCTTCGGGGCGGCATTCATAAGCAGTCTGCGCTGCGGGGCGGCGCTGGTATTGTTGAAACGATTTACACCAAGAAATTATTTACAAACAATCATTCAGAAAAAGGCGACCGTATCGTTTATTGTGCCTGTTATGGCAAGGATGCTGACAAAATGTAAGCTGGATACAAATACTGGAATAGAGTGCCTGCGTTACCTTGTAGTCGGTGCCGGCGTCATAAATGAAGAGTTGTTTTCAGATTTTCAAAATCGTTTTGGTATTGTGCTGTCAGCCAATTATGGCAGTTCAGAAACCGGAGGAATTATTACAAGAGTGGATGCGGAAAGCTTTCCGTCTATTGGCCTGCCGATGGACGGGGTGGTGGTGGAAATTCGGGGAGAAACCGGCGAGAAATTGAAGCCCGGAACAGAGGGGGAGATATGGGTCAAAGCAAAATCCATGATGAACCGCTATTATCATAAAAAAGAGGTCTATGATGAGAGAGGATATTTCTTTACCGGTGATTTGGCCAGAGTTGATAATAAAGGAAATGTTTATATTACGGGCAGGGTGAAGAATATCATAAATATTGGCGGGAAAAAAGTAAATGCAGTTTACGTGGAAAATATTCTGAAAACACATCCTGCTATTCAGGATGCGGTTGTTATAGGAAAGAAACGTTTGGATGGAGAGGAATGTCTGGTATCGGTCATTACGGTGTGTGAGGAAATAGAAGTAAAGGATATCTATCAATTTTTGCAGGACAAAATAGAACAATATATGATACCCACCGTTATCAGAATCTTGGACAAGATTCCCAAAAATAATATGGGAAAAGTACAATATGAAGAGGTGATGAAATGTATGTATTAGGTTTAGGTGGTTCTAACCACGGATTTTCAGCATGTCTGTTAAAGGATGGACATCTGGAAAGTATGATAGCGGACGAAAGAATTACGAGGAAAAAATATGGAGTAGGTTTGGGGATGCGCCTTGCTCAGGGATTTTCCAGAAATTATTGTCTGGATATGGAAGGGATTTGTCTGGAGGAGGTTGACAAAATAGTAGGAAATGACCTGCTCGTACCGACCATGTATTTTCGTCTGCAGGATAAAATACAGTTGATTAATCACCATCTGGCACATGCGTACAGTGCGTATTATCCGTCTGGGATGGATGAATGTGCCATTATAGTTATGGACGGCGTGGGAAGTAAGCGCAAGGCCGGGGAAGAATATGAGTATGAGTCCATGACGTTGTATTATGCCAAAAACGGAAAATTTGATGTGATAAAAAAACAGTATGGCTATAATCTGCCAGGGACGGACTATGTTGAAAATTCCCTTGGAATATTTTATGCCATGATTACGGATATAATTGGTTTTGGTGAACATGAAGAGGGAAAGACAATGGGACTTGCGCCCTATGGTGATAAGGAGTTTTATGAAAAAATCCGGAAATATATACGATATGACAACCATGCAAATATCGAATTTAACAGCTCGGATATTCAGGAAATGTTACAGCTAAAGGAAGATGTGCAGGCAATCAAAAATCAGGAAGAAAAGGAGCGCATTTGTCAGAAGATTGCCTGGGCAGGACAGCAGATTCTTGAAGAAATCTATGTGGATATTGCAAGGTATCTGCAGGAGGAAACACAGTGCAAAAACTTGTGTATTGCTGGCGGGGTCGCGTTAAACAGTGTGGCAAACTATAAAATACATAAAAAAGGTTTCTATGATAATATCTTTATTACACCTGCATCGGGGGATGACGGTACCGCTATAGGTGCAGCATATTATGGATATTATCATTAGAATGAGAACAGGGAGGTGAAACTATGATCGGTGCAGAGTTTAATCCCTATCTTGGGCGGGAATACAGCAGGGAGGAAGTTTGGGAAGCTATTCAAAAATATGAGATTGCCAGTTGCGTTGAAATGGAAGACTATGTTGCCCAGGCTGCAAAATTGATATCGGAAGGTAAGATTATCGGATGGTTTCAAGGCGGTGCAGAAATTGGTCCCAGAGCCTTGGGGCATCGGAGTATACTTGCAGATCCACGAAGAAAAGAAATGAAAGACCTTATTAATAGCCGGGTTAAATTCCGGGAGGCATTTCGACCCTTTGCGCCATCTGTATTGTGGGAGCATCAGACAGAGTATTTTGCATTGGATGTACCAAATCCATATATGTTGATGGCATGCGACATTCATAAGGATAAGTGGGGCGTCATACCGTCCGTTACACATGTGGATGGAACGGGAAGGGTACAGACTGTTATGAAAGAATTGGCGCCACAGTTTCACAGCCTGATAGAAGAATTTTATAAAATCACCAATGTTCCGGTGGTCTTAAATACCTCGTTTAATATTAAGGGAGAGCCGATTGTAGAAACTCCGGAAGATGCTGTCGAATGTTTTTTGAATACTGGAATAGATTGTCTGGTGATTTCTAAGTTTATTTTGAGCAAAGAGCAGGGAGAATTGGATACATAATAAGGAGAAGTGATGAGATGGCAAAGGTTTTTGTTCTGGGTGTAGATGGGGGAAGTTTTCAACTAATCAATTCTTTTGTTGAACAGGGTTATCTGCCGGTGTTTCAGAAGATGATTGAAGGTGGTGCGTACGGGCGGTTTGTATCCACGGTGCCGCCGCACACAGCACCGGGATGGACTTCCATTATGACCGGGGTTCATACCGGCACACATGGCGTGTACCAGTTTTGGAAAACAAATGGGGAAGACTATATTGGGGGATTTCAGGGGTCAGAGGACTGGAGGAGCCCGTCATTGTGGGAAATTCTAAATGCATACAATTTAAAGACGGCGGTTGTCAATGTTCCGATGACACATCCGCCAAAGAAACTGAATGGATTTATGATTTCATGGCCTCTTTCTAAAACATTAAATTACAGTTATCCGAGAACTTTGTTAAAGGAAGTTATGGATGCGGGGTGCCGTTGGTATCCGGATCTTTATCTAATGTATACCGGTCAGCAGGATTATCTTCAGAAGGCTCTGGATATTACCAGGGACAGGGTTAAGACGCTTCAATACTTCATACAAAACAAAGAGTGGGATTTATGCATGGCAGTGTTTCCTGAAGTTGACAGAATCAGCCATTTTTACTGGAATTATATGGATGCAGGCAGTCCGTATTATAAAGAGGATGCATCCTTGAAATATGCCATTCTGGATATTTACAGGGAAGTGGATAGAGCTATGGGGAAAATCGTGGAGCTGCTTCTGAAAGACACCTTGTTTGTATCCATGTCCGATCATGGATTTCGCAGAGGGACAATCAACTTTAATATAGATTCCTTTCTGGTGGAAAAGGGATATATGGTATTAAACAAGACGGATGCCGTGGTTCAGGAGCAGCAGAGCGGGTATGAAAATAATTTTAACTGGTTTATGACGCAGGATCATGGTCAAGGTTATGAAGTGGACTGGGGCAGGACAAAGTTTTATATTGCTGCACCAGGTTCATATGGAGTGAATTTTAACCTTCTGGGAAGGCAGAGGGAGGGCGTTGTCCGTGAGAATGAAAAGGAAAAATTATTTCATCAGTTGAAAAAAGATTTGCTGGCACTGCGGCACCCCCATAAGGATATACCGCTTTTTGTGGATGTTGTGCTGGGGGAGGAAATATATAAGGGAAAAGCTTCAGAATATGCACCGGATATCATGTTAATTCCATATGATTATGGTGTTATGGTGGACCATCATTTAAAACCGGGTGAAATTTTTTCAGAGCCGGAACAAAAGGGCATGCACTGCCGGGATGGCTATATATTATTTTATGGAGAAGGGATATCGAAAGGAAAGAGAATAGAGTACAGCGAAGTGACAGATTTTCTTCCGACGCTTCTTGTATATCTTGGCATAGATATTCCGGAATACATAGAGGGAAAAGAAATTGATGTTATAGAGACAGAATACAGGAAAAACATTGTGATGCGCCATAGGATAGATGTGGCAAAAGAACCGAAATCCGCCCAGAGAAGTGAGTCTTATTCTGAAGAGGAGAGAGCCGAAATTGAACAACGTTTAAAGGGAATGGGATACTTATGAGAAGACAAAAGAACCATTTCATCATGAAAGAAGTAAAGGAGAGGATGTGGGGACGATACGATGAAAGCCAGTGTTGTAATTCCGACATATAACAAGATTGGAAGACTGAAATTAGTTGTTGAATCACTAAAATATCAGACGGCATCGACAGAGGATTTTGAGGTTGTTTTTGTCGATGATGGCTCTGACGATGGAACGGTGCGTTATTTAGAGAAAGAAAGTTTTCCGTTTCACTGCAATGTGGTCGTGCAGAATCATATGGGCCGTGCGCATACTAGAAATACTGGGGTTAAAAATGCGAAACATGACATAATCATTTTTACGGATGATGATTTGATTCTGCAGAGGGATTTTGTAAAAGCGCATATAGAAAAGCATAGGGAGAGAGAACAGATTGTACATGGCACGGTTTATAACCTGCCCCGCACAAAGTTTTTTAAGGATCCGATAAAAGGAACTTTTATGGACGGATTGGAAATTCGTGACAGTGTGAAGAAACATCTTGCAGAGGAAAGGATTCTTCCGGCTATGCTTGGGACGGAGGAAGACTTTGACAGATATATTGTCAAAAAAAGCAAGATTGCGGCTTTGGAGGATATGATTAAGACCGTGCTGCGGGAATATCCGGGTAAAATGGATTGGATTGCTTTTGTGGGAGGAAATGTATCTGTCACCAAGGCAGTATTTGAAGAGGTGCAGGGATTTGATGAAAATTTTGGTCTGCGGTGGGGATGCGAGGATGTGGAATTAGGGTATCGAATGATGAAAAGAGGGATTCCCTTCTGTTATTGTGAGGAAGCTGCAAACCATCACATCACACATTACCGCGCCGGTTTTTCCGGGGAGCATGCGCTGAATACAGAATATTTTTACAAAAAATACCATGATAGTGTGATTTTGGATTTTCATAAGTTTATTTCGGGAGAGATAACAAAAGAAGAGTTTATCGATACGCTGCACGAGCTCAATGATGCCGTTGAGCTGGCATGATGGCTGTCAGTGAGGGGAGAGTGGATATGGGAAAAAGAGTCAATATTGGAATCATCGGCGGAGGATGGATTGCGGAACATGCACATATTCCGATTCTGATGCAAAAAGAGAATGTAAACGTTGCAGCTGTATTTGATGAGAATACAGAGCGGCTGCACAAGCTGTGTGATAAATTTTCAATTCCAGGAGCCTGTCATACCATAAATGATTTTTTGAGATGCGGTCTGGATGGGGCGATTATTTCCACACCCAATTACACGCATTATACCTATACGATGAAAATGCTGGATGAAGGCATTGGAGTTTTATGCGAGAAACCTGTTGCTTTAAACACAGCGGAAGTTCAGGACATTATTCAGAAGGCAGGGCGCAGTGGGGTCGTTTATATTCCAGGATTTGTCAACCGATGGAGACAGGAGATGCAGATGGCATACAGGGAAGTGGAGCGAGGGACAATAGGGAATGTTGAGAAGATCGAGGCAGGATGGTTGCGAAAATCGGGCGTGCCTCGTCCGGGTACATGGTTTACGTTGAAAAAATATGCTGGAGGAGGCGTGTTGGTGGATTTGGGGTCACATGTTCTTGACTTATGTCTGATGTTTCTCGGAAACAGTAAGCCGGTGAAGTATCAGTTGACCACGTCTCCCTGCAGGAAAGAGGAGTTGAATCAAACAGGAGGAGCCAGTTGGTTTGCAAGAAAAGAAAGTGCCGGACTGGATATTGATGTAGAAAAAAGCGCCATTATAGATGTGGTCTGTGAGAATGAAATTCAGATTAAAGCCAATTTGAGCTGGAAAGCTCCGGTAGAAGCAGATTGTACATATTTTAAGATGTGTGGTTCGAGAGGAAAGCTAGATATTCGTACATTATTTGGATTTAGTCAGGAGCGCCTTTGGCAGGAGGATTCGCTGATAATCGAGAGCAGCGGGGAGAAAAAGATACTGCATCTGGATCCTGAAAACAGTACATGGAAGGCTTTCGACGAGATGCTTTCTCATTTTGCGGACGCTCTGGCAGGAAGGGAAACGGACATCGTTACGCCGAAGGACGCTTTAAAGGTCGTAAGTCTGACCGAATGTTTATATGCGCACGAAAGCGTAAATCCTGATGAGGTTTATACAAAGTTGCGGGAGGACATATAATTGGAGAAATTTTATGTGGGCATTGATCTGGGCGGTACTTCTGTACGGATAGCCTCCTGCGATGGACACAGTCAGGATATATCGCAGATTTGCAAAAAAGACGTCGTTAGAAGGGAAAGTCCGGTAGAGGAAATAGAGGAGACTCTCATTCCGCTTATTGACGATATCTGTGAGAGGAAAAAGCATGAAGGAAAGCGGATAGATGGCATTGGGATAGCTATGGCGGCATTGTTTGAACGGGACACAGGCGTTATTACCAACTGGCCGAATAATTCAAAATACAAGAATTTTGCGATAAGGCAGTATTTTCAAAATCGATATGGCGTTCCTGTGGTTCTGGAGGATGACGCAAATGCCGCGGCATTGGGAGAGCAGTTTTGCGGAGCCGGGAGGACGTATTCTGATTTGATTTATGTGACAGTCGGGACGGGGATTGGAAGCGGAATCATTATAAATAATACCTTGGTTACGGGAGTCCATGGGTGGGCGGGAGAACTGGGGCATATCCGGGTGGTGGGAGAAAACGCACAATGTACCTGTGGGGCAAAGGGATGTCTTCAGGCGCTTGCCTGCGGACCGGTCATATTCAGAGAGGTACAGAAAACGAATTTCTATAAACAGTGTGAAAAGCCGTCGGAACTTACGCTGCAAAAATGTGTGGCTTATGCCAGACAGGGGAATGAGGAGCTGAGACAAATATTTTGCAGAGCCGGAAATTATATTGGCGGGGCGCTTGCAAATCTGGTAATACTGCTGGATATTCCGCTAATTATTGTCGGGGGCGGTGTTGCCCAGGCGGGAGAAATCCTGTTAGGTCCAATACGGGATGCGGCGGCACGGAGCCTAGGAAACAGACGGGACATTTGCATTGTCCCCTCGAATCTCAACGATAAGAACGGCGTTATTGGAGCGCTTGTCTTAGCAGAAAAACGGGCATATATCGGAAAGGGGAGAAGTTCTTATGATGTCGGAAAAGAAGAAAGAGAATATTGCAATTATTAACGGACCGAATATCAATATCCTGGGAATTAGGGAGCCGGATGTGTACGGCAGGAGCAGCTGGGATGAGATGGAAGGTAAACTAAATAAGCTGGGAGAAAAGCTGGGAGTTTGTCTCTTTTTTTACCAATCCAACTACGAGGGAGGGATTGTAGATTATATTCAGGAACACCTTGACATTCTAGATGGTGTTGTCATCAATCCCGCAGCGTTTACGAAAACAGGGTATTCTATTTTGGATGTGCTGATCGCCTGCGGCGCTCCCTTTGTTGAAGTTCATCTGTCTAATATTTTTGAAAGGGGAGGCTGGCATGCAGAGACAATCTTTGCACCCTATGCCGTGGGACATATCAATGGATTTCAGGGAAATGTATATACGCTTGGTCTGCAGGCATTGTGCGACCATATCAGAGAAAAAAAGAAATGAAAAGGAGAGGATGAAAAGATGGAAGAGTTGGCTGCGAATGGAGGAAGACCATTTAAACAGGATTCATTTCCTGCCTGGCCGGTTTATGATGAAAAGGAGCTTGACAATCTGGCGGATGTAGTACGGAGCGGAAATTGGTGGAGAGTTACCGGGACAAAGGTTGCGGAGTTTGAAAAGAAATTTGCACAGTTTCAGGGCAGCCGGTTTTGCCTGGGTGTGACAAACGGGACCAATGCGCTTGAGTTAGCACTATCCGTCCTTGGCATCACGGAGGGAGACGAGGTTATTGTACCTGGTATGACCTTTATTTCAACGGGACTTGCCGTAGTAAATTGCAATGCTACACCGGTGCTGGTGGATATTGATGCAGAAACGTTATGTATGATTCCGGAAGAATTTGAAAAAGCTATTACGCCAAAGACAAAGGCGGTGATACCAGTTCATATGGCGGGACATGGCTGTGATATGAAAAGAATATGTGAAATTGCAAAGAAAAACCATATTGCCGTAATTGAAGACGCTGCTCATGGGCATGGCGGAGAATGGGAAAATAAGAGGCTTGGTTCCTTTGGTGATTTTGCAATTTTCAGCTTTCAAAACGGAAAGTTAATGACTTGCGGGGAGGGCGGCGCATTAGTTTTTCATAACAGGGAGGATTATGAGAAAGCGTACCTCATTCAGGATGTCGGCAGACCCAGGGGGGACACGGTTTACCGCCATGTAATACGCGGAGCAAATTATAGAATGAATGAATTTCAGGCCGCTGTTTTATTAGCGCAGATGGAAAGAGTAGATGCCTACAATCAGCTGCGGGATAAAAATGCCCGTATACTGGACAAGCTTATGGAACATATACCGGGCATACAGCCGCAGGGTAGAAGTGCGCAGGCAAATAAAATTACACACTATATGTATATGTTCTACTATGACAGCGAACAGTTCGGGGGGCTTTCCAGGGAGAAGTTCGTAGAATACCTGAATGCAGAGGGAATACCATGTTGCGTTTGTTTTCCGGTATTATCTGACACGGAGTTTTTTGAAGAGAATGATTTTAACGGCAAGAGATTGGATTATAAGAAGGAAACGGAAGCGCCAATGCCAAATTCCTGTCTTGCGGCACAGCGTGTTGTCTGGTTGCATCATCGGACGCTGGAAGGCAGTGAAAAGGATTTAGAGGATATTGCTGGAGCTATTCTAAAAATACAAAGAGCCTGTAAATAGGTTTTTCAGGCACCACATATTTAAAATCAGAGTAAAGGGGGAAAACGTTTTGACGGAAAAAGTAAGAGGCATACCAAGCTGGCCAATTTCGGATGAAAAGGAGGAAATGGCGATGAAAGAAGTCCTTGATTCCGGAAGTTGGTGGCGCAATGGAGGAATACAGACAAAAGAATTTGAAAAAGAGTTTGCGGCGTATCAGGGAGCGGCATATGGCATAACCGCTGCCAACGGAACCCAGGCGTTGGAGATTGCGCTTAAGGCATTGGGTATAGGGAGCGGGGATGAGGTAATTGTTCCGGATTTTACATTCTTTTCCACGGTATCTTGTGTCCTGGAGGTTGGCGCAGTTCCTGTTCTCGTCGATGTTAGGCCGGATACATTTTGCATGGATGTTTGCGAGGTGGAAAAAGCGGTAACGCCGAAAACCAGGGCCATTATACCGGTACATATGGCGGGTAATATTGCAGACATGGACAGGATAAACAGTATCGCCGGAAAATATGGGTTGTCCGTTGTGGAAGATGCGGCGCATGCCCATGGAGCCTGTTGGGGAGAACGAGGAGCAGGTACTCTTGGAGATGTTGGAATCTTTAGTTTTCAGAATGCCAAACTGATGTCTGCAGGAGAAGGCGGTGCAATTATCAGTGACGACAAGGAGCTGATAGATAAAGCGTTTTTAGAGCTCAACTGCGGCAGGGCGGAGAACGATACAACTTATCAGCATGTGCGGGTCGGTACGAACGCAAGACTGTCAGAAATGCAGGGAGCAATTTTACGGGTGCAGTTGTCAAGGCTTCGCGAACAGACGTTGCTGCGGGAGAAAAATTACGTATATCTGGAAAAACGCCTGAAAACGATATCCGGAATTACATTGCAAAAAATTGATGAGAGAACAACAACAGATTCTCATTATATGGTTATGTTTTACTATGATGAAAAAGCGTTTGGCGGTGTTTGCAGGGATGAATTCGTTGCCTATCTGAGAGGGGCGGGGATTCCCTGTAACCGTTCCTTTGAGGCGATTCATAATCTCCCGGTATTGCAGACGCTACCAAAGGAGCAATGGAAAATCCAGGGAGAATGTCAGGTGTCTGAGAAAATCAGCAGGGAAGTTGTATGTTTAAACCATAATGTTCTTTTGGGAAACATAGATACCATGGATGACATAGTGGAAGTTATTTGCAGATTCCAAGTTCGGGTATGCGGGGAATAGGTTGCAGAGGGTTCGTGGGCGTAGTGATTCTGCGACAGCAAAGAATGCGGAATGGAGTTTGGTATGAATAAGTTAAATGTGAATACAGAAAATGGGATATATCCGGTGATTATTTCGGATACATTTTCCGCTCTGTTAGAATGTTTGAGAGGGGAGGATGTGAAGTGTGTTATTATCACGGATGAAAACGTGGGAGAGTTATATCTGGAGACGTTTTTGGCATCTCTGGAAAAAAAATATTCCAAAATCTACTCATATGTTATTCCGGCAGGAGAAAGCAATAAGTCGGTAGAGCAAACCGAAAAGATATATCGGTTCCTTATAGAACACAATATTGAGAGGAAAGATTTGATTTTTGCGTTAGGGGGCGGTGTGATTGGAGATTTGGTAGGGTTTGTGGCGGCGACATACCTTCGTGGAATACGTTATATACAGGTTCCGACGACATTGCTGTCTCAGGCAGACAGCAGCGTAGGGGGAAAGACAGCAGTAAACTTTTTGCATGTCAAAAATATGATTGGAGCGTTTTATCAACCGATTGGAGTGCTGATAAATTACAACGTTTTAAAAACCCTTCCTATTAGGGAAGTGAGAAATGGCCTGGTGGAGGTGCTGGTTCACGCTATTATAAAAGACGCTGGTTTATTTGCGTATATAGAGGAAAATCTGGATAAGATTATGGGACTTGAGCCGGATGTTTTGGAAAATTTAATTTATCAGAACTGCAAAATCAAGGCTTCCGTGGTGGAGCAGGATGAAAGGGATAACGGGGAACGCGCAATTTTAAATTTCGGACATACCTATGGACATGCTATTGAGAGCGCTTACCAGTATAAGTACCGACATGGAGAATGCGTGGCAATCGGCATAATAGGTGCCTGCTGTCTGGCAGAGCGGATGCATTTGTTTAAGAGGGCTGAAACCTTGCGGATAAGAAGGCTGTTAGGGCGTATGCAGGTACTGCATACCATTCATGATTGTGACACGGCAGAGATATTAAAGTATATCAAATATGATAAAAAGGGGAAGGGAAACGTTTTCTGTTTTATACTTCCAGACAAAATAGGAAATGTAAAAAAATATGAAATACATGATAGGGGAATGATTGCAGAGATTCTGGATGTATTGAAGGGAGAGGAATGGGACACATCAATAGAAATCTGAGAGGAGGGTATAAATAATACAAATGTTTATAACAGGGTGGCTGTTGCTAGATGGATTGTAATTAAATGGAGGTGGCGTATGATAAATCTTACACACAGTTGTTTGTTGTCGAATAATGTTGAAAAAATGCGGCAGTTTTATGCGGATTTATTAGGATTTAAACCGCAGGTTGATAATCAGGGATATGCGGAGTTTCAGATGGACGGCAGGTCCGTGCTCTCTATCTTTGATATATCGGTGCATAATGGAATGGCTCTGGAACCGGCAAAAGTGTCGGGGAGCCAGAATATCATTTTGGAATTTGAGGTAAGCGGGATTGAAGTGGAATATAGGCGGGTAGGGGGGATGGGGGTTTAAGC
>ERZ791659.56-NODE-56-length-90918-cov-16.8572_pt1 | contig 90918 bp, 88 predicted proteins | sample MGYA00510053_ERZ791659 | MGnify/ENA primary metagenome ERZ791659 (study PRJEB30046, sample SAMN00715192) | human gut metagenome | study: EMG produced TPA metagenomics assembly of the A metagenome-wide association study of gut microbiota in type 2... | reverse complement strand
TGCCCCGGGCGGTGTCTGCGCGCCAGCGCTGACGGAGAGGTTACTCTAATCCTTCCGTCTCGTCCATCCCCAGCATCAGATTCATGCACTGGATGGCTGCACCGGAAGAGCCTTTGCCCAGATTGTCGAACAGGGACACCAGCATCATCTGGTCGCCCGCTGCGTTGACGGTCATGTACAGCTCCATCCTGTCGCTGCCGGACAGGGCGTTGGAGTACAGACCATTCTCGGGAAGCGGCTCGTTGAGGGCGTGGACGGAAACGGTCGCGCCCTCCTTGTAATAGTCCGCAATGCCTGCGGCCACCGCCTCGGCGCTGGTGCCAGCCAGCTTGAGGTCCAGCGGAACGAGGACCTGCATCCCGCTGTAATAATCGCACACCACCGGCACAAAGGCAGGGGTGTGGGCGAGGCCGCTTATCTTCTGCATCTCGGGCAGATGCTTATGGGCGAGGCCCAGGCCGTAGCTCTTGGGCGCATCCAGCTTGCTGTGAGCCGGACGGTCGGCGTTCTCGTACTCGGCTATCATCTTCTTGCCGCCGCCGGAGTAGCCTGAAATGCCGGTACAGCTGAACGGATAGTCTGCCGGAGCCAGCCCCAGCTCCACCAGAGGCCGCGCGATGCCGATAAAGCCGCTGGCATAGCAGCCGGGGACCGCCACACGATACGAATTTTTGATCTTCTCTTTCTGGCCCTTCAGCTCCGGGAAGCCGTAGTCCCAAGCCGCGTCGGTACGGAAGGCCGTGGAGGTATCCAGCACCTTGACGTCCGGGCGAAGCAGAGGCATGACCTCTCTGGAGGCCGCATCGGGCAGGCAGAGGAAGGCGAGGTCGGCGGAGTTGATGACCTTCGCCCGCTGGTTCACATCCTTGCGGCCCTCAGCCGAGATGCTCAGCAGCTCGATGTCAGGCCGGGCGGCCAGACGGTCGGCAATGCGCAGACCGGTGGTGCCGGAAGAACCGTCGATAAAGACTTTTACGCTCATGCGTTTGCCGCCTCCCATGCGCCGAGCTGGGCGCTTGCCAGCTCGATCTGCTTCTTGACGCTGGCCTCGCTGGGACCGCCGTAGCTGGTGCGGCCCTCGCAGCACTTGATGAGGTCGATGGCGTCGTAGATGTCGTTTTCGAACAGAGCGCTGTAGCCCTTGAACTCATCGAGGGTCAGCTCTTCGAGGGTCTTATCCTTGCTGATGCAGTCGGAGACCATGCAGCCGGTGAGCTTGTAGGCGTCGCGGAAGGGCATTCCCTTCTTGGTCAGATAGTCGGCGCAGTCGGTGGCGTTGATGAAACCCCTGGCAGCGGCCCGGCGCATATTGGCGGGCAGGGTCTTCATGGTGTCCAGCATGGGAGTGACCGTTTTCAGGCACAGCTCCAGCGTATCGACGGCGTCGAAGATGGCCTCTTTGTCCTCCTGCATATCCTTGTTGTAAGCGAGAGGGATGCCCTTCATCATGACCAGCAGGGTGTTCAGATCGCCGTAGACGCGGCCCGTCTTGCCGCGGATGAGCTCGGTGACGTCGGGGTTCTTCTTCTGGGGCATGATGGACGAGCCGGTGGTGAAGGCATCATCCAGCTCGATGAACTTGAACTCCCAGCTGCACCAGAGGATGATCTCTTCGGACAGGCGGGACAGGTGCATCATGCAGATGGAGATGGCGTTTGCCAGCTCGATGCAGAAGTCACGGTCGGACACACCGTCAAGGCTGTTGGGGCAGGGCGCCGCAAAGCCCAGCTTCTCGGCGGTGAACTGACGGTCCAGCGGGTAGGTCGTACCGGCCAGAGCGCCGGAGCCAAGCGGACACTGGGCGTCCATCCGGGCGGTGGCGTCCTCGAAGCGCTGCAGATCGCGCAGCAGCATCCATGCATAGGCCATCAGGGCGTGGCCGAAGGTGATGGGCTGGGCGCGCTGCAGGTGGGTGTAACCGGGCATGACGGCGGTGGTGTTCTCGGCGGCCTTCCTGCAGATGACCTTGACCAGCTCCACGATGTAAGCCTGCAAGGTGTGGCTGTAGTCCCGCAGAGTCAGGCGGATGTCCAGCGCCACCTGGTCGTTCCGGCTGCGGCCGGTGTGCAGGCGCTTGCCAGCGTCGCCGATGCGGGCGGTGAGGGTCTGCTCCACGAAGGTATGGACGTCCTCGGCGTTGGGGTCGATGGTGAGAGCGCCGGAGGCCAGGTCATCCGCGATGGAGGCCAGACCGCTCAGAATATCTTCGCAGTCCTTCTCGGAGATGATGCCCTGCTTTGCCAGCATGGCGGCGTGGACGCCGCTGCCGCGCATATCCTGCGCGATCATCCGCTGGTCGAAGCGGATGGAAGAGTTGAAGTCGTTGACGCGGGAATCGACCGCCTTGGAAAAACGGCCCTTCCAAAGTTGTTCTGCCATAAAAGAAACTCCTCTATAGAAACGGCAAAGCCGCCGCAGGGGAAAAAGCTCCCGCGGCGGTGCCGCCAGCAATGATGCCGGTAATTTGAGCCTTCAGCGTGAAAGTGTAAAAAACACGCCAAAGGGGATGGTAAGCAGGTTATTCCTTGACCTCGGGCCAGTTCTTGGACAGCTTTGCGCGCTCCTTGATGGACAGGCCGAACAGGTTGATGAAACCGGCAGCATCTGCCTGATTGTAATCCTCATCCTCCCCGAAGGAAGCGGTCTGCTCATCGTACAGGGTATACGGAGAGGTGACGCCGGCGTTGATCATGTTGCCCTTGTAGAGCTTCAGCTTGACATCGCCGGTGACGGTCTTCTCGAGGCTGTCAGCAAAGGCATCCAGAGCCTCGCGCAGCGGGGTGAACCACTGGCCGTTGTAAACGATGTCGGCGTACTTCTGAGCCAGCTGAGCCTTGAAGTGTGCGCTCTCCTTGTCCAGAGTGATGGTCTCCAGAACATTGATGGCCTTGTACAGGATCGCACCGCCGGGAGTCTCGTACACGCCGCGGCTCTTCATGCCCACCAGACGGTTCTCGACGATGTCCAGCAGGCCGATGCCGTTCTCGCCGCCAACCTTGTTCAGGTACTCGACCAGCTCGACAGCGCCCATCTCCTTGCCGTCAACAGCAGTGGGGATGCCCTTCTCGAAGTGGAGGGTGATGTAGGTCGGGGTGTCGGGAGCCTGCTCGGGGCTGACACCCAGCTCCAGGAAGCCGGGCTTATTGTACTGAGGCTCGTTGGCCGGACTCTCGAGGTCGAGGCCCTCATGGCTCAGGTGCCACAGGTTCTTATCCTTGGAGTAGTTGGTCTCACGGTTGATCTTCAGGGGGATGTGATGAGCCTCGGCGTAGTCGATCTCCTCGTCACGGCTCTTGATGTCCCACTCACGCCAGGGAGCAATGATAGCCATATCGGGGCAGAAAGCCTTCAGCGTCAGCTCGAAACGCACCTGGTCGTTGCCCTTGCCGGTGCAGCCGTGGCAGATGGCGTCTGCGCCTTCCTTGATGGCGATGTCGGCCAGAGCCTTTGCGATGCAGGGACGTGCGAAGCTGGTGCCCAGCAGGTAGTCCTCGTACTTTGCGCCGAACTTCAGGGTGGGGAAGATGTAGTTCTCGACGAAGTCCTTCTTCAGGTCGAGGACGTACAGCTTGGAAGCGCCGGTAGCCTTGGCCTTCTCTTCCAGACCGTCCAGCTCAGTACCCTGACCCACGTCGCCGGAGACAGCGATGACTTCGCAGTTGTTGTAGTTCTCTTTCAGCCAGGGAATGATGATGGAGGTATCCAGACCGCCAGAGTAAGCCAGGACAACTTTCTTAATATCTTCCTTTTTCATGATGATCGCTCCTTTGTTTGTTACACTTTTTACACTTTTGTTTGCCGCCCGGGCATCCCTCCCGGGGCGCTCGACGTCTTGTCTTTCTGAGTACGCTTTTATTATACGCCAAGCGGTTTTTCCGTCAATGCAGAAAACCGCCAAACCTTGCGCAGATTTGGCGGTCCTTTTCTGTTATTTTGTATATTTATGCATTATTTTCTAAATATATACAAATTTTATGCATCTTTAGTTTGTATATGCATGGCTGTATACAGTCCGGTTTATACATTCTGTCCGCCGTCGGCACGGGGTCGACGGCCCAGTTTCGGCACGGTGCGGCGTTCGTATTTTTATTTATTCTTTTTCAGCCGTCCACCCGGCGCAGAGGGCCTCTTTCTGGGCCTTCGTCAGCTTTTTCAGGGCAATCTCCCGCCGGAGGGCGGCGGACTTGTCCGCACACGCTTCCAGGTAGGCAAAGCCCAGCGCGGTATGGGTGCGGGTATACTTTGCGCCTTTGCCGCTCTGGTGGGCCTTGAGGCGGGCTTCCGGGTCGTTCGTCCAGCCGGTATAGAGCTGGCCGCCCGCGCAGCGCACCATGTAGACGTAAGCTGTCTTTTCCGGCTTCTCAGATGCGGCCATTGTTCTTCAGCACCTGACGGCAGGCGGCGAGGGCCGTCTCCTTGTCCTTGGCCGTGATAAGGAAGCGGCTGGCGTGGCAGAAGCTAATGCCCTCGATGCCGCTTTTCTGCTCGATGACCTCCTGCGGCTGGCCGGCCCAGCTCTGGGGGAAGGGGAGCTTGGGCTTTTTGGTCTTGTGGTCGGTGACACACTGGGCGCTCCAGCCGCCCCGCTGGCTGGGATAGACGACGAAGAGGGCGTCGGTCTTGTACAGCCCGTTTTTCCAGGGCAGATAGCAGGGCAGCACCACGATGCCGTCGCGGGAGTTTTTGTAGGCCTGCTGGACCTTCTCGTCGGCGCGGTTGACGGCGTTGGCACTCTCGATCTGGTTCTCGAGGATCTGCTTTGCCACGGCCACCGCCTTGAAGAAGCAGGCGTCCTGGTCCTCTTTCGAGTCCCACACGGGGTTGAAGAAGCCGATGGCGTCGCAAAGGCTGTTCTGCTCGCCGGTGTTGTCATTCAGATCGAGGGGCTGAATGAAGTTCTCATCAATGAGCCGGGCCTGACGCTCTCCTACAAGGCCGGGGCCGAGTACCCGCCACAGCAGGCCGAAGGCCGCGTAAGGGATGCCGTTGGGGCGGGTCTCGCGGGGCTCCTGATGGTGGTCGAACATACCAAAGCCGATGTCGTACACGATGCCGTCGAAGTCATCCGGCACCACGAAACCGCGGGTTATTTTAATATCCGGGCGGAGGATCTGGAGCAGGGCAGTGGCGAACACGTCGTCGGCGTGGAACTTGCCTGCGTGGGTAAAGCCGTTTGCGGGTATTTTCATAGGGGTTCTCCTCATTCTCTCATGCATTCTGTTGCACACAGTATAGCACATTCCCGGGCGGCGGACAACAAAAAGGAGCCGCCGCATGACGCAGCAGCTCCCGTATTCTACAGAAAGTTTTCTCAGTGGTTGGCCTGTGCCGCTTCAAACTCTGCCTGCGTCAGGATCTGATAATCCGCAGGGATGTTGAAGAGATTCTGGTCCACAGTGGTGCTCGTGACGCGGTACTCCACGATGGTGCGGCCCTCGGCAGCATCGGTAACGACATACTTGAGGTCATCACCGACCAGGCAGTAGGAAACGGTGGCCGTCTGGCCGTTGGCATCGGTGGCAGTGTAGGACAGGGCCTCACAGTCCTGACCGTTCACATTCACGGTGGTCACGGTGCAGGGGATATCCTGTGCTTCGCCTTCGTCAGCGGAGACTACCTCGCTTGTGCTCACAGTGGGTACTTCGCCTCTGACGGCCATCTTGGATGCATCGTCCACCAGATAGCCCTGACCGTCTTTCAGGATATAGACCAGACTGCCGGCGTCGCCCATGTCCATCTTAATGTAAGCGTTGCCGTTGCTGCGGGCTGCGATCATGGTCTGGGCGGTGCCATCGGGGGCAGTGGTGACGATCTCCTGATACAGCTCTGCGCCGGTGCGCTGTGCGAGCGCGTTGTTGATACGGGTCTCCACGGAGTCGCCGGGAGCCGCCATGCACACCGGCATCAGCACGGCGGCCATCACTGCAGCCACCAGCAGAGAAGTAAGTTTCTGATACAGCTTCATAGAAAATTCTCCTGTCTTTCAGCTCATTTTGCAAAGGCGTTTTTCCTCTTTTGCATTTGCATTATCTTACAACTTTTTCCGGGCCACTGTCAATCATCACATTTGCCCTCATGTCAAAAAACAGCCGCAGAGTCGTTCATTTCTCTCTGCGGCTGCGGTTTGTAAAGTTTTTGTGGAAATCACTTCCGGCCCTTGCGGCTGGTCTTGGTGACGGCGCGGGTGGGGGTCTTTGTCACAGCAGTGGTGGGCTTGACCGCCGGGCTGAGGTTGGGCTTCGGGGTCAGAGCCTTGGTGGGCTCGCCCAGAGCCAGCACCTGAGAAAGCGCGGCCTGTGCGGCGGCAGCATCGCCGTCGGTGACGGCCAGAACATCGGAGTAGAACTGCTCCATCTCCTCGCGGGTGGAGAAGGTGGCGACGTACATCTGGTTGCCCATCGCGCCGGAGAGGGCGTCGGGGATGCGGTCCACCATCTTCATGTTCTTCTGGTACTTCTGCATGATCTGCTCATGGCTGTACACGAAGTTCTTACCGTCGCGGCGGCCGACGAAGGGGCAGTAGTAGTGCTCGCCCACGGGCATATCGGTGCCGCCGAAGGCGATCATGTCGGCCCATATCTTATAGACGTTGGTGGAGCGGGCGAAGTTTATCATATCGGGGGTGAAGCCGCCGCAGGGGCGCATATTGACTTCGAGGGCCACGATCTGGCCCTTTTCGCCCATGCTGGCCTGGTTCTCGGTCATCCGGAAGAACTCGAAGTGGACGAAGCGGCTCTTGACGCCGAAACTCTTGACGACGGCACGGCCTGCGGCGCGGGTGTCCTCGGGCAGGTCCTTGATGATGTAATAGATGGAGTTGTCGTTGTCGTTCACGATGTCCATGATGGACATGGGACTGACATTTCCGGCCTCAAAGATGGGGTTGCCGGAGGCGTCGATGATGGCGTCGTAGCTGTTGACCTCGGCGTGGACGAACTCCTCCATGATGTAGGAGACGTCCGGGTGATTCTCGGCCTTGTAGGCGAGGAAGGTCTTCAGCTCTTCGTCATTGGACAGCTTGTAGGTATCGGAAGCGCCCACGCCGTTGTCGGGCTTGACCACCACAGGATAGCCCACCTGCTTGATGAACGCCTTGCAGCCGTTGAGATCGTCCACCATGTGGTAGCGGGCGGTGGCGATGCCGGCCTTCCGGTAGTACTCCTTCATCTTGCTCTTGTACTTGATGCGGGGCATATCCTCGGTCTGGAAGCCGGAGGTGATGTGGAAGTCGGTGCGCAGGGCAGCGTCCCGCTCCAGCCAGTATTCGTTGTTGGACTCCAGCCAGTCGATACGGCCATACTTAAAGATGAAGAAGGCCACAGCGCGGTAGACTTCGTCGTAATTCTCGAGGCTGCCGACCTTGTAGTACTCGTTCAGGCTGTCCTTCAGCTCCGGCTTCAGCTCATCGTAGGGCTGGTCGCCGATGCCCAGCACGTTCATACCGTTGTTCTTCAGCTCACGGCAGAACTGCCAGTAGTTCGTCGGGAAGTTCGGGGAGATAAAAATAAAATTCTGCATAATTTCGCGTCTTCTTTCCTTGAATATCCTCTATGACCCTCTCAGTCACCTTCGGTGACAGCTTCCCCAGAGGGGGAGCCACTGGTGAAGAGATGAAGCTTTCCGTTATGCCAAAGCCTCCCCTCATTAGGGGAGGTGGCACGCCGTAGGCGTGACGGCGAGGTTTTCTTTCACCCCAAAATATACGGTATGTAATAAACCGCCTGCTTATACCACCAATCCCAGTCGTGCTTGACGTCGCGGCCCCACAGATCCACCCAGACAGGGATGTTCTTTGCCTCAAAGATGCGCTTGAGCATCCAGGTGGTGTCGGGCTGCTCCCATGCGCCCTGACCGCAGCAGATGACAGCCTTCTGGTTCCGGTACAGCTCCATATAGGGGTGATCCTCCGGGAAGTTGCGCATATAGTCCACGGGAGAGTTCATATACACCAGCTCATCCATGTAGTCGCCGAAGCCGTAGTGGGCGGTATAGATGCCGCTGAGGGCCAGACAGCCGCAGAAGATGTCGGGCCTGCGGAGGTAAAGGTTGACCGCATGGGTCGCGCCGAGGCTGCAGCCAAAGGCGATGACGCCGGGCAGGTCATCCCAGCCGTTGCGCTCCTTGGCCAGATAGCGCAGCTTGGGGACAGCCTCATCCACGATATAATGCAGCCACTGCTCATACCGGCGGATGCGCCAGTAAGGGTCGCCATTGGTGTCCGACCAGGTCTCCTTGTCCAGCGTGTCGATGGACATGACCATGAGCTGGCCCGACTCGATCCAGGGTGCAAGGGTGTCGGCCATGTGGAAGTCCTCGAAGTCGAAGAAGCGGCCGTCCTGACAGGGGATGTACAGCATGGGCCGTCCCCCGTGTCCGTAGACTTTGCACTCCATCTCCCGGCCCAGCGCCGGGCTGTATTCCTTGAAATACTGCATCTCCATATGCTTTCCTCCTCAGTTTGGTTCAATCAAGCTCGTACATCAGGGTGTGGAACACAAAGGGAAGCTGCTTTTCCCAGCTGGCTTCGCTGTGGTCTCCGCCCGGCACGACGCGGGCCGTCAGGTTGATGCCCCGGGCAAAGATCCTGCTGCACATCTCGCCGAAGCCTTTCCGCATCCCGTCGTGGTTGCCCATCTCTCTGGAGCCGTAATCCATGTAGAGCACGGTACCCGGGGCCAGCTTGCAGCGGCCCACCAGCGCCGTCAGCGCCTCCGGAGCCACCCACAGCGAGGGCGAGAGCGCCGCCGCACGGCCAAACACATCGCTGTACTGTAAAAGAGCGTACAGGCTCATGAGGCCGCCCATGGAGCTGCCGCCGATGAAGGTGTGCGCCCGGTCGGGCGCTGTGCGGTAGTTGGCATCGATGTAGGGTTTGAACTCGTGGACGAACCAGTTCAGGGTGTCCTTGCCTTTGCCGTCGAAGTGGCCGTACTGCTTATCGTCGAAGCGGTAGGGCGAATACTCCACCAGACGCTCATTGTTGGCACCGGCGTTGCACTCCACCGCCGCCACGATGAGGGGCGTATCGGTGTAGTCCAGATAATCCGCCACGCCCCAGCTCTTGCCGTAGGTGGCGTCCTCGTTGAAAAACACGTTCTGCCCGTCGAACATATACAGCACCGGATACCGCCGGTCAGGGTCAGCCTCGTACATGGTGGGCAGATAGACATAGGCCCGGCGCTCTTCTTCGCCGCCCACAGCGGGGTAGCGGATGCTCCACTTCTTTATCATCTTCTCATTCCCTCTCGTTTTTCAGGTGTACTTTAAGTGTATCACCCGCGGCAGAGAATTGCAATCCGCACCGGATACAGCAAACGCCGCCGGGCGTACAGCCGGGCGGCGTTCATAAGCCTTTCAGCTCTTAGTACTTCTTCTCCACAGGGACGATCCAGCCCTTGGTATCGGGGATCTTGCCCCACTGCATACCGGTCATGGTGTCATAGAGCTTCTGGGTGACAGGGCCGATGCTGCCGTCGCCGATGTAGGCGTGCTCGCCCTTCCAGACCAGCTCCTTGACGGGGGAGACGACAGCGGCGGTGCCGGTGCCGAAGACCTCTTCCAGCTTGCCGTCGCGGGCAGCCTGCATGATGTCGGCGATGGCCAGCTTGCCCTCGACGACCTCATAGCCCCAGTCCTTCAGCAGCTCGATGCAGCTGCGGCGGGTGACGCCGGGCAGGACGGTGCCGACGGTGGCGGCGGTGTAGACCTTGCCGTCGATCTTGAACATGATGTTCATGCTGCCGACTTCCTCAACGTACTTCTTCTCGACGCCGTCCAGCCACAGCACCTGAGCGTAGCCCTGCTCCTCAGCCAGCTCGCCGGCCTTGATGGAAGCAGCGTAGTTGCCGCCGCACTTGGTGAAGCCGGTCAGACCGGGAGCGGCACGGATGTACTCGTCTTCGACGTAGATGCGCACGGGGTTGATGCCCTCGGCGTAGTAAGCGCCCGACGGAGCGCAGATGATGCAGAAGATGTAGTGCTTGGAAGCGTGGACGCCCAGACCCACATCGTTTGCGAACACGAAGGGACGGATATACAGGGAAGCGCCGTCAGAGTGAGGCACCCAGTCACGGTCCACATCCACCAGAGCCTCGACGGCCTGGATGTAATCCTCAACAGGGATCTTGGGGATGCACAGGCGGTCAGCAGAGTCCTGCATACGCTTTGCGTTGCACTCGGGGCGGAACAGCTGGATGGTGTCATCCGCAGTGCGGTAAGCCTTCATGCCCTCGAAGATCTCCTGTGCATAGTGGAACACGACCGTAGCGGGGTCCAGCGGGAAGGGTGCGTAGGGGACGATGCGGGCGTCATGCCAGCCCTCTCCCTCGGTGTAGTCCATAACGAACATATGGTCGGTGAACTTCTTGCCAAAACCCAGCTTAGACTCGTCCTGCGGCTTTTCCTTCGGGCAGGTAGTACGAGTGATCTTGATGTCCAACATGATAAATTTCCCTCTTTTCTGATCTCACACAGCGCCGCGCGGGCTGCACGCCCTGCGCCAAATATGCCGAATGTTGTTTTCTATTATAATGCCGTGAAACGGATTTGCAAGCAACCGAAAAATGTTTCATCTTTGGGGCAGTCAAGTTGCCACAAATTATGACCTTATCGGTGTTCAAAAGCGGAAAAACATGGTACAATAGAGTATGTATGTAGATTTTTCGCCAAAAGGAGCTTGCGTTATGATACAGGGTGTTATTTTTGATATGGACGGGCTGATGTTCGACACCGAACGCATCTGGAACATCTGCTGGGAGCCGGCACTGGCAAAATTCGGCCTGCCCTGCAAGGATGGCCTCTCGCAGGCTGCCCGCGGCACCACCAAGGCCGGCAGCTGCGATGTGCTGCGGCGCTTCTACGGCGAGGACTGCCCCGCCATGGGCATCGTGGAGGAGCTGTACCGGCTGGCCTATGAAGCCTTCAACAAGCCTGTCCCCAAAATGCCCGGCCTCGATGAGCTTCTGGACTGGCTGGACGGACATCACATCCCCATGGCGGTGGCGTCTTCCAGCCCCATGACCGTCATCGAGGGACACCTGGAACACTGGGGCCTCGGCCATTACTTCAAGGCCGTCATCTCGGGCGAGCACCTGACCCGCTCCAAGCCCGCGCCGGACATCTTCCTGCTGGCGGCGCAGAAACTCGGCACCGAGCCTGCAAAGACGATGGTGCTCGAGGACAGCTACAACGGCGTCCGGGCCGGCGCGGCAGGGGGCTTTGTCACCGTGATGGTCCCCGATCTCTCGCCTGCCACCGACGAGATGCGCAGTATCTATACCTGCGAGTGCGCTTCGCTCCACGAGGTGCGCAGAAAGCTCGAAGGCGGAGAACTATGAGCCGCGGCAGACCCGCACCACTTGTGAAATTTCAACATATCATCTGACGAATATCAATAAACCCCGTCATAACTCGGCTTGATCTCTCAGCCGTTTCCAAACTTGAAGCGCTCTCTGAAATACATTATAATAGTGGGGAAACGACTGATTTCCTGCGCTATGAATGGAGTTTGCATCATGAAGAATGCTCCTTCCCGATTCGGGCATATCATCCAGCTTTTCACCGTCCTTCTCACAGCCATCCTTATCAGCCTGTTTTTCGGTGTCCTCATGCTGGTGGGCAAGATACAGGGTACGGCCCGCGTCGTCAACTACGCCGGCCTCGTGCGCGGCAAGACCCAGCGCATCGTCAAGCTCGAAATTTCCGGCACGCCGGAAGATGATCTCCTCGGCGATGTGGCCTCCTACATCGAAGGCCTCCGCTTCGGCAGCAGCGAGCTGGACCTGGTGCGGCTGGACGACGCGGATTTTCAGACCAAGATGACCGCTCTTTCCAGCGAATTCGACGACCTGAGAAACGAGCTCATCCTTGTCCGTCAGCGCGGCTACACCGAGACGGCCATCATCGCCAAGAGCGAGCATTTCTTCCAGACCTGCGACGAGGCCACCAACCTGGCCGAGGTCTACTCCCAGAAGCGGGCCACGGCCCTCGACTTTCTGGAAAAAGTCGTCCTCGCGGACATCGCGGGGCTGCTGCTTTTGTTCGGTTATCAGATCTTCAAGGCCCTGCGGTACGCGGCCATGAACCGCATTCTGCAGCGCAAAGTCTACCTCGATGAGGCCACCGGCCTGCCCAACAAGAACAAGTGCGAAGAGCTCCTGGACGCACCCGACCCGCCGGACGGGAACACGGCGCTCTGCGTCTTTGACCTCAACAACCTGCGCACCATCAACAATAACCTCGGCCACGACAAGGGCGACGAGTACATCCGCTCCTTTGCCGAACAGCTGCGTCTGGCCGTGCCATCCCAGCACTTCGTGGGCCGCGACGGCGGCGACGAGTTCATCGCTATCCTCTACGGCGTGGACTGGGACGGCGCACAGGATGTGCTGCGCGGCATCCGGGCACAGGCGGCAGAGTATTCCCACCAGCACCCTGAGATGCCCCTGAGATATGCGGCAGGCTGCGCCATCGCCAGCGACTTCGAGGGCAGCACCCTGCGGGAGCTGTTCCGCCACGCCGACAAGAATATGTATGTGGACAAAAACCGCGCAAAGCGCGAGGAGGCCGAGGCCCAGAAGCTGCAGGACCAGCAGCTTCTGCAGGGGGTCAATGCCCATGGGTATCAGTTCTCGGACTGCCTCTACTGCGACGCCCTGCTGGACCAGTATCGCGCCCCGCGCACCTCGTCGGGCTTCTTCCTTGCTGACGACGGCAGCTATTCGGGTGCAGTGGAGCAGATCGTGAACGAGTACGCCGTCTCCGCCACCCGCAAGACGATGCGGGAAGCGTTGCAGCTGAGCACGCTGTCTGCTACCCTCAGTGCTGAGCACCCCAAGCAGGAGCTTGAGCTGGATTTTGAGACCGACGGCGTGGCCCAGCGCGGGCGGCTGACCCTCCTGTTCTGCGACGCCGACCTCCATGGGCGGCTGCACCACTTCCTCGTGGGCTTCGAGTATTTCCGGGACAAGAGCACCGCCTTCGACGAGCGCCAGCCCCTGACCCAGTATTACGAGCAGATGAAGCACTCCCTGCTGGAAAACGACAACTATGTGGAGGCCCTCATCGACGCAAACGACGCCCTGTTCACTGTGGACCTGACCCACGGCCAGCTCGAGCAGATCTTCTACCGGACTACCGCGCTGCGGCAGTTCGATCTGCAGATGACGCTGCCCTGCTCCTACGACGACTACTGCGCCCAGCGCTGCCACTTCGTCACTCCTGAGACGCTGGAAAACTACCACATCGTGGACACGGCGTCAAAACTGCTGGAGCGCTTCCACTCGGGCTTCAAGTACGTGACGGTGGAGTACCGGGAGCAGACCCCCTGCGGCGAGCCGGTCTGGCTCCAGAAGACCGTCCTCATGGCGCAGGATACCGTCTTTGATGCAGCCTCCGGGCGGGAGATGCCGGTCATCCACGGTATCATCCTCTTCCGGGATACCTCAATCTTCCATGCACAGGAGCAGGCCGAGAATCAGCGCCTGCAAGAAGCTTTTGAAGAAGCCGACTCGGCCAGCAGGGCCAAGACCGCCTTCATGAACCGGATGAGCCACGACATCCGCACCCCCATCAACGGCATTCTCGGTATGCTGGACATCCTCCGCTCCAACCGGGACGATGCCCGGAAGGTGGACAGCTGCCTTGATAAAATAGACCTCTCAGCCCACCATCTTCTGGCACTGGTCAACGACGTGCTGGACATGAGCAAACTGGAAGCCGGGCAGATGGTGATGGAGCAGGAGCCCTTTGACATCGAAGTGCTGATGCACGGCGTCTCGTCGCTGGTGGAGGCACAGATAGAAAAGGACGGCCTGACCCACCACCGCCACCGGGAAAATATCCAGCACACCGCCCTCGTGGGCAGCTCCCTCAAGCTGCGGCAGATCATGGTGAACCTGTTCAGCAACGCCATCAAGTACAATAAGCCCGGCGGGTCCATCGACACCTATGCCAAAGAGCTATCCTGCGACGGCACCACCGCGTGGTACGAGTTCCGCATCACGGACACCGGCATCGGCATGAGCCGGGATTTCCTGGAGAACCAGCTGTTCAAGCCCTTTACCCAGGAGTCCGCCGACGCTCGCACCCAGTACAGGGGTACCGGCCTCGGGATGTCCATCGTCAAGGAGCTGGTCAGCCAGATGGGCGGCAGCATCTCTGCCGAGAGCCAGCTGGGGGAGGGGACTGCCTTCACCTTCCAGCTGCCCTTCCTGCTGGACAAGAACGCCGCCGCAAAGCCCCAGCCCAAGCCCACCGACAACGGGCGGCTGGACGGGATGCACATCCTGCTGGTGGAGGACAACGACATCAACATGGAAGTGGCCGAGTTCCAGCTCACCAGTCAGGGCGCAGCAGTGGACAAGGCATGGAACGGCAGAGAAGCCGTGGAGCGCTTTGCCGCCAGTGCGCCGGGCGGGTATCAGGCCATCCTCATGGATGTGATGATGCCGGTGATGGACGGCTTCGAGGCGTCCCGGGCCATCCGCGCCCTCGACCGGCCCGACGCCGCCACCGTTCCCATCCTCGCCATGACAGCACAGGCCTCCGACGAGTGCGCCCAGTCCTGCCATCAGGTCGGTATGAATGGTCGTCTCGTCAAGCCTCTGGACGCCAAAAAGCTGGCAAAGAGCATCCGGGAGGCTGTACAAAACAAGCAGTAAAGGAGACGTTCTCATGAAAATCGCAGTCCCGTTCGAAGACGGTCAGGTGTTCCAGCACTTTGGCCGCTCCGCACAGTTCAAGTTCTATGAGGCCGAAAATGGCCAGCTCCTTCGCACCGAGGTCATCCCGACGAATGGTCAGGGCCACGGCGCACTGGCGGGCTTTCTCGTGCAGCATGGCGCAGATGTCGTGCTCTGCGGCGGCATCGGCACCGGTGCGCAGGTAGCACTGATGCAGGCAGGCATCCAGCTGTTCGGCGGCCTTTCCGGCGCCGCAGACGCCGCCGTGGCAGACTACCTGGCCGGGAAGCTGGTCTTTGACCCGGACATCCACTGCACCCACCACGACCACGACGAGGGCCACAGCTGCGGCTCCCACTGCGGGGGCGGGTGCCACTGATAGCATAAGCAAAGCCGCCTGTGTGCTTACTCCCGGACAAACCAAAAAACTTCTTCATCCGGCAACGGCTTGACGGCATTGGTTCGAGTGACCGCACACCAAAAATCAAGTCTTGGAGGATACTATTATGACAAAATTGCTTGCCTGCCGCTACAACATGGACACCAACCAAGTAGAAGCCCGGTTCGCAGATGGCACCACTCTTGCCATTGACTGCATCGCCGTGGAGGACGAGTACGGCAACACCCCTGCACAGCGGTCAGAACTTGACTGGCTGCTGTACAATAAGCCCTTGGAGTACGCTCAGCTCGTGCTGAGAGGGGGGATGGAGCAGTATCTTGCCCTCGGCTGTGACCATGGCAGGCTGGAGGACTGAGCCGCAGAAACCGCGCGGCAAAATCGCTAATCGCGCGGCGCGCGTTTCTCAGCGTAAATTCAGCGCAAATCAAACTTTCAGCGTAAAAGTCAGCGTAAATTTTCACTTCACGCTTTTGTACTTCGTTCCTCGGCCTACGCCATCAGGCTGCAAGATGCCGTCCTTGCACACTGGTGCAGGATATAATAGGTTTGATTCTTGTTAAACCCACACAGCTCTTGAGCTTTCTGATTCGTAATCGACGGCTTATGCTTCAGATATTCAAGAATCCGATCCTTTGCCTGAATCTGGCTGACCGTCTTATCCTGCACATAGGCCACATCGGTTTTCACCGTTTCGTAGACCTTGAGGGACAGCATATAAGTCTTGCCGTTCAGTTCCAGAAGCCCTTCGTCCCGGCAACCACACACAGAAATATTACTCCTGATATGGTAAGGCCCACAGACCGGATTTTATATCCAGCTTGTGGGCTTTGCTTATTTTCAGCTACCCGCCGCAGGCGAACCCACCATCTCCATGACGGCTCTTTTGGAATTGCTCAAGGATGCCGACCCGGAAATGAAGGCAAAGCTCCGCTTGGCACTGCTCACCTGATGCAAAAAAGGGCACTGATTGCAATGCAATACAGCGCCCTACATCATCGGACATGGAAAACACCGACCGTGCAAAAACCGTGCAGAAACCGTGCAGCCATGGCTTACAAAACAAAAAAGCCATGAAATCTTTCGATTTACAGCTTCCACGGTAGACATTCCTACGCGTTGGAACCCGCGGGCTAAGCAACAGCCCACTGGGCTGATTGCTTGCGGCGCTACGCGCCGCCGCCCTGTTCGAGCCCCTTCCATCGCGCAAACAAAAAAGAAAAACCAGCACACAATGTGTACTGGTTTTTCTTGGTGCAGCAAGGCAATCCAAATCCGAACCATTTCCCTTTGATGCGGCTTGGACCGCTTCCTCAAATGTGATGGTCTGTGTACCTTCTTTATAGTTAAAGGTTATCAAAACCTTATCATCATACAGGTAAATCGCATTGATGAACGTATCCACCAATGCCTGCCGCTGGTCTTTCAGGCTCATGTCCAGCTTACGGAACCGCAGCAGCCAAAACCTGATAAATTCTTCGGTTACTTTCGGCTTCGCCAGCTTTTCTTCCGCAATGCGGGCTTCAAGCTCACGCTTGGTTTCTTCGAGCTGCTCTAGCCGCTCCTTGGTAGAGCTGGTGAGGATTCCAGCCTGAATCGCATTGAGCATATTCTGGATACCCGATTCTGCATCCCGGAGCTGCTTCTCATAAAGAGGAATGTTGGTGTTCTCCTGGTCTTGCAGCTCCATCACCTTGGCGATGATAGATTCCATGGCGGCATCGTCCTTGACAAGTTGCATGGTCTGATTGACCACCAGATCTTCCAGCCACTGTTTACGGACGGTTTTCTTCTTACAGCCCTTCTTCTTTTTGGCAGTGGCACATTTATAATAGCGATGGACTTCTCCCGTCCGACTCGTGCCGCTTTCACCAAACATCAGCGCACCGCAGCAACCACAGTGCAGCTTGGTGGTCAGCAGGTAATCGTCCTCTGCCTTTCTCCGGGCAGGGGCTTTCTTGTTTTTGGCAATCTTCTCCTGTACATCCTCAAACAGTTCCAGCGGAATGATGGGCGGGATGGCGTCGGGCACGACCACATCCCGGAATTTCAATTCTCCGATGTACCGTCGATTCTTGAGCATATGTTCGACACTGTTATAGGTGAACGCACCGCCGACCGGGTTCTTGATGCCGTTCTCGTTCAACCAGTTCCGAATCTCTTTCATCGTAAGACCATCCCGGTACTTTCTGAACGATTTCAGCACGAAAGGGGAGGCAAGCGGGTCAATGTGGAATTTCCGCTCGGAATCCAGCGTATAGCCAAAGGTTCCACGACCACCATTGCAGCGGCCTTTCAGGATGTTCTCCGTCTGTCCACGGACAACCTTTTCTGCAAGGTCGGCAGAGTAGTATTCTGCATAGCCCTCCAGAACAGACTCTAGAATGATGCCCTCTGGCCCCTCGGAAATGATTTCCGTTGCCGACATGAGTTTGACGCCATTCTTTTTCAGCTGAGTCTTGTACCGTGCGCTGTCGTAACGGTTCCGGGCAAAACGGTCCAGCTTCCAGACCAGCACAATATCAAACAGCTTCTTGTCGCTGTCCTTAATCATCTGCTGGAACTCCGGGCGGTTGTCCGTCTTGGCGGAGATAGCACGGTCAATATAGTGCTTGACGATGGTGATGCCGTTTTTCTCGGCATAAGCCGTGCATTCCCGGATCTGGCCTTCGATGGATTCTTCGCGCTGGTTGTCCGAGGAATAGCGAGCATAGATCACAGCGGTCATAGCAAGCACCTCACTTTATATATCATTGAAATGAAATGCGTTTACCCAAAAGATTATTTCGTATAATATATACCATGATTTCAGATGAATTACAAGAGATTTGAGATATTTTATGCAACAGGCCCCCTGAAATGCTGACAAGGCATCTCAGGGGGCTGTTGGCTATGGGTAAAAAGTTTAGGAGAAAAATGAAAAAAGAAGAAAGGATCGAAAGGAGAAATCGGGTTTTACTCAACCAGCGCAACAGCAACGTCGTTGACATTCGTGCCGGTCGCACCAGTGATGATGAGGCCTTCCACCGCCTGCAAGGCGTGGTAGGCGTCGTTGTCGGCAAGGGTAAGGAACACATCCATCCCTGCCGCATGAAGGACGTTTTCAGTCTGACCGTCCACATAGCCGCCTGCGGCATCGGTGGGGCCGTCCGTGCCGTCGCTGCCGACCGAAAAGACACAGCAGTTTTCCAGACCGGAAAGAGCAGGTGCGGCGGCCAGAGCAAGCTCCTGATTCCGTCCACCCAGGCCTTTGCCGGTCAGGTGGACGACCGTCTCACCGCCTGCGATATAGGCCAGCTTCCGGCCATGTCCGGCATGGGTGCGGGCGATAGAGCCAAGGAAGCTGCCCGCTTCCCGGGCTTCACAGCAGAGCTGGTCGGTCAGGATGACCGGCTCATAGCCGAGTGCCTGACTTGCCTTTGCTGCGGCGGCACACAGCTCCCGGACACTGCCGGTGATTTGTGTGGTCACATTGCCGAGGGCTTTCGGCGTTTCCTGTTGCAGCAGGTCTTTCGCCGCAGAGGAAAGGGTCAGGTGATATTTTTCCGCAATGGCAAGAGCCTGCTCGCAGGTGGAGGTATCCGGCACGGCCGGGCCGCTGGCGATCATGTCCAGCGGGTCGCCCAAAATGTCGCTGAGGACGATGCTGAACACCTTTGCCGGTTCGCAGGCTTGGGCAAAGTGCCCGCCTTTCACGCCGGAAAGGCGCTTGCGGATGGTGTTCATCTCCACGATGTCCGCGCCGCTGGCAAGGAGCTGCCCCGTGATGTTTTGCAGCTCTTCTCCGGAAATGAGCGGCTTTTCAAACAGGGCACTGCCGCCGCCGGACAGCAGGAACAGCACGGTGTCCTCCGGGTGCAGGCCGTGGACAAGTTTCAGTGCTTTCTCGGTCGCGGCGAAGCTGTTGGCATCCGGCACAGGGTGTCCGGCTTCATAGCAGCGCACACCGGGGATGTCGCCTTTCACGTGGTCGTATTTGGTGACGACGACGCCGTCCTCCACGGAACCCAGCGCAGAAACAGCGGCGTGCGCCATCTGCCATGCCGCTTTTCCGGCGGCGACCAGAAAGACCCGCCCCTCCGGGCGAAAATCTTTCAGAGCACGCCGGACGGCTTCATCCGGCAGGACTGCCTGAATGCTGGCAGAGATGATTTGGTCTGCGGTCTGGCGCAGGGTGCTCATAGAAAGTTCCTCCTTTGGCATCAAAAGCAATTCACTCCGTTTACAGCAGCCCGGCCTCGGTCATCGTCTTGATGAAGCCCTGCTTGGCCGGGCCTTCCGGGGTGGGCAGAGTGGGCAGATAGGGTACGCCCACATCGCGGCCGCGCAGCACCGCCATATCCTTTGCGGCGACCGGGAAGCTGGCCGCATCCATCGACAGGCGGACAGGGTTCAACTTGAACTGGGCTTCCAGACTGCCCTCGCGGTCCCCGGCGGCATACTTATTATAGACATCGGTGATGAGCTCCGGCATGAAGTTGGCCGCGGTGCATACACCGCCCACCGCGCCGTGGCAGAGGCTGGCGTACAGGAGCGTATCCTTGCCGCCAAAGACCTTGAATCCCACATCGCGGGTGCGGCGGATGAACTCAGAAGTCTGGGTGATATCGCCGCTGGTGTCTTTCATGCCGACGATATTGGGGACATTGTGCGCCAGCTCATCCACGAGCTGTGCGCTCAGGGTGTAGCCGACACGGCCGGGATTATTATACAGCAGAACAGGCGTTTCGGGAACACTTTCCGCAATGGTCTTGAAATGGTCGTACAACTCGGCATAGGTCGGCTTGAGGAACATGGGCTGAAGCACGCTGACAGCAGCCGCACCGTTCTTCACGGCCATTTGCGCCAGACGGCAGCACTTTTTGGTGCTGATGGCACCGATGCCAAAATAGACCGGCACACGGCCCGCAGCCTGATCGATCATGATCTTCAGGCCGCGTTCCATCTCGTCCTCCTCGACCATATAGAACTCACCGTTGGAGCCAAACGCGAGGATGCCGGCAACACCGCCGTTGATGACGTAATCCACCTGTGCGCGCTGCTTTGCTTCATCGATCTTCTCGTTTTCGTCCACGATGGTCAGGATAGGCACTACGACGCCCTTAATAAAATCTGTATTCATACCGCTCTTTGATCCTTTCGTTCTGTTTTCAGACAAGATATTGGGGTCATGGGGAAGTTCTCAGGCCTGCCGCCTGTTCTGTGCCTTTATTCTAGCACGAACCGGGAAAGGACACAAATCGGGCGGTCCGGAATATTGCAATCTTACGAAACTTTTCTGCAACAAAATGAAATGTTTGATTTCACATCGTAGCGTTTTGTCGGAAACATCAAAAAAACAGACGTGAATTTAGCGATCTGTTTCTTGCCGGATGCGGCATTTCCCGGTATACTGATGTCAGTCGAGCGGCACAGAGACAGCCGCTGCAAAAGATTTTTTCCGATTCAAAATCAAGTGGTCCCATCAGGAGGTATCTTTCATGAAAATCGGTTTTATTGGTCTAGGTATCATGGGCAAGCCTATGGCAAAGAATCTGCTGAAGGCAGGCTATACGGATCTGCTGGTCAACAACCTCACCCCCGCCCCGGTGCAGGAGCTGGAAGCAGCCGGTGCAAAGGGTGCAACGCAGAAAGAGATCGGTGAGCAGTGTGATGTCATCATCACCATGCTGCCCAACTCTCCGCAGGTCAAGCAGGTCATGCTGGGCGAGACCGGCGTTGCTTCTTACATGAAGCCGGGTACGACTTTCATCGACTGCTCCTCCATCAACCCGGTCTCTTCCAAGGAGATCTACGCCGAGCTGCAGAAGAAGGGCGTCGAGATGCTGGACGCTCCTGTTTCCGGCGGTGAGCCCAAGGCCATCGACGGTACCCTGAGCTTCATGGTCGGCGGCAAGCAGGAGGTCTTTGACCAGTTCAAACCTCTGCTGGAGACCATGGGCGCATCCGTCGTCCGCTGCGGCGAGGTCGGCGCAGGCAACACCACCAAGCTGGCAAACCAGATCATCGTTGCCTGCAACATTCAGGCTTTGGCCGAGGCCCTGACTCTGGCCCAGAAGGCCGGCGTTGACCCCGAGCTGGTGTTCCAGGCCATCAAGGGCGGTCTGGCCGGTTCTACCGTCATGAACGCAAAGGCGCCCATGATGATCGAGGGCAACGACAAGCCCGGTTTCAAGATCGACCTGCACATCAAGGACCTGAACAACGCTCTGGACTGCGCGCACTCTGTCGGCGCACCCGTCCCCATGACTGCCGAGGTGCAGGAGATCCTGCAGTGGCTGCACAACCACGGCAAGGGTCAGGCCGACCACAGTGCCATTGCACAGTATTACGAGATGCTGACCGATATCCAGATCGGCCGCTGAATCCGCTGACAGCTCTTTCCTTTTTACGGTGTTTCTGCTATCATATCTTCAGAGATGGGCAGAAAACCGAACCGGCGCGCCCGCCATGTGTGGGTGCGTCTTTTTGCTTTCTGAACCGACCAAAACAAAAGGAGAACTCTATGGCAAAGGTAGCAGTACTGGTGCCCAATCAGGAGCTGGAGCTCATCGCACAGCCGCTGACTGAGGAATTTTCTTCCCTTCAGGTGATGGAGGTCAAATATATCCGCACGGCCTATGCGGTACAGCGGGCCAGAGAACTGGAACAACAAGGCTGTGACCTTATCGTGGCGCGCGGCGTGCAGGCACGGCTCATCAAGCGCAGTGTCCGCATCCCGCTCGTGGAGATCACTGTCACCCCGCAGGAGCTGGCCAGTGTGATGCTGGATTTGAAAGAGGAACTGGAACTGGATTGCCCCCGCATCGGGCTGATCGGCTTTCCGAATATGTTCAGCGACACATCCCAGTTCAACCGGCTGCTCCATATTGATCTCCGGCTTTATATGGCAGAGCAGGAAGAACAGCTGGAAGAAATGGTGGACAAAGCGCTTCAGGATGGCTGCAATGCCGTCATCGGCGGCAACCGGGTCTGCGCCTCTGCCGGGCAGAAAGCGTTGCCCTACAAGTTTATCCCTTCTGGGGAGGAAAGTCTGCGCAATGCCCTTGCAACTGCCTCCCGCGTGGGATACGCCATTGATCTGGAAAAGCACAACTCTGCCGAGATAAACGCACTGCTGAACTACACGTTCAGCGGCATCATCCAGGTGGATAAAGAGCGCATCATCCGCCGGGTCAACAGGGTCACCAACAATCTGCTGGGCCGGAGCACTGATGTCCTGCTTGGACAGGAGATTTCCGCTGTGCTTCCCAACCTGAATCAGAATGTTCTGACGGATGCGCTGCTCCACGGCAAGGAGGCATACGCTTTCCTGCTGGATATCGACCATCGGGCCGTTGTGGTCAATGTGGCCCCCATCCTTGTGGGAGAGCAGATCGAAGGTGCCGTGCTGACGTTTCAGGAAGGGCAGCGCCTCATTGAGATGGACAGTGAGATGCGGCGTGAGCTTTACCAGCGGGGCTTCGTGGCGCGGTACACCTTTGAAAATACCATCTGCGAGGACCCGGAGACCCGCCGCCAGTTCAGTCTGGCAAAACGCATCAGCCGCTTTTCTGCCCCCGTCCTGCTGACCGGCGAGGTGGGCAGCGGCAAAGGAGTGCTGGCACAGTGCATCCACAACGAGAGCCTGCTGCGCAAGAATGCCTTTATCACCGTTGATTGCAGCGCATGGCAGCCGGAGACAGTGGATAATATCCTGTTCGGCAATTATACGACCCGGCGGGAAGCCGGAGACAGCTATGCAGAGATGGCACAGGACGGCACGCTTTATCTGAGCCACGTAGAGATGCTGCCGCTGGAAACACAGTACAAGCTGCTCTGCCTGATACGAGGACACTTCCTGCACAACGGCCCCAGCCGCCCGGCAGCGGCCCATGTCCGTGTCATTGCCTCGACCTCCGTGAATCTGATTGCCCGGGTCGAAAAGGGTGAGTTCCGCAGTGATCTGTACTATGCGCTCAGCGTCCTGACCGTGGAGGTCCTGCCGCTGCGCCGCCGCCGGGGCGACATTGAGGGCTGGATGCATCGCTATCTGGATGAATGGCAGGAAAAGTACAAGCGCTATGTCAGCCTGACGCAGGGGGCATGGCAGTATCTGCGGGAGTACGAGTGGCCCGGCAATCTGGACCAACTCTACAGCGTCTGCGAGCGTCTTGTCCTGCTGACCCAGAAGCGGAACATTGATGAGACGTTCCTGCGGGAACAGCTGGAACAAATGGTTCCCCGGCTGCTGCCGGGCACCGAGCAGGTCGTGCTCTATCAGGACCGCAGGGCAGTCGAGCTGGCAGCCCTGATGAAAAAGCATAAGGGCAACCGTCAGAAAGTGGCCGAGGAGCTTGGCGTCAGCAAAACGACCCTCTGGCGTTACCTGAAAAAGTATGATGTCCACCCGGACTTACTGTAAACGATTTTTTAACAGAACACATCTCTGCGGCTTGAGCTGCAGGGGTGTGTTTTTGCTTTGCGGCAAAAAAGAAAAAAGTGAAATCAAAAAATGCGTTCTGCAATGTTTTGAATTACACCGATTTCAAAATCAGAAACATTGACGAAATCATGCAAGAACGTATCTTCATTTCGTTAAAACGTGAATTGTTTCACAAGACGCATATCGTTATACTGAAATCAAAGAGGACCGGGAGACACGCAGACCCGGCAATGTCAAAAAGGAGTCGAAACTATGATCAAGGTCGAAACCAACTGCTCCAGCAAAATGACCGATGAGGAAATGCGGCGTGTTCAGGGCATGGGAATCGAGTACTTGGCAGCCAATTTTGTTGGTGAGGATGCCTGTTATGATGGTATCGTCCGTTTTCAGGAACGGGCCGCCCGCTATGGGCTGAAGATCAGCAATGCAGGATGCCCTCAGCTGCAGAAGTGCCCTTCTATCCATCTGGGCAAGCCGGACCGGGATGAGTGGATTGAAAAGTACAACGAGTTCACCCGGGCACTCGGCAAGGCAGGCGTTTCTGTCAACTACATCGCATGGCAGCCTAACGGTATCTTCCGCACCAAAATCGGTGCGGGTAAGTATAATCACGGCCAGAATTCTTTTCTCTGTGACTTGGATGAGATCAAGGCTCGTCCCATCGCCAACGACCGTGAATACGGCGAGGATGAGATCTGGAGCAACTTCCAGTATTTCCTGGACAAGGCCCTGCCTGTGTGCGAGGAAGCGAACGTGAAGCTGGCGCTCCACCCCAATGATCCGCCCATCGAATCTGTAGGCGGTGTGCACTGCCTCATCTGGAACTCCGACTGTTACCGCCGGGCCTTCCGAATGGCTCACAATAGCCCGTATCTGACCATGAAGATGTGCGTAGGCTGCTGGCTGGAAAGTGAATCGTTCGGTGATCTGTACAAGGATATTGACGAGTTCGTCAAGGCGGATAAGATCCCCATCATCCATTTCCGCAATGTCAGCGGAGCGCTCCCGTATTTCGAGGAGACGCTGCTGGAAGATGGCTGCGAAGATATGTATGCGCTGATGAAGCATATCGTGCGCAGCGGATTCGACGGTTTTCTCAACATCGACCATGCGTTCTTCAATGAGGATGGCAAGGGAATGAACGAAGTTTCCACCGCCTACTACACCGGCTATATGAAAGCTCTGCTCCACGCTGCCGAAAAGGAATGCGCCGCAGAAAAATAAAGGCTGCGCAAAAGCAGACCCGGACGAAAAAAGAAAAGGAGAATCCAAATGAATGTACAGCTTATTTTAACGCTGGTCATCCTGGTCGCAATGATTGTGGGATTTCTGAGCGGCAAATTCAAGCTCGGTCTGGTTGCTATGACAGCTGCCACCCTGCTCTGCCTGACAGGTGTTCTGACCTTTGACGAGGCCTACGCCAATTTCGCAAACAAAAATGTCATCATGATCGGCGGCATGTTCATCCTGAGCGGTGCCCTGAGCAAGACCAGTCTGGTATCACGGGTGCGTGATTTCATGGTCTCCCACGGTGACAAGGCCAAGCTTATCATCTTCCTGTATATGGTCATCAATGTGCTGCTCATTCAGGTCAGTATGCCCACTGCTCTGGCCAGTATGTTCCTGCCCTTCATGGCTTCCTTTACCGGCGACAGCAAGGTCAAGGCTTCCGACCTCATCTACCCGGGTGCCGTAGTTGCTCACTGTGCACAGGGCCTGATGCCCGGCGCAATGTTCGTACTCATCAACAGCATTCTGGAAGCCAACAATGCCGGTGTGGATATCACCGCCGTTGACTACAGCCGCGTCATCTTTGTCCCCGCCATCATCGCTCTGCTTTACTGCGGCATCGTTGCTCCCCGTCTGCTGTCCAAGAGAGACTTTGTGACTGCCGCAGATACCTCCAGCCAGAGCGGCAAAAAAGCTTCCACCCTCGCAGCATGGCAGGAGAACCTCATCTATGTTGCTTTCGTGGTCAACCTCCTGTGCATGCTGTTCTCCGATGCCCTGCCGTTCTCGATGAATGTTGTCCCTGTTGCTCTTGATATCATCCTGCTCTACACCAAGTGCCTCGACCTGAACGATGTAAAAAACTTCATGAATATTGATACCCTGTTTATGCTGGTCGGTGTCATGTGCCTTGGCACGGCAATGCAGAAAACGGGTGCAGGCACCGTGGTTGGCGACTTTATCATGAATCTGCTGGGCAAGGATCCTTCCCCCATGCTCGTACTCTTCGTGTTCTACTTTGCCGGTGCAGCTCTGACCCAGTTTATGAGCAATACTGCATCTCAGCAGGTGTTCGTCGCTCTGGCTGTTGTTACCTGCATTGCCAATAGGCTGGATCCTCGACCCTATGCCTGTGCCATCTTTGCAGGCTGCACCGCCGCAATGCTGACTCCGGCCGCTTCTCCCTCCATCGGCATTTCTTTTGGTGCCGGTAACTACAAGTTCAAGGAAGTCTTCTTCGCATTCCTGCCCCTCTGGATTATCTACGGCATTGCCGTCTGCCTGAGCGCCAGCTTTGTTTTTCCTCTGGCAGGTTGAGTTTCTGATATCCAGATCTTCTCCTTTTGATAAGACCCGAGTGATGCCGATGGAGGATTGCTCGGGTCTTGTCTCATATGGGCAGAGATTTGTTCTACCAGAGATTTGTTCTACCGAAGAAGGAGGTGCCCCGATTTGAACCACAAACTTATCACAGACCGTCTGTTTTACCAGAAAGTTCTCAGCATTATGCTCCCGGTTGCACTGCAGCAGACCATCAACATGGGCGTGAATATGCTGGACACGATGATGCTCGGGCAGATGGGAGAAGTACAGATATCCGCTTCCAGTCTGGCAAACCAATACTACAGCTTTTTCACCATTTTCTGCATGGGCATCATCGGCGGCAGCAGTGTCTTTGCCGCGCAATACTGGGGTGCACGGGACCTGAACAAGGTGCAGCAGACATTCTGTTTGGCGATTCAGATGGCACTTCTTTTTTCGGTGATCTTTACTCTCCTGACATGGCTTTTCCCCGCACAGATCATGCGCATCTATACCCCTGACCCTGCCGTCATCGAGCAGGGCGTCCGCTACCTGCGCATCACAACCTTCGTTTTTATAATTCACGGCACCAGTCTGGTGGCCGAGCAGTTGATGCGTTCGGTCGGACAGGCAAGGCTAGGGCTTGTTGTCAGCTCCATCTCGTTCGTGGTCAATCTGATTGCCAACTATATCTTTATCTTCGGTAAATTCGGCGCGCCAAGGATGGAGATCGCCGGTGCCGCACTCGGAACTCTTTTTGCCCGTGTTGCGGAATTTCTTGTGACATTCGGCTACATCTTCTTCCATGACTGCTCCCTGCATTTCCGCTTTTCTCATCTGTTCCGCAAGGTGGAGCGTTCGTTGCTCATGAATTATCTCCGTCTCGGTGTTCCTGTGCTGGTCAGTGACGGACTGCTGGGGCTGGGAAGCAATCTTGTAAGTATCATTCTGGGCCATATGGGCGCGGCTGTCGTGGCAGCAAATGCAATTTGTCAGGTCATCGACCGGCTCTTCACCGTCGTCATTCAGGGTATCGCCAACGCTTCCAGCATCGTGACCGGCCATACCATCGGCAAGGGTGATACGGAACGCGCCATGCAGCAAGGATATACATTTTATCTGCTCAGCGTTGCTTTCGGCCTGATTGCCGTTGTCATGGTGCTGGCGTGCGGCCCTCTGACCATCCGGGTCTATTCGTTGAACGAAGAAACTGTTATAATTACAGAGCAGATGATGCGCGCCTATGCTGTCATCGTGTTCTTCCAGTGTATCCAGTCTGTCATGACCAAAGGCGTTCTGCGCGGCGGCGGCGATACTAAATTCCTGATGAAAGCCGACATCCTGTTTATGTGGCTGGTATCCATCCCTCTCGGGTGTATCGGCGGTCTGGTTCTGGGCTGGCCCGCATGGCTGACCATCCTCTGTCTGAGAATCGATTATGTCATCAAATCGGTCTGGTGCGTCACACGGCTAAAGAGCGGAAAATGGATACGGTCTGTGGAGGATGCCTCTCTCCCGGTACGAAACTGAAAATATTCTGATTGCAAGAAAGGAATGTACCTATGGAATATCGTGTTTATGGAAATGACGTCGTTCTCCGCATCCAGAAAGGAGAAGAGATCCTCACCTGCCTGAAAGAGGTCTGCGAAAAGGAGCATATCACCCTCGGCTCTGTCACCGGACTGGGCGCTGTGGGCGAAGTGACCCTTGGCGTGTTCAACCGGGAAAAATTCGCCTATGAAAAGCAGACCTACACCGGCGATATGGAAATCGCCTCCTGCGTGGGCAACATCTCCACCATGGAGGGCAAGAACTATCTGCACATCCACATGGTCGTGGGCAACGTCACGGACGGCATCTGCCACGCCGGGCACCTGAACCGTGCCGTTGTCAGCCTGACCGGTGAATTCATCCTGCACAAAATCGAGGGCACGGTGGAGCGCGAATACTCCCCGGAAGTCGGTCTGAACCTGTTCAAATTCGTGGATTGAGAAAAGCATAAGGAGAAATTTCTATGGCCATCCATGTGGTAAACGAAGCCCGCCGCTGCCTGCATTGTAAGAAGCCCATGTGCCGGGAGGGCTGTCCCATCAACACCAACATCCCGGAGGTCATCGAGCTGTTCCGTACCGGGCACAAAGAGGATGCCGGTGCGATGCTCTACGCAAACAACCCCCTGAGCGTCATCTGCTCGCTGGTCTGCGACCACGACAAGCAGTGCGAGGGGCATTGCGTTCTGGGACGCAAGGGCGCACCGGTACATTTTTCCAGCATTGAGAATTATATTTCGGATTCCTACCTTGACCACCTGCATCTGGAAATGCAGCCCAAGACCGGCCAGCGCGTCGCCATCATCGGCAGCGGCCCTGCCGGCATCACCATCAGCGTTCTGCTGGCACAGCGGGGCTATCAGGTGACGATGTTTGAGAGCCGCGAAAAGATCGGCGGCGTTCTGCGGTACGGCATCCCGGAGTTCCGTCTGCCCAAATCCATCCTTGACCGCTACAAAAATCAGCTCACCCAGATGGGCATTCGGATTCGCCCTAATACGGCGATTGGCCGAACCCTAACAGTGGACGATTTGCAGCGGGACGGTTATGAGGCCATCTTCATCGGTACGGGTGTCTGGAAGCCCAAGGCAATGGGCGTCCCCGGCGAGAGCCTTGGCAATGTCAACTATGCCATCGATTATCTGGTGAACCCGGATGTCTACGATTTGGGGGACGACCTCGTAGTGATCGGTGCAGGAAACTCCGCAATGGATGTCGCCCGCACCGCTCTGCGGAAAGGTGTCCGCCGGGTCAGCGTGTTCTGCCGCCGCTATCAGACTGCCGCCAGTGTCCGCGAAGTGGACTATGCAAAGGCGGACGGTGTGGAGTTCTTCTACGGAATGCGCCCTACCCGCATCGTGGATAATGGCGTTTACTACAAGAAGGTGGAAATGGACGAGGAAGGCAACATCACCAGCACCAGCGAGGAGCAGTTCTTCCCGTGCAGCAGTGTCATCATTGCCATCAGTCAGGGCGCACAGAACCGCATCGTCAACACCACCACTGGTCTTGAGATGAGCAGCCATGGTCTGCTGGCGACCAATGAACACGGTGAGACGACCCGTGAGGGTATTTTCGCCAGCGGCGATGTCGTTCTGGGGGCACGGACGGTCGTAGAGGCGGTCAAATATTCCAAGCAGGTGGCAGATGAGATGGACGCATACCTGCGCCGCCGCCGGGAAGCAAAGCAGGAGGATAACGCATGAAAACGATTCATCTTCCGGACGGAACGGAGATTCCTGCGGTAGGGCAGGGCACTTGGTATCTGGGCGAAGATCGCAGCAAGCGCACCAGCGAAACACAGACTCTGCGCTGGGGTGTAGAAAACGGCTTGACCCTCATCGACACCGCTGAGATGTACGGTGACGGTGCAAGCGAGGAGCTGGTAGGCCACGCCATTGAACCGCTCGACCGGAGCAAGCTGTTTCTGGTCAGCAAGATCTATCCGTGGAATGCCGGACGGCGAAACATTTTTGATTCCTGTCAGGACAGCCTTGACCGGCTGGGTACGGACTATTTGGACTTGTATCTGCTCCATTGGCGCGGCAGTGTCCCGCTGAGCGAAACAGTCGCCTGCATGGAGGAATTGAAAGCACAGGGAAAGATTCGCCGGTGGGGCGTGTCCAATTTTGATTTGTCCGATATGCAGGAGCTTCTTCGTCTAAAACACGGTGAAAACTGTGCCGTTGTACAGGACTTGTATCATCTGGGAAGCCGCGGCGTGGAATTTGATTTGCTGCCTTTCCTGCGTCGGCAGGGCATCCCGCTGATGGCATACAGTCCTCTGGCACAAGCCGGACGGCTGCGCCAGAAACTTCTCAGCAGTGCCGCCATCCAGACCGTTGCTGAAAATCACAGCATCACACCGATTCAGGTGCTGCTTGCCTTTGTTCTTGCGCAGGATGGCGTGTTTGCCATTCCTCGTGCCAGCCGGGTCAGCCATGTGCAGGCCAACCGCGAAGCAGCGGATATTGTCCTTTCCGCTGAGGAACTGGCGTTGCTGAATGAGGCATTCCCCGCCCCCAATCGGAAAGTCCCGCTGGATATGATTTGAATGCTATCAAAATATAGAAAGCGGTTTTACATCTAATTCAAAAGCTATTAGGCTTAAGATTATATCAAATACCGCCAGAAGCAAAAGTCTTACTTCCATTGCTTTACCGCAATAAATTTCACAGAACCATCTTGACGCACCAACGCTTCCATGCTACCCTTTATTCCAAATCCTGCTGAAAAAGTGGTGGTGCTCACCGTGATAACCACCACTTTCAGCGGATGACTGCCCAGAAAGAACGTACCGCCCCGCAACACACCCGATCATTTTGCCGCCGATTCACCCCGACAAAATCCTTCGCCTGTACTGCGTGGGCGGTATTTTTCTTTTCTGGAAAGTTGCACCTTGACAACCGCATGAGCCGTCCGAACGTGATACCGACTTTTCCGTCAACGCCGCTGCACAAACAGGGGCAGGAACTGCGTTCGGAGCAAACGGTGACCCACATACATGAGCAGCACAACCTCTACTTATTTTTTGCGCCTTAACAATTCGGAAACATTTGTTGAAAATGCGTTTTGTGCGCAGCGGTAGAGGGCAAGAACCGTCCCGTGGCCACAAATTTTCAATTCTTGAAAATTTCCTGTCCATCCGGGACTTCACTTCTCAAACTCTTGCGAGTTTTCCAAGTGATCTTGTTGGGGCGTGCCTGCCCCAAACCCTGCTCATGGTTCGCACCTGACGGTGCGAACAGCAACGGCGTGTCGTGCTTTACATAACTTCACCGAGGAGTTATCGAACAGACAGGAGGTACAATGACCAAAACGAATGTTCAATCAATCCCTAGCAATTCCCAGCACCACGACACGCCGAACAACAAAACGCACATCATCAAGTTCCGAGTGACGGAAAAAGAAAAAATGGAACTCGAACAAACTGCAAAACTCCTTCATCTCTCCCTGTCCACTCTCATCCGCCGTGCGCTGCACAGTGCGAAGATTGAGCGCACTGTTGTCGTTGCCGGCGGCGGAGAAGAAACCCTGACCGCTGTTTCCACCCTGCTTGCTCAGTGCAGCAGGGTGGGCACCAACCTCAACCAACTTGCACGTCACTTCAACTCCGGCGGTGCAGACACCGAGCAGATCCGAGCGAAAATCCTTGACGAACTTGCAGACCTGACCGCATTCCGGCTCCACGCCGAGAAAGTTCTGGGTGAACTGTATGGCAACGCTCAAGCATATCGCCTCTAAGAACTCGGACTACACCGCCATTGAAGCGTACCTGATCTACCAGCACGATGCGTTCACCGGAAAGCAACTTCTGGACGACCATGGCAGACCCATGCTGCGGGAATCGTACATTCTGGATACTCTTGAGTGTGGCGATTTTTCGTTTGCAACTGCCTGTCTGCTGGCAAACCGAAAGTACGGCAAGAACAACCAGCATGGTGATATCAAGAGCCACCAGTATATCCTCAGCTTTGACCCCAGAGATGCAGCCGACAACGGCTTGACCATGGAAAGGGCACAGGCCCTCGGTCTGAACTTTTGTAAAGAGAACTTTCCCGGTCATCCTGCCATCGTCTGCACCCACCCGGATGGGCATAACCATTCGGGAAACATCCACGTCCACATCGTGATCGGCAGCATCCGAATGCGCGAGGTGGAACGTAAGCCCTATATGCAGAAGCCCCGTGACTGGCTAGAGGGCATGAAGCACTCCAGCACTGCCCAGACCATGCGGCACTTGCGTGTCGAGGTCATGGAGTTGTGCGAAGGTGCCGGACTATACCAGATTGACCTGCTCAACGGCTCGAAAGAGCGTGTCAGCGAGGCCGAATATTGGGCAAGGCGGCGCAGCCAGCTGAAACTTGACCGTGAAAACGCAGCCCTTACTGTAGCCGGACAGCAGCCTACACAAACGAAGTTTGAGACCGCAAAAGAAATTTTGCGGAAACAGATCACGGATGTGCTGGACAACGCAACGAACTTTGAAGATTTCTCGGACAGGCTCATGCAGCAGTATGGTATTGCCGTCAAGGAAAGCCGTGGGTGTCTGAGCTACCTGCCCGCTGGCAGAACGAAGTTTATCCGGGCGAAACATCTCGGTGACAAGTTCGATAAGGCGGCAGTGCTTGCCACGTTGCAGTCAAACGCCGAACGCAAACCCAAGGTTCAGTTCAAGCAGGATACCATCGGGAAACCGATCGACATCCAGTCGAGGGTGACCGAGGGCAAGGGCATCGGCTATAAGCGTTGGCTCACGAAACACAATCTCAAAGTTATGGCACAGACCGTGAAGCTTCTGCAGGAAAAGGGCTTGACCAACGAGGACGCCCTGAACCAGCGCATCGCCGAACTGGAAGCCAAGTATCACGACTCGCTGGCGGTGGTGAAAGATCTCGAAGGTCGCATGAAAGCCAACAAAGAGCTGCGCTATCACATCGCAGCCTACGCCAGCACCAAGAACATCGCACAGCAGTTAAAAATCGCCAAGCGACCCGCAGCTTTTGAGGAGCAGCACCGTGCAGAGCTGACAGCGTACCGGGCGGCAGCAGCCTATTTTAAGACAAACAACATTATAAAGCTGCCCAGCCCGAAAAAGCTGGAAGCCGAGTACGCGCAGCTGGCATCCGAAAAGGCAAAGTTCTACGAGCAGTACAAGGAAGCCAAGGAAGAACTGCTCAAGCTGAAAACCGCAAAGCAGAATGTTGCGTCCTTTTTCCGGGAGGAAGAACCGGCGCAGCAGGAGAGATAAAGGAGTGTGCGTATGATCAATCTGAAAATTGACCCGGAGTTCCAGAATCAGATCCCCCCTCTGACCGATGATGAATTTAAGCAGCTTGAAGAAAATATCCTCAAGGAAGGCAAGCTGCTCTCCCCTTTGATTGTATGGAACAACACCCTCGTTGACGGTCACAATCGTTATGCCATCCTCCAAAAGCACCCGGAGATTTATTTCTCCACGATGCCGCTCCCGTTTGAAAACCGGGAAGAAGTCCTCGCTTGGATTTGTAAGAACCAGTTGGGGCGGCGCAATTTAACTCCGGAGCAGAAGAAGTTCCTCATTGGAAAGCAGTACAGTGTGGAGCATCGAAAGCCCGGTGGAAACGGCAACAATCAGCACACGGCCGCTTCCAAGAAAACCGCCCCGGAGGAATTGTGTCAAATTGACACAATTCCTCCCACCTCTGCGGAAGCAAGCATCCGCAAGCAGATTGCAGAGCGGAACAATGTCAGCGAATCCTACGTTGCCCGTTCTGAAAAGTTCATGCGGGGCGTAGAGATCATGGAACAGATGGTGCCCGGTATGCAGGAGAAAATCCTGTCCGGGCAATTCAAAGTCCGTGATGCCGATATGCACCGCCTCGCTAGAGCTGATTTTCCGAACCGCAAGCAGATCGTGCACGAGATTCTGCACCCGGAAGACCGTCCCACTCCGCAGTCGAGCTACTCACACTACTCTGGAATCAACTACTCCGCGCTGGAAGTCGCTGTCCGGCGGATTCAGCAGGACTTTGATTTTTTGATGAGATACTTGCCTAAGCTGCCGGACGATTCCTACGCCAAAACTGAAACGCTAAAAATCCTCAAGCAGCACAAAGCGTATATGGCACAGCTTGAAGAAATGCTGAACGATAAAGAAATCGCATAACGACAGGCACTTGTAAGCCATCAACGAGCCACCAGCCGCAAGAGCAGGGCGGAAAGCATCCGCGCCCTTGCGCCTGATAAAAATTGGAACTTTGATTTTCTCGCCCGGCTTTGCCACGGTGGGACGATCAAAGGAGCGTGCGTTTGAACAAAAAGAAAAAGTCCACAAACACTTCCCCCTATCCCGATGAAGTCATCGACCGTCTGGCACGGGCATTCTACCCGGCCATCCTTGCCTGCTGGAACAGCGAGGAAGGCCAGCGGGAGTTTGCTGCATGGCAGGCGGAACAGGCTCATCATGCAAACAACGAAAAACAGGAAGTTCCCTCCGGTGGGGAACTCCCTGCTGTACATATCGCTATTGTCTGTGGCTTTAATCGCAAGTTTTACAAGCAGTGCAATTCTCAACAACTTGTTTGCGATATGCAATTCACGGTTGTTGCCAACGAATCAAATCGTGAATTGCGATGGCAGGGTGCGTCCGCAGGGGCGCACCCTGTTTTTGTTTTGTATTTGATCTTCTAATCCATGGTTCAGACTGTATTCGCTCAAACACTCTCAAGAATGGTATGCCGGAAGCAGCTGCCTCAAAGCTGCCGACATCTCCGATTTTTCAAAAAGACTTGACATTTCCGGGCAGTTCTGTATAATTATCAATGTTAATTATCTTTGATAATCGTTTGGAGAGGAATTTCATTATGACCATCGAACTGATCAAGCAGCTGCTGGATGCCTGCTATCTGGCAAAGCGGGCACGGGAGATGCTGCCTGCCCTGCCGGAGGGTGTGACATCCTCTTATATCCAGTGTCTGGATGTTATTCAGAAATTGCAGACCCGTGGCATCCAGCCGAAGATCTCTGATCTCAGCGATACACTGAACCTGCCCCGCCCCGGTGTGACCCGTACCGTAAAAGAGATGGAGCACAAAGGGTATCTGAGAAAACAGGTATCCGCTGAAGATGGCCGCGTGACCTATCTGTTTCTCACCGAGAGCGGGCAAGCGCTTTCCCAGAAGTACAATACGGACTACTTCTCGCAACTGCTCCCGTATCTGGACAGCATTTCCGAGGAGGATGCAGCGTGCACCATCCAAACGCTGGAAAAATTCTATGCTATTATGTGCGAAAGGAAAGATCCTCTTGAAAAACGATAAGACCGATTTTACCCAAGGCCGCATTTTGCCAAAGCTCGCCTTTTTCATGCTGCCCATTCTGGGTGCGCTGGTGCTGCAGGCCGCTTACGGCGCAGTAGACCTTCTGGTAGTGGGGCGCTTTGGCTCCACTTCAGGCTTGTCTGCGGTTTCTACTGGTAGCCAGGTACTCAATCTCGTCACCTTTGTTGTCACCCAGCTTGCCATGGGCGTCACAGTGCTCATTGCCCGCTATCTGGGCGAAAAACGACCGCAGTACATCGGGCAAGTCATTGGCGGGGCAGCTATTGTGTTCACCCTTCTGGCAGCTGCACTGTTCGTGGTGCTGGTGTTTTTTGCACGGCTTATTTCCAGTCTGATGCAGGCTCCTGCCGAAGCCCTAGACCTGACCGCCAGCTATGTGCGCATTTGCGGCAGCGGCATCTTCTTTATTGTAGCCTATAATATGCTCTCGGCTCTTTTCCGCGGTCTGGGCGACAGCCGCTCTCCGCTGATCTTTGTACTGGTGGCGTGCATTGTGAATGTTATTGGCGATCTGGTGCTGGTGGCTGGTTTTCATCTGGATGCTGCCGGTGCCGCCATTGCTACGGTAGCAGCACAAGCCGTCAGCGTAATCTGTGCAATCGCAATGCTGCTGAAGAAGGAGCTGCCCTTCAAAATCCATCGCTCTGATTTCAAGCTGAACCCCCAGTGCAAAAAATTTCTGGGCATCGGTCTGCCGCTGGCTTTGCAGGAGTTTTTGACCCAGCTTTCCTTTCTGGCGCTCTGCGCTTTCGTCAACCGGTTGGGGCTGGAGGCATCTTCCGGCTACGGTGTGGCGTGCAAGATCGTTAATTTTGCCATGCTGATCCCCAGTTCTCTGATGCAGTCCATGGCATCCTTTGTGTCCCAGAACGTGGGTGCTGGCAATAAAAAACGCGCCGAGCAGTCCATGTTCACCGGCATTGGCATCGGTCTAGTGTTCGGTTGCGCCGTATTTGCACTGGTGTGGTGCAAGGGTGACGTTCTCTCCGGTCTGTTTACGGCAGATGCCGCTGTTATTGCCAACAGCTACGCCTACCTCATGGGCTTTGCGCCCGAGACCATCGCCACTGCCATTCTGTTCAGCATGGTAGGCTACTTCAATGGCAACGACAAAACGCTCTGGGTCATGGTACAGGGGCTGGTGCAGACTCTGCTGGTGCGTCTCCCCATGGCGTATATTATGAGTATCCAGCCCAACGCCAGCCTGACGATGATCGGTCTGTCCGCACCCACCTCCACCGCAGTTGGCATCTTATTAAACATCTGCTTTTTCCTCTGGCTCAAACGGTACGAAAATCAGACATGTGCATAGGTTTTGAAGGCTGGAAAGCCTGCCGATGATTGTTGCCACCTACAAATATGATACGGTCATGCTTGAAATTTCAAATTCAATCATGAGTCGATATAAGGAACAAGCCCACAGGATAGACCGCATATAAAATACGGCAGACCTGTGGGCTTGTTCCTTATATCGAGTTAATCTCTAAACGATAAATCCTCTAATCCATGACCTCCGGCCACATTCTTCAAATATTCCTCCGGGTTACCATTCAGAGTCAAATCCGCGTAGCTCAGCGGATCATTGTAGATGAGGTAATCCAGTTCCGACCTCTGCGCCATGGTCACGTCCAGTGCATCCTCGACCCCGGTGCAGTCGATGGAAATTTTTCTCCCATCCCGGAGCAGTAGTTCCACACAGCCGGTGTCCATGTTGAAATGGCAAGCTCTTGCATCGTACTTCATGTTTATGTCCTTTCCGCCTTACGGCACCTTTACAGTTGTGACCTTTGTGACGCGGTCTTTTTTCTGATAAGGTTTCGGACACACAGCCGTCAGGGAAGAGCCCTTGTTTTCGTTTCCGAAGAAAACAAAAAATCCGAACCCTTCTCCTATCGAGAAAAGGTTCGGATTTTCATGGTTTGGTGCGATGGAAGGGACTCGAACCCCCGGCCTACTGATTCGTAGCGCACGCCGGGCGATTCCCTCAATTTTTGGAAGTTACGTTTTAACGTCATTTCTTTGCGATATATCGCAGGTTTTGAACTTCGAGTTTCTGCACCCTTTGTCCGATTTTGCAACGATTTGCACCCTTTGCACGTTTTGAAACCGTGCAAAAACCGTGCAGAAACCGTGCACTTACTCCCGGACAAACTAAAAACCACTTCATCCGACAACGACTTGACGGCATTGGTTCGAGTGACCGCACACCAAAAATCAAGTCTTGGAGGATACCACTATGACGAAATTGCTTTCCTGCCGCTACAACATGGACACCAACCGAGTAGAAGCCCGGTTCGAAGATGGCACCACCGTTGCCATCAACTGCATCGCCATTGAGGACGAGTACGGCGATACCCCGGCACAACGGGCAGAGCTGGACTGGCTGCTGTATAATAAGCCCTTGGAGTATGCACAGATGGTGCTGGGAGGGGAGATGGGGCACTACCTGTCGCTGGGATGTGACCATGGCAGGCTGGAGGACTGAGCCGCAGAAAACGCGCGGCAAAATCGCTAATCGCGCGGCGCGCGTTTTTCTCGCCACCTCTTGTCAGGCTGCATTGCACGGCGTGCATTCCAGCGTGCGATTCCACTTTTCCGAAATTCAATCGTATTACAGTTTATTTTTACAAGTTCCAACTTTCACGTCGCACCTTCCCACGAATGAAGAATGCACGCCCGTGCGATTTTGGTTCGCAGTTTATTCGCGGTCAGCTGGATTTATTCGCGCTTTGTTCGCGCGATTACGCGTTTTCAGCGTAAATTCAGCGTAAACCATGCCAAGTCAGTGTATTTTCAGCGTAAATCCCGGGAGGTCAGCGTAAATAACCATTTACCATATATAATGATGCCCGCCCACCTGTGGAAAACCACGGTGGGCGGGCATTCTGCCTTTTCAGACAGACTGGAATCCTTTGCCGATGATCTCGCTGGAGTTGACGATGGTCAGAAAGGCCTCCGGGTCCTCCCGACGCAGGAAATCCCGCAGCAGCCCTGCCTGCCGCCGGGTCAGCGCCACCATGATCATGGTGCGGGGCTCGCCGGTGTACACGCCGGTGGCGTCCTGCTGGGTCGCTGTGCGTCCCAGTGTTTCCGTAACGAAATGCCGGATGGGCTCCGGCCTTGAGGTGATGACCGTACACACCTTGCGGAGATTCAGGCTCTCGATGGCTGTATCCACGATGGTGCTGCGCCCGATGAGTCCCAGCACGCAGTACATCCCGGTCTGCGGGCCATAAATGCAAGCCGCAAACAGCACCGTGCCGATATCGCTGAGCAGCAGAGCCCTGCCGATCTCCACCTTGATGTACTTGTGTAAGATCATCGCTACGATTTCGGTGCCGCCGGTGGATGCCCCGATGTTGAACACAATGCCGCTGGCAAGGGCCGGCAGCGCCACCGCAAAGCACAGCTCCAGCAGAGTGTCATCCGTTAAAGGCTGGGACATGGGAAACAGCTTTTCGCACATACTGGAATAAAAGCTGAGCATGAAGGAAGAGTACAGCGTCCATCCCATGGTCTTTATGCCCAGAAAGACGCAGCCCAGCACATCCAGCACCGCATTGGTGATCCACATAAAGGTGCTGACGCTCAGAGCCGGAAAGCAGGTGGCCAGCACGATGGAAAGACCGGTAGTACCGCCAAATACAAAGTGGTTAGGAGCACAGTAAAAGTTCAGTGCCGCTGCACAAATGATCAGGCTCAGATTCAGCAGCAGAAAAAACCGTGCGCCGCTCCACAGCTGTGCCGGGGTCAGGTTTTTGCACAGACCGTTCTTGATTGCTTCCATCTCAGTCCAGGTGCTCCGCCACATCCATCAGCTGGGTGATGATGCAGTCTGCGGCGGACTGGTCCAGCGGCTCGCCGTGGCGGGGTTTCAGCGCCAGCACCTTCAGTCCTGCTGCCTTTGCGGAGGCAATGCCTGTGGGAGAATCCTCCACCGCAATGGCCTTGTCTGCCGTCAGCCCCAGTGCCTTCAGCGCCTTGAGATAGATGTCCGGCGCAGGCTTATGGGCGGCGCAGTCCTCGCCGCTGAAGGCGAAATCCACCATCGCCTTCAGCCCGCCCTCCGTAAGCATCTTCATGATATCCGGCGCTGCGCTGGAGGACGCCACCGCCACCTTCAGCCCACGGCTGCGGAGCGCATTCATCAGTGGCTCTGCCTGCGGGTCGGTGAGCTTGTCATAGGGGGTGGGGCGAGCCTTGCGGTACTCCCGGTAAGCCATCAGCATCTCCTGACGGCGCACAGGGTCGTTGGGAACAAGCGCTTCCCAGATGGCTTTTTCGTTGGAGCCGATGAAGTTGCCCTCCGGGATAGGGATGCCGTTTTCCAGCAGAAAGTTTTTACGGCGGTTCTCGTAGTAGTATTCCGTATCCGCCAGCACCCCATCCATATCAAAAATCACTGCTTCAATCATTCTTCATTTCCCTCTTCATCAAAAAGGGGGAGGGGCAAGCCCCTCCCCCAAGCATGGGTCTATTGATCCCGGATGACCGCTTAGTACTCCAGCTTCCACATATAGCGGCGCAGGGTCAGCGGATGCTGACGGACGTAGGACAGCTCCTCAGCATAGACACGGAAGACAGCGGTGTGCATCAGCGGGTTGAAGTAGGTGATGACGCTGCTGTCCACAGCATTGCCCAGACCGTAATCCTTTGCATCCACCACGGTGGTCAGAGCATCGAAGCGGTGCAGGAAGGTCAGTGCGCGGGCATCCACGGGACGGGTCTTGCCGTCGTTCATCAGCAGGATGAAGGGCACGTCCTTGTCCACGATCTCGAAGGGGCCGTGGAAGAACTCGCCGCTGTGGAAGGAGCCGGAGTTGACCCACTGCATCTCCATCATCAGGCAGATGGAGGTGGAGTAAGCGACCTCCATGGAAGCGCCGCTGGACATGACGTAAACGACGGGAGCGTCCTTGTACTTCTCAGCGAACTCCTTGGCAGACTTGCGGGCAGAGTTGGCAGCGTTCTCGGCAGCCTCGAACACGTTGGTCAGGCCCTCGATCATCTTGTCGTACTTGTCGAAGCCTTCCACCTGCTGCAAGATCTCCACAGCCAGTGCCAGAACGTAGCCCATCTTTTCCAGCTTGGCGGCGTAGTTTGCCTCAAAGCCGTGGACGATGGTGTAGTCAGCTTCCTTGGTCAGGGCAGAACCGGCAGCGTGGGTAACGCTGACAACGGTTGCACCGGCGGCCTTTGCCACGCTGTTGGCCTTGACGGTCTCAGGGGTGCTGCCGCCCAGAGAAGCGGTGATGACCACGGTGGTGTCGCCCAGCCAATCGGGGGTATCGTAGTTGAACTCGTTGGCGGTGTAGTGTGCCACACGAAGCTTCTTGCTGCAGTTTGCCAGGAAGTACTTTGCGGGGTACAGCTCTGCCTTGGAAGCGCCGCAGCCAACAAAGGCCACGTTCTCCACGTTGTGCTTTGCCACGATGTCTGCCACGATGGACTTGACGTTTGCCAGATCAATGTTATACATAATGCAATCCTCCAAATTATTTTTCTTTTTGTTCTGATGAATCACAAATTACAGGCGTACGGATATCTATGTAAGCCGGAAACCCGGTTACACCAACAGACCAAGGGCGTTGATGGCAACACCGCCCACGATGCAGATGCCCAGCAGCCAGCCGGTCTTGACCTTTTTGCGGATCAGGGTGTACATCAGCATCACGATGCCAAGGTTCAGAAGGTTCGGCAGAATGCTGTTCAGCACATCCTGCAGCACCAGACCGGTGCTTGCGAAGGTGATGGGGGTGGTCAGACCCACCATGCTTGCCACCATGGCACCAATGACCATCAGGCCTACGATGCCACAGACGTACATCAGCTTGTCCATCATGCCGCCGTTGAGCTTGGTCAGGTACTTGCTGCCCATGGTGTAGCCCAGCTTACCGGCAAACCATGTAATCAGCACCGAGGGGACGATGGAGATGATCATAGCCAGAATGGGGCCCAGAACGCTGCCCTGCTGTGCCAGAGAGATGCCCAGACCAAAAGCGATCAGGCGGACAGTGCCCTGGAAGAAGGAGTCGCCCACACCGGACAGGGGGCCCATCAGCGAGGTCTTGACGGCGTTGATGGTCTCCGGGTTGAAGTTCTCACGGTCGGCGGCGTACTGCTCTTCCATGGAGGCAGCCAGACCCAGCGTAAAGGCACTGGTCTGCGGGGTGCAGTTGTAGAACGCCATCTCGCGCTCGTAGGCTTCCTTTTTGTGCGCCAGCTGCTCGGGGTCGTTCTCGTTGGGGTACAGCTCGTCCAGCGTGGGAGCGATGCCGTACAAAAAGCCCATGTTCATCTGACGTTCGTAGTTCCAGGAGGCCTGAATGTTCAGGGAGCGCCACATGAACTGGAAGTATTTCTTGAAGTCGCTGCGCTTTGCAGTCTTGGTTGCGTTGCTCATTTCAGCTTCCTCCTATCAAAGATCATCGTCATCTTCCAGCGGGTCGTAGTCCGGGTTGGCAGCAGCTGCACCGGCAGCGGCTGCGGCAGGTGCGCCCTTGCCATACTTCAGACCGGTCAGGATCACAGCCAGAATTGCGGCGAAGATCGCCACAGCGGTGACATCCAGACCCAGATAGCCTACAAAGAAGAAGCCCAGCAGGAAGTAAACGGTCAGATCGCGGTTGAGCATGGTGGACAGCAGCAGGGCAATACCGTAAGCGGTAAGGAACTTACTGCCGAGGTTCAGGCCATCGGTCAGCCATGCGGGGATGAAAGCCACGATCTTCTGCACCAGATCCGTGCCGAAGTAGACGGACAGGAAGATGGGGATGAAGTACATCAGGCTGTACAGCAGTGTGCCCCAGACGATGTGCATGCTCCATGCCTTGCGGAACTTGCCTTCTGCAATGGCGTGGTCGGCAACGTGGGTCAGGTTGGACAGGATGGTGCGCATCAGCACGCCCAGCATCTGGCCCAGAACAGCGATGGGGATGGCCAGTGCCAGTGCAGTCTCGGCAGAAGCATCGGTCAGGATGGCAAAAGCTGCGCAGATGATGGCAGCCATGTTCATGTCCGGGGGTGCTGCTGCGCCGATGTTCACGATGCCAAGGCTCATCAGCTCGATGGATGCGCCAAGGGTCAGGCCGGTCTGCAGATCACCCAGCAGCGCACCGACGATGGTGCAGGTGATAAGCGGACGCTCGAAGTTCATGCGGCCCAGAATGCGTGAGTCCAGAATACAGAACACGCCAACCAGACCCAGAAGCAGTGCGGTAACAAACATGGGTCAATTCCTCCTTCTTATCTCCTTACGATCAGATGTGATCGATGGGTACTACCTTAAAGGTGGGGGTCTGCTGGCTGTAGATCTTAATGCCCATATCCAGCAGCTTCTGGGTGTCGGCCTGCTCCTCCGGGGTCAGGAATACCGACTGGTCAAAGGCCACGGAGCCGGGCTTATTTGCCACAGCACCGTAGTTGATCTCTTTGATCTTGGGGTATGCCTGGCAGAACTTGAGCAGCGCAGCGGTGTTGCCGAAGATCATCATGATCTTCTCGTCCAGCTGCTCCACCTTGGGCATCTTGGCGATGGCTTTGTCCACTGTGAAGATGTTCACCCGGACACCGGCGGGCTTGCTCAGCAGCAGGGCGGACTTTTTCATCTCGTCGTTGGCGGCGTCATCGTCCACCACGATGATACGCTGTGCGCCCACATGGCCGGTCCACGAGAATACCACCTGACCGTGCAGCAGGCGGTAGTCCAGACGTACTAATTTGATCATAGGTCATCCTCCTCATCTTGGGCTGCGTTTTTCAGCAGCAGGTTGCAATCAATGATCTGCGCCTTGGCATCTGCAATGCACTCGGCCAGTTCGTCCTGTGTCAGGGCTTCGTCGTTGGAAGCAAGGGTCAGCACCAGAGAAGCGTTCATGCCGCAGATCAGGTGCACCGCCGGATACTCCGGCAGCAGGGTCAGCATCTCGTTGTTCACGCTGCCGCCCATCACATCGGTCACGATGTACACAGCATCCTCTGCCGCAAAGCCATCCAGCAGCCGGCGTGCCGCCACCGTGATAGGCTCGGTCTCATCCCGCAGGGTAGCAAGGGCATAAAGGTTCGGCAGCTCGCCAAGGATCATCTGCACGGTGTCCTTCATTCCGGCAGACAGCCCTCCGTGCGAAGCAAGAATGATTCGGTTCATACGCACCCACGACCTTTCTTGTGTTTTCTTCATCTCTTCGGCGTCTGTATCGTCTTATTCGTTATAGACGTCATAATCGTCATGTACATATTACCACATTTCACACAGACGTCAAGAGGTTTTGTCAAAATAATCTCAGCTTTGGTAACGTGCACAAAGCTGCACCGTCATATTTTTGCAGTTTCACCAATAACCTTCCGTAGAACGACAAAAAGAGCGCCTCTTCCGCAGGGAAGAGACGCTCTTTTTGAGAGAATTGATCTGCGCTTAAAACTCAAACATATACCGGCTTCCAATGTAATACTGCCGCCCGATGCACAGCGGGTGGTCATATTGGTCATGGAAGTAGGCGTTCAGATACAGCAGCGGCTCGCCCAGCGAAAGGTTGAGCAGCTGTGCCTGTTCTGCCGAAGCCCGTACCGCCTCGATACGCTGGCAGGAGGTCGTCGCAGGGCGCAGCCCGGAGATGCGCTCAATGGTGTCAAACATGGAAACATCATTGAGGTTCTCGCTCATCAGGCTCTTGTAGGGCTCGTAGGGCAGGAACAGGTTCTCCAGAAATACCGGCTGGCCATCGGCGGTGCGCAGACGCTGGATATAGATGAGCAGGGCATCCGGGCCCACATGGAAGAAGGCTTCTTCATCCTTGCGCACCGGCACGATCTGACGGTTCAGCAGCCGGGCGCCCGGCACCATGCCGTACTCCTTGCAGGTCTCCGTAAAGCTGGCAGTTCCTCTGCCGCTGGTAAACTTGCGGTGGATGCGGGGCTTGCTGACAAAGGTGCCGCGCCCCTGCATTTTGATCAGATACCCTTCGGCGCACAATTCTTCCACGGCACGACGCACCGTGATGCGGCTGACAGAGTACTCCGCACTCAGTTCCGGCTCCGGGGGGATCTTCTCATTGGTTTTGTATTTGCCGCTCTCGATCGCGGCACGAATGTCATCCTTTACCTGCTGGTAAAGTGGGACGACAGCACTATCATTGATCGCCATGAAATACCTCACTCTCAAATTGAGTATATCGTTATAAACATTATATTCATCTCATGGCTATGATAGTGCATATTCCGCGAATTGTCAAGTAAAACCTGCGAGCTGTTTTTAGTGCGAGGTGACAAATGCACCCCGTTCTGCGCAGGGCACCCCATTTTCCAGTGCCCTGCCGGGAAGAATCCAAAGAGCGGCGGAACGCTCGTTGGCACACGACTTTGCTTGCAAAGTCTAGTGTGTTACACCTTGGTTCCGGCTGACGCGGAAAAGGGGCTGCGAGCAAATGCGGCAAGCACCTGTTCTGTGGCAGAAGGATGCGCGGATGGGCACGGCAGTTGACAATCTCCGCCCACTCAGCGCAGACTTGCAGAGGAACCAATGGTGTACGTTCTCCGTCCTGGCACAGCACACAGAACCTCACCGTCTGTGTTTGCCCCGCATCCCAGCCTTTGTGCGGTGCTTCAACATGGAGGATTTGTTGAACACCCGCAGCAGGGTCATCTGTTCTTCTTTTGTCAGCTTGGAATAGTCGATGCCGATCTGTCCCATCAGGACATTCATCTTCTTTTCCAACGGAGAACCTTCAAACTTCTGTGCATTTTCAAGCTGCTTCCTCGCTTGCTCGACCGCTGCGCCGTCCGACGTGGTCTTATCGGTCCCATGTGCCGCTTTGATCTGCTTCAGGATCGCCGCCAGCTCATCATAGAGGATCCGCCCGAAATATTCATCCTCGTTGATCTGCGCCGCTTTCAGCGTCCGCATGGTCAGGTCCTCTGTATCGGCATGGTATCGTCTTTCCAGTTCCTGCCGGGTGGCTTCTACCATGGCATTCATATCCCGGATGCGGTCACTGACCAGCCCGTCCACACAGATCTCAAGGTCGTTCATCCACCGGGAAAAATCGGGATATTCCAAAAGCTCGCACAGCAGCCGATGATTGAATTTTCCATTCCTTAATACGTCCACTGCACCATCGCTCAGATGCAAGTCCGAAAGGACTGCATCTGGGCGTTTTTTGTTTTCCGTCACGCCCAACAGGTAGTCCGTGGTCACGCCATAGAACTCAGCCAGCGTTGTCACCGCATAAATGCTGAGGTCGGTCACATCGTCACTCTCGTATTTCGACAATGCCGATTTGGACAGACCCGTCTGCTCTGCCAGCGTTTCCAGCTTCAGACTCCGCTCCACACGCAGGTCTTTGAGCCGTTCTCCCAGTGTCAGCTTGATGTTCATGGTCGCACCTCCGATGTTTTTTGCACAGTATACCACTTCCGGCGGTTCCTGTCCATAAGCGTGGAATTTTGCAGTTTCTGCACCTGTTTTCCGACATTATGGATATACGGCACAGCAGCCATGGAGGTGCTATCCTATAGACAGAAGGAAAACATATCACTCCCCAGCAGCGAACATATTAAGGGCTTCCCGTAAAAGCCCTCCCGAATCATATAACCGAACCTTGACAACAGAATGACCGTCCGAACTGCCCAGACCGCCAAGACCTCCCATCGGGGGAGCGAGCGCCCTGCATAGGGCCGACACAGAGTCCAAAAAGATTTCCTGTCGGGAGGCAGCAAGGGAGACCGGCTTTGAACGTGGCAGGGATCAAATTGATCCGTGCCAGAGCCTTTGACCAAAGGAGAAATTTTGAGTTTATATCAAAAGATCAAGTCCGCCATCACCGTTCGGCAGGTGGGAGAGATGTACGGCATGGAGCCCGACCGCCATGGCATGGTGTGCTGTCCGTTCCATTCTGACAGCGACCCCAGCATGAAGCTGAACGACACCTATTATTACTGTTTTGGCTGTGGGGCCAACGGAGATGCCATCGACCTCACCGCCAAACTGTTCGACCTGAACCCCCGGCAAGCCGCCGAGAAGCTCGCAAGTGACTTCGGGCTTGACCCGGACAAGCCGCCCGCCAATGCCATCGCCCTGCCGCCGTCCAAGCGTGGCCTGACGGACGAGCAGTGGGCAGACATCGCCTACTGCCTGCGGGTGCTGACCGATTATCTCGACCTGCTGCACGACTGGCGAGAGCGCTACAAGCCTGCCACCCTGGAAGAGCCACATGACCCACGGTTTGAAGAAGCCCTCCACATGACCGAGACCATTGAGCACCTGACGGACTGCGTTGCATTCGGAACGCCCCAGCAGAAGGCTGATGCCGCTGCACGACTGCTGTCCGGGTCGTACCTGCTGATGTTGGAGGAGCGCACCGACCGCCTTGCTCTGGCAAAGTGCGCCTAATAATTTATTCACCCGAAGTGGTGGGTCTCACCGTGAGACCCGCCACTTCACTTTTCCAAAGGAGAGTGATCATATGAAGAAAAACATTTCCCGCAACCCCTTATGGCCGGACTGGTACAACGGCAAAAAGATCGATGAAGTCCAGTTTGGCCGTTCCTTTCTGGAACAGTGGCCGCTGAAATGCGTCAACGGAACGCTGTACACGCTGGACGGCCCGGTGGAGGACGAGAGCGAGATCAAGCAGCGCATCTTGGAGAATATCGAGGAATATGTCACCTCCGGCCTGTCCAAAAAGGTCACCAACATTCTGGAGACTATCAAGCTGCTGGCTTTTTCCGACCCGTTCCCCATCGAACAGGACTGCATCCACCTCCAGAACGGCGTGTACCATCTGCCGGACGGCACCTTTCAGGAGAGCCGCCTGTTCTGCCAGAACCGCCTGCCGGTGAAGTACGACCCCAAAGCCCCCACCCCTGACCGCTGGCTGACCTTCCTGCACGAGCTGCTGGACGATGCCGACATCCCCACCTTGCAGGAGTATCTGGGCTACTGCCTCATTCCCAGCACCAAGGGGCAAAAAATGATGCTCATTGTCGGCAAGGGCGGCGAGGGCAAGTCTCGCATCGGGCTGGTGCTGAAACGGCTCATGGGAGATGCCGCCAGCAACGGCAGCGTCCAAAAAGTCGAGAACAACCGCTTTGCCCGTGCCGATCTGGAACGCCGCCTGCTGATGATCGATGACGACATGGACATGAACGCCCTGCCTAAAACGAATTATATCAAGACCATCGTGACTGCCGAGGCCAAGCTGGACTTGGAGCGCAAGGGTGTCCAGAGCTACCAGCGGGACATCTACGCCCGGTTTCTCTGCTTCGGCAACGGTGCGCTGACCTCGCTGTATGACCATTCGGACGGCTTCTTCCGCCGCCAGCTCATCCTGACCACCAAGGACAAGCCTGCCGACCGCACGGACGACCCCTTCCTTGTGGAGAAGATGTGTGCCGAGATGGAGGGCATCCTGCTGTGGTGTCTGGAAGGGCTGCACCGGTTGGTGCAGAACGATTTCCGCTTCACGGTCAGCGAACGAGCCGCCGCCAACGTGGACACCATCAAACGCAGCAGCAACAATGTTATCGACTTCATGGAATCCGAGGGCTACTTCCGCTTTAAGGCAGACTGCTCCATCAGCTCCAAGGAGTTCTACGACATTTATAAGCAGTGGTGCGAGGACAACGCCTGCCACAGCGTATCTGCCATCCGTTTCAGCGCAGAACTGCGCCAGAATGACCGCCGCTACAACCTTGAAGCCACCAACAACATCTATCTGCCCGGTGGTCGCAGGGTGCGGGGTTTTGTAGGCATCGAGCCGCTTGTCCACCCCTGCCCGTAAAAAGTGCATTTTTTCACGGAAGAAGTTCGTACAACCTGTACGGTCTGTACTTGTACGCACCTGTACGGAAAATCAAAGCAAATTAAAACGCATTATCGTTTATATTTCACATTTCCGTACGCCGTACAGACCGTACGGGTTATTTGAAGTCCGTACAGATTTTTTGTACACCCCAAGAAGGAGCGTGATCTATGAAAGCCCAATATGGCATTTTAAGGTTCAAAAAGTACAAGGGGCCTGCCATCAGCCCCATTGAAGCCCACAACGAGCGCACCAAGGAGCAGTACGCCAGCAACCCGGATATCGACACGAACCGGAGCTGCTACAACCTCCATTTGGTGCAGCCGCAGGGCAGATACCGGGAAGAAGCCGACCGCATGATAACCGCCGCCCACTGCCGTGTCCGCAAGGACAGCGTGCGGGTGGTAGAGGCTCTTGTCACCGCCAGCCCGGAGTTTTTCAAGGATAAGACCAACCGGGAGATCAGGGCGTACTTTGCGTACGCCCTGAAATTTTTGGAGGGCAGACAGTGCCCGGATACCTTTCTCTCTGCTGTTGTCCACATGGACGAGAAAACGCCCCACCTGCACCTCTGCTTTGTGCCCCTGACCGCCGACAGGCGGCTGAGCGCCAAGGAGATCATCGGTAACCGAAAGAACCTCGTCAAATGGCAGGACGAGTTCTGGCAGCACATGGTCAAGCAGTACCCGGAGCTGGAACGAGGTGAAAGTGCCAGCCAGACCGGACGGGAGCACATCCCGCCCCGCATCTTCAAGGAGATGACCCAACTGACCAAGCAGAAGGAGCAGTTGGATGCCCTGCTGGTGGGTATTAACCCCTTCAACGGCAAGAGCCGTGCGGCAGAGATCAGCAAGGTGCTGGACAGCTATATTCCCAACGTGGCACGGATGAGGGACCAGCTGCGAAAGTACAACGTAGCCTTCACCAAAACCGCCGCCGAAAACGAAAAACTGAAAGAGAAGAACAAGACGCTCTCTGCCTCGCTGGACAAAGCGAAGGAAGGGAGCGTCTTGAAGCGGCTGGAGGATGCCAAGCTGCGGCAAGACTATGAAGCCGCCCTGAAAACGCTGGACAGCATCCCGCCGGAGGTCATTCGATTCTATGAGAACCGCACGCAGGAGCCTGCGATGCGCCATGATAAGTAAGGAGCAATGCCTATGTGTAATAAAATGTACGAGAATGTGAAATCTTTAGATTATACGAAAAACGTCTTGCAGTCGGACTCGAATCCGGCTACAATGGAGGTGGTCACTCGAACCAATGCCGTCAAGTCTCCGACTGACAGCCTGAAAGCCCCGAAGCTGGTGTACACGGTAAAGGAGGTCGCGCAGATGCTGGCCATCAGCCAGCGTGCCGCCTACAACCTGTGCAACAGCACCACCGAGTTCCGTGTCCTGCGGGCAGGCGGAAGCATCCGCATCCCGAAAGACAGCTTCGATGCGTGGCTCCACCGGGCAGCTTGATAAGGAGGCAAATCTATGGCATATATCACGAAACGCGGCAGTTCTTACAGTGTCCGTTACACCTATCAGGACGAGCACGGCAAGAGCTGCGACAAATGGGAGAGCTTCTCCACGAAAGAGGAGGCGGTCAAACGCCAGAAGCAGATCGAACACGAACTGGCGACCGGCAATTTCCTGATTCCGTCCACGGTGACGGTGGCAGAGTTCCTGATGGACTGGCTGCCCAAGCAGTGCAGCAAGCACAAGTGGGCACCCAAGACCTACCAGTCCAATCTGGCGCTCATCCAAAACCTCATCATCCCTTATATCGGGGAGATGCAGATGCAGAAGCTGCGTCCCTACCACATCGAAGCCCTGTACGACACCCTGAGCAAGACCCCCTGCGGGCAGTATGTGGGCGGCAAGCGGCGAGACCTCTCGCCCAAGCAGCAGAAGCGCACCCTTTCCGGCACCACCCTCCATGAGGTCCACCAACTGCTGCACAATTCCTTTCTGCTGGCGGTGGAGTGGGGCATCCTCATCAAAAGCCCCGTCCCGGTGGAAGCACCCAAAAAGACCACCCAAGAGCGCAGCATCTGGGAGGTGGAGGAGATGCGGGCAGCACTGGACAGCATGGAGGACCCCATCCTGCATCTGGCTGTCCACCTGACGCTGGTGGGTGCACTGCGAGAAGGGGAAGTAGCAGGACTGACCCCGGAGGACATCGACTTTGATGCCGCCAACGGGATGGGCACCTTCACCGTCAACCGTTCCATGCAGCGGGTGCAGAAGGACACGCTGGCACAGGTGGACAAGGGCTGCATCCTCCGCATCTTCCCGGACAAGCTGGAGGGCAGCAAGACCTCCCTTATCCTGAAGGACACCAAGACCGAAGCCTCCTGCCGCACCATCTTTATGACCGCCGCCCTGCGGGAGGAGCTGAAGCAATGGCTGGAACGCCTGAAACGGGAAGAATCCCTCGACCCGGAGCGCTACCGCAACAGTGGGATGCTGCTGCGGCTGCCCAACGGTCTGGCAGTGGAGCCAGTGCTCATCCGCAAGAAGTTCCTGAAATGGCAGGATGCACACCCGGAGTTCCCCCGTATCGTCTTTCATGGGCTGCGTCACTCCAGTGCCACCTACCAGTTGATGATCTCCGGCGGCGACATCAAGGCGGTGCAGGGGACCACAGGACACGCCAGTGCGGATATGCTGGTGAACACCTACGCCCATATCCAGCAGTCCTCCCGTGTGGAGCTGGGCAAAAAGTTTGAAAGCGGCTTCTATGCCAAGCCCGAAGCCCCCAGCCCGCAGGCTGTACCCGCCGCAGGCGAACCCACCATCTCCATGACGGCTCTTTTGGAATTGCTGAAGGATGCCGACCCGGAAATGAAGGCAAAACTCCGCTTAGCACTGCTCACCTGATGCAAAAAAGGGCACTGATTGCAATGCAATACAGCGCCCTACATAATCGGACATGGATAACACCGACCGTGCAAAAACCGTGCAGAAACCGTGCAACCATGGCTTACAAAACAAAAAAGCCATGAAATCTTTCGATTTCACGGCATTTTCTGGTGCGATGGAAGGGACTCGAACCCCCGGCCTACTGATTCGTAGAGGGCCTTTATATGAGTTTCGGCGTTTTTGGTCATTGCAGCTTATGTAGATTCATCGTCATTTTTGTGTCTGTTCGTGCATGGTTGTTTCACTTCTTTTCGATTCGATAAGGCAAAAACAAGGCACTTTCCAGAGGGCATATAATCCCATAAAACGGACACCGTGAAGAAGGCAAAAAAGTTGACGGCTCACGAGGGCGGCAGAAACGCCCCTGCGAGCCGTCTTTCGTTATGCGTGGGTCTTTTCCTTGATACGGCTGAAAACGTCCGTCAGCGCGTCCGCTGCCGCCGCATCGCTGGAACGGATAAACCCGGCGTAAATATCCGTGGTGGTGCTGGTCTTTGCGTGGCCCAGTCTGCCCGAAACCGTTGTAACCGGCACATGAGCCGCTATCAGCAAGCTGGCGTTGGTGTGGCGCAGGCTGTGGAAGTGAACCGCCGGGAGATCATGGGCGGTCAGAAAGCCCGGAAACCAGCTTGTAACCGCATTGGGGTCGAACGGCTGACCATTCCAGCGGGTAAACAGCAGGTCATTGTCCACCGTCTTGCCGTTCTCGATCTCCACCCGGCGCACCCACTCGGAGCCGACCTTGAACCGTTCGGCCTTCTGGTGCTGGCGGTACTCCCGCAGCAGCTGCACACACTCCGGGCCTATCTTGATGCACCGCCGGGAGCGTTTTGTCTTGGGTGCCGTGAACACCGTGCCGCGCCCGGCGATGTTCTGCACCGTCCTGTTGATGGAGATCACACCCGCGTCAAGGTCAATGTCCGACCAGCGCAAGGCACATATCTCGCCCCGGCGGGCACCTGTGAGCAAGGCAAGCTGTGTGATAACGCTGTACTGTGCTGGCGCGTCCTGCAGGGCTTCCAACAGCTTTGCAACGTCCTCTTCCTGTAAGGCTTCCACTTCGATTTCTGCCGCTTTGGGGGCTTCTGTGCGCCGACAGGGATTTTCATCAATCAGCTGCCACTTGACCGCCTTTTCAAACACACTGGACAAGAAGCGGTGATAGTGCAACTGCGTGTTGCCGCCCAGCTTACCGCCCGCCCTGACCTTCTCGGTAAAGGCTTTGGACAGGGGCAACCCGGCGGCATCGGCCACCTTCTCGGCGGTCTTATGGCTGACCGGCTTGCCGCTGCACAGCCCCCGCATGGTTTCCTCGCCCACCCCGGCGGCCTCACGGATCCTTGCCCGCTGGCCTTTCGGCAGTAGCTTCAGCAGCGCAACCGTTGCCGTATAGGTGGAATCTTGCCGTACTCCGTCCTCGGACAGGTTCGCATAGAACGCCATGAGGTGCGCCGGACGTATCTGGTTGACCTTCATGTGGCCCAGAGCCGCCGACACACGCGGCACCAGCTTTCTGTACTCTGTGGCCGTCTTGGGCTTCAGCTGGCGGTCTGCGTACTCGGTGAACCATCGCTCTATCAGGTCATCCACCTTCATGGACGCATCCAGCGAAATGCCACTGTGCACTTCTTGTTCAAAGGCATCTGCCTGACGTTGCAGTTCCTTTTCCAGCTTCTTCCCGGTCAACCCCGGCGGGGGAGTAAAAGTGCGGTTTACCAGCACCTGACGGCCCTGCCGATCATAGCCGTTGGAGACCCGGATGCAGTAGGAGCAGGTGCCGTCCTTCTTTGTGCGCTTTATGATTTTCGCCATCTATCACACCTCCCTGTGAGCATGGGCTTTTGTGCATTTATCTGCCAGCAATCATGCCCATATCGAATTATTCCGCGTAGATTAGTCCTATTCATTGTTCTTCTGATACGACGGAACTTGCGTAAGTTCCTGCACGCGCCGATAGACTTCATTTAATGCCTCAAAAGCATATTCATTGTTCGTTTCATCAGGTGTCGCAACATCTCTTATTGAATCGTATGCCTCTTTTTGAAGCAATTCTACAAAATATTTGAATTTTAGCGTATTAGAGTGTTTTAGCCGTTTGTCAATAATTTCAAGCACTGTCTGCAAGGCAACAAATTGTCCTGCATCATTCAATTCAAGAAAATTCGCAAAAACTGTGTAATCTTCGTCCCATTTGGGCCTTTTTCCAGTTTTTTTTGCTTCTTCTAGGAGTTTTTCATAGGGAACTTCTATTATTTTTCCATTCCTTACGGTGATTGTTCCTAGTTCATATTTCATTTCATCTAATACTTTTTCTTCAACATCTCTCTTTTCAAATCCCTCAAGCAAGTCATACCATTTTAGATTTAAGACCTCTGCGATCTTACGAAGATTCTCAACAGATAATCCGCGTTTTCTTTCCATCATTGACTGAAAAGTCGATGGAGGAATGCCCGCTTCAATCGCAAGTTTTCTTCTACTCTTACCCTGCTTAGAAATTTCCTTATCAATATTCTCGTAAATGTCCATAAGCTGCACCTCTCTGTAAAGAGAGTATCACATTGTGAACGAAATTTCAATCAAGTTGTTGACAGTAAACGAAATGTAAGCTATACTTGCGTTGCAAACGATTTTTCGTTCACAAAAAACAGGAGGTAAGCAAAATGAAACTCAAAGGAAACATCGAGGTTATGGCAGCCTGCAAGGGCATGAACATGGGACAGCTCGCCGAGAAATCCGAGTTAAGTCGTCAGAGCCTTTCCACCATCAAGAATCGCGGCACCTGTTCTGCGTTGACTGCTGTAAAAATTGCTACAGCTCTCGGCGTTGAAGTAACCGATATTGTTGACGAAGCATCCTAATTCACCAAGAGAGAATTTCAGTATTTTGATGAATCAATTTCATCATTTCTTTTTAGTGTGTCTGTATTGCATCATCCATCCATAAAGCAGGCAAACGTTCCCCTGAAAACTCTTGGTAATCCTTGGCACTCTAGGATACTGGAGGATACTGGAGGACACCAGATGGCAGCAGATGCACTCAGGCGCAAGGGATTCAGTTCCAACAATGCTGCATCGCTCTGATTTCTGGTTGAAATTTGACGGCATTGCAATTCTTTTCTAGTCGTGTTAATATGCAGCCACGACGAACAAAGCGACACAAAAAACAACTTTGGAGGTGGAAGAATGGGTGATTCTATCCGATACCCAAACATGGGCACGGTGGCAAAAGCCGCCGAAATTTACGGTCTATCACCAGCCTACATCCGGCGACTGTGTAGGCAGGGCAAAATCAGGTACGTGGTGGCAGGTCATCGGTGGCTGGTCAATCTGGACAGCTTGGCGAAATATTTCAACGAGGGCGATCCAGTCCCGGCGGAACAGGATGAAGCCGTGGGCGGTATCCGCCGGGTAGTGGGGAGGTGATCGTTAAATGGCAACCCGCAGCACATTCCACAGTGCAGCCGAACAGAGAGGGGTGATACGCTATTTCTGTCTACTTGACAAAGGACACCAAACGCCCACAGCATTTCTCATACCCGTGCTTTCTGGTCGATATGAGCGATGATTTGAACTTGACAGATGCACTTGTCTACACGGCCCTATACAGCCGAACTACTCTTTCTGAGAAAAACGGATGGGTTGATACAGACGGACGCATTTATATCTCCTACTCCGTTGAAAGTCTGGCTGAGGATCTTCACAAAGGGCAAACCGTTATCAAAGCAGCTTTACGGAAATTGGCAGCTGTTGGACTGATTGAGACCAAACGGAACTTTGGTGCTCCAAGCACGATTTATGTCAAACTCCCGGATGGTCGGAACACCGACCAACTGATAGCCGAAAAACAGGCTGAATGTAAAGCCGTAAAACCGAACGAACGTGAGCCGGAAAAGCGACCGTCTAATAGCCGGAAAAGCGACCCACGAACAGTCGGAATCCCGACCGTAAGTCAGTCGGAAAACCGACCCATAGACAGTCGGAATAGCGACCCACAGTCGGTCGGAAAACCGACTACTAACTACTTGAGTATAACTAAAGAATTGAACTATAAGAAAAGAGAGAAGCCCACCCGCCAGAAGTACGGCAGTTACAAGAATGTATTCTTGTCAGACGCAGAGTACCAGAAGCTAAAATCAGAGATCCCGAACTTGGACAACCTGATAGAGCAGTTGTCCACCTACATGGAGTCTAAGGGAAAACGTTACAAGAACCATGCAGCTACTCTGCGCAACTGGGCTGCACGAGACAAGAGCCGACAGAAGCCGCCTCATGGTGGCGGCATCCCCAATTATAGCTACAAGGACGGTGAAAGTTTGTGAAAACTGAAGCATCAATTAATGCGCTGATCCAGCGCAGCGGTGGAACGCCGCAGCCGGAAGATTATTTCGGCACGGATGGTCTGTTATACTGTGGCAGGTGCCACACCCCAAAGCAAGCCTTTTTCGAGGGGCACAAGCGAGTGCCGATTCTGGGAGACCGCCACCCGGTAGAATGTCAATGCCGCCGGGTGGAACGAGAGAAGCAGGAAGCCATCATCAACGAGCAGAAGCACCTCGGTCTGGTTCACCGCCTGAAATCGGATGGATTCTCTGATACTGAAATGTGCAACTGGACATTTGCGAACGATAACGGCCGCAACCCGCAGATGAAGCACGCCCACCGATACGTTGACAAGTGGGCAGAAGTACGTACCAAAAACATTGGCTTGCTTCTCTGGGGCGGTGTTGGCACGGGCAAGAGCTTCTTTGCCGGGTGCATTGCGAACGCTCTGATGGAGCAAGAGGTTTCCGTCCGAATGACCAACTTTGCCAGCATCTTGAACGACCTGAGCAACAGCTTTTCTGGTCGGAACGATATGGTGGACAGGCTGTGCAGCTATCCGCTGCTCATTATTGACGACTTCGGCATCGAGCGCGGCACTGAGTATGCGCTGGAGCAGGTCTATAACATCATTGACGCTCGCTACCGCAGTAAAAAGCCGCTGATCGTCACCACGAACCTGACCTTAACGGACTTAAAGAATCCACAGGACGTGGCTCACGCCCGCATTTATGACCGATTGCTGTCCATGTGCAGCCCCATCTGTTTTGCGGGTGAGAACCTACGGCAGCAAGCAGCAGCACAAAAAACGGCCAATATGCGCGCTCTGATGAAGTCGACCGCCTGACAGGAAACGAAGATCACCATGAAAAAAACAGGAGGCACCAATGAACACCAACATTCATGTCAATGTGAACGAGATCCCGCCGGAGGTCGCAGAGCGAATCGGTCGTGTTTTCCTCGAATACCATAAGCGGTTCCAACAGGATCCGAAGCTCATAGCCTAGTTGGAGGCATACCGAGCCGCACGCCATCTGAACCATAAAGGCAGCAGGAGCGAGGCAACCACATGAGCAATCCCAATTCCGGCACACCGCAGCAACCCGGCAACGCCCCGCCGCAGGGTATCACACAGAAGTATGTTGCACAGTTGGTTGTTGCCTTTATGCAGCTGTACGCTTGTATCCTCGCTCTGCCCGGCGGGTATGAGGCTCTACAACCCGCTCAAAATTGAGCGGGTTCAGGACGAGGGCGGACGCAAAACGGCCGGCAAACAGCATCGTCTTTCCGTTCCGGCAAACGAATGGCAGACCATAGGGCAAAACAAAAGGCCGCCATGCAAGCAGCGAACTCGCAAGGCAGCCAAGCGGGAGCGATTGACAGACCACATCCCGCAGCCATTCTATCACACCCGGCAGCCCACCTCAAGCCCGGCGGCCCACTAATGCAAGGAGGACAGCTACATGAAAATCATCATCGCCATCAACGGCCACGGCCTCCGCTGGCACGTCTGCAACGCAATCGCCAAAGGTATCGTTGCTGAGCTCTCTGCCAAAGATGGGAAGTATTATAGCCTCGAAGGTGCACGAGTAATGGTTGAAGGGGTTCCGACCCGGCGGCTATTCGTCCTCTTTGCAAAGTTTGTGCTCCTCCGCCCCATCCGGCGCACACCCTAAGCCCCCTCAAGGTACTGTGAACGGGTGCCCTAGTCCTTAGCGGGCTCGATGACCCCAACTTTGCGCTACTTAGCAAGGGAAAATTGGGCCGTTTCGTTACCGCTTGTATGGAATGAAAACAACTATTCTATCACAAAGAAAGAGAGAATTTACATGACACACAAGGAAAATCTTGCCAAAAAAGAAGTCACTACCACACAACTGGCTTCTATTGTTGGCCTAACTGCACGAAGGGTCAGACAGCTTTCACAGGATGGAGTTTTGGTTAGCTCATCTCCCGGAAAGTATGTTCTCTCTGATGCAGTGCAAGCATACGTCAGCAGCCTTGCCCGTGGTGGGCTGACCAAGGAAGAAGCGGAAGAAGCCAAAAAGATTGAGCGCATTAAAGCCCAGGCGGAAGCTACGCTCAAAGAATCCAAGGCCAAAATCGCACAAGCCGAGGCCAAGGAACTGTCCGGGCAGATGCACCGTAGCGAGGATGTGTCTGCCATGACCTCCGAGCTTATCTACACCATCCGAGGGGCACTGATGGCGCTGCCCAGCCGAGTGGCCATCAATGCCGCCGCCCTGTCCGACCCGGCAGAGGTGGCCGAGTATATGCGAGGCGAGGTCAACCAGATTGCGGAAGAAATCGCCATGTTTCGCTACGACCCGGCCAAGTATGAGGCTCGTGTCCGGGAACGCCGGGCATGGGACGAAAAGCTGACTGACGATGATGAGTAACGCAATCCCCCTCAATGAGGTGTAACGCACTAGACTTTCGTTGAAAGTCGTGTGCCCTTGCAGGGGGCTTATCACTCGCAAGCAGTGCGCCGTGGTACCACCATAGGCGCTGCAAGCAGTGTCTTTGTATGTACAAAGCCTCTTGCCTTGCAAGGACTTGTTGGGGAGCATCCCAAACCCTTTGACCGTGCAGCACCCGCCGGGAGCTGCACTTCAGCCACACGATTCTGTTGACCTCAACAAAATCGCCGCATGACAAAGCCCCCAGACCGCGACAGCGCGCGTCTGAGGGCTTTTCTTGTTGCTCGTTGGCAAAATTCCTTGCCGTGGGTTTATCATCGCTCTGGCAGCCCCGGCGGGGGCTGTTACGCTGCACAATCGAGGAAGTTCACAACGGTGATCTCTGCCACGGCCTTTTCGACCGTCTGCAAGATGTGCTCTATCTTCTCCACCGTGTCTGCAGACAGAACGACCTCGCCGCACTGTTCGCACTTCAGGCAGGGCACGTTCTTGATGACCACGACACAGTTCTTCAGCTGAACCGTGTGAATGGTCGTGCTGGGCTTCATTTCGCCCTTGCAAAGCAGACAAGTCATGTACGCCCTACTCCTTCAGCTTCTTCTTTTCCTGTTCCCGTTCCAGTTGCTGAATGCTCTTTTCCGGTGTAGGAAGGTTTTCCGGCATCGTGCCGCCCAGATCCTTGATGGTCTGGCGTACCTTTGCGCCCACCTGATAATGCACCTGATTGGCCGCTGCCTTGCCCTGCACGTTGTCCCGGCGGAGCTTTTCATCTGTCTGTGTGGCACGGAAAAGATTTGCCGCAAGTTCTGTGCTGCCCATGTGGTCAAGAATGTTCTGGCTCTTTTTTAAGCCTTTCCGGGCCTTGATGTCCGCAGCCCTCAGACCGCCGTATAGGCCCATGTACCCGTAGTTCTGGAACGTGGCATAGTCCAGACTTGTTTCGACCCCGGCCATCTGCGCAGCTTCGGCCAGAGACTTGTTGTGTTCGGCCATCTCTTGCCGGATTGCAAGCCGCTTTTGGTTCTCCGTCAGTTCATCGTAGTTTTCTACAAGTTCCTGCTGGCGAGTTTTGACGGCAAAGTAGGTCTGTCCAACAGCAATGACCTCTTTGCGGGGGTCACCGTTCATCACGATCAGATAGCAGGCATACCGTGAAAGAACATAATCGTTAACTTCTCGCTCTGAGCCGGAACCCAGCTTGACCATTTTGCCGACGTTGGCAAAATGGTCTGCAACAGGGTTTCCGCTCTGTTCACAAGCGATTTTTGCGCGTTCAATCGCTTCTTCAAATCTTCTCCACTGGCTATACTCAAGAGCAGCTTGTAGCTCTCTCGCATACCAGAACTCTTGCCCGTATTCGTTGATGTGTTTGATACTCTCGAACGTCTGTTCACTGTATTTCTGAATGTCAGCCATGTTCTCACATCCTTCCTGTTCATTCCCCGGCGGGTTCATCCAGTAGCTTCTCGACAAATTCTTCCGTGGAGCCTGTGAAATGCTCACCGCCGCCGTTGTCCAGTTCCTTGATGGCTGCTATTGTTTCAGCGTTCGGAATCCCATCGGGCACATACTCCAGCAGATCACCCGGCTGGCAGTCGAGCAAGCGGCAAACTGTGTCGATTGTTTTCCATGATGCAAGCTCACCATGACGCAGCTGCTGCAAAGTAGCCTGTCCCATGAGTTTTTCATCCCTGATTCGAGTTTGCGTGTAGCCGATAGCTTTCAGTGCTGGCAAAATCTCGGTCTTGTACTTTATGGACATATTTTTCTCTCCTTTCCTACACCCATTATACATTTCATCATCACTAAAAACAAGTGAAATTATAACAAGATTTGTCACTGATATTTAGTGATAATACCAATAGAAATCACTAGATTCAAGTGATATAATAAAGACACAGCAAGGGAAGCACGACCGGAAGGCAAGGGGCGAAGGATGTACCGGGAGCGCAAGAGCAGAACGCCAGCTAAGACAGTAACCCACTTCCTGAAAGCTGTATATGAAAAATGGCCCGGTGCCGTCTACCAAACACACACCGAGCCAAACCCACAACAGGGTCAAGCCCATTATACAGGAGCTTACCCGCAAAGTAAAGCGAGGACAGTATGAAAAAGTACAATCTCTCCGAGATCATGCACAAGGCATGGAAGCTGTACCGCAAGGGCGTGAGCAGCTTTGCCGAAGCCCTGCACCGGGCATGGAACAGCGCAAAGGCGCAGCCCATCAACGCCCAGCGCATTGAGGAAGCCCAGCAGGCCGCCGGGATCACCGAGCCGGTGAACACTTGGGCGGGCTGGAAAGCCGCCGGGTACATGGTGGAGCATGGCGCAAAGGCTCTGTTTCAGGCGGTGCTGATCCACAGCAGCAGGGGAGACGGCCAGACCTACCGGGCATCGTTCTTCGGTGCATCGCAGGTGCAGCCGCTGGAAGCTCTGTAACACGAGCAGAGACCCCCGGCGGGAAGATGGGAGCCCGCCGGGCATGATGGGAGGATATGACCATGAAGTTGGAGAAGAAAATCAGCTTACACGCCTTTGAGGTGGAGTACATCGACCAGCGGGAAGCCAAGCCCCGCACCCTGCACCGGGAAAGCATCGTGCTGGATGGTGGCCGGATGAACACGCTCGACCATCTGAACCAGACCCCGCAGAGCTGGATCCGGCAGCAGTACGCCCAGCAGGGCTACACCGTGGCAGCGGTTCACAAGGGCGAGAGTCTGACCGCCAAGGTTGACACCGGCTTTCTGTGGAAGCTGGCTGCGCTGGATGCAGCCGCAGCAAAGGCCGGCAAGAGCGTGGCCAAGCTGTTGGAAGGGGGTGCAGCAGTATGACCGCAGCCCAGTGGCAAGAAGTCCTCTGCCGTGTCCGCAGCCTGTCAGCCGCCGACAACGACCGCCTGTTGACCTATCTCCATGCGCTGCATGATAAGCCGCAACAGCCCATGAACACCGAACCAACGCCGGAGATGCAGCCGCACACGGCCAGCGAATCCGCCGCCTGAAGAAAGAGAGGAACACTATGCAGCACTATGATGATATGACAAGGATCCCCACCATCACCGCAGAAGAAGCCATGAAGCTGTCTTGGCTGGCCAGCTCGTCCGAAACCATGAAAGCCGTTCGGGAGCTGCACTTGTCCATCCTGAACGCACCCAGCCCCATTGAGGTGGACGGAGTATACCGGGTCATGCTTGACCTCACCGCCCTTTGGAACGCTGGCAGGGTGCAGGGCATCCGGGAAGAACGCGCCCGGCGGAAGCGCAGGGCACAGACCATCGAACAGTGACAGAAACACCCTCTGACAGCCCACAAACGGCCGCAGAGGGTGTTTTTCATCGTTCTATGATAGATTCTTGGTTTCTTCTGTGGTAAAATAGGCGCAGTCGAATTGATGAAAGGGGAAACAATGACACTCACAGAGATCTCTCGCTACTTCCACCTGAACGAGACCATCCAAAAGAACCGCGAGGCTTTGAAGTTCCTGCGTGAACGAGCCGAACCCGTTGCACCCTCACTGAACGGTATGCCCCACGCATCCGGCGTGAAAGACAGCACCGGGCGGCTGGCCGTTGAGATCGCCGACATGGATGCACGAATCACCTACCTTGAGGAACAGGCCGAACAGGAGCGAGATAAGGCCGTTGCCTTTTGCTCCACGATTCAGGACGCACGCCTGTATCTGATCTTCCGTCTGCGCTTTGTCCGCTGCCTGACATGGGCAGAGGTTGCGGACCTCTTGGGGGACTACTACACCGAGGAAGGTGTCTGCCGGATGGCCTACAACTACCTTGCCAAGACTGAAAAAGAGAAGCCCTCTGCCCAGAGTGCATGACCCACGATAGAGCCGCAGCACCTACAAACAGCACGAAAGCCCGCCCGGCACACGCCGGACAGGCTTTTTCTTTGCCCTCAGAGCGTCCCGCCGGGCATCCGGCGTAAGGCACACGGTAAGGCACACGAGAGGTAGTTTTTGGTGCAACAAGGCACAAACAAGGCACTTTCCAACCCTTTTGAAGCCTATATAAAGCAAGAAATCCCACGATTTACACCGTATTTTCAACGGTCAATCGTGGGATTTTACTTGGTGCGATGGAAGGGACTCGAACCCCCGGCCTACTGATTCGTAGTCAGTCACTCTATCCAGCTGAGCTACCAACGCATACGTTCCGTTTGGAACATGATGTATTTTATCACTGAACCGGAGTTTTGTCAACACTTTTTCGGAAATATTTTTGAGATTCCTGAAAAAGAACGTCTTTTCATTCACTTTTCTTTTATTTTCTATGCATCAGCCCTGCTCTGCCAGAGCCTGCGCAATGCGGACGCCGGTGGGCGTGGCGGCAAGACCGCCCTGACCGGTCTCGCGGAGGTCGGGGGAGAGCAGGCTGCCCACGCGGCCCATGGCGTCGATGACCTCATCACAGGGGATGGCGTAGTCCACCCCGGCAAGGGCCATATTCGCACAGGAGACGGCGTTCACCGCGCCAACGACATTCCGCTTGACGCAGGGAACTTCCACGAGGCCGGCCACGGGGTCGCAGACGAGGCCCAGCAGGTTGCCCAGAGCCATTGCGGCGGCAGCGGCGCACTGCTCCGGCGCGCCGCCCTTGAGGTGGCAGAGAGCGGCGGCGGCCATCGCGCTGGCAGCGCCCACCTCGGCCTGACAGCCGCCCTCCGCGCCCGCGAGAGTGGCACGGGCCGCGATGACCTGACCGAACCCGGCGGCGACATAGAGGGCGTCGCAAATAGACTCTTCGTCGGCCTCGCCGCTGCGGGCCAGCGGCAGCAGAACAGCGGGCAGGACGCCGCAGCTGCCCGCCGTGGGGGCAGCGACGATGCGCTTCATGCAGGCGTTGCACTCGGCGGTCTTGAGAGCTTCGGCCGTCACTGCGGCGAGGTAATCGCCGCCAAGGCTCTTTCCTTCTTTATGGGCCTGCTCCACCTTGGCTGCATCGCCGCCTGAAAGGCCGCTTCGGCTGCGCTGGGCCGGGTCATAGTCCCGGCTGGTGGCCTGCATTACCTGCCAGAGGTTGTGCATCATCTCCCGGCTGTGGGCCTCGGTGAGGCGGCTCTCGGCTAAATCGCTGCGGAGGATGGCCTCCGAAAGGGAAATATTCTGGCTGCGGGCAGCGGCCAGCATCTCTTCACAGGATAAAAACGACACTTCTCAGCCCTCCTCGCATTCTTCCGGCTCGTCGATGTTCAGGCAGGTAACTTTGCGGATGCCCGGCATCACGGCCATCTGCTGTTCCAGCACGTGGGGGATGTGGGAGTCGCATTCCAGCACCATAACGGCGTAGCCGCCCGTCGCGGCGCGGAACACCTGCATGGACGCGATGTTGATGCGGCGCTGGGCCAGCGACATAGTGACCTCGGCGATGCAGCCGGGGGTGTCCTCGTTATGGATGATAAGGGTGTTGCTGTCACCGCCAAAGTCGGCAGGCACACCGTCGATTTCAGTCACGCGGATGCGTCCGCCGCCCACAGAGGCCGCCTTCAGGACGAGGGTCCGGCCCGCCTTACTCTTTAAGGTGAGCACCGCCGTATTCGGGTGGGCGGCACGGAGCTCCACCGGATGGATGGTGAACTTCATGCCGGCCTCCTCGGCCAGCGCGAAGCTGTCGGGCAGGCGGGGGTCGTCCGGGCGGAGACCCAGCAGGCCCGCCACCAGCGCACGGTCGGTGCCGTGGCCCCGGCCTGTGGTGGCAAAGCTGCCGTAGAGCCCAATGTCCGCCTCGGCGGGGACATCGCCCAGCAGCTTCTGAGCCGTATATCCAATGCGGGCCGCACCCGCCGTATGGCTGGAGGAGGGGCCGATCATCACCGGCCCGAGAACGTCGAACAGACGCATGAGGTGTACACTTCCTTCCGTTTTGCAGCGCCCGGGACTCCATTCGCTGACAAAAGAACAGATTTTCTTTCTTTTTATTATACCGCTTTTGAGCTTATTGTGCTATAATAACTTCATAATGTTTTGAATCTTGCCCTTTCAGGGGGCAGCACGGAGGGTAGAACCTATGAAACTGGTAAGCGTGGAAACTCCCGAAAAGAGTGTCTGCAAAATGACTTTCAGCGCTTCGGCTGAGGAGCTGGAAGCTGCGTCCAACGCCGTGTACGAGCGCACCCGCGCAACGTACACCATCAAGGGCTTTGCCAAGGGCGAGGCTGACCGCGCCCAGATCGAGGCCGACCGCGGCGAGCACACCTTCTGGTACGACGCCATCAACGATTTGATGGACAAGGACGTTCCGGCCCTGTACGACGCAGCGATGGCAGAACACGGCTTCCACGCTGTGGACGAGCCGGTCTACGACCTGGTCAGCGTGAAAAAGGACGAGGGCTTTGTGGCCACTGCCACCACCGCCCTGCAGCCCGAGCTGGACCTGACCCAGACCACCGGCTTCAAGACCGAGTGCGTCACCCCGGAAGTCACCGACAAGGAGATCGACGCTGTGCTGGAGCGCCGCCGCGCCATGGCCGCAGAGCTGGTGCCTCACAAGGGTCCGGCCGTCAAGGGCAACATCGTCCACATCGACTACGAGGGCCTGCTGGAAGGCAAGCCCTTCAACGGCGGCACCGCCCAGAACCAGACCCTGCAGCTGGGCAGCGGCCGGATGATCCCCGGCTTCGAGGAAGGCATCCTCGGCCACAAGGGCGGCGAGGAGTTCGACATCTTCGTCACCTTCCCGGCACGCTACCACGCCAAGGACCTGGCCGGCAAGCCCGTGGTCTTCAAAATCAAGCTGCACGACGTCTGCGTCCGCCAGCTGCCCGCTCTGAACAGCGATTTTGCCAAGAAGGCTGCCAATGTGGACACCATGGACGAGTTCCGCGCCCAGATCCGTCAGCAGCTCCACGACAACAAACACGCCGCCGCGCTCAATCGCGCCAAGGACGCCATCCTCACCCAGCTGGCCGCAGCCGCTGAGGGCGAGCTGCCCAGCGTTCTCGTCGAGAGCGCCTATCAGCAGGAGATGGAGCAGGTCCAGCAGCAGCTGCAGATGCAGCGCCTGAGCCTCGACCGCTACCTGAGCCAGATCCATCAGACTCGCGAGAGCTTCACTGCCGCTGTCCGCACTTCTGCGGAGAAGAACACCCGCGCCCGGATGGCCCTGCTGCAGATCGCTCAGAACGAGAACCTCGTTCCCACTGAGGAGGACATCGACAAGACCCTGTCCGAGCGCGCTGAGCGCACCAAGAAGACCCTCGAGGAAGTCAAGGCTGCGTCCAACGTGGAGGCCATGCGCCGCAACGAGGGCATCCGCCGCGCTGCCGACTATGTCATCGAGCACTCCACCATAGAAGAAAAATAATTTATCCTGCTTTTGCGCCTGCGCCACTGTGCAGGCGTTTTTTATTGTTCATTTTTTCTCTCTTGACTTTTTTTCTCTGCTGCGGTATTTTTAGGGTGAGAAATTCTATCCAGCCGCAACTACGGCCCGGACGGATATAGTAAATCTTCTGCGGGGCATTCCGCTCATCTATTTTATTGCGACAGGAGGTTTTCCTTATGAAAAAGTTTCTTCTCGCTCTTCTGACAGCTGTCACGGCGGCTGCGTTCTTCTGTGGCGCGGCAGCATCTGTGGCCACTTACAGCGCCAGCTATGACGCACCGGTCGGCATCAACGCCATCGTGGTGCAGGACAACAGCGCTGCGGTCGTTCTGCAGGCCGCCGACATCGACCACATCCGCGCCGATTACACCTACACCTCGAGCTACGCCTTTGAAAGCTCCAAGCTCTACGACTTCACGGTGGCGGGCAGCACCCTCACCGTGACCAAGACCCGGGAGCCCAACGCTTCCCTTATCATCCAGAGTCAGGACACCCGCAGCTGCACCCTGACGCTGCAGGTACCCCGCCAGACGCTGGCAAACATCACCGTCAGCACCACCAACGACAGCATCACGCTGGACGGCATTTCGGCACAGACCGCCAGCCTCACCACCGACAATGGCCGCATCGAGGTATCGAACTTCAACGGTTCCACCCTGAGCGGCACCACCCGCAACGGCAAGATCACCATGAGCGGCGTCACCTCCCAGAATGTGGCTGCCACCATCCAGAACAGCGGCACCCTCAAGCTGGAAAACATCTCTGCCAACGTCTGCAACGCTAAGGTGCAGAACGGCAGCATCACCGGCTCTGTGATCGGCAGCGGCAGCTCTTACGGCTTTGAGCTGGCCGCAGGCGGCGGCAAGATCCGCGTCTCCGACGCCAGCGACAAGAACTTCCTCTTCTTCGGCAAGGACACTCTGCAGCAGAATGCAGATGCCCCCAACAAGCTGAACCTCGCCACCAAGAACGGCGATGTTGAAGTCGAGTTCGTGCAATAAACCACAACATAAAATGCCTGTGCAGCATCTGCCGCACAGGCATTTCTTTTTGTCCGGATACGGTCAGCTGAGCCAGTTGAAGCCCATGACCACCATGCCGAGGATGACGAGGATGATGCCGGTGGCGCGGTTGAGGGTCTTGGCGTCGGCCTTATTGGCAAAGACCGCCGCGATGCGCGCCCACAGCAGAGTGAAGACGACGCAGAGCGCCCAGACGTGCCAGTCCGGTGCGCCGCCGATGGCAAAGTGGCTGACAGCTCCGGTCAGGGCCGTGAAGGTCATGATGAACACGCTGGTACCCACAGCCGTTTTCAGCTCGTAGCCGAGGACGCTGGTGAGGATGAGGAGCATCATCATGCCGCCGCCTGCGCCGATAAAGCCGCAGATGAAGCCGATGAGGATGCCGCAGACGATGGACTGGATGGCCCGCTTCTTTGCGCTGACGCCCTGCATAGCCTCTTTGGTGGTCATGACGGGCCGGACGATGAACTTGATGCCCAGCAGGAAGGTCATGAACACCGAGAAACTGCCCATGGTGGCCGAGGGGAGCAGGCTGGCTACCCAGCTGCCCACCACCGTGAACACCAGCACGCTCACCATCATGATGAGGCCGTTTTTGATGTCGAGGTTCTTGTTTTTATAGTAGGTGTAGGCTGAGACGGCGCTGGCCAGCACGTCTGACGAGAGGGCGATGCCCACGGCCATATAGGGGTCCATGTGCAGGAAGGTGATGAGCATGGGGCTGATGACAGCCGCTGCGCTCAGGCCCGCAAAGCCGGTGCCAAGGCCCGCGCCCATGCCGGCGAAAAAGGTGACTAAGATAGTAAATAAAATGTTCATGCTTCTCCTTCCAGAATGGCGTCCAGATTCTTATTCATGATGTCCATCGTCTCGAAGAACGCCTTTCGCTGTGCTTCGTTGGTGTGCTCCAGCAGACGTGCGCCAAATTCCTCCTGCAAGGCCCGGCCCTGCTCGATGATAGGGCAGGCTTCTTCAGTGCAGCGCAGCAGGGTGCGGCGGCGGTCGCCGGGGTCAGCCTCGCGGACGAGGTAGCCCTCCTGCACCAGACGGTCTACATTCACCGAGACGAGGTTTGCTTTCAGTTTGCGCACCTCCACCACGTCGCTGGCGGTCTGGTAGCCGGGGTTGTTGGCGAGGAACATCAGGATGTCAAAAGCCGTCTGAGGCAGATGGAGCTTCTGGCACAGGGGCTTGCAGAGGGCGGCGTAAGCCGCCGAGATCTTCCGCCCGAATTCGATGCCCGGGATATTCATGGGACGCCTCCTTGTGATTCAAAATTGTATCATTCAAATTTGAAGTAATGATAGCACAAAAACGCAGCGATTGTCAAGAGAAAAGGAGCGGCCCGCATCTTGTAGGCCGCTCCCTGTTTCCGTTTTCTTTACAGCATCATGATGAGCCGCGTGCCGAAGGCTGCCAGCCATGCTACGATGCACTGATTTGCCACCATGATAAACGCCCACTTGCCGCCCAGCTCCCGCTTGACCGAGGCCACCGCCGCGATGCAGGGCGTATAGAGCAGGCAGAACACCAGCAGGGGTGCAGCAGCCGCCGGGGACAGCGCGGCGGCAAAGGCCGCAGAGGAGCCATAGAGGATGGTGAGGGTCGAAACGACGCTCTCCTTGGCCATAAAGCCGGTGATCAGGGCCGTAGACACCCGCCAGTCGGCAAAGCCCAGTGGCGCAAACAGCGGCGCGATACCGCTGGCCAGCCATGCAAGGATGCTCTGCTGCGGGTCAGCGGTGAGGCTGAGCCGCAGGTCGAAGCTCTGCAGGAACCAGATGATGATGGTCGCCACAAAAATGACCGTAAAGGCGCGCTGGAGGAAATCGCGGGCCTTTTCCCAGAGCAGCTGGACCACATTCTTGAGGCCGGGCAGGCGGTAGTTGGGCAGCTCCATCACAAAGGGGACGGCCTCGCCCTTAAAGACACTGCTCTTCAGCAGGATGGCCATCAGAATGCCCACCGCAATGCCGAGGAAATAGAGGCTGACCATCACCAGAGCCGCGTGCTCCGGGAAGAAGGCCGCCGCAAACAGGCTGTAGATGGGCAGCTTGGCCGAGCAGCTCATAAAGGGGGTGAGCAGGATGGTCATTTTGCGGTCGCGCTCCGAGGGCAGGGTGCGGCTGGCCATGACGCCGGGGACGGTGCAGCCGAAGCCGATGAGCATTGGCACGATGCTGCGCCCCGAGAGGCCGATGCGGCGGAGAAGCTTATCCATCACGAATGCCACGCGGGCCATGTATCCGGTATCCTCCAGCAGAGAGAGGAAGAAGAACAGGGTCACGATGATGGGCAGGAAGCTCAACACACTGCCCACACCGGTGAAGATGCCGTCGATGACCAGCGAGTGGACGGCTGCGTTGACGTTCCACGCCGTGAGGGTGGAGTCCACCGCGGCGGTCAGGGCATCAATGCCCACTTCCAGCAGGTTCTGGAGCGCCAGACCGATGACGCCGAAGGTGAGGTAGAACACCAGCGCCATGATGCCCACAAAGGCCGGGATGGCGGTATAGCGGCCCGTGAGGAACCGGTCGATCCGGGCCGAGCGGAGCTGCTCCTTGCTCTGGCGGGGCTTCACGACGGTCTGATCCACCAGCTGGTGGATGAAGTGGAACCGCATATCCGCGATGGCGGCGGCGCGGTCCAGACCCCGCTCCTGCTCCATCTGGACGATGATGTGCTCGATCATCTCTTTTTCGTTCTGGTCGAGCTTCAGGGCCGCCTCGATGCGCTGGTCGCCCTCCACGAGCTTTGTGGCCGCAAAGCGCACCGGGATGCCTGCGGCCTTGGCATGATCCTCGATCAGGTGGATGATGCCGTGGATGCAGCGGTGGACTGCGCCGCCGTGATCCTCCTCGCCGCAGAAATCCATCCGGCCCGGCCGCTCCTGATACTTTGCGACATGGAGCGCATGATCCACCAGCTCGTCCACGCCCTCGTTCTTTGCCGCAGAGATAGGCACGACCGGGATGCCCAGCATGGCCTCCATCTTATTGATGCGGACAGTGCCGCCGTTGCCGCGCATCTCGTCCATCATGTTCAGCGCCAGCACCATCGGCGTATCCAGCTCCATGAGCTGCATGGTGAGGTACAGATTCCTCTCGATGTTGGTGGCGTCCACGATATTGATGATGCCCGTGGGCTTCTCGCCGATGATGAACTGCCGGGTCACGATCTCCTCGCTGGTATAGGGCGACATGGAGTAGATGCCGGGCAGGTCTGTGACCTCCGTATTCGGGTTATTCCGGATCGCACCGCTCTTGCGGTCCACCGTCACACCCGGGAAATTGCCGACGTGCTGGTTGGAGCCGGTGAGCTGGTTGAAGAGGGTCGTCTTGCCGCAATTCTGGTTGCCCGCCAGCGCAAAGGTAAGGGTCGTGTCGTCAGGCAGAGGGTTCTCGCCCTTTTTGGTGTGGTAGCGTCCGCCTTCGCCGAGGCCCGGGTGCTCCACCGGCTTTTCACTTTCTGCCGCCGCCTTTTTCGCCGCTGGGGCTTTGGCCAGAGTGACCCCGATGCGGGCGGCATCGTCCAGCCGGAGGGTCAGCTCGTAGCCGTGGATGCTCAGCTCCATCGGGTCGCCCATCGGGGCAAATTTGACCAGCGTGACCTCCTCACCGGGGATCAGCCCCATATCCAGAAAATGCTGCCGCAGAGCCCCTTCGCCGCCCACGGTCCCGACCACGGCGGTCTCGCCGATGTTCAAATCTTTCAACGTCATATGGAATGTTCCTCTCGAGCGTGTTTGTTAGTTTGCATTAACAACAGTAATATAGGCTAACTTTCCGGCATTGTCAAGAGAAACGAGGCTGTTCTGAACTGCTCTCTGAAAAAAAATCATGTCGCCTTCCTCGAATATCCGAAAAAGTGCAAAAAATAAGAGCCTGTACCCGGGAAGTACCCGCCGTACAGGCTCTTATCGTTTTTTATTCAGTTCGCGGTATGGTAGCCGTCAGGGTTCTTCTTCTGCCAGTTCCAGCTGTCGGCGCACATTTCCTCGATGCCGTACTCAGCCACCCAGCCAAGCTCATTCCTGGCCTTGGTGGGGTCAGCATAGCACTCGGCGATGTCGCCGGGGCGGCGGGCCTCGATGACGTAGGGGATGGGCTTGCCGCAGGCCTTCTCGAAGGCGTGGATGACATCCAGCACGCTGTAACCCTTGCCGGTGCCGAGGTTGCAGATGAAGAGGCCGCAGTTCGTTTCCAGCTTCTTGATGGCGCAGACATGGCCGCGGGCCAGGTCCACGACATGGATGTAGTCGCGGACGCCGGTGCCGTCGGGAGTGGGGTAGTCATTGCCAAAGACATGGACCTTTTCCAGCTTGCCCACAGCCACCTTGGCGATGTAGGGCATGAGGTTGTTGGGGATGCCGTTGGGGTCCTCGCCGATGAGGCCGGACTTGTGGGCGCCGATGGGGTTGAAGTAGCGCAGCAGAGCCACGTTCAGGGTGGGGTCAGCCTTGCAGACATCGGTGAGGATGCGCTCGGTCATGGCCTTGGTGGTGCCGTAGGGGTTGGTGGTGGCACCCACGGGGAAGTCCTCGGTGATCGGCACACTGGCGGGGTCACCGTAGACGGTGGCAGAAGAGCTGAATACGAAGTTGTGGCAGTTGTGCTTGCGCATCACATCCAGGATGACCAGCGTGCAATTGAGGTTATTGTAGTAGTATTCGATGGGCTTGGACACGCTCTCGCCGACAGCCTTATAGGCTGCGAACTGGATGACCGCCGTGATGTCGGGACACTCGGCGAAGATCTTCTCCACATCCTCGTGTTTGGTCATATCGGCCTGATAGAAGCGGAAGTCCTTGCCGGTGATCTGCTTGACGCGGTCGAGGACCACAGGGGATGCATTATAGTAATTGTCTGCCACGATGACGTCGTAGCCGGCATTCAGGAGCTCGATGCAGGTGTGGCTGCCGATGTAGCCTGCGCCGCCGGAAACCAAAATAGCCATGTCCAGTACCTCTCTTGTTCCAAATGTTGCTTCGCACAGAGCCCTTGTGCTCTGCCTGCCTAAAGGATACCGCTTTTTGCACAGAGAATCAAGTACCGGCTTTTTTATGAAAATGTATTTTTGTTGCGTCTTTTCATCCAGTCTGATGAACTGCAAAGATTTTTAGTCCGCAAGGCATGGAGAGGACACGCAAAAAACAGCAAAGGACAGCTCCCGCAAGAAAGCTGCCCTTTGCTGCGGCTGATATTTGCTTACAAACGGCCGCACTGACGGCCGGTGAAGAAGCGGAGCGTAGTGTTGGCCCGGAAGACTTTGCCTGCCCGCAGCACCGTCGTCGGGAACTCCGGGTGAGAGGGGCTGCAGGGGAAGTGCTGGGTCTCAAGGGCAAAGCCGCCGTACTTTTCCAGCGGGACGCCGCCCTTGCCAGGGGAGGGGCAGTCCTGCAGGAAGTTGCCGGTGTAGAGCTGGATGCCCGGCTGGGTGGTGTACATCTTCATGCTGATGCCGGTCTTGTCGCTGGACGCCCAGGCGCAGAGGCTCTGGCTGGCGCCCCGGGGCCGGTCGAGGACATAGCAGTGGTCGAAGCCGCCGCCCACCATGGTGGTCTGGTAGAAGCCGGTGTCGAGGTCGCGTCCCAGAGGCTTTCCGGTGCGGAAGTCCATCGGCGTACCGTCCACAGGCAGGATCTTACCCGTGGGGCAGGTCTCGTTGTTGCCCTCGAGGTAGTTGGAAGCGTAAATGCGGAGCTTCTGGCCCAGCACATTGCCGCCGCCGTCGAGGTTGAAGTAGGTGTGGTTGGTCAGATTGATGATGGTGTCCTCGTCAGTGGACACACGGTAGTCCATCCGCAGGGTGTTGTCCGGCGTGAGGATATACCGCACACTGACCTTCAGATTTCCGGGGAAACCGTCTTCGCCCGCCGGGCTTTCGGTCTCCATCAAAAGGGTGTCGCCGAACATCTTCACATCATAAATTTTGCGGGGGAAGGTGCCGTGCAGGTGATTTTTGCCATTGTTGGCTTCCAGCTTGTAGGTCTTGCCGCTGAGAGAAAATTCCGCATTTTCAATGCGGTTGGCATACCGGCCCACGAACGCACCGCAGCAGGTGCTGCCGGATGAGTTGAAATCCGCCTCATAGTCGGCGAGGGTGTCGTGTCCGACGACCACATCCACCGGACCCGTTTTTGTAGGGACGAAGAGATTTTTGATCACACAGCCATAGTTCAGCACGCTGATCTCAAGTCCACCGGGATTGGAGATGATGTATTCATCCACCTTATCGCCGTTTTTGGTCACACCAAAGGGCTTGGAGCGGAACTGTGCCATAAGGCTCGCCTCCTTCTTCATTATTTTCGGTCAGGGCAGCGCAGCCCCGGCCTCGTCCATAATTATGATTATAGCACAATTTTCCAGACTTGTGTGAGAATGCTTTTAGATTTATCTTCCAAAATTTCGAGAGATTTTTTGGATATATTGCGAAAAAGCCTTTCATCTTAAAAGGCTTTCCCTCTGGGAGAGGCTTTGCCCTCACGCAAAAAAGAGGCTGCCGCGCTGCGGCAGTCTCTTTTGCGTTTCAATGTGAGGGTCACGCCTCCGGCTGAGCCTCGGCGGCGTTCGACTGTGCGATGTACTCGGCGGCATCATCGGGGATGTCGTCCATTCCGTCGTCACCTACATCGACCACCAGCGGCGGCTTCTTGAAGAGGATGTCGTAGAGGATGGGGACGATGTACAGGGTCATCAGGGTGGCATAGCTCAGGCCGCAGATGATGACGATGGCCATGCCGCTCATGAGCTGGCTCGCCATATCGTTGCTGAACACCATCTGCAGCATGGCCAGAACGGTGGTCAGGGTGGTCATCAGGATGGGGCGCATACGGGTCTTGCCGGTGGCAACAAGGGCCGCACGGCGCTCCAGACCGCCCAGACGCAGCTGGTTGGCGTAGTCCACGAAGACGATACCGTTGTTGACGACGGTACCCATCAGGACGATGAAGCCCATCAGGGAGATCATGGTCAGCTGCTGGCCGGTGACCAGCATACCCAGCAGGCCGCCAGTGAAGGCCAACGGCACAGTGAACAGGACGATAAAGGGGGACAACAGGCTCTGGAACTGAGCCACCATGACCAGATAGACGAAGGGCAGGGCCAGAGCCATCCACTGCACCATCTCGTCGACCATCTGGTTGATGGTGGAGGACTCGCCGTCCAGCGAGAAGGAGCAGCCCTCGGGCATCTCATCGGAGAGAGCGAAGTCGTCCAGCGTCTTTTGCAGCACACGGGACTGGACCGTGGTGTTGTAGCCGTCCAGCGTGTCGGCAGACACCGTGATGTAGCGGGTCTGGTTCTCGCTGGTGATAGAGTCGGGGGCGGTGCCGGTGAACCAGGTAGCGATGTCTCCCAGCGTGCAGGTGCCGGTGGTGATGGCGCCGGTGGCGTCCATGACGCTGGTGGTAAAGGTGATGTCCATCATGTTTTCCTTGGTCACAGGGTCAAGGTTGTCGCTGATCTGGACTTTCATGGTGGAGCCGTCCACGGTGACGGGGGTCTCCGCCGTGGTGGTGGTGGTGAGCTTGGCGGCGATCTGCTGGTAGACCTGCGCGACGGTCAGACCGTAGGCGCGGACCTTGTCGCGGTCGATGTCCAGATTGATGGTCGCATCGCCCTGACCGAGGCCGGTGGCGGCATTGGCGAAGCCCTCGGTGTCGTTGACCATCTGGACGACCTTATCGCCCAGTGCGGTAATGGTATCGGCGTCGGGGCCGTAGATCTTGACGGAGAGGCCGCTGCTCAGCTGGCTGGTCAGGTCCTGCATACCGCTGATTTCTACGGTACCAGTGCAGTTCTCGACGCTGGCCACTGCATCGTTCAGGGCCTGCTCCACAGCGGCGATCTTAGTGGAGGAGAGGGACTCGTCCAGCATGACGTTGAACCGGTAGCTGCCGTAGCTGTTGGCGGCGCTCAGCAGGTCGGTGATGGCGCTGGGCAGACCCAGCTGGCCGATGTCGATGCCGGCCACAGTGGTATCGGTGGTGACGCCCACCTCTTCCACGCCGTCCACAGCCATGACGGCCTCGACGACCTGTCCGGCCACGCCGTAGGACTCCTCCTTGGTCAGGCCGTCGTCGGTGGAGAGGGCGATGGTAGCCTCATTGCTGGAAATTTCAGGCAGAAGGACGACGCCCATGGAGAAGACCTTCCAGCCGCAGAAGACCAGCAGGACGACAGCAGCCACCAGCGGCAGGGCGCGGTGCTTCAGGCACCACTCGAGGCTGTGGGCGTATTTGTCCTGGATTTTCTCGAACCAGACCAGACGCTTCGGCTCAGCCTTTTTCAGGACAGTGGAAGCAGCGGCAGGCACGACGGTGATGGCTACGATGAGAGAGGCCATCAGGCAGTAGCCGATGCACATGGACATGGGCTGCAGCAGGCTGCGCACCGTACCGGAGGCGAACACCACCGGCAGGAAGACGCAGACCGAGGTGAGGGTGGAGGCCACCACCGACATACTCACCTGACGGGCACCCTGCACGGCGGCACGGGCCGCCGGTACGCCCCGGCTGCGCAGACGGTAGATGTTCTCGATGACGACCACCGAGTTGTCCACCAGCATACCGACGCCCAGCGACAGGCCCGCCAGCGTCATGATGTTCATGTCGAGGCCGGTGAAGTACATCAGCACGACGGCGAACAGGACGGACAGCGGGATGCTGACGCCGACCACGAGGGTGGGCTTGATGTCCTTGAGGAAGATGGCCAGCACGATGATGGCCAGCGCAGCGCCCACCAGCATACTGCTGATGATGCTGTTGACGATGATGGTGATGTAGTTGCCCTGATTGGACAGGACGACGACGTGAAGGTCAGAATACTGAGCCTGCAGCTCCTTGAAGGCATTCAGGCAGCCGTCCGAGACGCTGCTGGCGCTGGAGGTGGCGTTGCGGAAAATTTTCAGCACCACGGCCCGCTCCCCATTCAGGCGGGTGTAGCTGGCCTCGGCGTTGTCGATGACGGCCACGTCGGCCACGTCGGAGAGGCGGACATCGCCGAAGCCATCGACGTGGAGCAGAAGTGCGCCCTCGATGTCCGAAACGCTGTCGTACTCTTCGCCGACCTTCAGCAGCCAGGACTCGCCGCTCTTATCGGCGACATAGCCGGCAGGCATCGAGAAGTTCTGGGCGTAGATGAGCTGGGCGAGGGTCTTGATGTCCAGCTGCTTGGCCACATCGGCGCTGGCAAGGGCCTTTTCCTTGGTCTCCTCGTAGAGCTGCTTGGCATCTTCCAGCTGGTTTTCGTAGTCTTTCAGCTTCTCCCGGGCCTCGGTGAACTGCATATAGGCGCTGAGCTGCTGGCTGGAATAGTTGCCCAGAGCGACGGAGAACTGGTTCATCAGGCCGGGGACATTATCCATGGCTTTGATGACCTCGTCCAGAGTCTTATAAATGGTGCTCAGGCTGTTGGAGACTTCCAGCTCGTCGGCAAGGTCGGAGACGGTGCCGTCGCTGGTTCCCAGACGGCCCTGCAGCTCCTGCAGAGCATTGGTGAGCTTATCGGTGATGTCGCGCAGCTCGCCGACGATCTCGATGAGGGAGTCGATGTCCCGCATACCGGTCTGGTTGAACTGGTCCACGACCCGCTGCAGGCCGTCGCGGACGTCGATGAGGGCCTGCTGGATCTCCGGCTCATTGACCACGCCGATGAGCTGGTTGATGCTGCTCAGCAAAGCCTGCGCCTGGTCGCGCACGACGGTGACGGCGTCGGCCACCTCCGTACCCATCTGGGCCATGACGGTGTCAGAGACCGTGTCGCCAAAGTTTTTCAGCTGTTTTTCGTACTCGGCACGACCTGCGGCGATCTGGGCCTCGGCGTCATCGAGCTGGGCGCGGGCATCGGCCAGCTGGGTGTCGATGAGCTCCAGCAGGCGGCCATTCACTTCGTCTATCTTATCCTGATTCAGCTGCACCTGCACCATCTTTTCGATGAGGCCGTTGGCCGACACGCTGGAAACGCCGCTGGTGCGGCCCACATAAGGCACGAGGGTGTTATCCACAAAATCCGACAGATCGTAGACATCGCTGCCCTCCCGGCTGACAGCCACCGTCATAAAGGCGTTCATGTTCAGGCTGTACTCGATGATGGAGGGGGTCAGACAGGTGCTGGGCAGGCTGGACGCGGTCTGGTCCACCTTGTTGGAGGTCTTGACCATCGCGCTGTTCATGTCGGTGCCTTCGGCGAATTTCATAAGCAGAAGGCTGTAGTTTTCTGCCGAGGTCGCTGTGATGTTCTCGACGCCGGACACTGTACCCAGCGCGTTCTCCATCACATCGGAGACTTCTGACTCCACACGCTCCGGGCTGGCACCGGGGTAGACGGTGACCACCATGAGGTATGGCGTGCTGATGTCGGGCAGAAGGTTCGTCTGCAGGTTCGTGATGGACACGAAGCCCAGCAGCAGGACCATGATGACCGCAACAAGGATGGTGAACGGCTTTTTAACACTGAATTTTTCCATGATTTCCTATCCATTTCTTTTTTATGCCGCCGCGCGGCAAGAGGTACGCCGCAACCACAGCAGTACCCTCTGAATGCTTCTTATCATTCCTATTATACACAAGGGAATCTCCCTTGCAATAGTCCTGAAGTCAATCTTTAACAAAACTTTCCTTAAATCACCTTAGTTTAGGAAGTCAATGGGAATATCCCGGCTACTTTCTTGCCATATTTCGTGGAAATACGGGCCGGATTATGCTATACTAGAATGCAGAATGAAATTTTATCGCAATTTCAGGCACAGCGCCTATCCAGGCTGCATAAGGCCCATTTTCCGGGCTTATATACGTTCGATACGACCCCAAAGAGGAATGCTATGAAGAAAGTTATATCCGTCCGTTTCAAGGACAACGGCAAGACCTATTATTTTGACCCCGCAGACACCCCCATCAAGACCGGCGACTATGTTATCGTCGAGACGGCCCGGGGCGTGGAGTGCGGCGAAGTGGTGCAGGGCGTAAAGGAGATCGCCGACTCCGCTGTCCCCAAGGCCCTCAAGCCCATCACCCGGATGGCCGACAGCGTGGATGTGCGCCGGATGCGCCAGAACCGCGAGGATGAGAAGCGCGCCTACCACACCTGCCAGGAGTGCATCGCCCGCCACGGGCTGGAAATGAAGCTGGTGGAGGCCGAATACACCCTCGACCGCTCCAAGATCATGTTCTATTTCACCGCCGATGGCCGTGTGGACTTCCGTGAGCTGGTCAAGGACCTGGCCGGTATCTTCCACACCCGCATCGAGCTGCGCCAGATCGGCGTGCGCGACGAGAGCAAGATGATAGGCGGTCTGGGCATCTGCGGCCAGCCCTTCTGCTGCAGCCGCTTCCTGAAAGACTTTCAGCCCGTCTCCATCAAGATGGCAAAAGAACAGGGTCTTTCCCTCAACCCGACCAAGATCAGTGGTGCCTGCGGCCGCCTGATGTGCTGCCTGGCTTACGAGGAGAACGCCTACGAGTACCTGAACAGCATCATGCCCATGGTGGGCAGCACCGTCCGCACGCCGGACGGCCTCGGCACCGTGCTCGAGGTCAACCCCATCTCCGGCTATCTGCGGGTGCGCTGCGGCACCGAGGCCTTCGCGCCCCGGTACTATAAGGTGAGCGTCTGCGAGTATATCTCCGGCGGCAAGCGCGCACCCCGCCGCCCCGACCCGGACGACGATTATTCCGGCGTGCGCAATCCCGCCCCGGTGGTGGCTTCGGCCAACGCCGACGGCACCTCGTCCTGCCCCGGCTGCGGCAGAAAAGATAAAAAATAAGAGGCTGGAAATGGCGGGGTCTCCGAGCAGTTAGTCTGTTAAAACTAACTTTGCTTCGTGATTTTCGCCAAAAAACCTCTTCAAATTTCTCCAAAAGTTAGCCTGTGCTTTTGTGCAACCCACCAAAAAACGAAAAATTGCTTTTGGGTGGGTACGGTTAGTCTTGCCTTTTTGAAACGGCTTTGTTAAAATGCAGTCAAGGATACGATTTCCGAGGGATCTGCCAGAGCCGTGCAGGGGCAGATTTCTTCATAAATACTGAGCACGGGGAGATAAAGGAGAGTTCTATTATGGCACACAAGGTTTCTGACGCATGTGTTGGCTGCGGCGCTTGCGAGGGCGCTTGCCCCGTTGGTGCAGTCGCTGTTGAGGGCGGCGTTGCAGTTGTGAACGCAGACGCTTGCATCGATTGCGGCGCTTGCGAGGGCGCTTGCCCCACCGGTGCTATCACCGCTGAATAATTTTTAGCAGATAGCGCGCGAATAACGCATCAAAAGCAGCAGACCTGCCAGGCGGGTCTGCTGCTTTTCTTTCTTGCATAATTTTTTCATCTTTCGGGACACAATATTTTGTCGGAGGATTTCGGCTGGGCGTATGGAACATTCTACCGAGATTTTGTATAATAAAACAGAAGTATACTGCTCCGCCGTCCACCGGTTCGGCTCGGACGCGCTTTTGCTGGCCCGCTTCTGCGAGCCGCGGCGCAGCCAGAAGGCGGCAGACCTGTGCTCCGGCTGCGGCATCGTGAGCCTTGAGTGGCACGACCGGGGCCATCGCGGCCTCTGCGCCGCCGTGGAATTGCAGCCCGAGGCCAGTGCGCTCTTACAGGAGGCTGTGGCCGCGCAGGGCATCGAGCACATCACCCCTTATCTCACCGACCTGCGCACCTTCCGGGAAGAGGAGGGCCAGTTCGATGTCTGCGCCTGCAACCCGCCCTACTTTACCGCCGGGCCGCAGAGCACCGACGCGGGCCGGGCCACGGCCCGCCACGAGACGGACTGCACCCTCGAGGATGTCTGCGCCTGTGGTTTCCGCCTGCTGAAAGACGGCGGAAAGCTTTCCCTCTGCCATCGGCCCGAGCGCCTGGCCGAGGTGCTGGCTGTGCTGCGGGCGCACCGCCTCGAGCCGAAGCGTCTGGCCTTTGTGAAGAATAAGCCTGACGCCGCGCCGTGGCTTTTCCTTGTGGAAGCCCAGAAAAACCGCCGCACCGGCCTGCGCATCGAACCAGATGTGCTCATCACCGCTGGGGCGGCGATGTATGGAGAAGTAAAATAACAACATCAGGGAGGTCAATCATGGCCGGTATTCTTTATATCGTGGCAACCCCCATCGGCAATCTGGACGACATGCCGCCCCGCGTGGCCGCCACCTTCGGCGCGGCGGACTTCGTGGCCGCCGAGGACACCCGCGTGACCATGCGGCTGCTGAACTATCTGGGCCTGAAAAAGCCGATGGTCAGCTACTACGAGCACGCATTGCAGAAGGGCGAGGGTATCCTGCGCCGCATTGAGGCGGGCGAGAACTGCGCCCTCTGCTCTGACGCCGGAATGCCCTGCGTCTCTGACCCGGGCGAGGTCATCGTGCGGGACGCGCTGGCCCGGGGCATCAAAGTCGTGCCTGTCCCGGCGGCGTCCGCCTGCGTGACGGCGCTGGCCGTCTCGGGCCAGGACACCTCCCGCTGGGTGTTCGAGGGCTTCCTGCCTGTGAACCGGAAGCAGAAAAAAGAGCGTCTTGCTGAGCTTCTGGGTGAAAAGCGGACCGTCATCTTCTACGAAGCCCCCCACAAGCTGCGCACGACGCTGGACGACCTCGTGAACGCCTTCGGCCCGGAGCGGAGCATCACCCTCTGCCGTGAGCTGACCAAGCTCCACGAAGAGATCTGGAAGACCACCCTCGGGGAGGCACAGGCCCACTACGCCGCCAACGAGCCGAGGGGCGAGTATGTTCTGGTCATGGCCGGTGCGCCAGTTTCCACAGAGCCGGAAGCAGAAATGACCCTCGAGCAGGCCGCACAGCGCGCCCTCGAGCTGACCGGACAGGGCTTCGGCCCCACTGCCGCCGCCAAGGCCGCAGCCCAGGGGACGCCCTACTCCAAGAGCGAAGTGTATAAAGTACTGCTGACCATCCAGCAGCGCGACCCGGAATAAAATTTGAGGAGGATCCTTTTCCCGTGACGAAACTTCTGATTTTGAGCGACAGCCACAACAGCCGTCTGGCCATCGAAAACATTCTGGCCGCCGAGGCGGACAGCATCGACGCGCTCGTCTTTCTGGGCGACGGCCTGCGCGACCTCGAGCAGGCGCTCACCTTTTACCCCTCTCTGCGGGCCTATGCTGTAGCCGGAAACTGCGATTTCGGTGCGCTGGAGCCGCTGGACGGGCTTGCCGCCTTTGACGGGGTGGTCGTCTTCTACACCCACGGCCATATGTACGGGGTGAAATACGACCTCGACACGCTGGCTGACGCAGCCGCAGCCCGGGGCGCGAACGTCGCCCTCTTCGGTCACACCCACATCCCGGTGGCAGAAGAGCGGGGCGGGGTGTTCCTGTTCAACCCCGGCTCCTGCGGCCGGTGCTATACCGGCCCCAACACCTACGGCATCCTGACCCTTGCCGACGGCAAGGTGGTCAGCCACGAGCACAAAGAGGTACCCAAAGCATGAGCATCAACGAGGTGCGCTGGCTGTCCGAGTGCGGCAGCACCAACGCTTACGCAAAAGAGCATTTTGAAGAGTTCGGCCCGGTGGGCGCGGTATACACCACCAATCAGACCGCCGGCCGGGGCCGTCTTGGCCGCAGCTGGGTGAACGCCGAGGGCCGCGCCCTCTATTATACGGCGGTCATCCGGGAGCCGCTGGTCCAGCCTGCCACCCTGCCGCTGCTGGCAAGCCTTGCCGTCCGCGATCAGCTGGCCCAGCGCTACGGCGTGGACTGCCGGATAAAATGGCCCAATGATCTGCTGCTGAACGGCAAGAAGATCGTGGGCATCCTCTGCGAGAGCGTCAGCTACGGCTACCAGATGCAGGGCCGGGGCATCGTCTGCGGTATCGGCATCAATCTGGCACAGCCCCAGAGCTATTTCGACGCCGCAAACCTGCCCAACGGCACCTCCCTCGAATTGCAGGGCGCGAAAGTGGATCTTGCCGCCGACCCCCAGTGGCTGGCCGAGGCGCTGACGGACTTTGGCTTTGACCGTCCGCTCTACACCTTCGCGCGGGAGGGCTTCGCTCCCTTCCGGGACGAGTACAAGGCGGCCTGCGTCAACCTGGGCCGCCACGTCACCTTCGACTTGCCGGGCGGCGGCACAGGCAGCGGCACAGCCATCGACGTGGACGCCGACGGCCAGCTCATCGTCCGCACCGACAGCGGCGAGGAGAAGGTCTTCACCGGCGAAGTCTCCGTCCACGGCATCTACGGGGCCGTATAAATTTTCCAGCATTCCAGCGCCTCTGCAGGCCGTCCGGCCCCGGGGGCGCTTTTCTTTCCTCCCTGCAAAGTTTGTGGAAAACTCGGGTTTTTCCACGGTTTTCCACACATGGTTTTTGCCGGGCAGTGTTTGTGGAAAACTCCTGCGCCAAAAATTCCAGAGGGGAGAGGCGCTTTTGCCCCAAGCGCGAAACGCCGCAGAAAATAAATTTTTGGCCTCGACTTTCTTTTCAAAAAAAGGCTCTGTGACCTCTTTTCTCCCCAGATTTTCCCTCTTTTCCCGTTTTAGAATACATCGTGTATAACCCAAAACTCAATTTTCTGTGGAAAACTCGGTGGAAAAAGTGGAAAACGCTGTGGGAAAACCCACTTCTTTTTCACAAAATCGGTGGAAAACCCAGTGGAAAAAGTTAAAAAATCATTCCAGATGGGATACTCTTCCGATACCCGCCCCAAAATGGAGTCTCTCTTCCCACGGATTTTCTTGAATGGTCCGGGCAAACATGATACAATGAAAGACAGAAAACGGCCCCGGACATGGGCCGCAAAAATTCTTTTCACGGAGGCGTCTGCCTATGAACTGGATCTCCCGCCTTGAGCGGAAATACGGCCGCTTTTGCATCCCCAACCTCATCTCTATCATCGTAGGTGGACAGATTTTAGTCTACGCCATCGAACTGTTCGTCAACCAATTCATCTCAGTCTATCTCGGCCTGAGCCGGAGCCTGCTGCTGATGGGGCAGGTGTGGCGGCTCATCACCTTCGTCTTTATCCCGTTTTCGGGGGGCGGGCCGCTGAGCGTCATCCTCGGCATCTACTTCACATGGTTCATCGGCACGGCGCTGGAAAAGGAATGGGGCGATTTCCGCTTCAACCTCTACTTCCTGCTGGGGATGATCGGCACCGTGCTGGGCTGTCTCGTCACCGGCATCCCTGCCGACACCTACTGCCTGTCGCTGTCGCTGCTGCTGGCTTTCGCCATGCTCTACCCCGAGGTGCAGGTGCTGCTGTTCTTCGTCATCCCGGTAAGGGTGAAGTATTTCGGCCTCTTCGCCGCTGCCATGTGGCTGTTCAGCTTCCTCACCGCCGGGTGGCTGTATAAGGTGAGCTATCTGCTGAGTATGCTGGGATTTGCGCTCTTCTTCGGGCCGCAGGCACTGCGCAGCGTCCGGGCGTGGATACGCCGGGAGCAGTGGAAGCGGAAGAACCGGAGGTGAGCCGCTCATGATGATAGACCGCCTTGCGGGCAATGCGGCCCTGAAAGACAGCGTCCGCCTGATGCTGGGCAGCAGCCGCCTGACCCACAGCGTGTTATTGGTGGGCGAGACGGGCCTGGGCGCGGGCTACGCGGCCCGGTGCGTGGCGGCAGACTATCTTTACCCGGCAGGCGGTGCACCTGCTGAGGCCCTTCTGCGGGGCGAATGCTGCCGTGCCGTAGGCAAAGCCGGCGACCGCGACAGCGGCCGCATCGAGACCGGCGTGGTGCGGGAGGCCATCTCCGTCACCGGCATGGGCTCGGGCGGGCGGTATCTTGTCAGCCAGGTCAAGGCCATGCGCACCGAAATTTTCAATACGAGCCTCTCTGCCGAGGGCCGCGCCGTCCTGCTCTACCATGTGGAGCGGATGAACGAGGAATCCGCCAACGCCCTGCTGAAGGTGATGGAGGAGCCGCCGGAAGGCGTGCTCTTCCTGCTGACGGCAGATTCGCTGGCCGGTGTGCTGCCCACTATCCGCAGCCGCTGCATCAGCTTCGCCGTGGCCCCGGTCAGCCCCGAGGAATGCGCCCAGTGGTGCATCGGGCAGGGCGTGGACAAAAAGCAGGCCCGGCTCTACAGTGAGCTGTTCGACGGCCACATCGGCACAGTGCTTGCCGCCGCCCGGGACGACGCCCGCCGGGAACAGGTGGAAAAGGCCCTGACGCTGGCCAAGGCCGCGGCGGCTCACGACAGTTATGCCGCCGCCGTCCTGCTGGCCGGGTACGAAAAGGACAAGGCCGCAGCAGCGGCCCTGCTGGGCGATTTCCGGGCCGTGGCCGCCGCCGGACTCCGGGGGTGCTCCAGCACCCCTCTGACGGGTGACGCCGCCCGCCGCGCCCTCTCGCTGGCCGATGCGGCCATTCAGCGGCTCGCCGCACAGGTGAACCCCAAAATCACGCTTTCCGTTCTTGCAGCGAAGCTTGGATAAAGCAAAAGCTCCCCTTCCGGGGAGCTTTTACTATTGCTATTTGATCCTATTATCTTCTGCGGGACCGACTCCGCCGCCGCAGGTTCAGCGAACCGCCGCCGGCCACCATCGTCAGGAAGCCCAGCACGATGAGGATGCCGATGAGCGCGGCCATGAGAAGAAGAGTCGTTTTGGCGTCGGTGCGAAAGTCCGACACATATTCTTTGTGGGTCACAAGGTCCACCGTTCCCATCTCGTAGCCGTCGAGGTAGACAGTGGCCTTACCAAGCACAGCACCCTCCTTGACGGTGGCCGAAGTGCTCTCCGGCACCGAGAACTCGAAGGTCACTTCATCATCGGCGTGGCCGTAGCCGCTGAGGTCGCCGGCGGCGTAGAGCTCCACGGCTTCCTCCGTGCGGCACTTGGTCAGCGGGATAGTGGTGAGCACCGTCTCCGTGTCCACGAGCTGACGGTCAGAAAAGCTCGAGAAGGCCCAGTCCAAAATCTCCGCACACTCGCGGTAGATGTTGTCCATATCACTGCCCAGCACCACGAGGCCATAGGTGTGGCCGTCCTGCTGGGCAAAGGTGACGAAGCACCGGCCTGCGAGGGTAGTAAAGCCGGTCTTCATGCCCCGGACATAGTCGCGGTGATAGGCATACTCCGGGTCCAGCATGAGGTTGGTGGACTTGATGGTCCGCTCGTTCTGGTGCAGGTTCGTGGCGGGCAACGTATAGGTGAGGGTGTTCGCGGCCTGCATGTAGGTCTCGTTGGCGTAGCAGGCAGCGGCAATTTTTGCAAGGTCCTCTGCCGTGGAGACGTTGCCGTAGTCGTACAGGCCGTGGACGCAGGAGAAGGCGGTATCCGTGCAGCCCAGCTCCTTGGCGCGGGCGTTCATCTGGGCCACGAAGGCCGTCAGGTCTCCGCCCGAGACGTCGCTGGCGATGACGCTGGCCGCGTCGTTGGCACTGGCCACCAGCAGACCGTAGAGCAGGTCGATGCGGCGCACCGTCTCGCCGATGCGGAGGTTCATGGTGGAGCCGTTGGCGTTCTGGATGTCCTTGAACTCCTGGGTCAGGCTGGTGGGGATGGTGATCTCAGCGTTCATATCCTTGCCGCTCTCGAGGAAGAGCAGAGCCGTCATCATCTTGGTGAGGCTGGCGATGTAGCGCTGCTGGTCGGAGTTCTGCCTGAGGATGGGCTTGCCGGTATCCAGATTGAAGAGATAGACCGACTCGGTATCGCTGGCCGTCTGGATGGGCATCTGATAAGCGGCAAACCCGGGCAGGGCGGCACAGACCATCAGCACCAGCGTGAGCAGCAGCGCCGTGCTCCGGCGCAGAAAGGTGGATCGATTCATAGGCTTGTCCTCCTTAACATTCAAATATCAGCCAAACACTTTGTGCCAGAATGCACTCAGCCCGTGCTTCTCGGGTTCGGCCTCGGGCTCTGCCGGGGCGGGGTGCAGTTCGGAGCTGGTAAAGGCCCAGTCGAACAGCTCTGCCGCCTCCCGGAAGATATTCTGGGAGTTCGAGCCCAGAATGACCAGCCCGTAAGTATGGCCGTCCTGCTGGGCAAAAGTAACGAAGCACCGCCCGGCCTGGGTGGTGAAGCCGGTCTTCATGCCGTGGGCATAGCTGCGGTAATAGCCGCTGCCGGGCTGCAAAAGCTTGTTGGTGGTCGTGACCGTCCGGGCCGGATGCACGTTGGTGGCGGGCAGTTTATAGGATATTGTGTCCGCTATCTGGCGGTAGATCGGGTTCGCATAGCAGGCCAGCGCGATCTTCGCCATATCGCGGGCCGTGGAGTAGTTGCCGCCGTCGTAGAGGCCGTGGGGGCAGGTGAAATGGGTGGCCGTACAGCCCAGCTGACTGGCCCGGACGTTCATCTGAGCCGCGAAGGCGGCCAGACTGCCGGAGGTATTGACCGCCAGCACGCTGGCCGCGTCGTTGGCGCTGGGCAGGAGCATGGCGTACATCATATCGATGCGGCGCACCGTCTCGCCGGCCTGCAGGCCGATGGTGTGGCCCCGGTTGGCCCGGATGGACTGAAGTTCCGGCGTGAGGCTGGCCGGGATGGTGATACCGGCACTGAGGTCGGTGCCGCTTTCCAGCACGAGAAGGGCCGTCATCATCTTGGTCAGGCTGGCGACGCAGCGGGGAAGGTCGGGGTTCTGCTCCACGAGAGCTTCGCCGGTGTCGGCATCGAAGAGGTAGATGGATTCCTGCGGGTAGGCGGCCTGAATGGGCATCGCGTAGACGGCGAAACCGGACAGCGCCGCTGTAGTCATGAATGCAGCGGTCAGGACCAGAGCCAGAAACCGCCGCGCAAAGGGATGAAACTGCATAAATTGATACTCCTTCGGAAGCCTGGGGGCTTCCTTGCTCCGACAATAAGAGCTATAATAAAGAATACCATAAATGAAGCAAAAGAGAAAGGTGGTTTTTCAACAATGATGCTCTCCTTTGGTGGAAAAATGCCCCGGGATGAGGGCGCTGTCTTTGTGGCGGCGAATGCGACGGTGCTGGGCGACGTGACACTGGGCAGGGGCGTGAATATCTGGTACGGGGCTGTACTGCGGGCCGACGAGGGCGCACTGATACTGGGCGAGAACAGCAATGTGCAGGACAACGCCGTGCTCCACTGCGACCCCGGCGGGCAGGTCGTTCTGGGCAAAAACGTCACGGTAGGCCACAGCGCCCTCGTCCACGGCTGCACGGTGGGGGACAACAGCCTCATCGGGATGCATGCCACCATCCTCAACCACGCCGTCGTGGGCAGAAACTGCATCATCGGGGCCGGGGCGCTGGTACCTGAAGGAATGGTCATCCCCGACAACTCGGTGGCGGTAGGCGTGCCTGCCCGGGTCATCAAGACCATCCGGGACGACCAGCTGGCCCACAACATAGAAAATGCCGAGGCCTATGTGGAGATGGGCCGTCAGCACGCGGCGCTGTGAGACACTTTGTTATATATTACATTGAACCGCTTGTACCACAGGCTTTTCTATGCTATCATCGAGTCAAAACAGGGCGCGTCCCGCCCGCACGGAGGTATGAAGAATGTCTGAGATATTTTCCCGCCGAGTATTCCTGAGAGGTCTGGGCGTTGTGGCTGCGGCCGCTGCCCTGACGGCCTGCTCTTCCACCAATGAAGCTGTCAATCAGGCGCTTACGAAGGGTTCTATCGGAGGACTCGTGGCAACAGATTGTGATATTTCCAGAAGTACATTTCGTGCCGCCAACTCCGATGTGTCGATTCCCCAAGTCCGTACCAGAATCACACTGACCAATATCAGCTCCACATCTGTGACACTCAGCGGCGATAATTTTATCACTACACTGGACGGTGCTCCCATCGCTCTGCAGCGCTTTACAGTGCTGGATGTCGGAAGCGATAATATTTGGCGTCTCCATGACAGCCTCACCATTGAACCTGGTGAAGAGCGCCGCATCGCACTGTCTTATGAAATCAACCAGCCGACCTATGACAGCTGGTACAGTTCCAGCCACACCGTCGCCGTTAGCTTTACCTGCGGCAATCAGCGCGTGACCTACACCAAAAATTCCCGCTCTGACGAAATCACCGTGAGCGACATCGAGACGCTGTAAGCAAAGCGCTGCATTTCCGCTCCAAAAATTTCACAGGCCGATTAACAAATCTTTCACAGGAAAGACATGATTTTGGCCGGTAATTCGGGTATACTATAGCTCACAAGGGTGCGGGGCCGCAACCGCCCCTTGCACATGATTCCTCCTCACACCAAAGCAATACCCCAAACAGCAAGGCCCCCTCTGGCGTCGCCGCAAGCGCCAGACGGGGGCCTTGTTGTATCTGGGAAACAGAACGCCCCCGCTCAGCACTTACTGAGCAGGGGCGTTTTTGCATATTTACATCATGCCGCGGAAGACAGCCTGTGCGATTTGGAAATACAAGATCAAACTGCAGGCGTCCACGATGGTGGTGATGAAGGGGGTCGCCATGATGGCCGGGTCGGCACCCAGCTTCTTGGCGGCCAGCGGCAGCATACCGCCCACCAGCTTTGCGAGGATGACGCTGAAGAACAGCGACACGCTGACGACCACTGCGTAGCCGATGACATTGTCATACTGGCCGGCGTAGAGATAGGTGTACATCAGGTAGATGCGCAGACCGTTGACGAGGCCCAGCACCGCGCCGACGATGGCGGAGACCCGCAGTTCCTTGCCCAGAACTTTGAGGAAGTCGCTGGGCTCCACCTCACCCAGAGCGAGGCCGCGGACCATCAGGGTGCTGATCTGGTTGCCGCAGTTGCCGGCAGTATCCATCAGCATGGGCATGAAGGAGACCAGCAGGGGCAGGCTGACGAAAGCCTCTTCGTAGTGGGTCGTGACCATGCCGGTGAAGGTAGCAGAGAGCATCAGGATGAGCAGCCAGGGGATACGCTGCTTAGCGTGGGTCCAGACGCTGGTGCCGAAGTAGGTGGTGGCATCGTCGTCGGGCAGAATAGCTGCCATCTTCTGCATATCCTCGGTGCTCTCATCGGTCAGGACGTCGATAGCGTCGTCGATGGTGATGATACCGACGAACATGCCCTCGTTGTCCAGAACAGGCATCGCGGTGAAGTCGTAGCGCTGCATCTCGCGGGCCACGAACTCCTGGTCATCCGTGACCTTCACGGTGACGACATTGTCGTCCATGATGTCCACGATGGGGGTAGAGGGGTCAGACAGCAGCAGGCTGCGGGCCGACACGACGCCCAGCAGGCGGTTGCGCTCCACCACATAGCAGGTGTAGACCGTCTCAGCGTTCTCACCCTGCTTACGGATAGCGGCGAAGGCGTCACTGACGGTCATATCCTGCCGCAGACGGACGTATTCGGGGGTCATCAAGCTGCCGGCAGAGCTCTCGGGGTAGTTCAGCAGCTTGTTCAGGCTCTCACGGGTCTGGCGGGACGACTTTTCCAGCACCCGCTTGACCACGCCTGCGGGCATATCTTCCAGCAGGTCGGCGGCGTCGTCAAGGCTCATATCTTCGATGGCGCTCACCAGCTCGACGTCGGAGAAAGCATTCACGAGGTCGTCGCGGGCCTCATCGGACATATAGGCGAATGCTTCCGTTGCAACGTCCTTTTTCAGCAGACGGAACACCACGAGGCGGTTGTTCTCGTCCAGCTCTTCCAGCAGCTCGGCCAGGTCGGCGGGCTGCTCTTCCTCAGTCACTTCGCGCAGCTTGACGTACTGCTTTTTGACGAGCAGCTTGAGCAGACGGCTCTTGGTCAGCATCTCGGGGTTGGCCTTGACTTCTTCGTCGTTGGCCTCCTCTTTTTCGGCCTCGCGGACGTCCTGCTTGAGGTCTTCGGTGGCCTGCTCATTCAGGTCTTCGGCCAGCTTCTGGCGCACCTCAGCAGGAATATCCGCGGGCAGCTCCTGCACCGGAAGAGCCTGTTCCTCTTCGCGCTCCGGGGTCTTCTTTTCTTCTTCCATTTGTGTTCCTCCTCTTTTCTGTCTCAGGAGGACACAGCCGCATCAACGCAAAAAGCGCCGCTCCTGCACCGCAGACCCCGGGCCGCACTGCCCATCTGCACGCGCAAAGCTGCGCCTCTTTTGTACGGCAGCCGGACAGTGGATACTCCGCTGTTCAGCGTACAAAAAAGGCGAACGCAGCACCTTTCGCGGTCGTTCCGGCCGCATCATTCCATCGTCTTCGACTATGATCCGGGTCCATTGTCCTGCGTTCACCTCCACAAATTCGTTTTACTAAGTTTCTTAGCCTACAGGTTTATTATATCTCCACTCAAATGCCCGGTCAACCCTGTAAGGCACCCATTTCCGGAATATTGACGCAGAAAAACGCACAGCGCCCTCCCCGGTGCTTGCGGCTTCACCGGAAAGGGCGCTGTGTTCGGATATTGCTTTGGTGTGAGGAGGAATCATGTACAAGGAATCGGTTGCGGCCCCGAATCCTCATGACTGTAGTATAGCAGATTCCGCACCGGATTTCATGAAAAACCTATGAAGAAAGTGTAAAAGACACAAAAATACGCCCCGGACACTGTTTCCAGTGAGCGGGGCGCTAAAAACGGGATCCGTTTTTGACTGCGGCAAGATACCTGCAAGCAGGTCTTATGCAGCAGGCGGGGCAAGGTATCTGCGAACAGACCTTATGCTCCTGACACACGCGAAGTATGCTTTCAAGGACCCTCGCGGGCGCTTTGGTATTTCATGCTCTGCCCGCCCCGACGCGTTCGGACGCGGGCAGAGAGTTGAAATCAGTTTGGAGTACAAAGCTCCAGTCTCTGCGTAGAAATAAGCCTGTCATTTCTTCTCTGGCCGGGGCCACAGTTTCGTACTGCTGCGTTGCGCAGTAATCGCCAGCACGGAGCAGCCGCCCTTTCGGGACTAAGGTGCCGCTGCGGCAAAATTCCAGCCAGAGTCAAAAGAACTTTGGTTTACTTGTACAGCTCGACCAGGCGGGTCAGATGCTCGTAACGGTCGTTTGCGACCTGCTCGTTGCGAGCGAACAGCTGCTTTGCACGCTCCGGGAATGCACGAGTCAGGCGGCTGTAACGGGTCTCGTTTGCCAGCAGTGCCTGATACTTCTCGGCATCCACAGCCTTGGAGGTCAGGGTGAAGGGGTTCTTGCCCTGAGCCTTGTTGGCCGGATTGAAGGTGAACAGGTTCCAGTAACCAGCCTCAACTGCCTTCTTCATCTCGTTCTGGCAGTTGGTCATGCCGCCCTTAACACCGTGCAGCTCGCAGGGAGCGTAGCCGATGATGAGGGAGGGGCCGGGATATGCCTCAGCCTCTGCGATAGCCTTGACAGCCTGGTTCATGTTAGCGCCCAGAGCGATCTGAGCAACATAGATGTAACCGTAGGTCATAGCGATCTCAGACAGGCTCTTCTTGCTGATTTCCTTACCAGCAGCAGCGAACTGGCAGACCTCGCCGATGTTGGAGGCCTTGGATGCCTGTCCGCCGGTGTTGGAGTACATCTCAGTATCGAAGACCATGACGTTGACATCCTCGCCGGAAGCCAGGACGTGGTCCAGACCGCCGAAGCCGATGTCGTATGCCCAGCCGTCACCACCGAAGATCCAGACGGACTTCTTGGCGATGAACTCCTTGCTCTTCAGGATCTCAGCGGACTCGGCGCAGCCAGCGGCAGCAGCCTTCTCCAGCTCAGCGATCAGAGCCTTAGCGGGGGCATCGTTAGCCTTGGTGTTGTTCTTGGTTGCCATGAACTCGTCAAAGGCAGCCTTCAGCTCAGCAGAAGCCTTGTCAGAACCGGCGACCTCAGCGATGCGCTTGATCAGGTTCTCACGGACGGTCTTCTGGCCCAGATACAGGCCCAGGCCGTGCTCTGCGTTATCCTCGAACAGGGAGTTGCACCATGCAGGACCGTGGCCGCTGTCCTTGTTGACAGTGTACGGAGAGATGGAAGCAGTACCGCCCCAGATAGAGGAGCAGCCGGTGGCGTTGGAGATGTACATCTTCTCGCCGAACAGCTGGGTGATCAGACGTGCGTAAGAGGTCTCAGCACAGCCTGCGCAGGAGCCAGAGAACTCCAGCAGCGGCTGGTTGAACTGAGAGCCGATGACGGTGTCGTCTGCGAACTTAGAGGGCTTCTTGGAGATGTTGGCGACGCAGTAGTCGAAGACTGCCTGCTGATCGGCCTGAGACTCCTGAGGAACCATCTGGATAGCCTTGGTGGGGCAGACGGTGACACACTCGCCGCAGCCCATGCAGTCCAGAGGAGACACAGCCATAACGAACTTGTACTCGTTAGCGGGCTTGTTGTCGCGGCTCTTGGTCTGTGCGGGAGCTGCTGCCAGCTCGTCAGCGGTCAGCTGGAAGGGACGGATGGTTGCGTGAGAGCAGT